>JAABUK010000137.1_pt1 | contig 170708 bp, 165 predicted proteins | sample 5559141 | NCBI WGS metagenome assembly JAABUK01 (sample SAMN10711869, study PRJNA513367) | rock metagenome | isolation source: Antarctica rocks | place: Antarctica: Victoria Land, Pudding Butte nord | collected 2016-01-03
CTTTTAATACTAGAATTAAATTTAATTATATTTAATTATTTATTTATTTATATTCGCTAGTTAACTTATATTTCTTATTTAATAATATTTATATAATATATTTAATAATTCCTCTAATATATATTTAATAATATTTATTATATATATTTAATAATAATAACTATAGTAAAAAGTATAGAAAAATTTATTATAAAGATAATCCTAGTAATTATTATATAAATATAAAAGTAGTTATTATATATATTTAATAATAATTATTATTAAATATAATATTAAATATAATAATAAATATAATAATATTTATTATATATATTTAGTAGTATCTATTATATATATAATAATAATTTATAATTATATATATTTAATAATAATTATTAATAAATATAGTAGTGAATATAGTAATATTTATTATATATATTTAGTAGTAATTAATTAATTATTACTATATATAATATAAAATATAGTAGTAAATATAGTAGTAAATATAATATATCGGTATAATAGTAATTATTATATATATATAAGTTTTTAATTACTAAAGTATTATTCGGGTAGTTATATTAATTTTATTTAATAATATTTTTTTATTTTTTTATCCGATCCGAATAAATAAATCTTTATTAGAAAACGCTAAATAAATCTTATAAATTAATTATAGAAAAGTAAAAGTTTCGTTTATTAAAGAAAAAAAAATTTAGGTTAGAAAATTATATAAATTTAAATCCTTCTAAAAGAGAATAAAGATTATCCTTATATAAATTTAATCTAGATCTATCTAGCTATTAATAAAGATCTATATAAATATAAATTTTATCTAGGTATAAATTTAATCTAGATATAAATTCTATATAAATATAAATTTTATATAGGTATAGATTTTATATAGGTATAGATTTTATATAAGTATAAATTTTATATAGGTATAGATTTTATATAGGTATAGATTTTATATAGGTATAGATTTTATATAGGTATAGATTTTATATAGTTATAGATTTTATATAGGTATAGATTTTATATAAGTATAGATTTTATATAGGTATAGATTTTATAGAGGTATAAATTTTATAGAGGTATAAATTTAATCTAGGTATAAATCCTATCTAAGTATAAATTTTATATTAATATAAATTTTCTATAAATATAGATTCTATATACGGATAAATTTTATAGGAGTATAAATTTTATAAAAGTATAGATTTTATCGAGAGATCTATCTTATATAGATATAGATTTTCTATAAATCTGAGTTTTATATTAATATATATCTTATATAGGAATAATTTTAATATAAGTCTAGATTTCGTATCTAGGTATAAATTTAATTAAAATATAAATTTTATATAAGGTAAAAGTTAATATAAATATAAACTCGATATTAATATAAAAGTTTTATAACTTTATAATTCTATAATTATACGAGCCTTAGAAAGCGATAAAACCCCTTATTAGTATAACTCTACCGTAACTACTATAGGTTTTAGTATATACGATATTTAATTAAATTATTTACTAGTAATTATTTATAAATAAAGTCTTGTACGCCTTTACGGGATCGATATTATTTATATTTAAATAACTAGTAAATAGATATCCTTCGGAAGATATAATTCTTTAACGTTTTTAACTAAATCGTATTTTTAACCCTAGTAAAGATTTACGAGAACGAGAATATAACCGAATAAATAGTACGTTTTTAGTATATATAGCGACGTCTTTACAGTACCCCTATAACCTATCGAATAACGAATAAAGTTAGAATCGGGCGTTTTATTAAAATTACCGAGGGGATACTCGATAAATTTATCGACTTTAAACTCCTTATTCGCGGCTAACGCTACGAGGCCTAAATCGAATAATTTAAGCTCGATATCGACGCTAGAATCTTATAACGAGAGTTAATTAAACCTCGCCGCGGGGCTAAATTTTTTAAAAGATAAAAAATACTATTTATAAACCTAAAATTTTATAGAAAATACCCGACTTCTAGGGCGCGAAATTATATATTATTATTAATATATTTTAATACTATAAAGGCGAATTAAAATTCTATAATAATAAAAATAATCTACTAGATATTATAGTAAAAGCGCTAGGTAAACGGAAACCGGCGAAAGTTACGTAAAAACGAGATAGAAAAATTATTTCTATAACGCCTTTATAAATAAAATACTAAGTAGCTACGCTAGCTAGAATCTAATCTTTAAGTAATAATATAATATAGGCCTACTACGCGAAAAAGTTACCCCCTATCTATATTCGGACGTACTATAATTATAAATTTTAATATAATAGGGTTATTTTATAAGAAGATAATAATCCTAGTTATAGTATATAACTAAATAAGGGTAAAGTTGAAAAGAATTAGAAAAACGTCTATTAATAATTTAAAAACGACGAGAATATCGAAATTATAGTTCTTCTAGCGTAGTCCCCGGATTTTAATATTTTTAAGGTAATTTAAAAAATCCTATTCTAACGGGTAGGCTAGGAGATATAGTATATAATAGTATAATTAAAAATAATATTTCGGCGGGTCTAGAAGGGTATATCTCTAGACGAGATTAAGGCGCGTATTATAATAATACCTACGCGATATAAATAACTAGTAAAAACGGGTAGGAAGGCTATTAAATCGGGTAAATAATAATATTTAATAACTAGATTTTAATAAAGCTATAGAGATACGGTAGGGTTATACCGGCTAGGGGGTTTACCGCCTTTAATAACCTTATTAAAAAAGTCGTAGAGGATAATAAACGATGAAATAATATTATTTAATTTATAAAGGGGTTCTATAGTTATAATTTATATAAAGATTTAAATAGGAATTCTCCGCTAAATAATATAGTTAGCCCTATTATAACGCTATCTCGGTAGTATTAAAATCTTATTTAGACTTAACCCTAACTACCCTAATAATTAGGGTAGTTAGGGTTAAATTTAAAAAGAATCGTAAAATTAAAATATCAGTAGTAAGGAAAGAGGGAATATAAAGTTTATAAAGAGAATATAAAAATAGGAGGCGAACGTTTATAAAGGGACTAAGAAGAGATTTATTAAATTATATTATTTATAAATATCTATCTTAAATGGCCTTAACTTCCGACTATATAAATAAATATATAATATATACTAGAATTCTCTTATATATATAATAAAGTATCTTAACCTCCTTTATAAAAGAAAGGGAGAAGAAAAAGTTTTTAAATATCTACCTACTTTAATCTCGGTCCTCCTAGGTAAAAAAGGGTAAGAAAATCTTTATTTTATATAATATTAATCTAATAAAACTCGACTTTAAATATATCGAGGGCTTCGAGATATTTATATAATAATCGATACTTCGGATAAAGAATAGGAGCTAGGTAACGTAAAAGATAAATAGAGTCGTTAAATATAATTAATAATTCCTAGGAAAGAAAAAGAGTAAGGAATTAACCGTTATATATCGCGGTTTCTAGTCGCCTTAAGCGCGCTATTAATCCTCCTCGATATTTCCTATTATTATAATTATAAGGACTTTTTTTTTTTTAATCTTTTTTAGCTCCTTCTTTAATTTACCCCGATTAAAAGAATCTCTTTCGCTCTTTATTTCTTAATCTTACGAATCGTTAAGAATCTCCTTCCTAATACTCTAATTACCCTATTCGAGTATAGATCGCTCCTTAACCGAGTAATAAATATATACCGAGTAACGTTTAATACCGATATATTAAAAGGCGCGGAGAGGTCGAATCTATTATATACCGATTCCGGCGGTCTCGATATCGTTAAACCCGTAGAATAAAATAGGGCTTTTATTAAGCCGGAGATCGAGTAATAACTTCGTAAAAAAAGTATATTTATCTACTATATATTAATATAACTTCTCTTAACGACGGTTATAACGGTTCTTTTAATACTAGTTAGAGATATACTCTAGATAACTATACGCCCGATATTTAATAAAGATTTAGTTAATAGAAGTCTTCGCCGTAGGCTAAAAGTAATCTAGAAAGTAATCGAGAACTCGAATATTATAAAAAGTAAAGATATATTCTAAATAAAGAACGGACGAAGCTTCCTCGTATATTTATTTATTAATTAAAAGAATTATAATATCCGTTCTCCTAAAGTACTCGTCGGGTAAACGTCGAGGGGTTCTTTCTTTAATAGTATTAAAAATACGTCTTCGTATAATATTCTCTAGTATAAGCTTAAGGTATAGGCCTAGTATTCCGTATACTTCACGAATTTAATAAATTAAAATCTTACTCTTTTTATTATCGTAAATTTATTTAATAACGTAATACTTCTTTTTAATTATATAGGTATATATCTTATTCCGTAATTTACCGGGAAACTTTAAGAAAGGGAATCGCCCTTTTAATTAATATCCGCGGAGAGTATAAAGGACGTCGGGCTCGTAAGGAAACCGAATAAATAATATATAAAGAGTATAATAACGTATATCCAAGTTCCTACTATAAAATATATTTAGTTATACTTTCTTAAAAGATTTACAGCGAGATTAATAAAGAAGGTATTACTTAACTAGGTTATTTAAAGATATACCGACTAAATAACTAAACTATATTAATAATAACCGGATATAGGGTATAACTAATAATTATAATATACTCGCTAATAGTTTATTCTTACTCTATATAATAAGTTTTTCTACCTCGGCTTTTTTACTATTAAGGCCTTTCTTAATATTTAAGCCCGAGGATTCGATTTTATTCTTTTTATTTACTATTACTCTTTAAACGGTATTAGTCGGCTTAATAGGCTCCTAGACGTTTCTAGCTTAAGAAGATAACGAGCTTCGTAAATCGGGAGAGTTTAAAAAAGAGTAGGACGGGTTAAAGTTAAAAGGTAAAATTAAAAATAATCTAAAAAATAAATTATAAATTAATTTAATTCGATTAATTATTAATAATAAAAATAGATAAGTATAGTTAAAGTATAGTTATAGTACTATAGGTTAATATAGTTAAAAGTTAGGCTAGGAGGAAGGTTAAAGATTAGAGGGCTTAACTATTACTATATTTAAAAAAATAATATTATTATAAATCGGATAAAGGTTTAGACGGGGATCTACTTCTAAATAACGCGTTTAACCCTATTTATAGCGCGAACCTAATAACGCTAAAATCTTACCTAGATTTAACCTTATTTATCTTAACCGTTAGGGTAGGTAAAGTTAAGTTTAAAAAAAATCGTAAAATTAAACTAGAGGTCGAGTAGTTATAGCGATTTTATATAATTAAAAAGACGGTAATATAACTTTTAATCTAATAAATAGCCCCCTAGTAACGTCCGAGGCTATTTTTCGATATATATACTCGAGGTTAAAAGCGGCTTCGAATTCCCTAAGGCGTAGAAATATAAGATTTTATTAAATATCGAAAGTTATATTTTCGTATAGTATAAAGTAAATTTCATTATCCTTAAAGTATCTAATATATCTATTTATTAAATAACCTCGATATTAAATCTTAAAATAATTTCTCGAGATAACGCCGCCACTCTTCCTCGTTCTAGTATAAATATTTCGGATAATATTAAGGTCGTTATAACTATTACTCCTTCCCTCTTTATTACTAGCCTATATAGGCCTAGCGTTTTATACTTATATATTTAATTTACTTTTTTAATAATTATTACTTAACTTAACTCTTTATATATTACCGTTTTTTAGTTTTCTAAATTAATATACTAGATTAAAGAAAAAGTATAGGGTAGAGCTAGTAATACTCGAAGAGTTTATAATAAAAGAGGTTACCCTAAGCCTTACTACGGTCGTTATTATAATAATAGCGATCGATAATATCTCGAGCGCGAAGAAAGAGTATACGAAAGGGTAGGCTACCCTAGTACTCGCGGAGTATTTTTTTTCCGCTACCTCCCGTACGACTAGAACCGAATAATAAAGGTTAATTAAGAAGTCTAAATAATAATTTAAATATATCTTAAAGGCGCTAAGGGTAAAGATAAAAAGACGAAGAAAGATAATAAAAAAATTAACGCGAGTAATATAGATATAGAGGGGGACGATAAAAATATTAATATAAAAAATATAAAGACGGAGGAGGATAATAAAGACGCCGATCCGAAAGAGATAAAAGGGAAAAAGTACCGTAAACTTAAAAACCTAAAAAAACCTACGGTAATTATAACCGTAGTAGAGGGTATAATTTTAACGGATATTTAAATAAACTTTAAAGTATAAAAAGTTTATTTTAAAGATATTTATCCTAAAGCCTTCGATATCTTCCTAGAGATTTTTACCCTAGATAATATTAAACGGGTTAAGAATATACTAGTATAAATATATAAAGTAAACGAATCGATTAACTTTAATATTAAATTAAAGGTTATAACGGAGGAGTTATAACTATTAAAGGATTCGTTAAAGAAGTTTAATAAATATCTAAATATTAAAATAATAGTTATTTTTTAGAATTTCTTTTAGTTATAAATATCCGCCGAAGTCTTTAAAACCTATTAAAAGATTATTAATAACTATAAATAAAAAAAGGGGGAGATTTATAATTTTATTAATATCTTTAATAATAATAAAAATTTAAAAATTAAAGGCTATATAAAGGTTAACGTAAAGATTTACTATATCTCTTATTTATATAATATTAATAGGAGCTCCCTAATCTATAAAATAAAAGAGGTTAACTTCGACTATAATAACTACTTTAGAAAAGCGATTATAATATTTTAGGCGATTTAGTTAAGGTTATTATTATTCGTCCTAACGAATTAAAAATATAAGTAAATAATATTTTACTCCGAGATAAATACGTATTAATAATAATATTTAGTTTTAATAATATAGGATACCCTTTTTTAAATAAACTCTTAAATAAACTTATTTATAAATACCCTAGCGTCGGGATAATATCGATTAAAATAATAAATTATATTATTAAACCGATTATTTATTATTATATTTTTCCGGAGGTTCTCCGAATCTAAAACGCTACGGTAGAAAATAATATAAAAGATATACTATTAGAGCTAGTTATTCTAGCTACCGATATCGCCGCCGCTAACGTAGTTAATAATAAAGGAAAGACGGCGGAAGAAGCGGAGGAAAAAACGGAGGAAAATACTAAATTCGTTACCGAAAATAATAATAAAGAGTTAGGTAATAACGACTCGGCTAATAAAAATTATATAAATAAATATAACTTCGTCCGAATTAATACGGAGGAGCTAGAAGCCTTAAAAGGCGGTAGTAATTCTAAAACGGGTAATATTTAAATTCGATTAATATCGACCTTAAATAGGTTAAAGCGTTAGAGAGGTAGATATATATAATAAATAAAATAAATAAATTATACCTAGTATAACCTAAAGTAAATATTTAACCTAAACCGATAATTCCGGATTTATAATAGCGTTATTTATAAAAGTAGGACTCGTATATAAATAGGACATATTCTTAAAGGCGGATTTTATAGTATTATAAAACTCTACCTTAACGGGTAGGTTAATAAACGAACGATAATATTTTATAAAAAAGAGGTTTAACTATAAATACGACCTACCCAAATAATTAGGCCCGACGCGAATATTAAAAGAGAAGTTATATAGAAGAGGGTTATACTATACCTTTAAATCTAATTCTAAATTAATAATCTCTAAATAATAGGGTATAAGGCTATATTAAGATAAAGACTACTTTTAGTATATATATAAAGTATAACGGCCGGACTAGTAAAACTAGCCTATTAATTAGAAATCGTTAAAGTATTAAAATCCTCGATAATCCTAATTCTTATACCTCGTCTTTATACTCTCCTCTACCCTCTATTATCTTTATATTATTATTTTCTTTATTAATATCGTTACCCTTTTAAAGGTTACCCTCGTTATCGTCGTAACCCTTCCCTTTCTTATCCTCTAATATATTTAAATTACTATAGTCGCTTTTTTCTAGCGCGTATTTAGAACTAGCCGGTTTATCGTTAATAAAGTTAACGAGAGAGTTATTAATATTAGAGTAAATATAGTCGGTTACTAAATCTTTAGATAAATTAATATCTTCTATAAATTTATTAATCGATATTAAAATACCGGTATAAGTTTTATTTATACCGTCGTTAAGGCCTTAACTCTTTTGGAGTTATAATATTATTAATATAACGAACTACCCTACTAGGGTATCGGTCTTAATCTCCGATTAAATAAATCGCTCGAGTTTAATAAAGGCGCTCCGATAGTCCTAAAATTTTAATTACCTAGTTTTTATATAGAAAAACGAATAATTAATAAACTTTACTCGTAAAGCGAGGAGTCATTAAGATTATCTAAAATTTAGCGAAAACTTAATATTTAATAACTCCTAGGGAGAAGATAAAGAAGAGTATTAAAATATAAAAATAATTAAAAGCCTAAGAATTAAATATTAATTAGAATAAACTCGAATAGTTTATATAAAAGGAATAAGTATTTTATTATTTTATTAACTAATTTTTCGTATATAGTTTAACGCGTTATGACTTAATATTAAAATCTATAATAGCGCGGGGAATTACGCGGGGAGAATAATAAATAAATAAAAATTTAACCGTCGCGTTACTACGATATTATTAATATTATTACTACTAGTACTATTAAACCCCCTCATTATACCGATACCTAGTCCTATTAAGAGACTTAAAGGCGAGGTCTAGTAACTCGATCTATATTTAAAAATAACTACTTTTTTAATAAAAAAATAACCTCCTCTCGATACCCTAGATACCCTAGATAACGGTATAATAAAACGGGAGGAGCTAGTATATAAAATAACCGAATATATAATAAAAGGAGAAGTAATAAAATATTATTAATAAACGAAATAGATTAGGGAAATTATATAAATATAATTTTTTATCGATAAAGTATCCTCTCCCGAAACGGCGACGAGGATATCTAAGAATTTAATCGAGAAAAATAAATATAAAATCGAGATATAAAGTATAGAATCCTATACTCGAGCCCTAGGGTAGAGAGTATTAATAATTAATAACTAGATAATAGCCCCTACTTTTACCTACTACTCTAAAAAAGCGTAAAGCTATACCGTTCGATAACGAAATATAAATATATATAAACCTCCGTAACCGTACTCCTACCCTAAATACCGGAGGCGATAAGGAGGTAATTAATATCGGTAGAATAATTAAATATAAGAAAAGCCGTACGGTACCGAGCTTTAAAAAACGAGTCGAGATAATTTAAACCGGGCCCGATAATCGTTATTAAGTAATAAATACTAACGCCTAAATCGTAGTAAAGAATACTTATTATCGAATACTCGACGAGGCTATCGCGAGGGAAACTAAAAAAATAGAAATAAATAATTATCCCGAGGGGAAACGGAAGCTAATTAGGTTTAAACTCGTATAATAACTCGATACCTATATTATTTTCTTCGTTAAACTATTTAATACCGATAGCTAGAAGCGGGTCCGGGAACTATATAATATCGCGTAGAATTTAGGCGGGCTACCGAGCGCGGGTAAAAACCTCTAGCCTCCTATAATAAATATTCTTATACTCTATTTTAGGGACGAGTATTTAAAGGTTTTAAATAAATAAATTATTACCTAATATAAGGCGGCTATAAAGCGATATTTATACTTTATATAATCGGCCGAGCTAGGTCGGGTATTTAAAGAGTTATATAAAGAGATCTTAATTAAAAATAGTAAAATATAAATAGTCTTTAACGAGAAGGGGTTTATCTTAACGAAAAACCGTAGGGTAAAAACATTAGTAACTATATATATAATATATCGTAAATACGGCTACGATCCGACGTATACGATTAAAAAATATAACGCGATAAGTAATCGAAATCTTAATTATTACCGAACGGATTTAAATACCCGCCGCGAGTTTAACGAGAATCTAAATATCGTAAAAAAGGTATTCGATATCGGTTATTTTACTACCCTTCCGGACGAAGGGAATATTATATAAATACTAAAAACCTCCCTAACCCTATACCTAGCGAATTAATATATAATTTATAAATTTATAAACTAGCCTAAGTATTAATTAGAATTCATTATATAAAATATACTCGAAAATATTCTTTAGGTACGTAGATAGTATAATATTATTACCGAGAAAATTATATAGTTATTCTTAACTAGTAAACCGCTACCGGCGCTTTTATTCTATAAAAGTTAAAGAATTAATAATAGTAATTTATAATTTAAGATTATAGAAGGCCCTAACGGATTAGACGCGAATATTAATTATAAAGAAATTTAAACTCGAAAGCTTCAAGCGGGAAACTAGGATTAAAATACGTAATAAATCTTATATCGGATATAATATAGTATAACTCTAGGAGACGACCGATATAGGTATAATAAAGGCTTTTTTATTATAAGTTATTTAGTATAATATATAATAAACCTATAACGCGTTCGGAGGTATAAATTTATAAGTTTATAATTTATATATATTCTATAAAACCTAGTACGCCTTTTATTAAATAGAATAAATAGAAAAATAAAGGGATAATATATAGGTAGTATATATATAGGTACTACCGATAGACCTCTCCGGTTATTTATAAGATAATATATATTATAAGATATTTATAGTCCTAATTACGTCTTTCTTTCCCCCGTTATTTTTTTTCTCCGATTATTTACTTTTTAATTATACTCGACCCTATTAACTTTTCCTATAAATATATACCTTCCGATCGTACCCGACGATTATTATCTCTTCTTTATATTTATTTAGAGGATTTATTTTATATAAAGTATACTTAGCGCTAGGACGTCGTCGCGAGATCGGATAACTTAGTATAATAGTTCTACGATCTATATATATTAATAGGTTATATATATTAATGGGAAAACCCTAAAGGATATAAACTATTAACGTTATTTAATACGCGGTCTTATATAGGTAGAGGATATATAGATATTATAACCGGTGGGTTACCCGACGATTATTGTTCCTTTTTTATCTTTTCCTTAAGGAATTATTTTATATAAAGTATATTTAGCGCTAGGACGTCGTTACGAGATCGGATAACTCGGTAAAATAATTATACGATCTAGATATATTAATAGGAGGATATAAAAATATATATACTATTAATGTTATTTAATACGTGGTCTCGTATAGGTAGGGGATATATTAATATCGTCGCCGGCGGGTTAGGCGGGAGAGGGCGGTAGATAAAAAGGGATTTAAATCGACGTAGTATCGATTAAGGTATTACTAGCTTCTTAAATTTAATAGGTTTTTTATAAATTAATAAGAGATTACCTTATTATAAGAAATTTATAATTTTTTAAAAGATTTATTAATACTTCCCTCTAGGCCCCCCCTAGTAGTAATATAAATTATAGTAGAGATATAATATACTTGTAACGGTACGAGATTAAATACTATATAATAGATTTTAGGCTAGATAACGCGATAGATATCGATAGTTATTAGGACCGACCGGAATAATAAAGATATTTTATTAAAAATCGACTACGAAAACTCGCGACGGTAGTAGCGGGGCTTAATATTACTATCCGGTAAAATCCGTAATCGGTAGCCTTAATTAACCTAATAGTTAGAGTAGTTAAAACTAAAGTACTTTAATAATAATTATAATTACGTTATTTATATATTTTTAACTACCTACTATAACCGTTATAAAGATAGAATACGTAACTAGCTAAATCGATTCGATTTTTATAAAATAACTAGGTTAGTTATTAACCTAAAGTCGTAAATTATAATAATAATAATAAGGAGAGAATCGCGTTAATATTACTTTATAATACGCGTTTTAGTACGGGTCCCTAGGCGAAAATCCTCTTTATATATCCGTTTTCGATAATACTATAATAAAACCTCCGAGGGTAATTTAATACTATCGAGTAATAAAAAGAAATTCGGTAATTATAATATATAATATAAATCTTCCTCTCTACTTATTATTATCTACGTCGATTTTATCTAAATCTCGAAAAGTATTATTTTTATTTATTAATAATATCTTCGACCCTCTACCTTAACTACTACCTCGGTATTTTATATATATATAAATATATCGATTCCGCGACTTTACTCTAATTCGCTCCTCCGTTTAAATTATTTATATTAATTTTATTATTTAATTATCTCCTTCTTCTTCTCTTATTTAAATAGTTTATTATCGTAGTTATTAACCTTACCTTATTAATTATTATAAGTAAAGATTTATCGGATTTATTATACGCGTTCTAGCCTACCCCGTACGCCGATATAATAAAGGACGATTTTAAATTTATATTAAAGGGATTAATCTACTTTTATACTTTATAAATAATAAATATTATAGACTTTAAATAGAGGTATAGTTAACGAGTCTAAGATAACGTATTTATATAATATAAATAAAGTCGTCTAAGGCGTCGAGGACGTTAGAAGGATTATATATTATATTTTTAATTATAAATTCTATCGTCTCTATATTACTTTATAAGGAGGTTAATAGGTTATTAAGATTAAAAAAAGTCGTTAATAAAGTTAATACCGAGAGTTAATACTACCTAGATATCGCGCCTATACCTACGCCGTCTAGTTACGCCGACTTTAAGGATATCGTAATATCTAGTATTATCGCCGAAAATATAACTCCGGTTAAACCGTTATCGGGTAAAGTAGTAGAGAAACTTAATTTAAAAATAAATAAATAGTAATCGGTTCCCGAGACCGAGAAAGATAGTTCTTTTTATACCGGGTCCTCGATCTTCGAAGAGTTAAAATTAATAAAAAAATTAAAGGGTAAAGGTACTCCTTTATTTATTCTAATAATAACGGCGTTAATATATATTTCTAAAGGGGGCGGAGAAGGTTAAGATTTAACCGAAGAAAACCCTAAATTAATAAATATTCCGGTAGTACGAGTTATATATATTAATTTATAATATAGAGTCTAAGCCTACGCCTAGGGATAGCGGAGATATATTCCTAATTATAATCGGAGCGCGCGATTTTATATAAGCGAAAGTAGGTAGTAAAGACTCTACGGGAGTCGGTATTAATAAAGAGTAAAATAAAGCCGGACTAAAGGGTAGAGAGTAATAAATAACGAATATAACGACTAAGGTATTATAAACGTAGCTAGTATTAATAATAAGTAGTTATAACTATAATAGTAGACGTAAATATTAAGTAATAAAACGGAAATTTAATATCGTATAATTATATATAATAAAGATTTATTATTAACCCGACTATCCTAAACTTAATAGCGTTTTATAGGTAGGCTAGAAATTATATAAGGCTAGTCCACCCTAATTATTCGGGTAGAGTATTTATACTAGTTCGTAATCGTATTTTTAAACTTAATATAAGTCGCGTAAAATTATTAAACTAGCTCGAGTACCTATATCTAGTATTTCGATTATATTTTTAGACTAAGTTATACCTTATAGCGAATCTTTATTTTTACGTCGGGTTATAATAGTACTTTATAAAAAGCTAGTATTAACGGTGGCTTAAAACTTTACGGATTACCTAAAGATAAATAATAAAAATAATTACTTTATAAATATTACCTACCCTCGATAACCGATCCGAGTAAAGAATAAAAAGGGAAAAGGATAGAAAAGTTATTTAGATATTTAGGGCGAGGAGAGTTAATATTAAATATATAATAATAAAAGGTTAATACTATTTACGGATCTCTTCTTTATATTATTTATAGTATTACGTAAATTATAAAATAAAGGAAACTAAACCCTTCTAAATTATATACGATTTACCTACTACGTCGAGAGAACCGATATAATAGCGGCGGTTAAAATATAGTATAAATATAATCTTAGTAGCTTAAATCTAAACGATATAATTATATAAATAGTTACGGATAGATTTAACTTCGCTATAAGTTATATAGAGATATATATATATACGGACGATATAGAGGGTCGTAGTCTAGAGAGTAAAGAGTCTAGGGAAGGTAAGTATTTTAAAGCGGAGCGAGACTAGCTAACTACGGTTTCTAGGCTAGTACTAAATAGAATTAACTATAATACTATTTTAATAGAATTACCGAGTAAGAACCTTCCGGGAACGCTATAAATAAAAGATATAAAAAACGAAAATAATAAGCGAGGACTATAAGAGAATAATATAATTCTTAATATATAATTAATTGATTTTTTAATATTATTTATAAGCGAAAGAGATATTAATAAAGAAATATAGGATAATTTAACCTTTATCGATATATTACTAAAATAAAGCTATAAGAGTAGTAGCGATATAAAAATTTAGGTATAAAATAGCCACCTTCTTTTTAGTTCTATATACTAATCGAAAGGATAAAGTAATTATATAATATCTATATAAGGTCCGGACTACGCCGTCGGCGGTATAAATACCGAAGATTTAAATAATTAACGAATAGTGGACCGTAGCGATTAATATAACTATAATATTAAGTCTCTAGATAAAGATTATAGTCGCTATTCTTCTTTTTCTTCGGAGCGGGAAGAAAGTCTAGCGGAAGATATATTAATAACGATTAAATTATATCGAGTTAATAGAGAAATTATTTATAATAAAAAATCCGTATTAAACTATCCCTTCTAGCTAAATTATATATACCGGAGAATATCCTTATCTTCCGCGTTAGGACGATTTCGGTTAAACGAGGTATAAAGATATATTTAGGTACGAATCTCGAAGTAAAAAACGATATTATTAAGTTTAATAAAAACGGGTATACCTCTAAAAAACCGAATTAATCGAGGGACGAAGCGGTTAATATAAATTAAAAAGTAAACTAATAGGCGGAGACTAAATTCGATCGAGCGAACTATAAAAATAGTTAATAAAATAATATTCTCGCGGGTAGGCCTAGGAAAGAAAGGAGATTATAAGAAAAAGCGGGCGGAGAATATAAAGAGGTTCTAAACTATTTAAGTTTCGCTAATAAAGAGAGGGCCGAAATAAGTAGAAGGAATAAATAAAAGCGAGTCGGAAGATAATAATTCTTCTATTAATAATAATTCGTTTATAAAATATCGATATAGGAGGATAATAAATCTATAAAATTATAATTAAATATAATAGAGATTAAGGAATTTATATAATATAGGACGGCCGACTTTAATAGGGAATAAAGCGATAAAAATAATAAATTAAAAATTATATATTCGATCGCGATATTAAAAAGATAGCTCCGAGTATTAACGGATAACCTTAACCGTCCTAACTATTAGGGGGGTTAAGGCTATCGGTAGTTAAAATAAAAACTCGCGGCTTTAATCCGTATCTAGGGAATATTATAATAAATAATAAGAAATACTTTATAGATCGTATCCGCGCCCTAAAATAAATCGAGAGACGAAAATCCTTACTATTAAAACTATCTAATAACCGGTATTAGAGAATAGGACTTTCGAGGCGAAAAAGGCTACTATTACCCGGCTAAAAGACTCTATAAATTACCGAAATACGTTTTATTAAAATCTTTAATTATCGACGAGTAAAATTTCCTAAATAGGTAGAACTCCCCTCTTAATATTTTATAAATCTAATAGGTATTAGAAGTTCTTTTAAATATATTTATATACCTTTAAACTCCGATTACGAATTAATAACTATATTCTTTATATCTAGCTCCGAATATATACTCGGTACCGATTTATTTTTATCTCTACCTAGGCTCCCGGAATAATTTAGGGACGGATATCTAAAAGAGCGGGAAATATATTTATTATAACCTTTTAAAAAAGTAAAATAAAAGTTAAATTACCCGCCTATACCGAGTTAAATATATTAATATTTAGTATATTACGGATAGTTTATTTTAGATAATATAAGGAAAGCCTTCGAGGAGCGTCCGTAGAAGGATATAAAGAGTAAGGATATAACTAAATTTTTAGGCTCTTTCGCCTCTAGTAAATTTTCTCGAATGATTAAAATCTAGTATAATTACGAATTTAATCTAGAATATATAGGCTACGCGCTTAAATTCCGTTAAACCCGGCCGGATTTAACTTTAGATATTATTACTCGGAATATTATCCCCGACGCCTCGATTTATTAATTCCCGCTCTATTATTCTTTCCTAATTATTAAAGTCGGAGTTTCTAAAGATATCGAATATATAGAGGAGAAGGCGGAGGCCTTTACTACTAGAAATAAAAGTTATTTTATAATCTTAATTATAATTAAATTATAAAAAGATAGGCTAAAAGTAAAGGGAGATAAAATTACCGAATATATAATTAAAATTAATATCTATCGGATTATATAGAAATTTATAGGCGGTACCCGTTATTAATATAAATACAAGGTTATTATAGATATAAACTCCGAGGTATTTCCTAAACTATTATTAGTTAAACTATATTAGGAAATTATACGACGAGATTTTCTTAGGTAGGATAAATATATATAATTTAATATTTTATAAGAGTAGAAGGCGGCCCTAAAGGCGGCCGAGAATAATATAATTTAAATCTCTATCCGTACGTTAGAGTATTTAATAATAACTATAATTAAATTTAAAAAGGGCCGCGATCTTTTTTTAAAAATAAAGGCGAAGGGACTAAAGGAGGATAAACCTATAAAGAATTTTTCGAGTCCTCTATATTTATAGTAAATCTAGACGAGTCCTATATTATCGCTATAAATATAGCGCTCTATTATAGTAGGGTCTTTCCTAACGGGGGCTAACTATAATAAAGAGGGAGATAAAGATTATAACTTTAATAAACCCGAGTAACTAGGTAATATTTATAATAAAAATAAATAAAATTAAAATAATAGAATAAAGGGCTAGGCGATATAATATTTATTAAATTACTAATTTATATAGGGACGAAAAGCGATATAATTTAATACCTACTACTTTATACTCTAGTCTAGAACGGGTATAATAATTAAAATATATTATATTTATACCTATAATTAGTTTACTCTACGTCGATAACTAGATTATATTTTAGGTAAATTATTAAATATAAATTATTAAACGTTAGGGACGTTAGTCTTAATAATTTATAATAAATAAAATATTAATAGAGGCTAGAAAATATTAACTTTATAAATAAGGATATATAAAGTCGTTTTAACCGGAGTTATATTCGGAGTCTAGATTAAACTCGACTACCCTAATAATTAAAATTATATCGTCGCGACGATAATCTATAAATCTAGGAAAGGTCTTTTACGATTTTTTAAGAGAGTAATATAAGAGTTAATATAAATATAAATAACTTTAGTAGAGAAGCTTAGTACGTGATAATTAAAGAATTATATAAATATAAATAAATTTAGTAGAGAAACTTAGTACGTAATAATTAAAGAATTATATAGGTATAGATTAATTTAGTAGAGAAACTTAACGCGTAATAATTTATTATTTATATAAATATAGATCGATTTAGTAGTAAAACTTGGCGCGTAATAATTTATTATTTATATAAATATAGATCGATTTAGTAGTAAAACTTAGCGCGTAATAATTATTACTAAGCGATAAAAATTTAATCGCGGTAAAGTTTTAAAGTTAAAGTAGTAGCGGGTAATAACGATTATCAAGAATATTAATATTTTAAAATACTATTATCTAATATAGTAGTTTAATAATATTAGATAATTATATTCTAAAACGGAGAAGTTAATTATAATACTATTAAATAAGATATTTGAAAGTTTAGAGGAATTTAAAGGAAGTATCGTCTAAACCTAATATACTCTAGGGTAGTAGATTCGAAGATAAGAGGGACTAAGCGATCCGATAAAGTATATTTAGGGACGAGGTCGCGCTAATACCTATTTATTTCGGCTATCGTATATTTAGTACCTTCGAGGGTAGGGAGGTCGTGGATTATTTATAATATTAACGATACCTAAACTATAATCGGCTTAATATATTATCGTTATAATAAGCCGCCTAATTTTAGGATAGGATTATACTAGTATAGGCTAGTTAATTTATAAGTTCTATATTCGTCTTCTAAATTTTAAATAAAATTCGGCGAGAACGGGTACGCGACTAGAAAACGGAGGGGGAGGAGGTAGTATTTAAATTACTACTCGTCTTATTTATAGAGTTTAGATAAAATAGACCTTTATCGCTATTATTTATCCGGATAAGATCTCGGTAAATTTATTTATAGAAGGGTAGGGATACTAGATACTCCCGTTATAACTATATTAATAGGCTATTATTAACTATAATTAATATCGGGCTCCTATATTTATCTTTAACCGATTCGGTTAATTATCTCGATAATTTATAGGATCTTTATATACGAGTAGAATATCGTAATCTTTCGCGACTATAAATACGGGATATAGACGGTATCTAAATACCTTTAATATCGGTATTAAGCTACGTCTCGCTATTATTATTATCGAAATAAAGTCTTCTCTCGCTACCTCTAATACTAGAGATAAATAATAGGCCTAGACGGACCTCTAATAAACGGGAGACTAACGGTATCGTAGATAAATTACCGTAGTAGAGCTTTTAAGAGCTAAGCGAGGAAATAAATAATTCGGCGGTATTATCGCTAAAATCGAGGGTTTCTACGGGAGGTTAGTAGATCGCTAAAGTAAAGTATATTAATAAATTAAAAGGGGGGGAGGGAGATCGAGTTTATATATACTTCTTCTTCTCTTAAGCTTTCTATACTCGGCGAATATTATTAACCTTTCTCTTAACTTAAGATTTCTAGCGTATAAGTATTAAAAGAGAATTAAAAAAAAACTAACTCCGAGTTAATCTATAAATAAACGGTAGTCGAAGTATATATATCGCTAAATAGAAGAGAATTAGAAAATAAAGGGGGGATATAGAAAACCCTATACGGGGTATTTAAATTATATCGGATCTATTAATATAGTTAAGGGAAAGACGACGTATAATTCTACGATAATATAATAATAATAATAGGCGAGGTAGTTAATATTAGGTCTCTAGTAATCTTAGAATAAACCTAATTTATTACGAGTTAAATAGTCGAATTTTAAGAGCGTAAATATTAATAAAGAGTAGAGGGACCCCGATATAAATCTTATATCTTCGGTAAATAAAGGGTAGTAGAGGGAACTAACCGAATTAACTAAAATACTTAAAGATATTTTATAGTAGTGGACGTATCTGGCGGGTAAAGTTTAGTTATATCTTATTATAGTAATTCTCTCTTTTTTATATAATATCTTTATTATCGAGCTCTCTATTTACTTTACTTATCCTCTCGGCTTATAGTTAGACGGCTTATAATATACCTACAATACCTAGTTAAACTAGGATACTAAGGGCGTTATATAAAAAAATCGGATAAAAATAATATAATTAACGGGAGATCCTAGCGACGGAAAAGATAATTATCTACCGAATTAAACTTTAAAGGCGCAGCTAGCGCGTTTTATAATCTAATAATTCTATAAATAATATATCGCCCTAATTAATCGATTATTACTACGTTACTTTATTAAATATATTACGGGACGGCCGAGGCCGATAAAGCCTCGGTAGTAATAATAGCGAACCCGTTACTATCTTCTAAGATAAAGGAAATTATTCGATTAATAAATTAATCGGATACCTATTAATACGCTAACTTAATCTCAGGATAATATTATATTAATAGGTATCCGATTAATTAATTAACTCTAAGAATTAGAGTACGAATAGGCCGCGACTTAAACACGAATATTAAAACTTAATACTAGGATTATTACTTTACCCGATAACGAAAGCAGATAATATAAATCTAATAATACCGTTCGATTCGCAGCGTGAATACGTATCTTTTATATACAGGAACTTTCTTAATCCGACGTAGTCGTATTTACCCGGAATCGTGATTTTTCAACCAAGTCCCTCGTATTCCACTTTAACCAAAACCAGTAACCCTAACTCACGGCCACCTATAATATAAAGAGATTTAAACTCCTAAAAGTATAAAATATATATATATAATCGGCCTTAGATTTAATCTTTAGCCGATAATTATATAAAGAGATTTAAACTCCTAAAAATATAGCGCGACCGAGATAATCTTAATTTACCGCTATTAAATTTCTTTTACTATATATTAATTAAAGGGGATTTTACCTATAAACGCGTATTATAACTACGGTAAAAATTCGTTACCGCGGTAAAATTAATAGAGTATAAAGAGGTTAATAGAGTATAAGAAAATTAATAAAGTATAAAGAAATTAATAGAATATAAAGAGATTAATAAAACTAGTTTTATATAAATTTAATATTAAATATTATATTAATAATCCGTTACTTCTATAACTCCCGCTCGTTTATATTTATAACGGCGATAAAGTTATTTTTAAATTATTTCTTTATAGAGGTAAAAGACTTAACTTTACCCTCTATTTTTAATATAAAAATTTTTATTTTTATTTAACAAGGCTATAACTCGTCTTTAATTTATTTTATATTTAAATAAATTTAAATTATCGCCGCCCGAGTATTAACGGGGCGGAAGAGATAAAAGGGTTTTCTTAATTATTAAAAACGAGTTTATATAACTATATTTACTTTTTAGGCTAGCGGCGGCGCGGTTTTAATTAAAGAAATAGAGGTAAAATCGGAAATTATAATTATATAAATAAGAGTAGAATTTCAAATAATTTATTAATAGTATTATTATCGTTTTATTACTACTCTCGCTTTTATTTTTACTCCTACACGCGTTTTTTATATTTTTATTTTATTATTATTTACTCGTTATTTTTAATATCCCGTTTAGAGGCTTTAAAAGTAATTAGTTTATATATATTCACTTTATTATACTTCTTCTTTACTACTAGTATTTACTATTATATTTTTTTCGTAGGCGGCGGTATAGGAAACTCGGTAGAGATTTTATAATTTTTCTCCTCGAATATTTTATAAATCTTAATAAAATTAATAAAAAACTCTTTAAATTATTTTATTAATTTATTAATAAATTACCGAGGAAACTTTTTATATAGTTAGTAGAGATTTACCGATATAATAAATAGTTTATTTTTATTAAAGTCGCGGAATTTTAATTTATTTTTCTTATTTAAAAATAATATTTTATTATAATATTTCGCTTCTTACTCTATATATATTAAAGTATTTTCTAACTATTAACGGGGGTAGAGAAAGGATAATAAGATTAAAAAACCTTAAATATATACCCGTAGAAAAAAGTAGCGATATAATAATATATAATAAATATAAATCTTATATTTATAATAAATATAAAAGATTAGAATAAATTCTAGATTAATAACTTAATCTAGCTCGGTAACGAGTAATTTTATAATTATCTATTTAATATTAATTAATTTAAATACGTAGATAGTAACCTTTTTAATAATAATATAGAATATATTATAATTAACTCCCTTTAGTTTATTAATATATAATCGATCCTCTTTTTCTCGAAATCGTTAATATACTAGCTTTAATTCTATTTATATAAATTTAATAATAATAAATATCGGAGCCTAGGAGTTTATAATAGTTTTAATAATAAAATAAATATTTTTATTCCGTTAAATAATAACTACCCCGAGATTAAATTATATTTTAGTATAATAAATAATTATAAATAACTCTTTAAAAAGTTATTTTTTATTAAAATATATTTATATTAATTTATATATAAAATTTAATAATATATCCCAATTTACTAGTAATAAAGTTAAATCGCTATAAATTTAAATTTAAATAGTATTATATATTTTATCCCGTTTTTCTTTTATATATTTTTATTTACTATTATTTACCCTAGTCTTAATATTTTATATTATATACTAGTTATATAATTAGAGTTAGTAATTTAGGAGTTTTAATAAAAAAGTAATAATGAAACTTTTCTTTTAATCGATAAAATTTATTTATAATAGAGGATAATTATTCTATAATTCTTAATTTAGAATTTTAAAAAAGAAGTTATAAATAGTAGTAGATTTCGAGGTAGTAAATAAAAAACTAATTAAAAACGATTTACCGGTATTTATAACTTTAATTACTATAAGTAGTAAAAGTTTAATAGTATTAATATTAAATATAATATCGTACTAAATTATAAAGTTATTATAGAAGTATTTAGCGAGGCGTTACTACTAAAAATCTAAAATAATAATTAACTTTAATATCCGTTTTATCGGTAGTATTTATAGGTCGTTTTTATTTATAATATAATTATAACGATATTTAGCTTTAAAATCATCGTTATCGAGAATTATAAATAATATATATAAAAGGTCTTCTTTACTACGAGTTATTAATAATATTAAATTATAATATTTTTTCTTTTTAACGGTAAATATTTAATCGAAATTCTTTAGAGTATACTCTAGAACTCGTTTAAATATATTATATATAAATTTTATAAAACGATTAACTCTTATAAATTAAATAATATATACGTAGTCTTTATAGCGGTTTATATATCTTTAATAAAAAAGCGGATTTATTATTAAATTATAAAAATACTTTTACTAGTTAATATTTAATATTTAGATTTTTATATCTCTACCCCTGTAAATAAGTTTCTAGGTAAAGAATATATATTATTTATACCCTTTAACTTTAATTATAATTTACTCTTATTTCCGCTTTTTCCCGCTCTCGGGGTATATTTTATTAATATATTTAAAAAACTTCCTCTAATTCTTTATATAATTAATATAATATATATAAAAGTAACTCTTCCGCTCTTTATTATATTACTCGATAATTATAACGAAGTTTTAACTAAAAGCCTAGTTTTATAAATACTCTAATATTTACTCGGGGTTACCGAATATCTTTTTTTTAACTAACGGCGTAAAATACTCTAAAAGAAATTTATCGATAACTTTTTAAATAATAAAAAGAATAGACGGGTCGAGGTCTATATATAGGGCCTAAGATATACTAGCGTTAATAGGATAGGATAAAAAGGCGATAACGAGGTTAGGCGAGAGGTAGTAGTAAAGGGAGGGCGACGGTAATAACGGTAACGATATAAAGAGGATAGAGGTAAAGATAAAAAATTTATATATATACGGTTTAAAAGGCGGTCAGTAATTAAACTAATACGGGGGTATTTAGATTTATATATAATCCTCATATAAATCTAAGGACCTCGGTATCTACGGCTATATCCGAACTGTGCGGTGGGCCCCCCAGTGCGCGCCCCCAGGGCTTCCCGCGTTCCCTGATGTAGTCGTCGGTCCCCATTGACTACCGCTTGGTGCGGCGAGAGATTCACACCTAAGCGCTTGTGATGGTAGCTGAAAGCACAGGTTGCCCGGCGGGCTGCCCGGCGTAAAGCTGAGTGATGAATTTGCAATGGCAGAAGCTGGGGCTGACGCAGAACCTATTCAGGCGGTGAGAAAGGAAAGTAACTCAAACGCTAGATTAACTGACCTTCCCCCCACGCGTGTGTTCCGTCCGCATTGTTTGCTTTGAGTGTCACAGGACTGCGATGTCCGAGGACCAAATTTTGAGGTCGTTGTCCATGTTCAATAGATAGAGGTTCGCCCTTCCAGTAGAGTCCGTCCAAGAAGAGGTAAGCCCGGCATTGCCATTGGTACCTTTGAAGACGAATTGTGAGGACCATGCAGTGTCGTTTATGAAAAAAGCAAGCTCATGAACCTGGTTATCAGGTGCTCCGTAATACAGTCGCATCCCTGCGGTGTTAAGTGAATCACTGCCAAGCCACTTCTCGCTGTGGAAAGCTGTCAAAGCTTTGGCTGAGGCTGATGCCTCGACAGTTGAGTTGCCCAGAGGCCCACTTCGCCAAGAGGTGGCGTTGTCTGTACTGATCAGTTCCTGCAATATGTGGGTATGATCAATATAGAAGAGATGCGACTGGTTCGAAACCTCGTCAGTTTGTTTGCTCATTATCAGTAAGGCGATTCTCACCGTTATATCCACGGTGTTATTGGTTGAGTAGCTAAGCACTGGACGCCAAATCCACCTTACTTTCCAGCCGGCGAATCTGTGACTTGTAGTCTTGATAGAAGAGGTGGTAATCAGGCACGCCAGTGCGGTCTATCTCTAACAATGCAATGCCAGTGCCGTTGAATGCTCCAGATGTAGAGAAACTGCCAGGGTCTTGGGCAACAGAGTGTGGATCGATGGGACGAGGACTAGCGACAGTGCTTCACCAGTGGCGTGATAATTAGCCATGTCCACAGGTCGAAACGTCTTTATCATACGATTCAGAATGCGCGTTCCGCCGGAACCCCAATGGTACAGCTATTGCGACTATCACAATAACACCGATAATGGCAGCGGCTAGAAGGAGCCAAAATTTCTTTCCCTTTATAGCTGAAGGTGTCTCAGAAGAGCTTTTAAGGTCAGAAGGACCTTACTATATGAATTTGCAATTTCGTATTCAACACCAACGATCTACATGCAGTGATTGGTCAAGTTCAGCTCATTGAGCAGAAGTTCCAACCACTACCATTCAAATAGAGAATGGGACCATCTGGGGACGCTTTTATCCTCCAGCGGCATTATCAAGGGGTGCGCAGTAGCTTCCTGCATGGCCCCAGGCTAGGCATCTCCCGATGTTTATTGACTAGCAAAGAATTTCTATCTTGCGAGGAGTCAAGGGCAACCAGACATTATGCCAACTACCATCTACATACAACATGCTCTTACGACGCCATATCTGATGCATCAAATTCTCGCAATATCAGCCTTGCAGCTAAGCTCCAGGAAAAGCTCCAGGAATACGGAGTCTCGTAACTTTTACCGTGAATATGCCACAGGCTTACAAAACCGTGCTCTATTACTCTTCAACGAAAGCAACCCGATCCTGGAAGTGGCTCTGGCCAATTGCGTTCACATGTTCCTATTCTCCTCCTCGGCTGGTGTCCATCTACTGTGCGATACATTGCATTTTCAAAGAGACAGTCTCGAAGGCTTCATCGACGGATTCACACATTGTCTAAGTATTTATCGTGGTGTGCTGGCCGTCATCGACCAAGGCTGGCATCTACTGGGCGAGACGGAGCTCGGACCTCGTCTTAAAATGTCTCAAGTCCTTATGCAACCGACGGATGCGAGTGGATCGGAATGTGATGCACTCCGGGATCTGGTAAGTGCTGCAGATATAACCCCATCCTCGCGAAAGGCATATCGAGAGTCAACATTGTATCTTCAGTAGGTGGTCGATACGCAGCGTGCAACTTTAGGAAACAAAACTCGAAAGCTTGTGGGATTCGCATCGCCGATACTTGTTTCACCTGATTACGTAGATTTGGTGCGCCAACGGCAAGCGGAAGCTCTTGTCATCCTCGCCCACTATGCTAGAGAAGGACGTCAGGGTAACGGAAACCATATATGTGACGGTTAGAGAACAAGGACCAGAAGAAGGTATAATCACCAACGTGATAGGATATTCTTGGTGCGTCAGATGGTCCGATATAGAGATCTCTCGCTTACTATGGAGTTAGCCGTTGGAGGTTGAATGGAACACTCTGGCCATTAGCTCGTCACTGTTCCCGGCTCACACGAGTCAGTTTACGAAAACGATTTCAGATCAATCATTGGAAATGGTGGAATGCAAATTAAGGAATGCAAATTAAGGAATGCTTACAAGGAATGACGAGAGCGTCTCGATCCCGTTACAAAACTCACCCAAATCTTGTCGGCAATCCCATACCATAGCAGCACACCCTGCATACCGCATCATTTAATTATTGTTCCTTTCAGTCTGAAGCTAAGACAACACGGAAGTAGCAAGGCAATACAGCAACAAACTTTTGCCCGCACCCGATCTCCACTACTACGTTTACCAGCGCCAAATCCTCGTTATTCACCCTAACAATGTTGATGCTTATTTTCTTCGGCGCAAATCCCTTTGTGCCTGTTGCGAAGGCCTCCGGGGCTTGAAGCTTGGAATCATAAAAATTTCTGTGGATCAACGCCATCCAACCAATCATGGAACCTTTTGACCCACTTGAGCTATTGACATCTCTAGCATACGCGTCACATTTATCAAATTCTATCAGGGTACACAATTCCATCATCACACCTCACTTTCTGTCCTCTCGAGAGTACTCACACTCAGTGACGTCGCACTCCAGGTTTTCAAAATGCGGTCCCAGAACGGCCTCTTACTGCTACTACTCGCTGCACTCATCTTTGTCATCCCCTGTCAGGCGGTTTCGACGTCTACGACTTTGAGGGCTGCGACCACGACTACATTAGCAAATGCCCCGGCACAGTCAACCACCGTCTTCTGTCCAAGTCAAGGTACGTATGGTCCAGATTTCCTCCATCCTTTTTCATACCATGAGCCAAAAACAAATCAAAAGAAAATTGCATCATTCAACTGTCTACGCCTAAGCTCGCCAATGAGGCGTCTGAGTCAAAGCTACGGTGCAGAAGTACCTCTGCTGATTTTCAATCCAGACAACAAATGTTTCATCGTACGTATGCCTAGGACTACCTGTCTTATGGAATTAAAAAGGGTATTTCTGGAGCAAATTTCTAATTTTCCACCTTTCAGGGGGCAACCGACGGCAGGAACTTCACCATTCGTTGTGGCTACCTACTTCCAAGTAAGTTTTGCCCGAGCTACTCACTATCCAGAGGATAGCCCGTCCGTAAGAGGATCCTAAGTCTGAGGGTCTCAATAGAATCTTCCGGGTCATTCACCAGCAACGTCACCGATGCGAACACCTGTGTCAATACGTGTGATGCAAGCCCGAATTGTGAATCCGTGACGGTACGAGTCATCTCGACTCCTTGAATTCCCCTTGATATCTAGACATCTATTAAGAACTGTATGAAAGAAAGCTTTGGCAATGCGCTCCCAGCGTCTGCATTAAATCGAGAGCAACGCTGCTGACATTGAGCTCCACCATAGTATTTCGGGGTAAATGATGGCAGCCTGGCATATAATGTAAGTTCCTCCTATGGTCCTCTGAGATTTAGACAGATACTAATTTCAATGTTTCCAGTGCAGAGGGCACTTTCCATCTAGTATGTAAATCCGTTACCGCTTGGAGCAACCACTTACTAACATGAATCCCTTAGCCGGAACAGTTGTGTATGAATATGCAGGGTCTGTTTCTCTTCATTATCTCGCTAGAATCCGTTCAAAACGCACGCATGTCAATCAAGCAAATCGTCTACTGGTCTTCTAATACATTAACGAATCATGAATGTAATTCCGAAGCATAGAGCTGACTATGTGAAATGCCCAGGGGGAAGTACTTGTTATTCGATACACTTAGTAGTAAGTGAAGCTGATCCCGAATTGCGGTGTCTCTGTATTCGCCTTGCACACAATACGAAATTCGAAACACGTCTCTACAAGTGAAGATCATGGCTTTTAGTGCCACGATGTTTCCACGATAGATAGAGTACCAGTGAATTCCTATATGAATGATCAACACTGACTAAAATCCTTCTCTTTGTCAGATTGTACTGGCGGCACTACCAACGCAACGGATGCAAAGACGACGTCCTCGTCGTCCCAATTAATCCTATCAACACATTCCTCGGGCCTGTCATCGACGCAAATTTCATCGACCCTCGTGTCTTCCACAGTACCTAATGTACCGAGCACTACAGCGATCACCAGCTCCAGTGCCCTGTCCCCGAGTGATTTATCGACACTGCCCTCTTCTACGCTCTCATCGACGCCGGCCGCTTCTCCACCAGGCTCTCCCACGCTCTCGTCTACTATGGCCTCTTCGACACTAGCCTTTTCGACACTGGTCTCTTCGACCCTGGCCTCTTCGACCCTGGCTTCTTCGACACTGGTCTCTTCGACCCTGGCCTCTTCGACCCTGGCTTCTTCGACACTGGCCTCTTCGACACTGTCATCGACGTTGGTATCTCCCACGCTGTCATCGACGCTAGCTTCTTCTACACTCTCATCAACGCAAGATTCCTCCACGCTGTCATCGACACTAGCTTCTTCTACACTCTCATCAACGCAAGATTCCTCCACGCTGTCATCGACGCTAGCTTCTTCTACACTCTCATCAGCACAAGATTCCTCCACGCTGTCATCGACACTAGCTTCTTCTACACTCTCATCGACGGATACCTCAGTAAGCACGTCTGTATCGTCAGATCCCTCGACCAGTTTAATCCCATCCTCAACAGTGGCAAGCTCCACGGATATCATCAGCAGCTCTTCATTAATTGATCCTTCGACCAGCTTAGTTCAATCTTTAACCGTCGTAAGCTCTACGGATAATATCAGTAGCTCCTCATCAATTGATCTATCGACTAATTCAATACCATCCTTAACGGTCGCAAGCTCCACGGATATCATCAGCAGCTCTTCATCAATCGATCTATCGACCAGTCCAATACCATCCTTAACAGTCGCAAGCTCCACGGATATCATCAGCAGCTCTTCGTCAATTGATCTTTTGACCAGCTTAGTTCAATCTTCAACAGTCGTAAGCTCTACGGATACTATCAGCAGCTCCTCATCAGTTGATCCTTCGACCAGCTTAGTTCAATCTTCAACAGTCGCAAGCTCCACGGATATCATCAGTAGCTCTTCATCAATTGATCTTTCGACCAGCTTAGATCAATCTTCAACAGTCGTAAGCTCCACGGATACTATCAGCAGCTCCTCATTAGTTGATCCTTCGACCAGCTTAGTTCAATCTTCAACAGACGTAAGCTCCGCGGACGGTACGTCCCAAAGTTCTACAGATTCTATCAGTATCCTGGTGTCATTTGGCGCCTCGACCAGCCTTACACCTTCTTCCTCAATGCTTTCCTCATCAATCGAAAGCACCACGGAAGGTGGGGTTCTGATCTCCACAGGATCCTTCAGTAGCGAAAGCATCACATCTGTTTCGAGCTTGACGATTAGTCCAGCGCCTAGCGACGTCTCAACTACTCCCAACAGCCCAACTTTAGTTCCTTCCAGCTCAGCCAGCCAATACTCGACTTCGGATTCTCTTACTAGTTTAAGCTCAAGCATTATGAGTATGGGCAGCACCAATGTGACCTCCTCAATGACTCCAGCCTCAAGCACTATGGTTATGGATGGCAGCAGCACCAATGTAGCGCCGTCAACATTAACATCTCCAGCATCGGCTGGCCTCGCTTCGACTGAAAGTGATGCTACGAACTTGAGCTCAAGCACCACGAATGTTGGCGGCAGCAGCACTAGTCTAGCGCCCCCAATACCTTCAGATCCGGTCTCGGCATCGGCCAGCTTGTCTCTGACTGGAAGTAAATCAGCATCCCTGTCAAGCATGAATCCAACCAGCACAAATATAGCCAGCAGTACAGCTTTACCATCGGCAACGGCCTCGACTAGCCTCTCTTTGACTGGGTCTGATTCAGAATCTCTTACAGGCATGACTCCAACTAGCACAAATACAGACAGCAGTACAACTTTATCATCGGCAACGCCTGTGGCTTCCGACGTCAAGGTAAGATTCATTATTCAAAACGCCAACAATCAACCCCAGCAACGGATACGCCGCCGCGCGGCATCCGTCACTACCGAGACAGGGTACATCAATGCAGACGGTGGTGTTGGCTCTTCGCTGAATTGTAACTCAGCCACCACCTACACGTTGAACGATGCAGGCATGTTGGGCACAGGTGATGGTAGTAGCTTCTACTCTACGGATCCTGGGGTGACGTTTGCTTTATTTGCGACTTCAACGCAGCTCGGGACTATCTCGGCAAATTGGACCATCGAGGGTACTAATTTAGTGTGGAGGAACAACGCGTTCCTCAATGATCGGGCGGTCATATGCAAAAGTAATGCCGACCTTCTGGCTTATTACACTGAAGCTCCGCCTGCAGACTGTATTCCCATACAACTGTCATTTCTTCCCGGCAAGTTGTGTTCATTCATTCAATTGCGCAAAGCAAAGCTAACGAGATGTAGCGTCCAAATGTCCATCGGAGTCCCCTGTGGTAAATGGTGGTGGGGGCCTTCAAGATCCCAACGCACCTGCCAGCCCACCCTCAGGACATTCTGCTGGCGAGGCACCATATGGCACATTCACTCCTCTTCAGGGTAGCAGCAGTAGCATTAGCGGACAAGGCAATCAACAGCCTCCTCCACAACCAGATCCCAGCAACTCCTCTCAAGGTGGCAAGAGTGGCACTAGCGGGCAAGCCGGTCAACAGACTCCTTCGCAATCATATCCCAATTACAGCTCTGAGACCAATGAAGACACAGCCAATCCTAGCCCCTTACCTTCTCTCCATGGCATTGGACCGAATTCACCATCAGTCAACAACGACGGAGTTGCAGCTTCACCCGGCTCGAAATCTCTACCCTCTAACTCTAACAAGAGACCAAGTTCGCAATCAGGCAACAACAATGGAGACCCCGCTTCGCCCGAACAGAGCACTACCCATCCTCCCTCTAACAGCGGAATAAGCCTACAAGCTGGAAAAAACAAAGGAAATCCACTAGCTCACAGCGACGCCTCTCAGCCAAATCAGCTCCGTTCAAGAATTCGTCAAAATTACGCTCATTCAGCAGACCAACATAACAGAGTTCGCAAACCAGCTCATAGCTCGCCTAAAGGGTTATCTGAATGAATACGCTTTACAAAGCTGTGGGAAGCAGCTTGGGGGTGCGCTAGGATCTGAAGGAGGGAAGTATGCCATGCAGAATTATGCGAATGAGTCTTGTGAAAATTTGACACAGATTGACGGGACGATTGTCACTGATGTTTATCTTCTGGAGGTGATGCTTAATACGACTTATCGGCATTACCAGCAAGTAACAAATATATTCAGCACCAGGTGTGTGTAAGATAGAGAATGGCAAGTAATTACGTTTACAAATGCATATTTCCAAATGAAGTGTCTTTCTGACTGCTCGTTCTTAGTCAGAGTATTCAGCGCAAGCATTGTAACATCGGATTTGAGCAAAAAGCGAGACGCAAGAGGTTTAAGGCCGGAGTCTTTGGTAGGCGATCATATACGACGACTTGGCTTAGCTTGGCATTGTAGCAACTACCTCTTCTCAGGTCGTCGCCGTTGGTTTTCATGTAGGTTATCCCCTTGCCTGGAACTAACGACGAGGCTGATGAGTTCAAAAGAGTTTAGTCCCGATAGATGAAAACATCGGTATGGTTGGGATTTGGAATAATGACGTTGATTGGGAGCAGAGATAGTGGGAGTGTTAGAGCAGGCAAGAGAAAGCAAAAGGCACATTTGATTAGAATATGCTTTTCATTACTCAAAGACAAGGACATTTGGTGACAAATGTTAGCAGAAGATGTCTATCATGAGCTCAGGCTGGTAAAATATCTCAAATCTAGGAACAGCCATAGAATGGACTCTTGCAACGCGACCTGGTAAACTTGGCTGAGCTCAGACTTTGTAACGGCCGAGGCGAGGAATGTCAGACTAGCACTCTGTTCACACACCTAACCGGCTTTGATAGTGATTATCGAAGCAACAACGATTCAAAATTTGGGACCATGAGCTTATAGAAATGGTGAATACAGTGCGCGCCCTTTGCAGTATTGACCTCGGCATTAGATCAACGCGAGCTCATTTTTATACACCCTCTAATAGAATCTCGGTCATTGCGCCGACATTTTCGATCTCAATTCGGAGGACGATGTTGCGAGGGGATGAATACGCTTTTTCCGAAATGGCGACGAAGGCTCGGGGAATACAGGCTGTTGAGGCTAGTAATAGTGTCAGTGGGGTTGCCTCTAAGGGATCGCAGGCAGGTTGAAGTGTCACATGACTGGATGCAAGCATTTTATCGACAGGCAGGAGGCACAAGACTTAAGACCACATTTGGGTTGCCTTTGGTCGGGCTTGAAATGTGGCAAAGGAAAGCGAAGGACATGAGCTACAATTTTGATTTAAAAAAAAGACATTAAAGAGAGTCGACCATATTTGCCTAGTACTTGCTGCACGCTTGATACAGCTCCGCTTCTGACGTCCGTGCCTACTAACGTCTGACAATCTGTTCTTCTATATAGAGATCTATTCTGCCAATGGGAACTTTATGCGCTGGCCTATCACTATTTGATAGAACTATGCCTCAGCGGTCTGGTGTTTATCTAAGATCGCCTACTTTCTTGAAAACACAATCATCTTGAACGGGCACATACATCAACTTCGTTCATAAATAATCACATGAAAGCGAAGAACAAATTGCGATATGCATTCCAGGAAAGGGTGGTTGTTCCTGCCTATGCAGTAGCTGGACAATCGCCCGTCGGCGCAGTCACAAGGCCATCGGTGCTACATTCTTCAGTGGGGAATTGATGGATACCGATACTGCCGACTCTGTAGAAGACATTAGTACAATGAGATGTCTGAGTAAGGAGTAAAAACTGCTTACTGGCTTGAACACGCTGCGCTCGATCCAGTCCCCACTCACACTCCACTGCATGGATTGTTTGCGGGGTTGGTCCCCTGCGGATTTCCGTCCCGCCATCCCTGGCAATCGACCTGTACGTTCCTATTCGCCGAACTGGTAAGAATTGGGAAGACTAGGCCCTCAGTCACAAGATCAGGTCCGCAGGTGGTAGGATCACCGGGTTGTTTGACATGCACAGCTGTGGGATTCCAGGGCCCCCGGGTATCTTGACAGGCGCAACCTACGCTAAGGCGTTGGTCAGGACTGGCTGGGGACGCTTCAATGGGAGTGTAAAGAGGTTAGTTGCATTGTCACGATGAGAGACAAAGAGAGCTTTGAGGTGAGACCAACATTACCGAGCAATAAGCAGGTGCTGTGAAAGTACCACAAGTCTGCAGAGGGTTGATCGTCGAGGCAGCTTGACCGTCACATGAGCAAATACTGCTGGATCTACAGTACATTTCATCAGCATTCGTCTTCAAAGCATCTTCCAGAGTTATGATCTTACGCCGTGGTGCAGCTCGGGACCACTGGTGCCGCTGTTATAGTCGGCCATGGAACGACTGATAATGAAGAAGGCGGTGGCGGAATCATAGATGTCGTGGTAACTGGTGGGGTCGTTGCAACTGGACCGTTGCCAATTGGCATGAAATAGGTTGGACCGCATGTGCTTTCGGTTTTTGAGACCACCACAATTTCCGGTCCGACCTGGTCAAGATTTCTAGCAGCGCATATGTTCGCCACTCCAGAACTCGCGGTATAGACCTGGTCATTGGTATAGACGGTCGTGGAGATCTTTCCAAACGTAAATGTCATGGGCGTTGCTAGGCTGGACGCGCAGACACAGTAAGGATCAGGACAGATATTCGGGTTGTAGCTGTCATGGTGGAAGAATAATCAGCTTTTCATCCTCTCGCCATCTGAAGGACGAACATGACTTCAAATAGGGGGGGTTCAAGGCAATGGGCACGCTGGAGTGCACCACATTGAAGTAGTGTCTACCTGGCGTTTCTCTACTAGACGTGCGAAACATGTCGAGATGAGACTTGCGACAAACAACAGCCGCTGAAAGGAATTCATCTTGGTCATGAATGAATTTCGTCAGAGGACTCTTTCTTTGGGCCGGTTTACGACATGGAGGCAAGACTCTCGAGAGATTATGAGAGCACAGAAAATAACCTGCAAGTTAGTGTTGAGCGTTATACATCTGTCGAGAGCTCCTTGTGAGGTTGGTATCGAGGCTCAGCGGCCCTACCCAATTTTCAATTCGATCTATGTCATACTTTCCAAGAATGAGATGGCGGTAGTGGGTCGCTTTGCATAGCGGGTTGAGAGCCGAAGCAGCCTACCCACTCACCCTAACGTGTGACCTGTGTTGGATCTTGTAAGAGCAACAAGCATAGACATTCCGCTGAGCCAACGAGCCCATAAATCCAACAAGCCCATATAAATTCAACACCCTCCATAAAGCTTAGCAACGTGAAACACAAACAGGCTCGAGGCTGGGCAGCCCGCCACAAAGCTTGAAGATCGATCACGCTGGATTCCTACCAAGCATTGCGAAGTGTCTACCTTGTAGACAATTGCGAATACAACAAGACAACCATACGGGTAGGAACAACGGGCGCGCCAATATGCTCGTTCTTCTCGAATGTGCCCATATATCACCGCACTCCCACATCAACTCTATCAGATAGCTTTCGTGTTGAAGTATGGATTGGAAAATTCGGAGGCTTTCACCTGACCAAGACTGTTCTCTCCATGACCGTGAAAGGACAGGATGAGAAGCGCTGGTACGTCTCTATTGTAGTCTTGAGGAACAGTCAAGCTATATGCGCGATTCGAGCGAGGCAATGTACTATTGCTGAGCAATTCGGTGAAACTGTGACTGCGGCCACCAGCTATGACTTCGATAGGGAGAGGTGAACCGCAGCCCGTAGTTGAAGTTGCTGCCCCTACCATTGAGGGCACACGAACTAGCAATAATAGTGGTAGAATATATTCAAGTAGCCTGTTTGAGCGAGAAGATGCAGCCATCGGATATAATTCAAGGATTGAAAAGAAATGAGGATTCTGTTCTATTATTATGAAGACGAATACAATAGACATACGCCTCTTAGTCTTCTTATATGAGTCCCAAGGAAAAAATGAGGCGAGAACGCGTAGTCATATAGACTCACAAATTTTGTTAGCGCTTATGATGCCAGTCGAGTGGTGTTAGCGCATCCCATTGAAACATCAAAGCCAAAGCCACCACCGGGAGGATTTGAGACGCCTCAACTTTTTATGCCCTGAATCGTCGAACAAGTATTTGAATCTATTTTTGAGCGGCTGAACGTCGAAACAGGCAAGACTGGACAGTACATCGGATGTTGCGTGGACAAGGGTGAAGCTCGTTTGAGTATTATAGCAACTCATGCCTTCTTCGGTGTCGAGAATGACTGTAATGCTGGCATTGAATCTTTCTCGGGCATCAGAGAGTGATGGCATCGCACTGAGTAAAAGGCGTGGTAAAGCCTTCATATGCGCTAACAGCGCGTATCTCGAGAGCAAATCAGTATTGAGCCAAGTGCATGATATGTCTGTGGGCCGTGTCCGATCTTGGGTGTGCGTGAAGCATACCAGAAGTTGCAACCCTGCTACTATATTTGCAAAGATCCATCGGGTAATCTCACGAATATTCCCCCAGAATGCTTCCAAGAATTCGGCGCCGTTGAGGAGAGCTTTGTCACGTCCTATCGCTCGTTTGGCCTGTCCCCATCCCACAGAGCAGCGTCGACCGACCTGTAAGTACCAAATTTAAGAGCCTTGCACTTCCTGAATCACTTTCTCGAAGTTCTCCACATTATGAGCGAACCGTCCAAGGAAGAGCCCATCAAGACCGGCCTTCAGGGTCTGCCAGGTGCCGGGTTTTGCACTCCCACCGTATAGTATTCTGAAATTGGTCCTCCCTTCCATCTTCCCAATGAGCTCTTTCAGGCTTTGCGCAACTGCAAGGACGTGATCCGGCGATGCCGGTTCCTGAGCTCCGATCGCCCACACTGGCTCGTAGGCAAAGATGATGGGCGCGTCTCCTGGCACAGCTCGTAGCACTTCTGTGATCTGAGGCGAACATTCCCGTACTGCCAGTCCCACCCCCTCTGACATGATATTGCTCTGATTTTTCTCCCCAATGCACACCAACGGTATCATTCCATTCCGAACCACTGCTTTTGCCTTCTTCGCAACCACTGCATCACTCTCGCCGTTCGGTGCTCTTCTTCGCTCTGCGTGACCGAGACAGACCACAGAGCACCCCATTTGTTTCAGCATCAATGGGGAGACGTCGCCTGTGTATGCGCCGCTGTCCTCCGTGTGGCAGTCCTGGGCTCCAAGGAGGACTTGAGGGGTAGATGCGAGGAGCGCCGAGGCAGCCCCTAGACAAGGATAGGATGGAATGATGAAGGTTCCGCAGGAGGAGTTGGTGGGAGGAGCGATCTTTGAGACCGCAGAGACGTAGGCTGTAGTGGTAGGTGCGTCAAAGTACATCTTGGTGTTCACGCCGACAAGGCGCTTGGGCAGATTTGGGAAGGCCATTGCGGTGGATGCGTTGGTCTCCACAACTGCTGTACAAATAGATCGAGGGGAAGGGATGGGTCTGTTCGTTCTTCAAAGTACAGGGAAAGTTGATGAGCGAGGATTGACCTGTCGCCGCGAAGATCCGCTGTGCTTCATATCTACAAATCTATGGAGAACACGGCTACTCAAGTATTTACTATTAGCCGTTTCACATCAGGCCAATTGAACGTTGAAACATGGCTACAATTATGTACAAGATAAGCTCCATGTCCACTTTTTGGCCATCTCGTTCTTTACAACATCTATTTGATGCCTAAAACGCTTTCAGCAAGGCCCACTTCTTTGTCATGGGCTTTCAAGATCTCAACCCACCATTGGCATGCTTGGCTTCGTAGTCACTGATGACCTTGACTTTCTCGGCGCTCCCACTCTCTGGATCGAAGGTGTAGCCCAACCATTCTTTGGCTAGCCTCCGCGCCAGCTCGATGCCCACAACCCTCTGTCCCATACAAAAGACCTGGGCGTCATTGCTCATGATCGCCCTCTCCACACTGAAGCTGTCATGTGCTGTCACTGCTCTGATACCCGGCACTTTGTTCGCGCTGATTGCCACCCCCAATCCAGTACCACAGATCAAGAGGGCACGGTCTGCTTCGCCCGAGAGGATGAGTTTCGCGGCATCGACGGCAACGTGAGGGTATGCAGTCTCGTCTTCGTTGTTTACCACGCCCACATCAACGACCTTGGCGACTCGGGGGTCTTTCTCGAGGTCTGCTTTGATGATGTCTTTGTAGGAGAAGCCGGCGCTATCACCACCAACGACGATCCGGAGTCCTTGTGGTGCCATTTCATTCGGTACTTATGTTCCTAGTAGATTTCACGTATGCTGGCTAGATTGCGTCAATGAATGACTGGAGTATTTGTGTCCCGCGCGAAAGCCATTTCTAGCAGGTTAGCCGAGCGCTGCCAAGCCATTATAGTATGCATTTATCCTTCGTGTCCTGTTGATCTCTACCTTCTTGCATGATTTGTTGTGTCTACCATATCTATGATGCGCAAGATGGCATCCGAAGGCGTCACACGCTTCCGAAGTATGTGAACGTGTCACTGGCTTGCCGGTAGTATATGTCCAAAGAACCATCGAACCTGCCAGAAAGCCTGGCTCCTCGAAACACCCATGTTTCATCGCTTCTTCCACAGTATGCTACTGGTACCGATTCTTTGATTCACTGTAGATTCACCTTCAGAGGTCTCTTGGCAAGCTCACCGGGGTCCTTGTTGACAGTTTCCAAGTATTCCCGCATCCACAGCCTCTGGCGCAGTGGTACACAGTCTTCTCCTACAGCGACACCTAGCGGTTGAATCGGGAGATAACCCCCAAGTGTTTCAGGCACACCGAACTTGTCGAGCCAACTTGCATCCCCCATTCCATGGGGGTAGAAAGATGCATCGCCATTGTGATCACCCATCTTAAATCCCAATTGAAAAGGGACACTGGAGCATATCTCGTTGACTAGATGTCGAATTGCTGATACTGCGTAGGCATGATCATCACTGGCTGACTGTAGTAACATTGCACAGTCCTTAATGACGGAATGGATCCGGATGCGAGACATCCGCCAAAGGTTCCACGTGTTGGCCACAATTACGTCCTCGTAGGTGTCCACACTCCATGGGTACATCCATCTTGAGCTCCTATCATTCGCCTCATCATGGGCCAATGGTGTCGAGCTGTAATGAAATTGATTTGGCACCTCCGCGCTCCAGGTTGTGAACAACGAATCGACATCTTTTGCGTCTTGCATGAGCTCGGATACGTCTTGACTCACTCCGGCTTCTTTAGATGCCACTAGACCCTTCATCCTGACCGAAGGCGAGGTATATTGACATCGTGAGCATGGTGAGATGGTCGCCAATATTGAGACTAAGCCCTCTACGCTCACAACTGTTGACGGTAGCGGATGTGAAATCGTCTAAAGATATGGAATCTGAGCTTTTGATACATCTTTCGACCTAGGCAACATCAGCATCCTATCAGCCCATATTCCGATGAGGTTCCTACCAACATAGCTTGAACAGCAGAGAAAGCCTCCAGGTTATGTCAGATGTCAATGGTCTCTGGGCTCTTGTTTTTACCAGAGCTGCGGCTCCTCTGGTATGCTTATTGTACTCCGACTGCGGTGTCTTCAGGGCTCTGACGCCCTAGATTCGATTCAGTCAAGCCTCTACCCTTCCTTCTTTGGAGGGGATCTCACCTGCCACAGAGCAAGCATTAGGACGGCCTGCAAGACATGATCCGATGTCGATTCCTCCGGATCTTTGATAGCTTCATGACCAACTTCGTTGCCTCAATATATCTGGTAATAGAACGCATTCTATACCGTGCTCGTCCTGGATACCATGCAGCACGGCCCAGTTCAACAGCTATTGTTGCCTTAGCCAAGGCTGAATTCGCCGGGACAGTTGTGTACAGCTTGGGCAATCTATCCACTGGGCCACCTGCGGTAACTTCATGCCGTGGGAACAATACAAAATGCTTCATGAAAAAGTACAAAGACTCTTGCTCAGGACATGGCGGCAGGCACTGATAGATAGCTTCTACTCGATCGACCCTTGAATGATCCTTCAATCTCTTGCCGCTGTGTTCAGCTGGAGGTGGTCTTTTGCTTGAATGCACCCTTTGCTCTACGAGCTGGGTCTCGTAGCGAAAGCCATTGCTCTCGTAGCCAAGGCAGTGTCGTCTAGACTTTGCGCATCGCTCACACGTTGGTCTCACTTGATCACACTGTTTCAAAGGGTTAGACTCCAATCATTACAGTTCGTGGATACGGAGTAGCAAACACCTTCACCTTACGGTTTCGACAGGTTATGCAGCCTTTGCTGAATCCAAGGTACACCATAGCGGGACTTCTGACACTTCTTGGGTGATCAAGGCGGCATTTCGTCTCGAGAATAGAGCGTTCACTTCGACTGTTCAGCTAGAGTGGAAACATCCCGTGACTCGACTGCTCATAAGATCCCCACAGCCTTCAATGGACGAGGCACCACAGCGCGGCAACCACGTTGAAGCGCACCAACCACTGCGCCTCTTGAGCAGCGGATCACTATGCTCGCAACGCTTGCCTCTTAGGGAATAGTGGTTTCAACTGATGGCGTTGGCGTAACTCACGATTGAGGACCGTCTACCTGTGTCAACAAAGTGTGATGCATTGGCCTGGCACTTACGCCCAGTGTTTCAATTAGGATTGCACCAGCAATGCACTCACGCTGGACCAGCCTGATGGTGGTCACGGATGAAGACGAACGGCGATGGATTATATCACAAGATTTTCCTATCTCGCTATTTGGAATGTTCCATTCGTGAAATCCTCGAGCGTTCCATTGGCCAAGGCGCCAGATGGAATGATCTCTCCAAGATCTCCAGTCCCAACATGACCCCACAACCCATCATATATATCAATTTGCATACATACATACCCGTACAAATTTGTAAAGTGCGCAATTCCTCTCAAGGTGGAGACCAGGATCCCATTTGTCATGCGAAACTTGGGCGAGCTGAAATCCTCCACGTTGATCACCACATTACCGTACCTGTACACCTTCATGTTTAAAGGCAGGAAGCCATCCTTGCCTATTTGGACCGTCGTTGCAAATATGGATCCGAGAGCCTCGATGATGCATAGATCTAGTTCACCTTGGTTGAGAAGATGGCCGAAGTTGTTGAAATGAACGCTTGTTTTGGTGCCTGGAACAGTGAAGATAATAGGACCACTGCCAAGTCTGGGAGCGTTTTGGGGAATACTGTTTGGTCAGCAGAGGCATCTTCTTCCAGCCTAAACAGATAAGGGCAGCCCACTTTGCACGTACGCTTGTGATGGCAGTTCCGAGGGCTGACTGAGAGCTATACCGATAGGGGGAGTTGCCGTTCTAACTAACATCAATAGCTGGAGGCACACCGCACTCATCAGCAATCGGAGCGCCATGGCCATGGAGGGTCAGAGGTGTTCGAGCAATCGGTGTGAAAAATGGCTTTTCAAGGTGATCGGGATCTTCATGTTACACTTGCATGCCTCTGGAGAAGCCTCACATTGCCGACGTACGAATGGCGGACGCGACTCGCGATAAGCGTGGATTGCAAATTGAGCTCTTATCTTTGAACTTAAACGAGTGACTAGCCAGCTTCATTTACACGCCACCAACGCTTTTGTGTAAAAATAAAAGTGGAGATCCAGGTACCGCTTTCAATGAATGCCATCTTCAAGACATTGAACAAATGCACCATGTAGGTCATTCCTAGTATTGATGGATTACTGCTTCGGACTCTATTAGGTTTTGCGCATACGTAGTCTTGCGTAAGCTTGTGGGGGTCCTGCCACTGAAGCTGAGGACTTCGATGAGTTGCATATTCATCATGTACGCGCTGAACGTATCTAGGAAGCGGTCAGGGTGTCGTTGCAGTCGTGCCCAAGCCGAAACTTTCAACATGCCGCTCCTATTGAATCATGTCCGTCTTTAAGCATTGGTCCATATTGCTGCCCTCGGTGCTGTTGAAGCGCTGCGTTAGGGTGCGAATGAGACGAGTGAAATTTGGCTTAACCTACTCACCAAAACTCATTTGAACAAAGAATTTGCATCGAACCGAGACCCAGAATTTACACCTCATCTCCTTAAGGCTCGAAATAGCGCTGAAACGCAAGGTACCAGATGATAGGGCCAACTTAGCTTGTTAGAAGATTAGCCGCCTTCGACGCAGGATCTGGATACAAGAAGCGCTTGGTCACCCTCATGTTCTCTCTTGCGAGCCCCCGAGCGACTGTATCATCCTGCATCCTTCTCCATCATCTCAGAAAGGACGCCGTGTAGAGCCGGGAGGACCTTTTGAATAACAATTCCCTTGAAACCAATTGACCACGAAGGTCATCCTCAAGGAGCACAATATAGGAGGCCACTCCGTTTGTTGTCTGTATCCCGTGATCGATTGGGTATAGAAGTCTGGACTAAAGCTTTAGGACGAATCCAAGATCAGCCCAAAGGACGGTAGATATGTGCCGTCTGAAGCTGTCCTCGGGTACTCCAAATTGGGTTGGACCAGGTCAGAGCTTCCACTATTTTGTTTTGGAAAATTGCCACCCGAGACGTACCAACACATTTTGTAGGACTGGGAAACTGTCTTTTTTACCCCCAACGACTTTCATGTCTCGCAATCGCATACCAATTAACCTTTATAATGCATGTAGTGGCGTCGAATACCATCCGGGTCTATGCAACAGACATCCGAGCATGCGGCGATGATGAGCACCTATTATCAATGTCAATAAGGGCCAAGGTCGCGCGTGGTAGACGCATGATTGGAGGATGTTCCTGGACGATCTAGTAATTCGCCGTACCCCGCATCTGAAGCCGTTATAGAATCTTAGATTCTAGTTTCCGCGATGTTGACGTTGGCGCGCTTGGGTCATGAATCTTCCTTAAGCGACATGCGGCTCAACAACCTCCTCATGTCTATGCTATACCTTAAGTTCCTTGCTTCTGCATTGGTTGAACACCGTGATTGGTACCTATGTACCATGATCTCAAGAGGCTGATTCTCAAACCCCAGCAGCGACCCTGGAAGACCAGCACAGACCATATAATGACCCATAAATGGAGTCATCTGATCCCGAAAACGTGGGTTTGCTCCTTGCAATGAAAGCGATCTGCCTGTCCAGTGGACAGGAGAGCAAGATGAGCAGACTTTAGATGTCGTGCAGGTGAGATCTCCGAGGTATCAAGCGTGCTAATGGCCGGATGTCAAAATGTTTGCAAGCCTCGAATATAGACTATAGAGTGGAGTACAAAGTCAGGAAACTCCCGACTGCAAACGCCTGTGAACACTGACTTGCTCTTCGTACTTGACATGCATTGTAGATAGATCGTTTTTCGAATTAAGCCCCACCTCTTTCGTACCCGCCCCTTCATCTTGATTCCTCGTCATCACTCCTCCTCAGCTTCCGTCAAAATGCCAGGATCAGGCCCGCCGCCTCCAGATGGAGACCAAAATCGAGCAGGAGGAGTTTATGCCTTCACCTGGATCTTAGAGGCCGTTGCCTTCATCTTTGTCCTCGGGAGGATGTATTCACGCGTGAAGCTTACGCGCAACGTCTGGTGGGATGACTGGTGTATTTGCTTAGCACTGGTAAGTCATTTCTTGCGACTTGAGTGAGACGTTCGGACTGGATTAGTGAAACATCCAGGTGACGGATTTCGTTATCTCTATCATGTGGAGTGTCTACGCCGGGAGGGGCTATACGAGGCACCTCTTTTACCTGACCCCCACTGAGCTTTCCGATGCGCTCGAGCTCAACACCATTTCCAGATCGTTGTGTATTTTCAGCATTGCAATCGGCAAGATATCCGTTGCATTCCTGATTGAAAGACTCGCGGGGCCGAGCAATTGGCGGAAGCGGCTGCTAAGGTCTATGTCTACCACTGTCTTTATCTCAGCCATGATCACCATCATTCTTTTCTATGTGCAATGCCAGCCTGCGAGAGCGCTCTGGGACAAAGGGATGCTCAGAGTTGGTACTGCAACATGCTGGAATCCGATCCCTGTCAATACTTGGGATCTAGTCATTGCAAGTACGACAATCAGATTTAAGAGATCCGTATCGCCTTCTGAGCTCTCGCTAAAGACTGTGTAAGGTTACTGGGCATTCTTGGACTTCGCCCTCGCGCTCATCCCCGTGGATATGGTGTGGAAGCTCCATTTGAGCATGCAGAAGAAATTGCTATTGAGCCTTTTATTGGGCATGGGCGTCTTGTAAGAACACTTTTACCAGAGACAGAACATTCAGAGATAGAACATTATTGCTGACAGGCTTTCTGCATAGTGCTGGAATCTGTGCTGCTGTCAAAACGTCCAAGGTGCCGCTCACAGTGAAAGCGACAACCGATATTACCTGTAAGTATTTTCGCTTTGCATATGACAGTCGTTTCTAGACTGATCTTTTGTTAGGGTCTACTATAGAACTGTTAATGTGGAATGGGTAAGTCTAGTTCTCACTATTTTCTCACCCTAGTTTGATCACAGAACGTTCCTACAATCGGCAAGGAAGGGTATTCAAAGCTTAAAGTAGATGATGATGCAACAATAGAAATGCAAGGTCTGTTTCTCTAAAAGGACTCAACTGACTGAATTTGGCAGAATCGAAATGAATGTAATAATAATCGCCGCGTGTATCCCAACTCTTCGCCCGCTCTTTCTCGTCCTCTTCAGCAGACCTGGCTCCGAACATTACTGCGAACGTCGTCACCACTCCTCCTACCACAGAACCGGTGAATCAAACGACACAGTCCCAACCGTCGTAGGCTCGACAGCTCCCAGTAAGGTCTACGACAGACGTACAACAGTATCCTCAGGTGCTAGTACGAAATCGATCCACAACAAAAGATCGATTATGGTCAATGATGACATTCTTGTGGAAAGTAGGGAGCTCGAGAGTCGAGGAGGGAGTAGCGAGGAAGGAGATTGGGGTCATGCAAAGGGGTCTGGGGTGCCTCTACACGATATTGAGAAACCGAGCAGAGAAAGCTTGGCCGCGTCCAGTACCGTGAGAAGGGAAAGAGGAGAAAGTGGTGTTCCCTTTTAATTCGAATCGCCAATGATACCCGGCCGCAGGTATATTAATTACACGCATGACCTGATATTGGCTAGTCTCAAGCCCTGTCTTGTACTCGACGGATAACCTTGCACTTGACTCAAGCAAATCTTTTTTGATGTACAACTTGACGAAATATATAATTATTGACGACCTGATGAATCGACGATTGACAGAGAGTTTATCTATCGTTTCACTTAACGAATAAATTGATAGCAGATCTTCTCACGAATAGATTTGGCTGACACCCACCATGCAACGACCATTAGGATAAGGAGAACGTACCAGATGAACCAGTCCAACAAAAATCCTATGCCCCACAGCTGTCGCTCCCATCTGAAGATAAATCCCTCATTTCCCATACTTCCTCTAATGATATCGCCACACATGCGACAGCGCATGCAGAGAAGGGCCGAAATCGCAACATACACAACATGCGCGTCGAGTGGGCCCTTTTTAAACGATTGTCAAGTCTTTCGACACAGTCAAGGGTCCAACAATACCATCTTCGTCATGACTTCACAGCAAGTCCGCGATGAGGACACGGACTTTGCTTTTTACGTATCTGATGGGCGTAGCAGCAATTGCTTATAGCAGATCCGACATATTAACAAGAACCCCTAAAGCATTATTTTCACTCGCACATGCAGATGTTACAAAGATATCATCACCACCACAGCAAGCAGTCATAAATCACTCCTAAACGGCACCGCTTCAACCAGCGCGAAAACCGCACCACCCGACCCATGGACATACATATGACCCAAAGGCCTCTACACCATCTCCTCCTCCCACTTCCCGCCCCCCTCAGACTCAATTAAGTAGCAACCTTCATGGTAACCTGCATGGGCGACCTCTCCGACGCCATAGCACACCAATTGTTTCACTCCTCAGAACCCTACCCCAATGGCGTCTACACGTGCGATTTGGACTACACATTCCCCTCCCTCGCCGTAGCAAAGTTTGCGATAAGATTCACAAAGATGGAGGCGCCGGATCGGGCGATGACGTTTGTCGATGTGGCGGATGAGTTGGAGGCGCTGTGGTTTGCGTTTATGTGGTTTGATGAGGAGCCGGGGATGGTGCCGAGTATGGATGTGGAAATTAAGGAGGTCTAGGAGGGGCAGCCCAGGGCCGGCTTTTCTTGGGTCGAAGGGGAACATGGCTTTTAGTCAGATACGAGGTACTAGCAATATAAGCGTTTCATGATCAAAGGCACAATATGGTACTATACAGTGGAATTGTAGCAAAGACTTGGCTCGATAGCGACATTTGCAGGGACTACAAACCCGATCTTCTCGTAACCCTAACAGGCATCCCATCAACCGGTTTCGCAGTAGCAATTCGAACCTGATAGGCCCTCTCCCCGTCTGGCGTCCTCCTCAACCTATTCCCTCCTTCCAATTTATCCAGCTCTTCATACGCCGCCTTCGTGTCAAACCGCCTCAACATGAGCGCCATAATGACTTTCGTTTCGATCATAGCGAGTTCAATTCCAATGCAGTGGCGGGGGCCGAATTCGAAGGGTCGCCATGCGCCTTTGACGGGGAACAAGGGATCGCCTTCCTTGGCGAGCCAGCGCTCCGGGATGAAGGATTCGGGGGAGGGCCAGAAGTCTGGAGAGCGGTGGAGGGCGTGACTGACGGGCCAGACCATGAAGCCTGGTTTTTGCGTTAGCAGGTAGCTCTTAATCATTCAAGGATAAGGGTTGGATGAAAAGGATGGTACGTACCTTCGGTAGGATATTGTTTACCATCATGATACAAGAAAAACCCTGGTTGCCCCATACGCACACTACTGGCCGGAGGATACAATCGAAGAACCTCTTTAATAATGGCCACTGAGTAAGGAAGCCTGTTCAGCAGGTAAGGATCGTCCCTGATTGTCTGCGCCGTCTGCTGGACATCCTTCCCAAATACTTCATCGTACTCCGCCCTCACTTTTCTCATGGCATCAGGATGTTTGGACAACGTATATGCAATGTAACAAATGGTCGAGCTAGTAGTATCGTGACCTGCAAACATGAAGATTTTGATCTGGTCCATGGCAAATTTCTTGAACGTAGCGTCGATGGCGGTAGACTTATTGTCCTCTTCGTCCAAGTAGGCATCCAGAGCAAGATCTATGACGGGCCTGTTGCGTTTGTTAGTGCCGTTCCGTGTGGCTTCCCCTGGACGAGAGGCAAATCTTTCGTCCATGACTTTGGAAACGAATCGATCCATCCTCCATTTATTGTATGCAAAGACGATCGGTCTCATCGGATTGAAAATGGCGAAAGGTTTGCGCGCGTTATTTGCTAAGAGCCAGGTCAACTGGCTACGGAAGGCGGAGACAAAGTCGTTCTCGGTGGTTTGGGCGTTCATTCGTGTGTCTCTGGAAGGATCATCAGTATCACTCCAATGTTTGAGCCTCCACCCAGCCCGCTTACAGCACCACTCTCCCAATGATGTCCACAGTGACCCTTGTCGCTGCCTCTTCTAGCGAGAAAATATCTTGCTTCTCCGCATGCTTCGACAGCACATCCATAAATGTCAAGCTATCATCCACAATACCATCCACAAGCGTCATCAAATGCCCATTCGCGAAGCCAGGATTGAATACAGCCCTCCATCTTTTATGTTCCGGTCCCTCCATCGACACCAAATTCTTGGTCCCAGCCAGCGGCCATATTGCCCTGTTAAGTTCGGCGTGCTTCGGTAGAGACCGCTGGACAGTGACTTGATACGCTACATCTGGATCGACGATCGCGCAGATACGGGGCCCGATTGGCCAGGTGTCCACGTAGAAGATTCGGGGCAAGTCATATTGAGTCCGTAGGTAATGGATGAACATTTGGGGATGGCAGTTGGGAGGGAAAGTCGACACAAGCTTGCCAATGACAGGGAGGTGGCCCAATAAGAAGCTGTACGGGGGCTTGGGCTATGGATTGTCAGTACGGCACATCCATGATCTTGATTGGTTGGACTTACCAACCCATCGAGAGCGTGTCGATGCTTGTAGAGCTTGATAAAGAAGTTCGCAATAGCTCCCAAAAGAAGTACCAGCGATGCCGTGCCAATCATTCGCACGTCCATAGTCCCGAGTAAGAACATCATGCTCGAAGCAAGCAGGCGTCAGGGAAGCAGTCGGGTAGAGTTATGCTCGAAATCTCAGCCGTCCTTGAAGTTGCTGTGCCTTCTTGACCCTTCTGACAAAGTGAAGGAAAGCGAACACCATTGCCAAATATATAGGCCGAAGCCTGAAATTAGTGCTGATTGCGCGAATGTTGGATCCTTCAGCTCGTTATTGGCATTCTATATGATTGGTCTATCAGAAACGCAAGCGCCCTAAGCGCTAGTTCTAAACACTACGGTCTCAGCAACACTTCGTCTTAAGTGGTCACACTTATCGTCTCTTCGGCTAGTTGCAGAAGCGTTTGGAAACTTATTTGCTGTTGCGGTATGGCACTGTATATACTCTGCGTGCAGCAAGCGCAATCGGCTTCAAGCATAGAACTATTCGTCGGATTCCCGGCAAGGTCATTCAGTAGCCTATCAGCCACTGTTCTTTCCCTCTGCTCTCTGCGTTTCTCAGGCTGTAGAATCTTGGATAACTACCGTTCTCACTTGACTGAGGTTTGCCACGTTCGAGAATTGCCACCGAAAGCTGATCCTGCATTCGAAGGGTCTTTGCCCTTGTCGAGGTTCAGTCAAGCAATGGACCGCAGCTACTTTAGAGCTATATGCTTAGGCTACCCGCCTGCCACACCGGCTTGGAAGGACAGTGATAGTCATATTCATCTTCAGCCATGGTCCCCACCGTTCGCAGCAGCAACCATCTGCATTGAGCCCAAGTGGAGATTCCTCGGAGGCTCCGAATTTTCGGCCCACGCGCGCATTGCTTCATATATATCCAAGGCCACATACTGCATATCGTAGAATTGGCGAGGGAGAGTTACTGCTTCCAAGGGCACGTTATGCTCTGCCACTGCCATACGGAGTACCTTTTCGAGATTATCTGACGAGCGATGATCAGCACTATAATATAGGTCGAGAGATTGCATACTTACGGGCCAAGTGCCAACGCCTCTTGCAAATGCTGTAAGCGTGTAAGAGGACCGTCAGGTTTGGTGGGAGGCTTTTGTCGAAGGCTCGCGCATTGACTGATGTGAAGTCAGTTGTAAGATCTCGTGAGTAATAAAGTAAAGATTCCATGCTCACCCAGGAAAAACCTTGCGGCAACGAACATATCGAAGATGAAATGAGGGCAGATGCACTGAAGGTCGTCCTCGTTGATAGCGCCAATGAGAGAAGCCAAGTCATTGCAAGCTTCCAGGCAGCGCTCGAGAGCCGGCGACTTGTCGTCGAGAAAATTCTCAAAGCCGTGTGGGGGAAGTGCTAACCTTGAGTATAATGCGATGATGGCACTGACTCATATGTTTAGCAAAAGAATCGGTCGTGAGGGATGAAGATGGGACACACATATTGTATCCGGTATTAGCCAACACAATAGTTGGATCAAATCTGGTTGTCCTGCCAGGACTAGTAACATAACTTGCAAATGGGCTTGCGATCGAAAGATTCCTTACTCTCCAGTCTTTCAAGTATCCCTCGACTTTTCGGAATTCCCGGTCCCACGTCTCGCATTCTTCTTGCGTAGTAGTCTGGAACGACTGCTGCAGAAAGTGGTTGACTTCAAACAGTTCATTGGTCACGAAGCTGACGTACAGCGCAAAAGAAGACGGCGATTCGAAACCTCCGAAAGCAAAAAAGTCCACCATTGGCTCTGTACAGTCCCAGTCGTCTTCATTACAGGGAAGAACCTTGGTGAGCGGCGGCCGCAGAAGACAGAGATTCCACGATGCTCCTAGGGTGGTGTACCCGTCAAGTGCTTCAGTCATCCAGTATGCACGCACACGTTCTTCTTGCTCGATAGCATTTCTGGGTTGTGATAGCATTCGAGGTGGCACGGTGAATATCTTTTTGGAGCGATCGTCCTGGATCAAGTCGCGCAGTCCAAGTTGCATTGCCATCCCTTTGCAGAGGCTTACAAGATTCCAGGATTCCGAGAATCTTCCTGCGCCATAGTCAAAAATTGTGATAATTAGCAGTGCTTGCAGTGACTGCAGAGACAGGCGGCCCATGGCTTCCTCGACAACCTGTCGACGAAAGTACAGTACGAGTCGTTGCCGGCCATGATCACTCAACCCGTTCAGCCTCGTTCTGTGCGTATCCGTTACAGTCACTGCGGTGATTGCCTTGAACACAATGTATAGAGGTGACTCTTGCAGGGGGTGGACGTTCTGGATTGTGTCCATTAGCGAAGGTTTGTGGAGTATCGGTATCCAACGGTAGTAGTCGATAAACCACGCGTCGAGCAATTCTGATAGGACTGGCTGAGGAAGTGTCTCATCTCCAGTCACGATGCCATCAACATTGATCACCGAGGCAGACATCGTCGTATCGTGGTTCATGCTGCCCCAGTGGTTTGTCAGATTGTTCTGCTGGCCAGGTGCGGAGTTAGGCGTGATGGGCTCAACACCGAGAGTAGGGTCAATGGTATTGTGGAAGCTAAGGTCGAGGTCTTCGAGCGTATGGGAGCCATGTATACCAGGAGGCACTTGCTGCTCTGATTTTATTTCTCTCACGTCTCGCTCAAGCACCTCTGTTTCATGGCGTCATCAGTCAAGATTGAGGCCACGATTTGCCTGGGGCATCCTTACCTAGGCGTCTTTCCAGCTCAGACACATATCCAGCACGCAGGCCTCGCTTCTTCTGGCTGACAACATACTCGCAGTCCATGTCATTCTTGATGCAAAGCCCGCAACGCGGCTTTCTGCGGTCACATTTTGCTTTACGATGGCGGCAAAGTAGGCATCTACATCGACGAATTCAAGGTCAGCGTCTGGGAATCTATAGAGACATGGAACGTGATTTACACTGTTTGGCTCAATCCACCACTCTCTCTTTGCCCAGATGGCGGGGTTTGGCCCTGATCATGGTCCTCTTCGTCGGAAGTCTCGCGTCGACGCTTCGTAGCAGGCATTGCTCATGGTGCCTAGGCCACGGACTCGATTATACGGGGGCGGATATATCGAGTGAGAAAGAGAAGCAACAAGCAGGCCCCTGAGAAACATTGGTCGCAAGGATGCAGCAAGTGATCCGAGAAGGCGGGTACCTTAGCGGCTGTTGGCGGCGGGGTCTGGACACTCAGGGTCCACCTTATAGGGGACTTCGGGTCGAGCTAATGGGGAGCCTTGTAGATGTCTTTCACCGCACTCCTAAGGTAAGCAAGCCCGCTCATCCATATAAAATCGGTGTACGGGCAGAACGTATCCAGCATTTGTCACCAGACAGAACTGATCAGACTCTCTGGACCTGACTGCTGCGAGTTCTTCAAGGCTTGTGATTATGACAGAATTCCAGGTAAACAGCTTGTATGTTTATAATCTCGGTAATGGCTTCCACGTTCAGCATCCAGGCTGTTAAGTTTGATACTTCCTTGAGCGAGGTTGGCAATCTATATGTGCTGAAGGAGGCCAGATCAACCAAAGAAAGAGTGGCCCCGCTTACTGGAATGCTCTAAGGTTTACGCACTCCACGAGTGGAACAGGATAGATGTGAGAGAATGTGTCATAGACATGACCTGCCTTTCTCTTGACCCTCGGACTCTTGTGGCCTACTGAATATGGGCTCTTGTCTTGTGTATCCGACGTTTTTTTGGCTTGGTCGAGCGTGAAGGGCAGGCCCCATATCTTGATGAGGCTGCATTTGCAGGGACGAATGATGATGTGCTTGATGTTGTAGCTTGACTAGGACCCTACGACTTCGATTTATCACCCGCAGTACCTGTGGATAGCGTAATACGTGACTCCGTGCTCTACTTCTGATATTGCTCATAGGCTTATGAGATGGGGGCAGTATACTTTCGGCTGCAAAATTTCAACCTAATTTGGACTATTGTAGGCAGTGAGGGAGGGTAAGAGCAAGACGGGGGTAATAATAGTGGAAGCTCGCCCGCAAGAGTGATATACAGTGATGCAGCGTGCCTGTTCTCTACTCATCCCAATTTGGAAAATATTACACACTTCCAACTAAAATGCGAAATGGCCGAGATTAATACAATACTACAACAGAAATATATGAGAATGACTATAAAGAGTACTGCTCGATCCGCCCAAGAAAGCGAAACGGTCGTCCCGAAAATGAGTGTCAAATCTGATGCCCCAGATCATGTACTCACTTATTCTTTTGACATACATCGAGAAATCACCCTGAACGGGCCCAAAAATGCAGCGATAACCTTCGCAGCCGATCTTCAAATGTATGTTTCGAAGTCACCTCGCTTCTGTGTACTTGCATGAGGAATACATCGCCCAGGTCAACCAAACATACTGTAGGCTCAATTAGGCAAACTCCAGCCGCGTGGCAAATTTTTATATAATCTATACTAGCTCGAAACGTTCGTCCTTAAGGTAAACACCAGGTGAAATTGATACTCCGAACAAGCTAGTGTGATATCTCCATTGCGAGTTGCCTCCACCAGGGTTATTCATGTGCGAGTGTAAAGGGGATATGCACACTGATTCTGCTGTTAACGAAGAGTTCACGTGATATTTTGAAGCGAAAGTTGATCCGTATGAGAATACTGGTAGAATAGGATACTTTCAACAATGTAAACAGGAGTCTACACCCCCTTGAAGATACTATAATTCAAATCTCTAATCTCGTCGTGCATCATGATACCGATCTTGTCTCTATTGCAACTTATTGATTCCCTCCTCAATGGCCTTGATCTGCAGCGCTACAAATCTCGAGTACGTCCGACACAGCGCCAAACTACCTCCCATGAACCAGAAGTGAGGGTGTCCGCTAGGTCTCCACATCTAAGGAGCCCAAATCAGCACGATTCAGCCGGAGACTATAAGAAGATCACTTACCGCATTGACCTCTCCCTCCTCATCCAAATCCCACACATCCTTACACCTATCGGCAACCTTGTCACCCAAAATCTTCCTCGCACTTGTAACCATGTTGTCGTAGCCTGTAGCCAACACCACAATATCCGCCTCCATCTTCATCCCATCGGCCAGTACTAGCGCATTCGGCTCAAAGCCCTTGATACCATCCGGACTCTGCTGCAGCTTGATCTTGCCGTCGATAATGAGCTGCGAGGCTCCGACATCAATGTAATAGCCGCCTCCGCGTGTGATGTATTTGCGGTAGATACCACTGCCGTCTTCGCCAAAGTCGATTTTGAAACCGACTTTGGTTAGGCCGTCGAGGTTGTCCTTTTCTGCGGCGGCTATCCTGTTGGTGCCGTCGACGTTGAGGGCGAATTGGACGGGTATGGGTAAGCTCTGGCCGTAGACGTCGGCGTCTTCGGTTGGGGGTCCACCCTCGTCGTACAGACCCTCGTATAACATGAAGAGGCCTGTCTTGGCTGAAATGACATAGGTGCCGCGGCGTTGGAGCATGGTGACTTCTGCGCCGTTTTCGTAGAAGTTCTGAGCGATGTCGTGGCCGGAGTTGCCGGTGCCGACGACGACGACCCTTTTGCCAGTCACATCGCCGGAGAGGGAGGCATCTTGATGTTGGCTACAGTGGTATACTGCGCCTTTGAAGTCTGCTTGGCCTGGGAAAGAAGGGATTTTCGGTTCACCAGCGTGACCTTGGAACTTGATTAGTAGATGTAGCATGTAGCAAGGTTTTGAAGGGGTCACACCTGTGCACATAATGACATGGCGTGGCTTGAGCCTCCTTATTGGCTCTCCGCCTCGCTCGACTTGCACTACCCAGTCGCCATTTGCCTCGTTGAATTCGGCGCTCTGTATCCTGGTGTTCATCCAGACATTGAGTTCCATCAAGCTAGCATATGCCTCGAACCAGTCCCCAATCTTGTCCTTGGGTGTGAAAAGGGGCCAGTTGGATGGGAAGGGCAAGTATGCCATGTGGGTGTATTGTACAGGATCGTGGGTTACTAGAGTCTAGGGATTGTTAGGCATTGGGCCACAACGTATGTGTGCGCTACAGTGACTTACCCTGTATCTGTGCCGCCAATTGTCTCCGATCCTGCTGTTCTTGTCCACGATGAGACACGACATGCCGAGCGCCTGAAGTCGAGCGGCTGTGTTCAGACCTGCTTGGCCTGCTCCGATAATCACAACTTGTGGTTCATCGTCAAGGAAGTCAGCTTTTCTCTGGCGCCTATCCAACCAATTGCCCTTGATGGCGCCACCAAGCAGCGAATTGTTACCACCATGTCCTCGACGAAATCCGGCTTTCTCCTCGAAGCCCTTCAATTCTTTGAGAACAGTGTAGATCATGTAGCCCTTCCAGACGCCATCAGCGCCCTGAACAATACGCAACATACCAGAGCCACGGCCAGTCTTGGACTGAAAATCAAACATCGATTCGACCCATTCGAGTCCTTCAATTGGCTTTGCAATACTGGGTGCAAATTGGCCGGTCTGGTGCAACTTGAACTTGGAAAGCTGAGCATCTTCGAGATTCTTGCCAACATAGTTCTTCACCTGGTCAAGGCCGTGAATGGTGCGGAGATCCCACTCAAATGCAAGCATATCACGCCACCAGCAATCTTCGTGCATAATACTGCCCAGACGGGACACATCTTTGCTTGCCAGCACAGTCTCGAGCTTGGATATCCATTCTTGAGCAACGGCCCTTGGGTTGGGCGCTGACCGTTTGACAGGATCAACAACCTTGCCGAATTTGGGCAGATGGATGGTATGGGGGCGTTCAGTAAGCATTGTGAGAAGGTCGACTATGCAAGAGAGAGATACAGACTGAGATGTGGATAGCAAAGGAAGTACCTGTCTCTCCGTTTTATACAGCAACTCGGCTACAACGCGTAGACATTGAAGGAAACTTATCCAGACCCACCTTTGCCCCCACATCATAACCTGCAGATGTCAGGCGGAGTCTTTTCATCGCGGAGATGGGATGGCCCGCAATGGAGAGTGTGAGGAAGGTTTGTCGGGTTTGTCGTCGGAGAAAGTTGCCATGCAGCCCATGTCTTTTCCGACGCGAGTCATGCTGGTCTTGGCACTCGGCGAAGTTTCTTCCTTTTCAAAACCGTAAACCTCCAACTAAGGTACCTTACTGTATCCTCCGATCTAGAGCATCATCTCCCATCAAACGGCACACGAGGTCGCTATTGGACCTACTCTCAGGCTTTGGAGTCGAACTGATCTCAGAATACATCTTCGGCTACTTCCATCGTCGATCATAATCACCTGGCTTGGTTTGCGGGGAAATTTGCGAAAAGGCGTCAAATTTGGCTCCTGTGACTTGCCCAACCATGGCTAAAGTCGGAAACGGAATGCGTTTCGGTTCTTGTGATGCTTGTGAAGGCACTACCCATGGATACGAGTAGCACTGCCGTTTACCAATGGGCTATTTACAAGGCTTCGGTTGCCTCGCACCGATCTGGAGAAGGTGTGCTTGCAGCCTCATCAGGCGTGGGTATTTTGCATGTTGCGGAGGTATCTCCGATGCATTTTGAATAGGGCTTCCCGATGTGGAAGCCTACTTGAAGAAAGATGCATTCAGCATCGGAAGAAAACGGGCCTATTCGAGGATCAGGACCGGTCGTTGTGTGGACATTATGCTTTAGACATGTTGACGGGCCTGGTCGATTCCGAGGTGTCTCCAAACAGGGTTTCGTCTATCGGTCCGCAAAAGGCCCATATAGACGCTCTCTACAAAGCATGGACCCTTCTCCACCAGGCGCTAGTAACCGCACCCCATGGGACGAAATGTATAGCATCCAAAGATGATAAAGTGTAGCCATGTTTCCACTTTACTCCACGTTTCTGTTCAAGCCTCTCCACTGGGAAGACTCTCAATACCGCATTCATGCTTACCGGCTATCCGCTTGAGATTGCTCTCACGGCTGCTAACTCGGCCGCTCAGGCTTGGTACGGATATGATCAGGTGAGGTAAAACGACATGAGTATACATGACAATCACTAAGACTCTTCCCAGGGTGTCATCAGCGGTATTTTGATCAGTCCCGACTTCATCAAGACCTTTCCTCAGACCAAGAATTCCAACATTCAGGGCATTACTGCGTCTTGCTTCTCCGTAAGATCATCAACATTGAAACAGGTAGCGTTGACCTCACGCCTACCTAGCTCGGAAACCTTCTAGGCTGCCTCTTGACAGCTTTGTTCGGCGAGGAACTCGGTCGCAAGAACACTCTCCGTGTCGGTGCCCTTCTCAGCACTATTAGTGCTATCCTCCAATTCTCGGCATACAGCTTCCCTCAGCTCATCTTCGGTCGTGTCCTCAACGGTGTTGGCAATGGTATGTTGCTGAGACTTCGCAATAAGTGCAGCCTGCTGATCCAAGCGTGAATAGGATTCACTAGCTCAACTTGCGGTGTCTACCAAGCCGAATCCAGCCGAGCAGAGCGCCGTGGAAAGCTCTGTGTCATCGTCGTGCTTCACAACGTGGTCTTTTACTGCTTTGCCAGCTGGCTCACACTAGCAACCTCGTACTCCAGTAATGGTGTACAATGGCGGTTGCCCTTGGCTCTTCAGGTACAACTCCCCAAATCATCATCAGCAGATTTAAATGCATTGCTAATTTCGTGAAGCTCGTACCTTGCATCGTTATGGTCTCACTCCTACCGCTACTCCCCGAATCACCTCGTTGGCTTCTCAACCACGATCACGTCGAAGACGCACAAGAAGCTCTACGCCGCCTTCTCGGCAAAGATCTAAGTTCCGACGACACTATCGTGCAGAATGAACTTAAGTCCATCCTTGGCGCCATTGAGATCGAACGACGATCCCATATTTCCTTCAAGGAAGTCATACTTCGCCGCGACCGATCTGGCCATCTCAAGCGTCTCCTACTCGGCTGCGGTGGGCAATTCATCCAGCAGTGGGGGGGTATCAACGCGCTGAACTACTACTTCCCCATCATCCTCACCAAGAGTCTTGGCTTAAGTACTCTTTTGGCACGTATCCTCACCGGTGCCAACGCTACCTCGTACATGATCTCGTCCGCTCTTGCCTTCTGGTTGATCGAGCGCACTGGCCGAAGATCTCTCATGATGACTGGACTCGGTCTCCAAGGCTTCGCCTACGTCATGGTCGCGCTCTCTGTCGGCCTCTTGGCTACTAATCCGCACGGGGTACTTGCCCATTCCCACTTCCAAATCCAACTTCTCACTAACGATTCCACAGTGGGGCTCAACAGCAATAACATTCCTCTTCTTCTACTACGCCGCCTTCGGCTGCACATGGGGCATGGTCCCCTGGGTCTACCAAGCCGAAATCAACTCCCTCGCCATGCGCACCCGGGGCGCCGCCGCCGCCACAGCCACAAACTGGCTCTTCGGCTTCGTCTGCACACAGTTCACGCCCACGGCTATCAAGAACATCGGATACCGTTTCTACATCATTTTCGCAGCTCTTAACCTACTCTTCCTTCCCGTCGTCTATTTCCTTTACCCAGAGACCATGCAGCGCACGCTTGAGGATCTGGACTGGTATTTCGACATCGATTCGCCGCATAAGACGTTAATCCCTATTGGTGACAAAGTCGCTAAACAGCGCACGCGACCTACCGAGTTCATCGAGGCTGAGGGCGAGCGTATCGCTGTTGGGAAAGGGACGGCGGATTCGAAGGGTTTTACTACTCATGTGGTGAGTGTGAGCTCTGAGCTGTAAGGAGAAACCTTCTATGAGACCACCTGATCGATGCGAGTTGGCGTTTGACGGTTGGAAAGGATGTTGGCAATGCCAGGTATCTAGGGCTCTTGCCCATATATACATACATGTACGCTTCTATCTCATATGCAGTCATGTTGTGCATATTCGAACGAGAAAACTCGATCTTTCGTGAAACTTGATTTATTGAATTCGATCGCATCTGCCAAGAACATAAAGAAAGAGCTGACCGTGTGAGCGGGGCTAAGCCCATCACTTGGCGCTATGAAGCCACTGTTCTGTAAGTATGGAGCGGGCTCAAGGCCTAAAGAAGTGCCCTGTTCGCGCGGCCTTGACCCGGTGCATCCGGTGCAATCACGCTCAGTGTGTATGAGAAAAATGCACACGCATATGTCCAGTCCGCCATCCGATGGAGCCATATCCATCCCTATCACGCAATGAAAACCACCTTTGCAGGCATCATATCCATCGTTCCTGCCATATCCACCGTTCGAATCCTCCACCCACTCACATCGTCATCCTCTGATACTCTCCCGTAGCAATCCCAGCATACATATTTTCAATCTCCTCGGTAGCCTTATCCCACGTCAACGAGATCCTCTTGATCCACGCCTCAATAAATTCCAATCGATCCTCCAAAGCATTCAACAACTCATCATCCGCCCGCGCAGGCCCAAACGCATGAATTCTCCTCAAGTAGTTATCACGCACATCGACCCTCTCCCACTGGTCCGTCCAGACGTCGCCTGCGACGACTTGTTGGTGGATCACAGTGTGCGTTTTGTAGTGTTCGAGGGTGGCGAGGTGGGTGCGGGCTTGGTCCATTGTTGTTATTGGATCGGGTGGGGTGGGATAATCCGAAAGGTAGGTACCGTGGGCATATTGTGGTAGTGGATGTTGTGGTGGTTGGGGCCGGTATACTGGTTGCTCTGGGGCTGAGGCTGGTTGTGACCCGTAGACTGGTTGGTGTTGCTGGGATGGAGTTGGGTGAGGAGTGGGAAACACGGAATTGGGACCGGAGGTCTGAGAATCCTCATCAGGGTATACCAGGCCGTGGTATGGAGTCGGATGTGCAAGTGGAGTGGCGGTAGTGGTGTTGTAGCCGCTCCCTTGAGCTTGGTGATCATTGTAGCCTTGCTCCAAGACTTGGTACTGCTGAGCCAGATTCTGGTTGAAGTTGGACAAGCTGGACTCGTATGCAGACTGATTATTGCCATTGGTGATCTGGTGCTGGTGTTGATGCAGGGCGGGGTGTGAATTAGCCCCACTCATCGCCTCGAGGTCGTTGAAATGAGAGACTGGATCAATATAGCCACGTTGGGCCGTCGGAAGTTGCTGTTGCTGGGCCAAGAGGTGTTGCTGCTGAACCCATTGTTGCTCCCGAGCTATTTGTTGTTGTCGTTGTCGGACCATCTGCTGTTGGTGCTGAGCCATGGTAGGTGCGTGTCCAAAGAACCCGTTCGATAGGTCGATCTGACTGTGCTGCTGCTGATGAGCCATCGTGCTAAAGCGAGTGGCAGCTGGATTAAGAGCCTGCTGTTGGTGCTGAGGTGTGTTGTTGTGGCTGAGGAAGGTGGCAGATGAGTTGAGAGAGTTGACAGCATCATTCGAGACTAGGTGTTGCTGAGGCTGGACGTGAGAGTGTCCATGACCATGAACGGGATCAGTGAACACACCGTGAGGGTGTCGAGAGCGGTGAGGCATTACGACTTGTTGAGCATCAGGTGAATTGTGAGCCTCAAGAGTTTTCACTCGCTCTAGTTGTTTCAACCCAGTAGCCACCTCGTGAAATTGCCTGAGACGAAATAGAACGGAGTCCAGTTGTTCCGATTCTTGGTCACATGAGAGTCGAGCGTCGTGGGGTGTTTGTCTTTGTGCGAATAATTGATCATACGTGTAATTGTAACAAGAATCCCTAATGCCAAGATTCAAAGGTTAGCGCTGATACTCGTGTCGAACACAAGATTAATCGTTGCTTTTAACCCAAACAAAGCTAAGTGTGCATTTCTCCTAGCACTTTCTCTGGCTATATGAGAACTATTGATGTGTGATGTTCCGCTGTAAAGTCATGTTTCTGATGTACATACATCTCGTTCGTCTCGCTGTTGTTGCTACCGCTATCGCTACTATCCATAACCTACTCCAAGTTAGTCTATGTCAATTTTTTTTGGAACAAGCGGCGAGTGCTTTCTACGCATCATCGGAGGCAAAGAGAACAAGAAGAGTGCGTACATATAGCAAAGCGCTTATCGTCGAGCACGGCGGCGGTCTCCCGGAGCGAATGGCAAAGACTTTGTTGGAGTCAGCTTGAAAAGGGCCAGTGATTACTCTTCGCGTCTCAAGAGCAAGCAAAGGGTAACACGACGTTAGGAGAAACAAGGCGCCTTACCACCAGAACGAACGTGATATTCGGCCCACACCTGCGGGGGATCCATCTTGGTAATTTGAGGTTGGGATTATTGTCTTTGTCTTGATTGTTGACGGAAAGAAGGCTGTCCAAATATCGAGAAGATCGTGTCAACAGATGTGCGCTAATAGCCCTGAAATGCCTGGCGTCCGGTTGATGTCAAGTACTGTGCATGTTCCGGCATGCTACCTCCAGGTGGGGTCACATTGAAAAACTAGACTCTGCAATATACTATAAGATTGGACTCCCAGCCCGTTGCTATTGGCTCCCTTTGCTGTTCGGAAGGTTAGGAAGGGTTGTTTGATAAGAAGTTCGCCATGTTTATGTTGTCAACCGAGTTTGTGGGCTGAGTATGGGCAGTGGAAGGCTTACAACTTCCATCAGCTGTCCTACGCCGTTTGATGAAAGCATCATACTTCCATAGAAAGAGAGCAGCATCTTATGATATTGCTCAAAGCCGGGCAGGGGCAATCATCTTAGGAGGCCTCCTCAAATCCAAGTCTTCTTCACGGTCTTAGACAATCAGCGTTAGGACGAAGCATGCATTCTTCACCAAACACACTCAGCATGAAGTCGGGGAAGAAAATTTGAAGGCTACAATATTGTCAATTGTCACGCAATCACGGTCAAGGGAAAGGAAACTTGATGTTACTTCGGATGGCAGTCTCTAGCCTTGCATTTCCTCCACCTTGAACAGACTCTCGCAACACTCATAATTTCCCAACATCAACACAATAGTCCAACGTCTAGCTGGGTATCACCGAGAGGCGTCGCGAGATGTTCATGCAAGGCCGAACGGGGTTCTCGAGTTCAGCGTGGATGGGTACTAATCCGACAAAGCCTTTCCCATACAAGTGGAACCTTCACATCAGTGTCATTGGAACAATTACTTTCTGGAATGAGGTTACCATGGATCTTGATTCTAAAGGCCCTTGTGCTGTTACAGATCGATGGATGTTCGGCTTGTGAGATCTAACAATTAAGTGAATTATTCAGGCGCTGTTTCGCACGTTTCTGCAAAGAAAGCTGCCAGCATAGGCTAACTGCGATACCTAGTAAATGTGCAGCTCTTCAGATCTCGTGTCAGTTCCTGAACATTTGAGAGGAGCTTTCTCGCATCAGCCTTGCGAGTCATACATACTCTGACGGATAAGGACTGTACGCGTGCCCAGCGCAAGAAAGCTATTGCGCTGGCTCCGAAACAACGCTTTGAAACGTCCGTTTATAAATAGCACATTGCCGAAAGGTCAGCATACCGTGCCCAACACAGCTGATTGAGTACAGGCGCAAAGGAATGCCCTCCGACACATTTCCTTTCCGCCATGCTTCAATTTGTCATCCAAATATGCCTCTCTATTCTCTGTATTAGCCACCACCACGATCAAACTTTTTCTGACTTCCAGTCCGCGATCCTGCGATTTCCATCACGAGACCTTATGACAGTCTTCCTACCAACAAATGCAGCCAACACACAGCTAGGCGTATGGCCTGAAAAACCCGTCGGATATCGTATGACCTAAGGATTGGACATATGGACCGCACTGTCTAGCCGCAAAATCCAGATCTCGAATACGACATCCAAATCAAGGCTGGCGTAGCATCAAGGAGAAGTAAATTGGCAAGGAATCCTCGTGCCCTGGTACAACAAGACTACCACGACACCAGCGGCCCTATCAAATCCGACTTTCGCCCTACGAATCGCGGCTTCGTTCAGGGGTTATCGGCTGAGGTGCTCGGTGAAATGCTTGAGCTTTGGCTTCGTTATGGAACGGCGATGACATCCGCGAGGCTTTCTAAAGATGACACGCAATGGGCACGTTCCAGCGTCATTGAGGACTTTGGTGAAGCGCAGTGATGTATTTGAATTGAGGGATAGACCTTTCTGGTGGTCACTCAGTTGCACGGAAATCATGATCTGCTGGCGTAAGTATCAGGGCACAAAGAGGACGCCCAGCCAGGCGTCGAAATTTGCATTCTGCTTCGAATCCTTCCACCTCGCTATACAATGCGAATGTAATAAATAGTCCAACTCGTCCACAACAAGTCTAGGCGTCCCATAGATTTGAATGACGTGCCAATAGCTAGTGTCACACAATGGGAAGGAGCCCACCAGCTCTATGATAGTACTTTGCCAGAGCAAGATCGTTTCTATCCGGTGTCACATATCTGCTTGTGTAGTATCGATCCCTGGAACCCCAAGCAGGATTTCTCCGTCGATAAAAGCGGCGGAAAAATATGTCCCGAAGCATGAAGACCGTCTGCAAAAAAGTCTTGCCGCTTTACCCCAAGATATCTTAGCTGGAGGTGCCAAGGGAATTCTTCCAGGCCTTCTCCAGTGCGACGGGGAAAAAGATAATGTGTTCCTCACCAGCTTCATGAAAGCCTCTCACGGCGCTCACCACTCTTCTGACGGCCAGTCATGGCTATCACCCTCCGCTCCCGTTTCGTTTTCTTTCCCCTCGTCCTCGGCCTCCTCGTAAGTCTCGACCCCACAAGTTTGGAATGTCTTATGCAGCTCTCCGCTATTAGAAGAGGAACGCTGACTGTAATTCCTTCAGACAATCACACTGCTCATGCTCCGTTTCAACTTGGGCCCCTATCACTTCAACTTTAATTCCCCTCCACCCCCCGAAGACGACAAGCCAAAGCTGAAGCCTCATCCCCTCTACAAACCCCCCAAAGCCGAAGCGCCTCCTCCACTACCTGAGTACTTCCCCTTAGCTGCCCAGGCCACGACTCATGCGGACCTACCGCCTGTACCAAGTTGGAACAAACCTCCGGTACCGCACGTGCAGGAGACGACCAGGCTATACATTGGCTTCACGAGATATTGGCCATTACTGCAGCAGGTGGTATTGGGCTATATAACAGCAGGATGGCCGCCAGAGGATATATACGTGGTGGAGAATACTGGTACCTTCGATGCGAACAAGGAAGGTCTCCTCACGTCCCAAAACCCCTTCTATCTGGATTACAACAGGCTCACGAACATCTTCGGCGTTAATGTCATTACGATGCCATCTCTACAATCTTTCGCCCAGCTGCAGAACTTCTACCTCTCCGAAGCCATCAACAACAACATGAGTTACTACTTCTGGGCGCACATGGACACTGTGCCTCAGACGCACGAAGATGCCAAGCCATACAAGTCCTTATACCAGATCGCCGTCGACGTGATAAGAGAGAGCATGGCTCCTGATTTCAGAGTCGACGAAAAGACTGGGAAGCCAGAGAATTGGGCAATACGCTTCTTCAGCTACGATTGGCTAGCGCTGGTGAAGACAGAAGCATATCAGCAGGTTGGGGGATGGGATAGCATGATCAGCTACTACGGGACAGACTGTGATATGCACTCGAGGCTGGGGATGAATGGCTTAACGACGCCGATTGCGGATGCAGGGCAAGTCTTTGATGTGGGGGAGAGTTTGCCAGATTTGGAGGTGCTTTTTAGAAGGAAGAAAAAGCCTGGGGTTAGGAAGAGAGAGGAGCAAACTACGGGGAGCACGGGCGACCAGGGCATGCAAAATGTTGGGATCAATGATAATGGGAAGATGGAAGCGAAGCCGAACGGGGAGGACGGGAAGGGTACAGAAAATACCATCGAGGACGTGGAGAAGACGACAAAGGCAACAGGAAGTACATTCGACGACGAGAAGCAAATGGTCACTGTCGGAGAGCATGGGAAGGTCACTTTTGGCGCTACAAACAATACTGCTGTGCCCGTAAAAGACAACAACGGCCCACCCATCGATATGCACCCAAAGAAACCAGCCACAGACGGCGAAATACAGTCGGCTTCCACCAAGGTCTACCTCACAGACACAGAAGAAGACACGCTCGGAAGCGAAACCTGGAAAGAACTGCAAGTAACGCTCGAAGCCATGGCTGAGGAGAAACGCAAAGACCCGTACCGCAATTCATGGCAATTGAAGCAGAGAGGCGGACAAGGCGAACCGTATTATGTTGATGCGGATGGTTGGGAGAGGGCGCTGCAGATGACGATTGAGGCTGGGGGAAGGATTATGGAGGAGAAGTGGGGACATCGGGGCTGTGACATTAGAGATGTGGGATTGAAGGAGGGAGATCAGTGGAGGGTGGAACATGATTGGTGAGTTGGCTCAAGGGACTTGGATGTGGTTACTAATATTTTCGAATAGGGACTGAGGAGATAGTCAAAATACTTGTAATTGGAATCCGATGCACTAAAGTAGAGAGGTCCGCACATGGAACTCTGAGGATATGATTCACGGCAAGGCATTGAACTCCACGGCATATTCTAATGAGTACGTAAATGTCTTGGGTAGCACTGGCATTCTTGTTGTATTTCCCTAGCGGAACCACGTCGGCTCTGCGTTTATATCCAGGTCTGCTTTACATAGGCCTATAGTACATAATCGTATTAGAACATAGCATCACGCATCTGCTGTGACTGTGACTTGGCTCACCTTTTCTTTGTCCTTTGCGAGTCTATCAAGAATGAGCGTTGCCACACTCATTGGTTGCATCCCATCAAAGCTCGCAAACCGAGGGCCATCTGAGCAGCGATCTTGGCCATTGTTCGGCACACAACCATCGACAATCTTCATGATTCGGCAGAAATCGTTGCTGAGCGTATAATCCAGACAGGCACATTTCTCAAGCTCCATACCCAGGCCAAACCCTCCCCATCCAGTCCGGCTCATTGCAAGCCTCCGTCGCACACCAAGGCATCTCGTCGGCCTGGTACGGTACCAGTGGCAGATCATATGGCATACGCCAACCCACAACCGTCTTCTCTTCGTTCTCCCCTTTTCTGGCCGGAGGATTGTCAGTCCTGAATACAGGCACCATCTCCACGTTTTCGCCCCAAAGCGCAGGCCATACTACCACTCCGATCTCATAGCTACAGATTCGGACTTCACCGCCAGCACTGGCGGCGGCACCCCATGCTTGCGTGGATATGTTAGCAGATGTCACCATGGCCCAATCGATCCTGTCCATTGAGAAATCGCTGAAGCGGATGTATGTCTTGATATGAGGCGCCGCCCGTCGTCTGCCTGCTTCGCGAACGGGAGTCGGTGCGGAAATTGAGTTATTTTGCGCTGGCTGATCTGCTCCCCAGTGACAAAGCATGGGTCTCAGGGCAGCAAATTGTTTCATCTGCGCTTGATTCGAAGAGGTTTTCATATGAATGGAGCCACCGGATGCATATCCGTCGATTGAGCGGCGGATGTCGTCTGCGGTGGGGAAGATGATGGAGATTTTGGATTTGTTGCATTGATTTTGCGTGGGCTTCGGATTGCCAGAGGCTGATAGAGCGGGTAAGAAGGTAGTCTTGAGCCACTTCTCACCCACGGCTGCGATGGAGGAGACTTGTGCGACTATATGTGGCTGGCTCACCGAGTCCGCCGACTTGGCAGGTTTCGAGGGTATGCAGCTTAAGATACGCTTCAGACCTGGCCAACCCCACATGGTTTCGACTTCGGGATCAAGACTCTGCAGGGTCTGCTTTCCTGGAACGCTAGCGACGAGCGCTCCTCGCACTTCGGAGAAATCATACTGCATCAGCTGCTTTGTAAGGTCTTGAAGCAGTTTCGGGTCATTATAGCTGTAGCCACGGAAGTATGTTAATAAGTCGTGCTTGAAGCGAGGGCCGCTACCTAATGGTGGTAGCGATGATGCTGGTCTTGGATCCTGTTGTTGCATTGGGAGCAAGGGAGTCTTCCATGTTGCTTGGGACATCCTCCAGTCGCGGTCGATGAAGTTGGCCGTGAGGATGATGACTTGTGCTAGTTCGTCATGTCGGAAAAGGACGATCATCTTTGAGTGATGGGTTCCGAACATTTCTGGCATGTATACTCGTAGGAGTTTGACGTTCGGGTACCGTTGCGCAGCTTCCTACGGTCCATTTAATTCCACTAAGTTTGCACTCGTGGTTCCAGGCCTGCAGCATACCTCGATCGCAATCCTGTTTGTATCTTCATTTTTCCACGACCCATGGACAACCTTGACTCGGACGATATCTCTAGTGTCGGGGTCGAAATGGTTCCTGCGCTTGTTAGCAAGTCCCCACCTTTCGAAGCGTGTATCGCACATGACAAAGTCCACATCGAATAGGTAATTAAATAGCCAGCATTCCTTGATCATCGGGTCTCCCAGTATGTTACCTAGGCTGACTGTATCGACATTGCTTGACGCTGGCAGCTCTTGGATAAAGTTGAGCTGAATTGGCGAGGGAATGGTCTTGCTTGACTCATCCTCTGCCTTACACTTTGCTTTTTTCGCAAGTTTGGCCTCAGGAGCAGCAGCCAGAGTCTTGTCTCCATCCTTCCCAGGATCTCTCGCGGACGGTAAGGCGCGCCTCTTTGGTGGTGGAGAGATGGACGGATCCCTCAAGATGTCAGACGCATCATTGGACCTCCTTCTCTTCTGGTTCTCGGGAGGATCCATTATATGTTACGTAGAAAGAGAGTACTGGCCGCTGCGGCGACTCAAGAAATGATTAAAAGCCAGACAGATGTGACAACCAGAATCTGTCAGAATGCGTCGCTAGAGGAAAAGGATCATGAATTTGGGGGGTTAAGCTATTCCTACTTATTTGGTTCATTCACTATAGTTGTGGCAAAACCTTTATTGCAATTCTATGAGTAACTCTGGGTGACACAGTACAAGCACAGGCGTCGATAGTGCCAAGGAAATATGAGAATCCGTCTACTTAAGATCCCAGATTAGCTTAGCGTCAATGGTCCAGAAAATGCCAAGATCAGAGATGTCGCACATGACGCTAGCGCTAGTGCAGACCCCGTCAAATCCGAGATCCGAACATGACATCCCACTCCGTCTCTGTATCAGCTCCTCAACGATAATCCCTTATAAATACCTCACCCAAATTAGCCCAACGAGAACCAGCAAACACGTTTGACATCAGCAATCATGGTCGCCCAAACTGCAGCATTTACCAAAGCCGTAGGGGACTCTCGCAAGCTCAAGGCTAAGCCCACCAATGACGAGCTTCTTGAGGTGAGACTCGCCCTTTTCCAAGCTCGAGTCAGCGAGCGTATACTGATATGGTGCTATCCCGTGATACAGCTCTACGCAAACTACAAGCAAGGAATGGGCGAGGACTTCTCTAAGGCAACCCCGGCTGGGACCTTCGACTTCCAAGTCCGTGACAATCCACCCTTGCCGATGCCCTTTGATGCCCACCCATGCTAATACATTAGTCTACTTATAGGGTAAATACAAGTACAATGCATGGAAGAAAGTCTCCGAAGACAAGGTCACCCCTCAGGCGGCGCAAAAGCACTACGTCGACTTGGTGCAGAAGTTGAAGGGCCAATATGGGTTCGAGGGCTAGGGGAAAGGTGTTACGACGACGGCTAGATCTGGAAGAAGCCTGGACAGATTACGCCAAAACGAACAACATCATGAATGACACGGCATTTTGAAATTGAGAGAGAGCTTACATACATGTGAGAGAGCTTAGAGCAACGTCTGAAAGGACTTTCACTTGAGAATTGTTCACGAGATAGAACTTAGATCCCACTCGTCATTCTGCTTACTTCAAGTCTGCGCGATTCCACTGCCGATACCGCGGGGCTGTGTACTCCGGCCAATGCCAGTCACTAGACCGTGACCCAATGTATTCGTACCCAGATATGGTGCTTCTTTCATCACCAACATTCTCAGATCAATCTTGCAGAGAACCATTAATAGCAATCTCCACAGCAAGTTGGCCCTGTTTCCAAGCGGCCCAGTCCCCATGCCCTTCCTCAAAATGTTGCCACTAAGAATTGACACTAGCTTCTACCACAGAACCAATTCAGAGCGTTTTGATCCCGAGGATGCCCATGGGGATTCTTGCGCTCGACCAAATTGTGGCAAACGGCGTCTAATTCCAGTCGCTTGAGTTTCGTCCAGCATTGAGTCGTGCCATGTGGATCCGCGATACCAGCGAGCGATATTGTTCGAAAATTCTCATCAGTGAAAAAGTAAGGATCTTTGCGCAGCACACTGAAGTTCTCCAATTCGAGCTCAGAGTCGCCTGTTTATTTCATGAGCATTACCATGAGGTATGTGTCACAGTTGGCGTCATGATCATTGTCTGTCTCTAGCCTATTCGAGCTGATACTATGGCGTGCCTATTCCTCGCTTCTTTCAGATGGCTGAGTCTATTATCGATCCTGATGATCTTTATGGCCGTGAATTTTGGGAAAGGGTATGCGAACATGATCAGTTCTTATCCTGATTTGTGGGGTCAAAGCTGTTCAACGTAGGCCTTTTGTGAACGTCCCAGCTGTTCTGATGTTGACAAGGGCCCCAGATTCTGGAAAGCCTGAAAGTGATGACCACCTTGACAATAGTCGTTTCCAGGAAGGTGTTCGGCGTTGTACCACAAAATGTCAGCTCGAGACACGTAGTCCAGCATTCGCATGCCGATTGTGAGTTTCTTGACACTGGTCCTGATCCAAGGATGGCATGCTACCCTGACAAGTCTATTCAGGCTGTCCCTATTAATCCACACATGGACTGTCGACTAGCGAAGCTCGGCATGGACCGTTGTAAGACCTCGTATTAGGGTGCATTCGAAAGGTAGCTTTAGGATCCCGTCAGGCGAGAGGAAGCCAAAAATCCGACACAGTATTTCGGATGGGAATTTTTCCAAGGTTGAAAGAAGCAGGAGTGGAGATGCCGTAGGGAGAGAAACCCAAAAGTGTTTCAGCTCTCAAGTTCGAAGTTGGAATAATGTTGATAGTACAAAAACTTGGTATGTCAAATGAAAACATTTGTTGTTTTCAACTGACACAAGATAGTGCAAGACTTCTGCGCAAACGAGATGCTAGAAGAACTCGTCACAAGAATATCCTTTGTAAGTATAGTCACAAGTCTCACAAGTAAAAAGCTATTGTACAAGTATTGGTCGAATTCCTTAGCTGTAATATCATTTCCGTACAAAACCAATCGCGAAAGCAAACCATGTGATATTTCTCGCCCCCGAACTCCATAATTCCTTCAAAGTCTAGATAGGAGGGCAATTTGCTACTCAGTAGACTCACAGGCTTGGGTAGAGACCCCACGACCAGTCTCTATGGTGTCACTACCCCAATCAACATAACCCAAATTTAGCGTTATACAAAACCCGAGTTGCCAGCACTGTTTTTTCGCAATTTTCCACGGACTGCCCTTCCAAGCACATATGCTCAACGGAAAAGTTTTCGTTTCTATGTCACCTTCTCAGCAACAGCCAAGATAAAGACCCGCATAAAATGAGTGTCTTCGTCATGTGCGGTCCAGTGTCATGATCTCCATCACCTATACCCAGAGGAGCTAGATTGTGGTGTTGCACTCTGTATACTCACAAGTACCTAAGCATGCCTCGGAAATTATACACGGGAAACACGCCACATACGTTTGAGGATACTACGTTCGCGGGAAGGCGCCAAGAAAATGAAGCTACGGCCCGCCGATGTAACACATGGGCGGAGAGATGCTACCTCGGCGGAAGGATGCCTAAAGTAGAGGATGGGGGCGGCGCTACTAGCCCGTGGACACATACGCGGGAGGATGTCGAGTTCTCTTAGATCCTTTCATCTTCACCTCCTTCAAATATTTCCGCTGATCTATGATGATCAGCAAAACTTGTGCCTTGAGAGAAACGCCAAATTGGCCCCCACAGTCTTCGTCTCAGCCGTCCCACCGTTGACCCTCCTTGAATTCGAGATGAGAACCTGCTCACACACGCTAAGCTTCACGGCATGCCTCTCGATAAGACGGGATATAGATCTTTGAAACATTGATCGACCGTGGTAGAACCACTAGGAATGTTGGACCCCCGAGAACGTTCTTAGTGATCCGTGACGATCACTAGGCCTCCATGGTTTGCTCAACCGTAATCTTGGCGGGCGACAGTAGGTATAATAAGGAGTGAGTTCCGTGGATTCATGTCTATGCAACATTTGAAATCACTCCAATCGCGCGAGGTCCTACATCAAGTATCACATTCAACATGCTCGCTCTCACCGCCACCTTCCTCCTCGCGACTTCCTCCTTGACCTTCGCCCTCCCTACCACCAACAGCCTTAGTCATCTCCTCCATCTTTCACCCCGCCAAATCCGCCCTCTTGTGGCTACCCTCTCATACCCCAACAACTTTAACGCTAAAACTTGCCCCGTCCAATACGATTTATCCGGCAATGCCTGGGCCGCTGGTATCCAAAACAAAAAGAAACGTTCCCCCACGTCAACTCTCGACACCCGGGCCAACCCTGAGGATGTCCTCGTCTGCACCCAGGTCGCCAACACCTTCTTCCAGCACTGGGTCAGCCGGATCGCCAACACGCAAGAGCGCCAACTGCAGCCCGGAATAACGTACATCTTCTCCTTCGGCTGCAACGTCGCCATCGATTGGGTCCAGGCCTGGACGAATACCGGAAATGGACATTATAATCAGATCTTGCATCAAGACTTCAACGTGCCAGGCGGACGGGTGACATTGACAGTGTCCGAGGCCGCGGCTGTGCATTTCGAAGTGCGATTTTCTAATAGCCTTTATTACAGCGGGGAGTTCGCCCTGTTTCAGCTACCGCAGAATGAGTTGGCTCACAATATCGCGACGGGTGGTGGTGGTGCAGGCCGGCACGATAGGCGTGACGATGTACAAGTGAATGTCCCTTCTCTCGAATCGGCGATCTGAGCACGGGTAGTGAATCGGGTGCTTGAGACTCTGTACTAAGTCTTGGAGGAGTGCAGGTATATATAAAGTTCTTAGCGTCTTGGACCTGGGTGGAGTGGACATAACCACCATTTCATTCTTCGACATTTAAAGAAAGTAGCACAGCGACTTACACCTAGTTGCAATGATCTTGAACTTTTGACCTAGACATTTCAATGAATGATTTCTTTTCACAAGCAGGACACTCCAATTTTAGATATACGCCCTCCAGTGCCCGCAGCCATGACTCCACGAAACCCTGACAATCAGAGTGCTGGAGAACAATCTCTTCGATACCCTAAAATGGACAACCCTGCTAGATATATCATCTTGATCCCTCGTCTTACGAAAACAAGTATGGAAGTACTGCGAGAAGTGGGAGCACAGATGTGCGGATATTTTTTGGGTTCTTGCAGGTGGCTCGGGTCGCCGACTATTCCCACTGCAGATTTGTAGAAGGTCTATGTTTTACACGCGGCAGTGTATCAAAAGTACGTCTGGCACTTTTCTTTTCAAGGATCAATTTCAAACCTCGATAACTCCATTGCCAGGCTTTCTACGTCACCAACTTCGCTCAGTAAGATCTAGACTAGCTTCTTCTCTACGAATGAATGACCAAGTATTCTATTGTAGACCTTCTCGCCACTGAGATATATGTATCAGTTACAGCAATTATCGCTGCCAGCGCCGGGATCCATATCAGATTTACGTCTCAATCAAGCTAGCGCTTTTATTTTGAAATATGTATGACAGTGGGTGAAATATGCCACTTGGAATGCCACTAGGTTATCTCGTGCGGAGTAACGTCATCTGAGATCTCGGCACGAGTTGACCACCAGCTCTGGAGCTTTTCTTTCAATATTGGTTACGCTTCAAGGTCGTATTCCAGAAGAAGAAGTATGACCGCCTAGCCGGCCCAAAATGGAGTCAGACTACCGCAAATCGAATCCGTTCAACCTATAAACAAAGTTCTCGCAGCTCTCCAAACCTTCCATTTATTCGGTACGAGCAATGATCTCTAAAGCAAAACGGATGTATTTGTGGGTCGCATATCCTTCGAGTAACCGCAACACTGAATCTCCAAATATGTGCCAGCCGCTGCCGTTCTCGGTCTTCCTACCCTGATACAATCATCGCCGAGGTCTTCCTATAGAAATTCGTGTCAGAGTGCAAAGATAAGCCCAATATGTCTGACTTTCCTGTTTTCCTCTCAAGGCAGGTGAGCCGCAGGCAAGCGGGCCAAGTGAGCTCCGCCGGAGATGTCGTCAAGGTAATTTATGCGAGAAGGGCGATATAAACCACCGCCTTCTGAACATATCTTCCCTCGTTCAATCCAAGCAAACTCAGATCATTGTCCAACGCCATCTAGATCCTCTACATTTAAAAGAGTAAAATCTCGTCGCCAATATGACCGAACAGGTACTACCACCCCACTATAGCGCACAATACCTAGCGAAATTTGGCAAAGGCCTACTCTGACTGATACACAGAACCCTTCAATATTCCTTTACGGCCCCGGCGAGGCCAAGTATGAAGACCTAGCCGTGCCCACACTCGATGATCCCCACGATGTGATTATTCGAATCAATTATGTTGGCGTCTGCGGAAGTGATGTATGTCAACCTTCATATCCTACTGTCCCCTTGGTAGCGTCGAGACTCCGAATTTCCAGCAGGTTCTAACATGTATATCTAGGTGCATTGGTGGGTGCACGGCGCCATCGGAGCCAAAAAAATAATGCCAGGTCGGCCCTTAGTCATGGGCCACGAAGCCTCAGGCACCATCCACTCCATTGGACCAGCCGTACAATCACTTAGACCAGGTGATCGAGTAGCGATGGAGCCTGGTTTCCCCTGTAGGCGTTGTGTGCGATGCAAAGAAGGGCGATACAACCTCTGCAAAGACATGAAGTTCGCCGCATCGCCTGACAAGGCTCCTGGGACGCTTTGCAAGTACTTCAAATTGCCGGAAGATTTCTGCTTTCAGTTGCCTGAGCATGTCAGTCTGGAAGAGGGGGTGTTGTTGGAGCCTACCAGCGTCGCTGTGCATATGGCCAGACTTGTCAATGTAAAGCATGGTGACTCGGTCGTCGTCTTCGGTTCTGGTACGGTGGGTTTGCTTTGTGGTGCGGTAGCCAAAGCCTTTGGCGCTGAAAAGGTCGTCTTGGTAGATATTCTGCAGCGGAAATTAGACTTCGCGAAGACGTTCGTGAAGGGTTGCGGTACTTTCGTTCCAGATTCAAAAGCTTCAGCGGAGGAAAATGCTGCAAAATTGGTCGCACAGTTTGGGCTCGAAGATGGCGCGGATATAGTGATGGAAGCGAGTGGAGCCGAACCATCTGTACAAACCGGCGTACATGTTCTGAGAATGGGCGGCTCCTACGTGCAAGGTGGATTAGGAAGGCCAAACATCAGCTTCCCAATCGTGACGATGTCGGAGAAAGCGCTCACGATGAAGGGATGCTTTCGGTACTCGACCGGGGACTTCAAGTTAGGGCTGAGCTTGATAAGTGAGGGCAGAATTCCTGTCAAGGATTTAATCACAAAGATGGTCAATTTTGATCAAGCCACGGAAGCTTGGGAGACGACTAGGAAAGGAGAGGGCATCAAGACGTTGATAAGAGGCGTGCAGGACGCTTGAACATCTAAGCTGAAAGGGGCAAGACGTATAAATAGACAGGAAACCTTGTGTGAACAGCGAAACGAATTATCTTCTGGGAATTTCATATTACACAGTAAAATCGACGTATCATTTTCTCAATGATTTCAGTGGCCTTTTATGTCGCGTAGAAGGATACTAGAACGGTACAACATATGCGCTAATATAAATTTACTTCACAACTTACCTTTCGATTTCCTAGCACGTTGGTCAATACGTGATCAACAGTATCGAGAACCTCGAAAAGGTCTGGCTTTGACAGTTCCCTAATTCGGAAGTGTCCGTGATACCACAGACGGCTACAGTATCCGAGCTCCGCGTCTTTCACGCGTTCTATATATGCATCAGCAATAATGAGGTAAACGCCAATCACATCGTAGGTTTCCATATCGCCTTTTTCATACACACCACAAACACTGGCGCCACGCGCTGCAGTAGCCATGTAAACGGACAGCGATTGGGAAGAGCCTTCGGTCTTCGCAATGGCACTCGCAGGCTTGTGCTTTATCCTGTGGGAAGGAGATGCTGTATCGCTTGGATGCCGCTGATCGGTCCAGTAGTCCTTTTAAACTTGATCCGCGGACAAGCGGGCTATGCTGCCTCCTCAAGCATGCATTTGAACAAGCTAAGCATTGCCGAATGGCCAGACACCCGGTAGTAGACAGACTTCAGATGAGTGCCCAGTGAGACGCTGATCACCAGACGGCACGCGCGGGTTTTTCTTCAATGCGAACGGCAGTGATAGTAAAGTAGAAGGCATAGCAAAGCGTCTGCACGCAAGTAAAAGAAGACACGAAGGCCATTTCAACAGAGTCCCTATCCAATGGCGGGAATCTATTATTCCCATGAGTAGCTTGAAGATACTACAAAAAAGTGGCTAAAGGGTCCAAAAGTATTCCGTCGCTGCATGTCCGCAGTCTAAAAGATCGGCCAGCACATTAAGCCTTGATACGCTTGCAAGCGCGGCTTTTGACAAAGGTTGTTTGGGCATTGAATGTTCGTAGATTAGCTTGCGACCTAAGAATCAATGTTGTTGTTTGAATCCTTCGATCTTTCACCATTTTTGAGAATGAAAATCGGTGAAGTAGATTCAACCACATACTGAATGTGTAAGCAGATATGAATCGCCGATGCCACTGATGCGTGAGGATACTGTCACAGCTTGAGCTCAGTCAAGCAACTCGTCAGCGTTCAGCGCATCGTCTTCTCCAGCCCAGCCAAATTCTTGATCAGACGCTACTTCATCATCAGATTCACTGTCTGCAATCTCTTCACGTTTGCGCTTCATAGATGTGGCTGGCAGGACCGGCGAAGCGTTGAGTCTTCTTTCAGCCTGATTGGTTTTGATCTCACGAAGACCGTCCTAATATTCTTAGCAAGCTTGTATCATCATGTCAGGGCTTGCTTACTTTCTCGATCGTGAAAGCAACAACGTTACCGATACCCTCGTGTGTTGCACCCTTGACTTTCATCACACCAGCAAACCTCACGCCAGGCAAGACTTCGCTTTGGCTACTTGGTGTATCGCTCGGCTGGAGCATCCAGTCTCTAAAGAGAACAATGCGAGTTCCTATCCCGGTGTCCCAGGCTGTTCCAGAGACAGCAGGATGGAGCATGGCACCAGTCTCTGACCTTATCCTTGTGTTCGTTTGGTTAGTGAGTAAGACAGCGATGTTTCGGGTCGCTGCGAGTTTGCCTATTTTGGAGATGAAGTCGCCCATTACGGCCCACCGTCTGCCAGAAGCCCATTGCGCTGCGTCGCCCCTCTTGACTGGATTCTGCTGGCTGTTTGAGTGCTCCGTTATCTTGGGGAACGCAAGAGCAAAGATAGTGGCGATCGAGTCGATCACGACGAGGGAAGTGCTCGATGGTGGAAAGCCAGTTGACTGGTGGGTGAGAAGAGCCAGCAGATGCGGCAGGGTTGGCGTAGTGAAGTGATGGAAATTACTCGTACACTCGTCAATTTTTCCAGCGGAGGTTGGCGTGCTTGAAGAGTTGGCTTGAATTTGCAAGCCAGATATGATGTTTATCAATCTTGACCCGACCAAGTTGGAGGAAGCGTCTAGAATTCACACATTCAGATGAATTGAACGTTGCATAAGACAAGCGAAGCAATTATGAAGAGAATCCTACCTACCCAGACTACCGCACTGCCCGAACCGAGTACATTCGCAGAGACTTGCATGCTAAGAAATGTCTGTCAGTAGCCTCTAGATAACTATGAAGGCGTGACATACGCCAATGCAGTCTTCCCAACTCCAGGGGGACCGTAGAATTCGGTCACTTCTCCGCGTAAAATACCGGCTGGCAGAGCGTCTTGAGTGTTACCATCGTAGTACCTCCCTTGTAGAGCAGCATCGAGGCTTTTTAGCCCAGTCGAGATAGGCCTCCGCGGGGTAGAGCTGAGGTTCTGAAGTGCTTGAGAAGCAGACAAGGTAGGGAGACGGTCTTTACATGGTTAGTCCGTGAGATGCAATCGGACTCGGAGACGCACGAGGGGAAGAAGAAGAGAAGTTGTTCGTATCCGAACTCGCCATCATATAAGCGTGGACGTGGTAGGCGGATTTATTTCGATCAGAACAATGGTCAACAAAAGACGCGTGCCATTCGGCAGGATCATGTGATTCTGATCATTGATGCTTGCATATTGGCTACCCCAGAGGATAGGGAGAAGCTGCTCATTGAATAATTCCCGGCAAAGTACAAATGATATGGTTGGCGAGAGTGATCAAAATGAGTGACGGATGTTTGGAGAAAGATCCCAGCGGCGATCTTTCGCGACGCGCTTCCATTTCAGACGGTTCGATTAGTGTTATACGTTTCAGTCAAGTTTTGTCAGTAAGGCTGATCTTTGCTGACCGAAAGGGCAGCACATCTGGCAGTCCCCAATCCTCATGAATTCTGTCAGCAACCTCGACACATTCAGACCTCGAAATTCAACTACGCATACTCACAGATCTACAAAGAACCAATCGAACAACCCGACAAACAGCCAGGATCTTTGCTGATTGTTGTCCATACGGCTTTCTTGCAGCGTCCTCCAGATATGTCGCTTCTACTGAAGTACACCGGATTGGGGCGCTACATACCTCGGATCGAGCCTTCCATGACCACCTTTGTCTTCATTACTGCTGCTTGCTTCCTACCAGCCTTACTATTGGTGTTGTTCTATGTGTTGGATCTACAGAGTCGGCAGACCGATCCCAGGGCATGCAGGAAATTGGGGTTGAGAATACAGAGCCACCTTGCAGACGAACACCATGAACGCTACTCAGGGCCCGGGCAAGGGCAGCAGAATGGGAAAGCTGCCTGGAGGGTGAAGAGCTTGTGGATATACCCGATCAAGAGCTGCAGAGGAGTTGAGCTCAACGGAGGCGCGATCACTGGCACAGGCATGGAGTACGATCGTCAATTTTGTTTCGCACAACTCACGAGCAAGTTTCCAGTGGCACATGATGCGCCTCTAGAAGAGAAGGCACAGCATAAATGGAAGTTCATTACACAAAGATCGATAGCAGCAATGGCCAAAATCAAGACCGAAGTCTGGCTTCCCGATCCTTCCTCTCCTACATACTCTGTGAAACACCCCAGCGTACAAAGTGGAGGTGTTTTGGTCATCAAGTTCCCAAAGCTTGACACAGCAGAAGGGCCGATGGGTAAGATCGTGGGGTCTTTGACATCATTGGTTGCAGCAAGAGAACATTCCGTCCACATACCCATCAACCCAACACCCGGACAGATCGCAAAGTGCAACTACACTACCGACGACATGGAGATATGGAAAGACAGCCCCAAGTCGCTCATAATGGCCAGCACTGATAAAGGTGACAATTGGATACAAAATTTACGGTTCTTCCTTGGCATTACGAATCACCTGGCTCTATTTCGAGTGTCCAGGGAGCAACCTCGAGAAGTCTATCGCTGCGCGCCTCGGAAAGAAGAGCTTGGCTACCAGTCTCAAGTTAGCTTTCAAGACGCCTACCCTCTACACATCCTGAATCTTGCAAGCGTGCATGACGTTGCCTCGAAATTGGACAAGGGTGCTTTTTCACTCGGCGCCTTGAACTTCCGCCCCAATATTGTCATTACTGGAGGAAATGCGTATGATGAAGATTCTTGGAAGAGAATAATGATCGGTAATTATGAGTACTATGTGGCCTGCCGCACAGTACGTTGCTTGCTACCTAATGTGAATCCCGCTACAGGAGTGAGGCATGGCTCTGAGCCAAATAAAACATTAAAGACTCATCGACGCATCGATGAAGGCGACCCTAAGAATGCCTGCTTGGGTATGCAGATGGTGCCTGCAAAGGAATACAGCAAGATCAAAGTCGGTGATACTATCGAAGTTCTAGAGACAGGAGAACACTTCTACATCAAGCAGTGAAAGCAGAAACACGCTAGAGCAGTCATGAGATCAGAGGCAGATTCCGTTGAATCTCAATTATACCTGGGAACAAACTTTCAGCCTCGCGACCGGAAAAATCTGAGACGTATCAGGATAACCACGAGGCTATTGTTGATCTTTGCTACCAGCGGCACTCAGCCCGAGGTGTGGGGCTTTTTTCTTGATCGTACCAAGCGTGGCTAGGCCTTTGAATCCATTTGACGGTAGGCCTTTCTGATGACGGGCCACGTTTTCTCCACGAGGGTTTGCGAATATATCCGTGGTTGACAACCTTGGGAGGTCTAGGGTTATTGACCGGATATGGCCGCCTTCCTATCAGCAGCTCTAAAACTCGAGTCTCCTGTGGGCTAGAACCCGGCTGAAATGTTGCTTTTTCCACTATCTCAATCTTGCAGTAGCAAATAATAATCCACTCGCTCGATAACCGATGTGGGGTACCGGCTCTTGGCGGCTCCAATATGCAAGATTGTCAGATCTTGAGCTCAAGATTTTGGCAATTGGAGACACTACCGTTGTCAGTAATAGCACTTCGGCGTTTTGCGCCAATGTTGTAGGGCATACATAAGAAACCTGTCGCCTCTCCCTCATTCAGGTGTGAAGACTAAAGCTGTGCGAAGTTTGCTTTGCCTGCCAAAGGTACCAACGAACGCCACTAGGGCTCACGAGAGAGCACATTGAACATTCTGAAGGCTAGCCCTTGTCGCCTTTGCTTGTAGAGTTATACACTTCCACTTGGAATCTGCCACAATGGACGACTCGCCCGACCGTATAGGACCTGATCTGGTGCCGAAAAGGACCTTCTTGGACAAGGCCAGAAGCTTGGCCAGAGCATTCACCACCAAGTGCGAAAAAACCCTCAAACCATGAGCACAGCTGACGGCAGTAGGGATGGTCTTGTAGGAGACTATGACTATGCGTTTCTATTCAAGCCAAATTTGCCTTTCATGAGAAAGTCCAAGAGAGCAGCCCCCTTCTTCGGCCTCAACGATCGAATGCCCGTCCTTTTGGCACTTTTGCTAGGCTTTCAGCATGCATTGTCCATGTTGGCTGGTATCATCACGCCTCCGATCATCATTGCTGGCCAAGGAGGCGTCAACTTGGGTGCCGACGACACCCAATACCTGGTATCTACAGCGTTGATTGTAGGCGGTATCCTGTCCTCAATTCAGATCACGAGGTTTCACATCTACAAATCGCCATATTATATCGGTACTGGTTTGATATCTGTTGTGGGAACGAGCTTCTCCATTATCCCCGTCAGCACTGGCGCGTTTGCCCAAATGTACGCCACGGGCTACTGTCCCACTGGCGCAGATGGGACGAAATTACCCTGCCCCCGTGGTTACGGTGCACTTCTTGGAACAGCTTGCCTATGCTCGTTGCTCGAGATTGGGCTATCGTTCACAAAACCTTCCATCTTGAAGCGCGTGTTCCCTCCGCTTGTTACAGGCCCAACGGTCATGCTCATCGGTATTTCACTCGTCCAAAGCGGCTTCCGAGACTGGGCTGGAGGATCTGGAACGCCAGGCTGTATCACTCGCCCTACCAGCGGCCCCTTCACTGTCTGTCCCGAGGTCGGGGCTCCGCATGCCCTTCCCTGGGGAAGTGCCGAGTACATCGGTCTAGGCTTCTCGGTGTTCGTCACTATAATCCTGTGCGAACGCTTTGGCAGTCCAATCATGAAGTCATGTGCTGTGGTTGTCGGATTGCTCGTGGGGTGCATCATTGCGGCTGCTACTGGGTACTTCCCCTCCTCAGGCATTAACACGGCACCAGCGGTGTCCTTCGTCTGGGTTAAGACCTTCCCTTTGACAATATATGCACCCATAATCCTGCCCCTGATGGCTGTCTACATTGTCCTCATGATGGAAGCAATTGGCGATATCACAGCTACATGCGATGTCTCACGCCTTGAAGTCGAAGGCAAGCTCTTCGACTCGCGTATTCAGGGTGGTGTTCTGGCAGATGGCTTCAACGGTCTGATAGCGGGTCTTTGCACCATTACACCCATGTCTATTTTCGCCCAGGTAGGTTACAAACAGACACGCCCCGAAAACGTGCAGAAACAAACTAAAGTGTTCGTCCAGAACAATGGTGTCATAGCCCTAACCCGCTGTGCGAACCGAAAAGCCGGATACGCAGCCTGCTTTTTCCTGATCATTATGGGCATCTTCTCGAAGTTTGCTGCAGCTTTGGTTGCCATCCCGAATCCCGTTCTAGGAGGTCTAACGACTTTTCTCTTCAGCTCGGTCGCGGTCTCGGGTATTCGTATCATCTCGACAGTGCCATTTACACGACGTAATCGATTCATCTTGACAGCTGCATTGTCTCTAGGATTTGGAGCTATATTAGTGCCGAACTGGTTTTCCTTCGTCTTTACGTATACCGGTGATAACCTTGCCAAGCAAGGATTCTTCAATGCCATCGTCCTGGTTATGGAGACAGGATTTGCTGGTGAGTTTTATAGTCATGTGCTACGTGAGCAGGAGGCTGATACTTGTAACAGTGACGGCTTTCCTAGCTATCTTCCTCAATCTCGTTCTTGCAGAAGAGATTGAAGACGAAGCAATAAGTATCACAGCTAATGACGCTGATGAAGCCGATGACAGAGAAGAGTGGCGACAGATTCAGCATGGCAAGGCTAGTGGTAGCGGGACAGACGAGGAGATAGGAGAGAAAAGCATGGGTGCAAAGCCGTAGATTCTTGGTATCGAGCCCAGATATTGGCACGTTGTGTCTTATTGAGATTCGCGCAAGCATAGTCTATCGTGGTATCATTCCGTCCTCATTAGCTGTAGTTTATCATAATAGAGCCGTACAAGCATGATTCATTGGGGATCGGGCCTCAAAATCTGACAGACAAGGCCGTGCTGCGCCCACGCCTCTTCGGGTGTGTTGCCAACTTTCGTGCGATTCGCAGCTCAAGTTTCTTCACGAGCGCCATCGACCAGGGCTTTGAGCCGCTCACTCTCAGTCTTTCGCAGGGAAAATGCCTTCAACATCAACGCCTTTTGATCCGTGCTCACGATCGAATAAGAGTCTCCTCTGATATCATCCTCACCCACCCACTTATAAGCCTGGTGTTCGTCCGGATCCAATATAACTTCCACACCATGCTTCCCCTCCTTTACTTTCGAATCCCGGTGCACTCCATGGTCGTGAACTCCATGACCATGTATCTCCTCCACCTCAATCTCGAAATTCAATTTCAAACACACTCCCCCATTCCGAACCTCAAACTCCTGCCCCTCCCCAATCTGCCTCACAAACTTCGTCAACCTGAGCCCCGTCTCTTCGAACGTCTCCCTCGCACAGGAGTGTAGGATGGTCGGGTCGCCGATCTCGGCGCCACCGCCTGGTACTTCCCAGAGGTTTGCGAAAGCTTCGGTAGCGGCGCGTTGGACGAGGAGGAGTTTGTTGTTGTGGAAGATGAAGGCGCCGGTGCCGAAGGCTCCGTAGAGTTTTGGGCGGGTGGATCGGAAGGTGTCGAGGGGGATGGCGTATTTTTGGAGGGAGAGGGGGATGTGGATTTGGATGGGGGTTGGGGGTGGTGTTGTGGACATGGTGGTTAGTAGACGGTGAGATTTATGAGATGGGATTGGGGATGACGAGAGAAGAAATTGGCTGTAGCTAGAGCTGATAGCTTCGAGAAGATGTGAAAGGAAAGGACAGAAACAGCAGGAAAGGAGATGCTTTGAAATGGACTGGGGATTGGAGCTTGATTCTGGTGTAACACATGCGGTGAAGACAGCGAAGGGTCAAGCGGCGGGTCAGTGCCACAACTCGTGCAACAGCTACGGTTACTTGCCTATTCACATGAATCAAATCGGCGAGTGATCCAATACTCCATTGGCAGGAGAAACAAGCTAGGTATGCGCATCATTGTCGAGGATCTGGTTGCACCAGTATGTCCGCTATTTCTATCTCCGCGCCAAGCAAAAGCCAAGTGCATTGGCCGCCACAAAGAATCCAGCACATTCCATGAGTAAGCACGCATCGAGGACAGCTTCGTGGAACTCCCACGGGGCAAGAGATGTTCTCCACACAAGCATAGAGTACTGAACATGGCACACAAAGCCGTTGCTCTTAAGGAGGAGGGCAACAAGTAAGCTCCGACCACGCGCGATCTTCGGGCTTTGCTTACCAAAGACCAGACACTTTCAGGATGGCGACTACAAGCAAGCCGAGTCTTTGTATTCTCAGGCGTACGTTTGGCTGTATGTCAGCTTTCAAGCCAATACTAACACTCTAACGAACAGTATCCAGAAAGACTCCACAAACCCCAAGATCTTCACCAACCGAGCAATGACACGCCTTAAGCTGGAGTCATGGGACGGTGTCATGAACGACTGCTTGAAGGCTATCGACCTCGAACGGGGCAACATGAAAGCCTACTACTACCTTGCCCAAGCTCAACTCGAACTCAACCACCCCAATGAAGCGCTCAGCTCTGCGCTCACAGCCTATGACAGATGCTTGGAAACATGGAGTCCAAGCACGCAGGCCGTTTCAGGTCTAGTCCTGCAAGCTAAGAAGCAGAAGTGGGAAGCTAGGGAGAGGGAACGGATCAGAGGCCGGAGTGAGCTCTTAAGGGAGCTGGAGGATGGCTTGATGGCAAAGCAGAAAAAGGAACTGAGTGATCTGAGATTGAAAATGCTCGATTTCTCGGACGAGGCGGAAGAGAAAGCTGACATCCAATTGGCGACTCGGAAGAAGATCGGGGAATTGAGGAGCATCTTCGCAATTGCGGATCCGAAGAACATGCAGAGAAGAGTACTACAAGCCCCCATCTTCAACAAGATGATATTCGTACTAATCGCAAATGTCAGGAAGTACCAGACTATCTTGTCGACAGCATCTCTTTTACTGTGATGCATGATCCAGTGACAACAAGAACGGGCAACTCTTACGACAGGGCTACCGTGATGGAGCACCTGAAACGCTCACCCACTGATCCCTTGACACGAGAGCCATTGCGCTGGGATGACTTACGGCCGAACATAGCGCTGAAGCAGGCGTGTGAAGAGTATCTCGCTGAAAATGGTTGGGCTGCCGATTGGTGATACTCTAGGAAGGGTTATGGGAAAGGCAGGGCGTTCCAGCTAGAAGGAAGGGAGGCGTTCATTTGTGTGTGATACCCATTATAGTAAGCATTCAGGGAAATTGGAGAACATTGATATAGTACTAGCCTCGAACTTACTTTTGATCAACTCACATCACTGACAACCATTCTAGATTTTGTTGGATTTAGGATCGTGAGACCTGACCTTTGCTATTCTCAGATACCTTTAGCACGGCAGCACCTCCAGCATGCCATTCTCATTTTCCCATACCCAAACATCAAAGTGGCTCAGCCTTTCTGTCGTTAGTAGCGGAATCAACGATTGCCAAGCATCTACTTTCACGGTACATGCGCCTGAAGGGAAGAATGTTTCCATTCAGAATCAAGCGCAGAGCCTTCTAACCTCGTTCAACGCCTCTAACGCCCCGTCATATCTAGACTTCGCCTCGCCCTTATTACTTATAGCCAATGTAATCATCGGACCAACATAATCTCATCTTCTTGCAGCACATGAGAGAGTGCGATCCCTTCCCAGCACTACCTCCTGACCGCAATCATGGCTCCTATCCGGGGGAGCCTAATTACCGCATTCCACACTCTCGACCCCAACACTCTCAGTCAAGATCCTCTTTGAATATTGGTTTCGCGGCATGGTCGTACATGAAGACGGTGTTGGCCTAGGATTAGAACGGTACTAATTACCACGGCGCAAAGCGACCGATCAGGCAAAAAGTCGTCCCTAGACCTATATGTTCTGCCAACAACCGCCCACTCAAGTCAGAGTGAGACAAGGTCATTCCCGGCACATACTGCAGACCTCATCCCGACTTCGTCAATTCCCTCTCCGAAGCTCAGCTCCGGCGCGACGACACTCTACGGCCTTCAGCAACAACAACTGGGCTTTGGGTGGAGCGCGACTGGAAATGACCCCGCTACCGACATCCCCGAATGTACTCTACTGATCTGCCGGACCGGGCGAAAGCGCGTTCGATCGAGGGTATGACTAAGATGTATACAATCCGCCAGACCATAGGACGGTTGTTGAAGGCACACCGCAGACTCTTGTCTTCGCAGCCACTTGGATCGATTTGAGGACGAGGGTCCCGCCTAACAGCGCTGATACTCGGTCTTTGCGATTCCAGGGGGTGAAGGGGGCGATTTGGGGGAAGGATAGTTGGAATTTTGCTTCCGGTGGGATACCTTTCGGGACCAGGAAACGGAGTGAGCGGATAGCTTTGAATGGCTATGCTACGCAGGGGACGGTTTATATTGTTCCGACGATGAGGGTGCGATACACGACTGTGTATTGTGTTAATGGGACGATTTATACTGATATGGGGAATGGGACTCTTTATTTGAGCCCGGATGGGAGGGCGCTGAATCTCAATAGTCCATTTGACTGATGGAGCTTCATTCTTCATCCAATTGCAGATCTTGACCTATAGATATCAGCATTTCGTGGCGGATGCCGAAACGGCTGGCATGCAGAAGGTGACAAGGTTGGATGGCACAAACGTGCAATGCTCAGCTTTTTGGTTTTCTTCCGTCTACTGCTGCCCATTGACTTTATTCGCGTAGTGGTCGAGCATGGCGGACACAGACAGTGTGTGCATCCGGATAGCGCATAGACTGTCCTCGCGAAGAGCACCGGTAGTTCAGTAGAGGTCATTACCGGCGAGTCGATTAGCGATTGAAGGCGAGCAATTGCACTTCCTCTTGCGCTAGAAATGTTGAGCCAATGATTTTTTGCCTTGGTGTGGTTCTTGAAGATGCAAACCATTTGTTTTGACTTTGGATAAGAGTACACTGGAATTCGTGAATTTCGGTCAGGAATGAACTCATATTATAACTGGATTTCAGAAGCTAGTGTCATCCGAACTCGATGACTTTGGACAGAGCAAGACTTCATTTTGGCTGTAAGTGAGCAGAACTGATAGCACCTGACTGCTGGCCTGCGGAGATCGATAGATATCAAGCATTGGGCAATTGCAGGCCAGAGATGAGCGGACGATGGGGAAGAAGTCGAGGCGGAGGATCAGGTATCTCGTCGCACTGCAGCATCACCACTGTGCTCTCACCTTAGTTCCATGCGTCTAGAAAGACTTACTTTGTGATCAAAGACGTGACTTACTAGCAACATAGAGTTCGAGGCTCGTGGGATTGACAACGGGCTCTATCCTATCCAAGCTCTGAATGATACCAGTCAAATTCCTCTGGCGGATTCGATTCGTCGTCAAGTGCGTTCTGTCCCAGGTAGAACCGAATTTATTCGTAGACCAGACGGTAGAACTGATAGTCCTGGTAAGTAGTCTGTGGACTGCCAACGAATCGATTTTTGTACACGCTGGGGCATCTCTGGCCTCGCGGAGAAGTCGGGTATACTTCCATTAAGAAAAAAGCAGGACAGTTGAAAATATAAGACGTGCCGAATGCATAAAACGAAGGAATAGGTTTCCCGACGTTGTCGCACGAAGTCTGACACTTCTGCCACGGATCATAGCCTATATCTAATTTTGCGTACTTCTGCGCAGAGATTGGATGTACGCAGGCATACCGAGGTGAGGAGAACAGGTCAGGCTCAGGCTTGAGCCCCGCGAGCCCTTTCCGGTCAATCATGTAGTCAAGGGTGGTCAAAATTGTTGTTCGAGTATCTTCACTCTTGAAGATCGATTTGATTCCATGCAAGCTGTCCATGCCAAAAGCCCATGCGTCCATGCGAGCTGCTTTCTGATTTCCCTTCACGCCGAACACAGCAAAGTCGATTTCTGCCTCTGCTTTGGATCCTGTGCCACAATACTCTATTATCTATTGCCTGTCAGCCAGATTGGAGAGCTCAGAGGAATTCAGTTGGACTGAGTGGTTGTCGGGTGTAGAGTGTGATGGAAGTAAAGCGTCGTACGCGGCTCTGAGCGTGATGGGAGTAGCAGGTAAGGCAAACATTCTACAGATGAACAAAAGAGCGACGAGGAAACTAATAGCAGAAGGTACCATGATAATACTTTGAGTGAATTGAGAGTATGAGAAAATTTTCTCCCACGAAAGAATATGGTCGAGAAGGGCGGGTGAAGCTAAGCTAGAACATTTCAGACTACGAAGGGTACGCAAAGGGGTGCCACAAAATTAAAGGATGTGGAAGTCTAGATATCTATCGTCAGTCGAGCAATTTCCCGATATATGCGCCATGCGACTGTATAGTTCTTTGCCATGTGCGGTTGAGTTAGGAGCTAGAGTCATATGTCCGAGCCGCTGTTATCGAGTAAGGAGGTGGTGTGATAGCATAGTCTCGGAGCTCCTTATGTTGTGGACAGCTCTAGAATGGTGTTTGCTGCATTTGTTTCCGACGTCTCTCCAAGAGCGCCGCTGCAGCAGATCCTTCAAACACAACCTCATAAGCGTAGTTAGATCTCGTATTCTTATGCTCCGTATGCTCGTATGGATGCGTTATGTCACTGGACAGTGGAATGGGGGGTAGGATAAAACAAAGTTCCAAAGGTTTTGATCAGAACTTCATGAGCACCGGCATTGTCATATTTTAGACTATAGATCGTCCTTGAAAATCATTCGATCATTCGAGCCGAGCCATTGCTGGTAAACATTGCAATTTTGGCATGGCTTTCGTTGTTGGTGAGGCTCTAGTCTATTAAAAGACATCGAGCGGAGTGAGCGTGACAGATGAGCAGAACCGAGAGGTCGGAGATGAAGCTAGCAACCTCAACTTGCTAAGCTGTGGAGGACGTGAGATTCATAGTGGAGAAATCATGAGAAATATTCACTGTGCTACTCTGGGTGAAAATTTCCATTCATAATTCTGCAATCCACTAGGTCTAGTTGAGTAAAGCGTATAATCTGCTTGGCGCTCTCCGCTCCACCCCTCGACCTTTGCTTTTGGTAGACTCGGGTGTAGAGAGCCAGAGACAAGCTTGGAATGAAGCGAAGGAAGTATGATGAGGCAGGTATGGAAAGCGTGGGAAGCTGTTGATCGTTGCATGATGACGGAGAGAGGATAGTAGATAGTAGAAAGGCAGGATTGGATTACTAGCTTTCCACCAGAAGTAAAGTACACAATGTGCCTGGAGCTACTGTAACAATTCTCAACCAACTTTCCACCGCTCTAATATACCACAGCAACATCCATCCATTGACTGAGTACATCCCCTCAACTGTTTGTCCATTGCCCAGCTCTTGCTTGTCCATCCTCTAAGTGAAACGGATCATGAATGCCACCATGAGCGCGAACAGACCAGTGGCTTCAGCGAAGGCGAAACCCAGAATGGCATACGCGAATAGCTGTCCCCTCAAGCTTGGATTGCGTGCCACACCAGTGATCAAGGCACCGAAAACCGTACCAATACCCACACCAGCTCCGGCAAGACCAATGGTAGCGAGACCGGTACCAATGTTGCTACCAGCTTCGACGAGGGCGTTGGCGAGCTCGGAGGAGTAAGGGCGGGCGGCTTGACGAGCAATCATGCTAGTCATGGCGGTGTTGCGGATGTTTTGGCGCTTCAGGGTTTGGAAGGGGGTGTTGACCGCAGCATTGTTGCGGTTGAGGTTGCGGGCAAGGCCTATCAATTGATGCGACTTAGCACTAGCCCCCGATATAGCAAGCTTTGCAAGATGTCTAGAGCTCCATTTGTAGCTTACCGGAGATGCCGCGCTGGGGATTGTTGAGCTGTGTGCGGAGCATGGGACGGGCGGCGGCTTTGGCTGAAATCGTGCCAACCATTGAGGTGATCTTGGGTGCAGATGACATCTTGAAAATGGTTGTGGGTCAATTGATGTCAATTGAGATGCAAACGGATGGAATGGGCGGTGGTGGTAGTTGTTGTGATGATGGAGCGAGGTGGAAGGAGAAGCTGCGGCAATTTTTCAAGCTTGCTTCATTTCCCGCTAGTACAGGAACAAGGCTTGGCATTCCTATGAGGCCAATGTTCAAGACACTTAGAAAACCACAACAAAGCAGAACTTTTCGATATCAACGCTACATCGCTTGACGCAAGTGTCCTTGTACGCATCTTGAATGATTCTGCATTTCGTACCACTCAATGGCAGCAGAATCAATATTCTGCGGCCTGGGAAGACTTGGTGTTTGGCTATGCCATTCACGCAACCCATCGAAGAACGACGCATTACAGAGGCATATCAGTGACTAGATCAAATATACGCAAGCATCATTACGGTATCATGATCATGATGAGGACTAGACCTGAGACTTCTCGATTGTCTCAATACCACGGGATGTAATCGGCAAACGAAGAGGAACCATCGAACCTCGAAAGTCAATTACATGTGCAATGCGTGAAGCCTGCGATCAAAGTCAAGTTTCGAAGTTTCGAAAGATGGTTTTCTGTAAATCTTAGTATTGCTCCCACCACTATTAGTGTCCGACAACTACTCTCGAACACGCGATGGCAATCGCATTCCCACCCTCCGCGTATTCTCTCCTCTTCCCTTCTCGTTGTTCAAGAACTCTCTACTGCTGCAGTGTTCTCGAGATCACTCCGACTCATAGTTTAGGGCAAATTACAGGAATATTCTACTTCATGCCCATTGTCACATTGTTAGTCTTGGGTACCTCCCAAGGACTGACACTGCCATCTAACAGTGGGAGTTTAATTGTAAAGATTGAGACCGGGAGGCTGATGGGCGACAACGCAAGTTGCAAGCAAGAATACTTTGTTATGAATAATAATAGCAGGTTCGATGTGAAAGCTAAAACATCTTCTGACAGCTTGCAGCACTTCAAAAGAGAAAACCTTCTGGAAAGCAATATCTTGCATTAGCTTAGCCTTAGAGGACCAAGTGCAAATATGCAGAGCAAATAAGTACGTTGGCGCCAAAAGCTTTCAACCAGCAACTACCCATCATTGCACATCTAGCCCATCTACGAAGACAACGCATAGCAGGATGCTCATACATAAAGAATTTGGAAGGTAAGAATCCCAAAATTCAAAGCAGGCCTTGGCCCAAGAATCTCCGCGTTTTGAGCAGCCCGTATCAGTGCAGCCAATGCTGATCCGGCTTTCAATCCTTTGTCATTGTCCGAACCACTTCTGCTGTCTGTTGGAGAAAGCCTTACCGGCCTCGATACGACTTATAGCAGCTAACGCCATAGCATTTGTTCGAAAAAGCTGAGCGAATGGTATTTCCTACGGCCACTAGCGGGTATTAGGCCAGGCGATAACGAGTAAGTGCATGAAGGTCTTCGGCACGCCAGCAAGACAGAATTAATAGTTGGCTTCAAAGTAATTCAGTCTTGGATGTCAGGGCCGATGAGAATGCTTGAACTGTGAAATGCGAGAAGGCGGAAAAGGGTTCCCATGGGAACAATGTACTGTCTTCGATTTGACTTCAATGTTACTCATGTCAAGATGCTTTTCAGCCCCGCAAGAAACCAAGGATCGTGGACGCTGAGAATGTATCCACTGGTGGAAGGATATGTAAAGCTGACGATCAAAAGAGTATATTACCCGAGAGATGTGCAGATGCACACCATCCCAAGGAACTTACCTTGAAAATATTGAGTATACAGGTATACTAAGTATATAGGTATATTAAGGATCGAGCACGTTCTGAATCTGAGCCTTTAAGGCGCCTCGAGCGGAGGCAATTGGCGGCAGTAGATTGCAGCCCCAAAAGCGAGTGTTGCGGTCAACGAGTGCCAAGGGCCGTTCCAAGCTCGTCTGATGGTCAGACTCTTTGACACTGTGTTCCGCTAAATGGCGGACTTCGCATATTTGGCTTTTAAAATACTGTCCACCAATCAATGGATCACCTTAATCACATTGCCAGAAGGAGACGACCAGTTCCACGTCGAGCAGTATATGGTCGAAACAAGCAAAACCAGTGACAGCGGTCGCTCACTCGATCAGGCTGCCATTCATGTCGATCCTCTCCCGGTCGACGCATCAGGGCAGCTGCCACCTCATGTTGTGGTGGCACCAGTCTACGCTTGCAGCAGCGTCATAGGCATCCCTGGGCTCGTTCCAGGCGCTTATGTGGACGTTGAGATTATTGATGGACCATCTCTAGTCCTTGAACAAGCTCGACATGGCGTGACTGATAGCTTCGACCTTGGTAGAAGTGATCCTCTTCTTGAAGTTGCTATGTTAAATGGCTGGCAAAGTATTGTAAGTGGCATCTCCATAGATGTCTGAATTTGAATAGAAGCCCATATCGCGACACGAAGAAGGGCTTCTAAACTCTCAAAGTCCAGTCTGGCCCAATACAAGATCCTCGATCTAATTCAATCTTGCAGAATGCATTTTACAACATCGAATCAACAACCTGCTTCAATGACGTAGATTGTTCGAACTCAATAGCTGGATCTGAACTTCACGTGGTGGGACCAGATAATGATCAAAGCTTCCAGTCATCATTGACACGGAGCATTACGACCTCGAAGGATGGTTCCCTCAATTCCCCGGATCTGGGTTCCCAAGGTACGTAATAGCGGATCAAAGTCTTCCTTGCTGCGGCCTATCTTGTGGGACAGCTCAGTCCGCTTCCCTATCCCAACATCGACTTTGCCGACTAGGAAACTCGATACACCGATTTGCGAAGACCTGGACAGGATCAATCTCGAAAATTTGGCTCCGGGTACCGAGCTGCCAAGAACGCGGCAGGTCGGGGCCGACGGTGGCAGTCCTTCAAACAGTGGGGATCCGTCCCAGAGAAGAGTCGGTCCCATCGCTGCAACTGCTACATCTTGCAAGATTGGCGCTGATGGGAGCCCCGATGATCCAAAGGGCAAGGTGTCCTTTCAAGAATCACAGAGCGGAACATCTGGGCGCTCGCTGAAGGACGATCCAAGCGAACCTCTTTTCGTGGTGGCTACCACTTTTGTTGACCCAGCGGACCTCCACGTGCGGGTATTGGGCCCAAAACCAGCTTTTAGCTGCCCAGGATTCGTCGTGGCGAGCAATCTCATCGTTGGCTCTAAGCTGCAAGATTTCCATGCTGATGGGCCGGCTCTGTTACCACACAGGGTGCCGGTAATTGAATCATCGATGGTGCTTACCTATTAGAGCGGCTGCAGTTGCTTCCGGGAGGCGTTGATATGTACCTGAAGCGGAGACGCTGCAAGGCGGAAAAAAGCATATCCAGAGGATACACCTCCTAATCCTATCTTCAATTGAATATTAGCTTCGACCCCCATACGGAGTCACACCTTTTGGTGCCTAGTCTCTTTCGTTTAATTGTCTTCCACACCACACCTCTTCGCAATTCCAAATCGAAATTCAGACGCTAGGCTGACTGTCAAAATGAGTGGCAGTCATTGAATACCAGCACACGCAAAATTCGGTCGACGTAAGCACCGAACAGGGCCTTCTGACCTACCCTAGAGTCCCACAGTACCTGATCACGACTAGGGTTGAGCCTTTAATGTTTGGGATCTTCGCTCTCGTGTAACATCCTTTTTGTAATACTCAGGCTCTATGACCCGGGCAACTGCCACCTATTTTGATAGCTTATCTGACGCATGAACCGCTTTAGGATAGACGAAGAGTGTACAAAACTCAATGCAGCTTCGAGCGAGATTTCGATAGCGGACACAACAAGATTCTCAAGATAGACGAAGCTGTAGCACGCTCATCACGCGCGTGGCAACCCACCATAATTTCCACGATCCCAGACATTCTAGTCTATCTTATCTACAGAGTGATCATGCTGTCATACGTAATTTCTCGTCGACAGGCCTCCAAGGGCCAGGTGCTAGCACCATCTTGAAAGGCATGGAATGAGACTCGTGACTGTAGAGGCCGCGACAAGACAATCATGGAGATTGCTGCTAATCACCATTTTGAACTGCCAAATTGCCTGACAGTTCTTCTAGCCATATCATGCTGCCATTTCCTACCTCTCATCGACACCATCAGAATGGTCAGAAGCTCAAAGCCTACACACTAACGGCTCATATACGAGACAGCGGCAGCTTGTCGTGGGATTTTTGGATAACAGACCACGTGTTCGGCAGGCTTTACAATGCCATTCTCGAATAGCTATGTCATGACGACAGTCGACTCCAGCCACAAGCTATGTTTGGAGGACCCAATATGTAGTGCCAATTCCGCGTGAATCGCATGTCGGATAGATTTGGGGGATATTTCCTTTTCGGCACATATGATAGTTCCCTCGTAAAGGTACATAAGGCCAAGCGAAAAAACATTGTTCTAGGCCCAAGATTGGCCTGATTCTGCTGCTTCTGCCACACGCAATTTCCCCACGATAAAGCGAGGGAACGGCTCCACAAAATCGCTACCAAGCCCGGAAGTGTGAAGCCTTACCGAGTACCGAGAAAGGTAGTTTGAGTACCTCAACAAGATAAGACCTTCCCCGCCATATTAAGCACATCTTTCATACCATCAGCCAGCCTCTCTTGTTAAGAGCCTGAAAGGTGCGTCTATTAAGCAAGGTACAAATTACGCGGAACGGCATATACGAACGAGCCACGCGCAACTTGATCCTAATCAGCTGCTACACCTTGTTGCCCAATTCGTCCCATTCCACACAGCCTCAATTCCCAACAGAGCGCTTCATATCCCTATTCAAACACAGGATGTAGCTCCACCTTGAACCCCACGCTACTGCTGTTATCGCAAAAAAGGCACCATAACCAACACACCGGTGCCGCGGGTGTCCTCAACCCCTCCGCGACGATTGGTGTGGGGAAGTCGGGCGCACTTACCCCCAGACTCCACAGTACTCAGACGTAGCGTATCGTCGATTTTCCTCACCCTTCTGCTCAGCCTCAGTGCTTCCCTGCTTCCATATGGTCATGCATATGCAAGACAAAATTAGAGATAGGTAGATTTTGTCAAAGAATCAGGTGTCCCGTGTCCAACTGACAGACAGCAGATAATGAACAACTTTTAGGAGTCTGATCTTATGCCATAGCCCCCACGAATGATGCGATAATCATCGTGGGGAGGTGAGAGGAGTAGCTCGTGTAGAGGACCCTTTTCTCCACAACCCTCAGCTCCCCCCGTGCCCCATTCCTCCGCTACGGCGAACCATGGATCTTAATCCCGTGTGCATCAGATGCCTGTAGATACATAAGCGTAGTCGTCGGAGAATGCCTATCTTCCGCCTAGAGACCTCCACCGCCCCCCAAAGTTCAGCAACATGCTTTAGTTCAGGTACCACGTTTTTCCAAGGCTGAACTTTAGAGGTCGTGTCCGATAAGCCCCACAAAATCCAACCCCAAGTTCCAATAAGTGTCAGACACGCCCCCATGGTTCGGGCCAGCGCATACGGTCTTGATTTACCTTACCTTGCTTACTTCTTTGCTTACGAGTAGACGCCCTAGGCATCAGCGTTTATGCAGATTTTGTCTACCTTCGAGGTCTTTCTATGATTGTTCTTGCATCCGGCAGTATTCATCACGCACTTTCAACCAGCTGACCGAGAGCCCGCCAAAGCACCGATCTTTGGACGAGCACGAACAGCCACAGCGGAACCGCTTCCAGGTGCAATATACATGGTGACTTGTCCCCTCAGCATCAGAAAACGCCTCCGGTCCTCGCACGACCGGTTTCACACATAATAGCCTGCTTCCTGGAAAGGCTCTCTGAAGGGTTGCCAACGCAGATAAGAAACAACACAAATCAGTGGCCAGAATCCAGTTTGCCACAAGGAAAAGTCACAGCGGATCTCGACATTAGGGGAACGATAGCGATTAATACGTTTGAGCTTCAGCCTCCAACGTGTTCAAAGTGTTGGAACTATACAGCACAATCAGCCCCCGAGAGTGCCAGCCGAACATTTTGCCTTTGCTAAGGTCTAAGGTTCTAAGTTGCTTTGGTGTCCGGCAAATCCTCTCTGAATCAATTCGACTGGGAAGCCTTCTCGTACCAACCAAACCAAGCAAGAGCCTCTAACGTGCTTGCGACACAACCTGAGACACGTTCCTATCAAAAAAACCCAACATTCCCCACAAAAGACCAAAAAGACAGAAAAGATACGGGAGTACTCGGTGCCTTGCACTAGATCGCACTCTCTGACCTCAGCATCCTCTCTTCCTCTCATCCTCTCATCCATTCATTCATCACCTCATCCACTCACTATCCAGCTTCGTCATCACTTTGCAAATAAAACAAGATCACACCGATTCCCGCCGTCGCGTCTCACCCAAGTTCCAACTCTATTCAGCTTTTCGCATATCAGCGGTCGACCCCCACGCAGATCATCGGATGCAGCGTGCAAGCTCAGCATTGGATCTTTCCAATCTGCTGAATCCTCAACCTCCGCAATACGATAACAGATTGCATTACAATCAAGGAGGAGGACATACACACGAAGCTGGCGGAGGCATGACCGCCATGGCTTTGCCCCCCTTGGTGGGCGGATTGCCCGAGGACAAGGCGCAAGATCTGCCTCGACCATACAAATGCCCCCTCTGCGATAAGGCTTTTCACCGCCTCGAGCACCAGACAAGACACATCAGAACACATACAGGAGAGAAACCACACGTTTGCAACTTCCCTGGCTGCACAAAACGATTCAGCCGATCCGACGAGTTGACGAGACATTCGAGAATACACAACAATCCAAACTCGAGAAGAAGTAACAAAACGCACAATACTGCTGCCCTGGCAAGCTATGCGCAGGATCAAGCCATGTCTGCTTCAATGATGCCTCCTCCTCAAAACATCGTCTCCCACTCAGCACCCACATCGAAAGCCACCTCGCCCAACGTGTCTCCACCCAGCTCTTACTCGCCCTACACTACGAACATACCCTCTACACTGAACCCGCATGCGCGAAGTAATGGCAATAGTCCGAATGCGGTACCCCAACACAACCCACTCGACATCAACCTCTTAGCCACAGCCGCTTCTCAAGTGGAGCGAGAAGACCAGCAACCATCGCAATCAGGCGTCGCTCGTCACCACCACCATCATCACCATCATCACCACCCATACTTCATTCATTCGAGTGCCAGCGCCAACCGTCTCCCCTCACTCTCACAATACGCCTACTCCCAATCAATGTCAAGGTCGCACTCGCACGAAGACGACGATAATTCGTCTCACCGCCAATTCAAGCGTTCAAACGTAACTTCTCCAAACTCAACAGCCCCGTCCTCTCCCACGTTCTCCCACGATTCCTTATCGCCAACCCCAGATCACACACCGCTCGCCACACCCGCCCACTCACCTCGCCTAAGGCCGTACGGTGAGTTTGGCCTCCATCTTCCAGGCATACGGCACCTATCCCTCACACACGCACCCGCCCTTGCACCGATGGAGCCACAAGCAGAGGGTATATCGCCGTACGGTAGTCTGACAAGCCAAAACGCGTACAACAATGGCCCGAGGATTAGCGAGATCATGAGCCGGCCTGATGGTACGCACAGGAAACTGCCGGTGCCGCAGCTACCAAAGGTCGCGGTGCACGACATGTTGAATCCGAGTAGTGGCTTCGGCAGTGGGAACTCGAGTACGGCGGGCAGTCAAGCTGGGAATGATTTGGCTTTTTGGGACTGAGAGATAGGGCGACTGCAACTTTTCTTTTCTTCGACGCTATTCTGCACTTTACCACACCAATAGATTTACCGCTACAAGAGCCACGAGCGAGGAGCGAGGAGCGAGGACAGTTTGGGCGTCTCTTCATACACGGGTTGCACGGTTGGGCTTGGCCTTTGGGCGGAATCGGGATGGATACTCCCTGTAGAATACTCTGCTTTATTCCAGCACGTTGATATTCACCGCTCATTCTATACCACCCCAGCGACACCCATAGACTTCATCATTATCTCCAGCATGCCAATGCGTTAGAACCTTTATCTACTCCATCGATCAATATCACCATCCCTTAATTCCATACTCCATTTTAAACCTCCATGCCACTCTCCCCACAAATCTACAAACTACCAGCCCCCCCCCCCACCCTCTAAAAGCGGCCACATCCCACCACCCACCAAAATCCATCCAAGCAATTCGCACAATACCAGATCTCGATCCCACCCATCGCCATCTCGATTACTCGTGTCTCAAAAGCGCGGCATGCGCAGCGGGCGCCGCAAACTGTGGGAGTAGTGTGGGGTAGAATAGACCAATTTTAGTTTTGCGGTTTGGGGTTGGATTGGGATTGGGAATTTTGGTGGGAATTTTGGTGGGAGGGTGTTGGGATTGGGATTTGGATTGGGGAAGTTATCAGGTAAGGTAGATTGATTTGGGGTGTGTAAGGGTGAGCATGAGGATGAGGATGAGAGTGGTGTTGGCGTGGTTGGGTGATGTTGGGTGATGTTTGCTGGTTGAGTCGGCCATACCCCTGAGTCGGCCACCCTACTATGACTGTCCGTTTTAATGTTATGATTCCGCACGCAGAATTATAGTAATTACTAATTCCTACAACTTTCGTACCAAGCCCTTTGTTCATACTAGTATGGTTTGAAATTTATTGCCCTTTCCTGCTCTATTCTTCCTTCTTCGACACAACAGTGAGAAAGGACGGCTATGACAGTGCGCAGAAGACTCTTTTGCCCGCGGAGTCTCCGCGATAAGGTCACACACAGACCTCAGCTCTCTCCTCGCTGCAACGCCTCCGTGTACATCTGTCCAGATGGGTACCTCATGCAGTCATCAATCACGCCACAATCATCCATCCCCAGCACACCCTCAACTCTCAAACACTCTCAGCCCAATAAACGGCTACATATCGTCGCACCTAATCTCGCATGTTCATCTGTCGTGGGATGATGTGCACGGCGCACCAATCCCTCCGTTTGCACAGGGATTTTGGTGTGGCGTGCGTCGACCGACAGGGCAGAGATGCGCAGGCGTGTGGGTTGACGGATCGTCTTCCCCGGATTTGCGTGCATGCGCCCTGTATTGATCGCCGATGAGCTTGTTGCAGGGCGGTGTAGGTTACGTTGTGTTGGGACGAGCGAGTCCAGGTGAGTTTGGGGGGAAGAGGTGAGAGGAGCGCGTGTAGGGGGAACGGGGGTGGGTTGGGGAGGAGAGGGTTTCAATGGTAGACCTATGGTTGAATGTGTTCAAGTATGGCCTGTGGATGACGGTTTGTGCAAAAATATTTTTTATTTTGTTTGTGTGTTCTGTGTGTTCTGCTCGTCCTGTTTGTCCCGATTGTCAAGTCAGGTCATTCATGCTTCTAGGCACTTCTATGGGGGTGGCTGACATAAGGCTCTGGGCCTCACGGCACAGCTTTGGGGCTTCTGTACCTAGAGTTTAGGCGACCTTTGGGCTGCCTCCAGCCAGAATCGCCAGAGACTCGATATCATTCACAACATCGCGAGCATCGTGCATGCTGCTCGTCAACAATTCTTTACTTCCTTTCATCTTTGAATTCTACATGAGGAGAAGTAGGCATACTGTCACTTTTTCGAAGTGTGCGATTGCTAGTGCTCGCTTTTGTGAAGTCGCGAATTGCGGCATTCTTTCAACGAAAACTTTCCTCAGAGCCATTCCTGATGAGGTCGGCCCAGATGAATGAACGTTGTTATCAATCATGTTTGACTTCATCGCCATATCCCAGGGACAACAATGGTTCTGTGCGAGCCTGTATGAATGTTGAATGATCTCAGAAATTGTTCCATCTATGATAGAGACTTGCATATGTGCACAAAGATTTCCTGGTATTGTTCTTCATTTATGGAAATCTCGACGCAGTCACAATTTCCGCAAATTCATGGTCTCCTACACTTTTAAGCTGGAAAAGCATGTTCAATTCACTCAACGAGCAGGCACCCAGTCCAGAAACCCTTCTTCCTGCACAAGCTTGCTATGCGCACAGACAACCTGCTGCTCACCCATGATGATTTACAATACATGCATTATAGTGAGCTTGATAATACGCGTTCCAAGAGACAACGCAAACGCAATACTCAGTGAATTCGTCGGAACTCCGGAATCAAGGTGAAATGCGTCACCTTCGAAAATCACACCGTTCACTATCAGAGGCTCCACGAACATCACGTTCATGGCAGCAGAATTCCGACCATTCTTCCTATCGTCAGTTTAAAAGGCCTTCACTGTTGTCGTACTATCCGCGTTTGGGAGAATTTGGACCGCACGGATATAACCAGTGCCGCGACCAACCAAATCCATCCTACGATCGCACGCTTTAACTTGATTAACTTTGCAGAGAGGGGATCAGTTCCTTAAGTTGCTGTTGCAGTGGTGACTCCTGTCTGCATTCGGTGCGTCGATATCAATGTGTCCAAATCCCGAGATAGCGCAAACCCCGAGCTTGTTATCTGCAACGACGCCAAAACCCGAACTACACCAGATTCGAGACTATTTACAGACGCGTGCTCTCCTTCTTCGACATGAGTTCTTTGTCAATCTCCTCTAAAGTCTGTCTGCTTAGAGTCATATTGCTCAATTGCCCTGCATTACACTGTCACTTTCCACCTGCCAAGGATTGACCCGCATAAATCACATCCAACAGGCAATCTTGTCTCACAATGACGACCGCACAGCACGCATCAATGGAGAAGGACTTCTCAGACACTCACACACCTTCGCAGAATGAATCCGGCAACAATTTCAATAGCGGCGGAACACCACTCTTAGGCAAAGACTTAGACGCGGGGGCAGCAATGCAGCAAATTCAGCGAGCTAGCAGCATCGCCATGACGCCTGAATTATTCGAGAAGATCTACCTTTCGCCACAAACCAATGTGAAGGGTGATCTGAGGAAATATTTCGGAAACCCAACGCCCTTGTACGTTCTTTTCTGCCGTTCCAGCACCTGACTCTGTCCAAGGCTACGCTAATCCAATCGTATAGGGCACTTCTTGGTCTCGTCATGGCATTGACACCCTTCTCGTGTGATATCATGGGCTGGAGAGGAGCGGGCGGAAATGGTGCTGCAGGAATGTTAGTGCCAGCCATCACCCCTTGATTGCGTATACCAACTGAACATACTTCAACAGTGGATCTTACTACTTCCAAGGTGGTCTACTTATGATCATCGGCGGAGTCCTTGAGTGGGTGCTAGGAAACACTTTCCCTTTCTTGGTCTTCTGCGCATACGGTGAGCCTCCCCTCGCAAGCCTTGTCACTTCTTAAACCTCATATAAGCTAACATCATCTTCCAGGTGGCTTCTGGCTCAGCTTCGCCTCAACCCTCACCCCCGACATCGGCGCCTACGGCCACTACGACCCCATGTACAGCACCGCGGACCCGTCTGCCGGCCTAGAGAACGCACAATTCGCGGCCTCATTCGCTTTCTACCTCCTCGCCATGGCCTTCCTCTCCTTGATGTTCGCAATCTGCTGCCTGAGGACCAATGTCTGCTTGGCTATTGTCGAATGGGGTCTCACAATCACGTTCTCCCTTCTTACCGGTACATTCTGGAATTTGGCACAAGGCAATGCTGCGGTCGCTAGGAAATGTTTGATTGTAAGTATTTCTCCTGTCTTCTACGATGATTATTGTGGGCTAACCAGGGATTTCAGGCTGCCGGTGCGTTTGGCTTCGTCTCTGCTGCTGCTGGCTGGTGGATCCTGTTCGCACTGACGTTCGCCTCTGTCGACTTCCCTATCCAGCTTCCCGTTGGTGACCTCAGCCATATCATAAAAGGTGCATCAGAGAAGCAAGCAGCGAAAACCGCGAAGTCCGCTGAACACCAGGTGTAATTCTGGCAAGAGAAATGCGTCAAACACGAAAGGCTCTGTTGCCTGAGATCTTTCTACGTTAATTACTTGAATTTGGCAGTGCTTAAATTGTCTATATCTTAGACCGATGATATCCTCTTAGTAGATCTTTACATGTGCATTCCATGCTCAATGCTGATCATAAAACCTGCCATATTTTTTCTTGTACACAAATACATATATACTCTCCTTTCCCTCTTCTTTTGTCTACCCCGGGGATGTCCCCTTGAGCAGTACATCACCATCATAGTCCGACGACCAAAGCTCACGAAAATTAAGAAAGCATCTAAGGATGTGGAGTGGAGAACGTGGCGGGCCAACTATGGCGGCAGCATTCTGTCCCTTAATGACTCCATTGAAGACTATGAGCCGGCTCATCAGCAAGACACCGATTTCAAGACCTCCAAGGTCTACGGCCACGTCAAAAGACGCGCCGCAGAGCGTAACGGGTGGCTTTAGGAAGTTTCAGGAGGATACTTTGCGGGGAAAAAGAGCCTGCACCGGCGCCGGAAGACACTCCTCTGGACAAGCCACCTGCACAAACCCCTGTCACCCCTGCCAAGATAACATTCGACTTCGGAAGGAACGGACAAGGCACCACTCCTTCTGTCCAGTCAGCAGCACCACCTACTCAGGCGCCCGTGTCCCCTGGCAATATGCCATCTAAGATTCAAGCAGATGGACAAGGCAACCGGAAAGCCGGTGGTACGAAAAAAACAGGACCAAATGAGTCGGAACCAGCGAAACATTTCCTTCCATTACATACTGATTATACAATTACACTGGAGAATTGCGGGCAGATTCTCCAGGACAGACTTTAGTTGAAGTCGAATGGAGCAAAGCCGCTCTTCCATACTAATACTGAATTTACACTGGAGGATTGCGGGCAGATTCTCCAGGGCTATAAGTTTTCTCTCGATTGCTGGCGTGTCCTTTCACCTATGCTTGCGCGTTATATGATAGAAGGGAATTGGCTTACGTAGAATCAGACTGGCGGTGGAATTTGCTCAAGCAAAATATTTTCTTATGGCAACATCATTACAATGGCCTCGCTGCACGGCCATAACCTGGGGAGGGGGCAAATGTTACGGTTAGTCAGTAGCTGGTCCGCCCTCGTGCTAGCACCTTGGCACCACAATTTACATAGCAGTCCGTTCCTCCAGAGCGAACAATGAATCAATACCTTTCATGAGAACAATCATCGCTTGTCGTTTTCCTTTTAAACGAAAACTTACCATTTGGCGGTCAATCGGGGAGCGCCGATGGCATCGCCTCTGTCAGGCATCATTTTTGATATGAATGGCCACCAGAGAAGAGATATTTACTGGCTACTGCAGCACCCTTAGGGGAAGATCCTGGCCAACGATATGGGTTTGGGCACGACCATCATCGGGTTAGCTTACATCTTCGCTCTCCAAACATGGAAGAACGACGTCAGGTATGCGCTGGTAGTCGTACCGAAGCTGTTGTTGCGCAATTGGTACGAGGAGTAGGAGACGGCGACCGACGGCAACAACTGCAGACTTGCAACATCATCATCGTGCAATCTGGGGAGGGCGAGAAGGGCGAGAAGGTCTCCTTGAATGACCTGATGGCCTACGACATCGTCCTCACAACACCAGTCACACTGTACCAGCAGATCATGGACTCTGACCGCGCATCTCTCATTCTCTCTACTCCGCCCCTTCTTTAGCCATGCAAGTCGACTATTTGCTCATGGCAAGGACTTCTTTATCATGGAGTGTGTCGAAGACGTGAAGCATATCGCATATTCTAGATTATCGGGCCCCAGGAATGGCAGTGCTACATTTTCGACCAAGCACACCTCATCCGCAATTGTGCTGCCGACTTGTGCAAGGTATTGTGGCGTGTCAGAGCCGAGCGTCGTGTTGCCATGACTGGCGCGCCCATTAAAGGTAACCCCGGGGATATTTTCAGTCTGCTGCGCCTCGTAGGTTATCCATTAGGCTTTGACTGGCCAGCTTTTCACAAGGATTATGTCAAACCCATCCTTGATAGAAATGAAACAGATGAAGAAGGTAAGGTATAAAAGCATGATCATCCATGGCAAGCCGATACTGGATCTGCCGCAGAAGCATATCTTGTATCAAAAAGCAGGTATCTCCATCAATGAAAAGAAGGTCTATGACGGTATCTGTGCATACGCAGAAATCCAAATGAAAGCATGGAAGGAGCAACAGAAACGGGCCAAACAGGCCAAACAGGCAAAGTTAGGACTCTCGGCCGCCCACGGCGATTCTACAACAAAGGCAGACTACATCAATGCCCTCGAGGCCATCCTTCGCCTTCGCCAAAATTGTTGTGATCCTCTGTTACTGTTGGATGGCATCGACAGCAAGGATGCAAAGAACGAGGAAGCCCAAGATGATCTGATGTACGGTGAAGGGCGAGATGATACAGCTGTGGAACGGACCGTGCTGTCCTAGCACGTCAAGGACATGCTCAGCTAGGAGGACTTTTACAAGATACCACCAGCCAAGACGAGATTTTATAAACAATATAGTGACTTAGTTTTAATATAGTAAAATAGAGTTTAGTAATTTTCTCCATCAAATAAAACAATTGAAAATTATGATATCGGTTATTGATTTAATTTCAAATTAGTCTAGCCTAAATCGGAGTATATTCGATAAACGAGTATATTTAACTTTTACGAGATATAAATATAGATCTAGAAAAAACCCCCGTAATCGGACTCAAATAATGAGACTGTTTTCAGGCATGTTAATGAGGGATTCGACTCCAAATCTTTCGATACCTCAAAACCGAAAATATAGCACAAACGAATCATTAAGGTAGCTGCTTATTTCGTCTTCTTCAGGCTCAACCATACGACCGCGCTACGAGAAATGGCGAGAATGCGCCACTCTCTCCGTCCTTCTGGATTGCCTTTAGCAAGCTCGAGGTGGATCAGGTTCTCGACCTTCATGTCCCCCCCCCCTCCCTAACGAGGTTCCAACGATACTTGGGAATGCCGAAGTAACCATTAACGACCTGCTAATGGTTCCTCGACAGCCCAAAAAATTTCGCCACGGATGGCTTGTATATAGCGATATTTTTACTGGCGCTCTCGATTTTTAAAGCGATCTCAAAACCACAACAGAGCTCGAAGTCGCAGAGGTGGGGATCTACACGATATCAGCTACAGGAGTGGGAGGTGGCATTTAAAGACAGAGACAGTACGACCGAATTGTTCCCTCCGATTCCCCAGAGAGAGAATCTCCCAACAAGAGCTATCATTATCGTTTTGATAAGATGTCGGGCCGCACTATGAACGTTCGCACGGTTGCGATCAGCCTTTCCCCCCTTAATACTTCGTTCTGGCCTATCTTTGCCGAAGGCCTCGTTATGACCCTGCTTGGATCGTTAGGTGACTGCGGAGATCGAAGGCGGTTTTTCACTAGCTCTATGTTCAAACGGTCTGAAAAGTGCTCGGAAGCAATGACCGACCTGAGAATCAACGTCAAAGCCGAGCCCCTGAACCACTCCTGGCCTCTTCTACAAGGCTTCCGCAGATGCATCCCGATACCTGAGACTCGTCCTCATTGTGGATTAAATCCGAAGAAAAGGTTCATTTAGCTCAGAGAGGAATCAAGACATGTCTGCATGGCTTATTACGAACGACGTTTTGAACAACAGACACAACGACAGCTGCTTAAAACCTAAGGCCAGACGAGGTGCGGAAACCCAGGTTGCGATTGGTCGTTTGGGCCATACTATGACGCAAGGAGGGCATCAGCGAAGAATGGCTTTGTCAGTCGTGATTCGAAGTTGCAGCGAAAGCAGCAATTGCCCGTGGAGCAGTCCACACTGTAGCACAGCGCGGACGCAGGGCAAAGGCAGCGGGCGAATTGGACGCAGCAAAAGCGATAGTGAGAGACTTCGGGAAAGGCCAAGACCTGGAATCAGTGACCGCTGGCTTTGTATCAATTTATTTCGAAAATCGGGTCGTGGACAAGGCTTTTGATGGTGCAAATGGTGTGATAAAAAGGGCATATCACACCACTTACGCTAAAACTTAATAGTTGATATGATAATGGGGGCATATCCTATCAACTACTTATTATCATGGTTATCAGTAGTAAATAAATGATATAAATGGTACACCCGGATTCAGCGTACTGCCTAATCTGGCTAGCGAATTACCTAAAAGGGTATAGTACTTAACCCTGACTCCGTAGTCCCCCGGAGTAAACCCTCTATTTTGGCCCCTAAAGCCCCTAAAATCCCAAAAGTAAAACCCTCTAAAATTATCATTTATACCACTAGTTAAATGGTGTGATACCAGGTATATATCATTATCAGTGATAAATAACGGACCCCTTATCACACCAACTACCTAGGCAAAAAGGGCGTACTACTGATAATTCATCAGTAGTACGTAAATAGTGCGTATACCATCAAAAGCCTTGGTGGTGGAAGCTTGAGGCTCACAATGCCGACACCAGACACTACGAAAGCTTGATGCTCCGTCCATTGAGTCTAAAGATGGATAACGCTGTTGCAGACAATCGAATAGAAAAATCGCTAGACAGAAGTGACCACGTCTTGATCGTGGTTGTCCGATATCAAATCAATATTACACCAACAGTGAGTCTGCTTCGAGATATTCGAAAAAGCAGCAAAGCGACCTACGACTAGTTGGACAGGCTACACTCGTACGAGAAACAGCCCGGCAAACACTTACCGTACTCCGGATGATCAAGACGTCCAGCTCATCTTCCATTTACTCGTAGCATTTTATTGAACGTCTCACGGCACGATCTGTGCTATAGCTTCCTCATACCTGCCGGGAGCGATTGAGCTGGTCTGTGTCGGTAGAAGGCGGTCTATCTGTCAGTAAGGAGGCGAAGTCAGAAGTAGGCGAGTGGAGCGGTTTAGGGGGGAAATGGAGAGGCATAGGAAGACAACTGCGATAAGATCGGCTAGGAGGATGGGACCGGATAGGGTGGCCGAGCAACTTGAACTAATAAAGTACTAAGGTATGCCAGAAGTGCATTGTATTATATTGTACGCAGGAGCGATGAAAGTCGCGCTACGCGCGTATTCTTTATCTTGACCTGTACCTGATAAACTTGAAGGGATTAGAGTTTGGTGCTAATAAGGGTGCAGTGGAATTCCAGAACCTGCTGCTATCACGAGATGTTCGTTGCTGGTCATCGTGCATGGGGTCTATCTGGACATCCTCACAACTTGCATTAAGAAATTTTGCAATTCTGCCTCTTCGTATAATTCATCGTTGGTGGCAAGGTAATTGCAAGCCAAGCACGAGGCTTTCTGCCATGAACTCGGCTAGTCCAAGACCGAAATGGGTGCTTATAGCAAATCCCTAAAGCTCAAATTATACACACCGAATAGGCCTTTGCAGGCCTCGATCCTTCCGATCGTAACGCAAATGCCATAGATACCGGATCCCCCTTTTGAACGCCCTGGGACCCATATGTACATCCCCCACCCCCTTCACAAGCTCAACCGATCTATACTCAATCGATCCCCACTCCTCTCCTTCCTCACCATCCCCAGCCTATAATACCTCTCCTCCCCAGTCGCCGTCCTCCCTCCCACATACCACTTCTCCCCTCCAAGCGCATCCCGAAACCCCCCTTCACTGCTACTATCGCTTCCCCTCCTCTGCGGCCTGCCAAAATTGCTCGGTGGACTTCGAGCTGTAGGTGGGGACCGCGAAACCTGCGGAGATAGTGAGGACGTCGGAGATTTTGACATTGGAACAGCAGAGGGATGGCGAGTATGTGAGAGGTGGTTCGCTGCTTGTACAGCTGCTGTTGTAGCGCTTTGGGAGGGGGGCTTGGTCGCCATTGCGCGTGCGGAGGTGAGGGTTGGTGGGGAGAAGGTCGTGGCTTGGGTTGTAGCTGTGGAAACGGAGGCGGTGGTTGAGGTTTTGGACATGGCGGAGTGAGCCCGGAAGGCTGCGAAGAAGTTCGCGAAGAATGGGCGGTTCGTCGGCATGGTGGGTTGTTGTACGGGGGAAGTCTGGGGAGGGTGGGAGATAGGGCGTAGAAGGGGGAGGGGCCGGTTCAGATGAAGGATACTTAAATGACCGTTAGGCTAGGCAAACCTCGGATGTATGGAGACTCTGCGTACAGGAGTCTAGTGAGACATTTGCAGTAGTGACAATGGTAACCAACTCTTGCTTGTAGTCGTGGATTTTTGCAATGCTCAGCTCAAGTCCGACTCATTGTAATCTGGGAAAAGCATTGTGTATAATCGTTTCGAGTGTGGGGTAAAGCATTCGGACCTTTTCTTTGCTTTTAGAGTCTGCCTCTTTGCTGATCGGGAGATCCCGGAAGCTGTCCGCAAGCACATATTTCGATTCCGTCCTGGTCCTATTCAGATAATGCCAAGGCCTCGAGTTTCCCTTTTGGCTTCGACTTCATCACCACGTTGCTTCAGCTATTGATACCGAACGCAGTAATAGTCACTTTGAGCTGCCAACATGGTGAGTCATACATGCTGCATGCTTCCTAATCTATGGAGCTAATTGTCTGGCTCAGGTTCAAGGCCACCACGGTATCGGCTTCGCGACCGTCAAACCTGCATACGCTACCTACAAATCACCTTATGGCCCCGAGTACGTCATTACCGTCCTCCTTATTGCCTCAATCGTCGCTCCATGCCCATGTCAGCAATGTGCTGAATTCCTCTCAGATACAAGACCCTGCCCAACATCCGAGGCATTAGTCCAGGCAGAGCCTTGAAATTGTACGTCTTCCTACCAGCCTACGCCCCGAACCCCAACAGGGATCAATCGGGTTGATGTTGGAGCAATAATCAGGAAACTAATGGATGGTATAGCGGTACCACAGCAGCCCTTTTCGGCGTGGTGGGAGCAGTGTTCGCGCTACAGTTCTTTGCAGAGGTGCCGAAGGTCAGGAAGGATATCTGTCAGGTACGTGAACTTTCATCTCAGGGTGAAAATGAGAGAGAAGAGCTTTAATTTTGGTCAATTCTATACGCAGACATTGGCTAACGCGCATTGTACGAATAGAAATTGCCCATCGTAGGAGACTACTTCGTCCGAGAGATTCCACCGAGTGATAACGTGGGTCCTTCCCCATACTGTGTGAGAAGTTTGGCTAAAACAGATTTCCTCAGCCATTGTAAGACAGCAGGACAAACGATTTGGTGGACAAGAGCAGATGGGCATGGTCGAGCAATTGGCGCTGCTGCGGTTTACATAAATCTATAAAAGGTGCTTTTTCAATCCGTTGTTGACTGTTCTGAACGGCCAGAATCGCGCTTGTAGTGGCGAAGACATTGAGTTCTGATTGAGGTTCTGTTATTTTGGATGAGGGTCTGGTCTGCACTCTGCTTCAAAGCTATCCTTCATGATTGCTTTCTTACTCAAGTAGTGCTCGCACGGTGTCTTCCTTACTCAAAAACAGTCTCTTTTCTGGCCCCTACTTCTCAATAGTGACTTCGATTTGCACATTTGCTTTATAGAGAATGGTCGAGATTCTGCTCTTTCGACTCGAACGTTGGCTCTTCTCCCACATTTTCGGCGCAATAGCGAGGTCTTTCGGCAAATATACCTCGTGGGTATTGACAGAAACGCAAACTGTATCGATAGCAAATTTAATGCAAGCTCTTTTGGAAAATCCGAGGGTTTCGCTAGATTATTAACAATTCTCCAGGAAGCCCTGCAGCCATCTCTCTTTGCTACGTTCATGATATCTTGTACTGCTCAAGATAACAGTATTTGATCCCAAAAGAACTAGATTCGGTTGCTTACAATGCACGTTAGTTGAATCCAAGCATTAGCGATTGAATCCAAGCATTCTCTTGGAGCGTTGAATGTTGCCGGGAAGATGCTTCGAAGTCTATAAGTCGATTCAGATCTATCTCTGGATCACAACCACCATCAATGAAATCAACATCTGTCTCATATAGAACAGAGAACAGCGATCTAACACGATCTTCATTCCGTTTTGCAAAAAGCTCGGAGGCATACTCGACGGCGGCTGACTGGGGTGATCTTGTGCGCGTCCGGGTACTCATTTTCTACCAAGTCCTCACACTCGACGGTACCATTTCGTTAAGCACCGTTTCCGCCTGGTCAGGACACAGATATTCAGGGTAGACAGGGTTGTACCAGCCTAGTTGATGGGAAAGGGAGCCTATTGCTGGACTCAAGTGGATGCTTGTGAGGACTTCTCTCTGCACGGGGCATTATAACGCAGCCAATGACAGTGAACAAGGGCATCTTTTCTCCAATGAAAAAGGTGTATAAATTTCGTGCCTATGAGTTGCTAATCAACGATACTCCTCAACGCCCCCACCCACAGTATGTGTCACCATATAGAATACAGGGAGCAAGTTCAGCCATCCTACCAGCTCCAAGAAACCCCTTTCCAAGCAACGCAAGACCTAATCAGCCTTTCCATAACCGCCACCATTCAGCAGCCCTTCCTTCCCGTCTAGTTGGAAGAATCCTCCGCTCCCCTTGCCTTTCTTTATCCTACCTCTACCCCATACTGAAGTACCAATGACTATGCCGATCAGCAGGCCTAACGAGACCCATGGATGACCGGTAGCGGCACCACGAAGGGCGAAGAATAGGCGCTGGATGGCTCCAGTGGAGGATTTGGAGGAGATTTTGGGTGGGCTGGCGATGACTTTAGGGATGGTTTCGAGGATAGAGGTACGTGAGGGTACGATTGGGGCGCCGGAGATGGTGGTATCCCAGTAACGGTGGTTCTAGTTGCACAATTGTCAGCAGAGATTTGGATATACCAAAGGAGGGAGTCCTACATCTTCATCATTGATAATGACCTTCTCTCCATCGTTGACATTGATACCATAAGTCGTTCGTATCCACCTCTCCCAGAACACACCGTCCACCCACGCAAATCCAACCTGCTTCTTGTCGTCTTCCCTGATATCGATGCGAATACTCTTAGCAGACCTCAATGCCCTTTGGTCGTTATGATCTTCCGCCTCTTCCAGTCGCAGTTGCTTCGAATCTCTCAATTCTTGCCGCTCCAGCTGGAATGCGTGCGTCTGCTTCTCCATCCAGTCCAACGCCGCGTTCTTGATCTCGCGTTTGTCCAGCACGAACTCATCTGACCTCTCGCGCGACAGTATACCTAGGACAACGTATTTACCACGCATTATCTCCTTCGAATTCGACGCGGTAAGCTCGGGCACGATTGGCAGCCAAACAGATTGCATCCAACCTAGCACTTGTCGGAAGTCCCGCATGTCCTTAGGTGCAAGCACCTGGTAATAGCTAGGCCTCCCATCTCTCGATACCATCAATCGTGGCCATGTAGAAATCTTGAATCGATCCCCAAGCTCTTTATCGTCCGTCTTTACGAGTTTCGCGTGACCAATAAGACTCAATGTTAGTCGTTCCAGCGCCTCGAAGTCCTCGCTTGTCGTAGCGTGATCATAGAAATACACAAAGATGACCTCTTCGGTCTCCTCCATCTTCTTGAAAGTTTCAGCATCTATTTGTTGGACTCCACTGCCAACGTCCAAAGCATTTTTTGCGTAGCTCACAAGATCCCCCAGACCCCGAAGTCCATCGTATTCCACTCTCTCGCCGCCTCGGAAGAAATGGATCGTCGGATAGGCCCTAACGCGAACGTCCTTGCAAAGCCTTACTTCCACTTCGCAGTTGACCTCGCCAACATTCAGCTTCCCTTGCAGTTCTTTCGCCATTTGCTGCCAGCTTGGCGCGAGAGCCTGGCAATGATGGCACCAGGGCACGTAGAACTTAACGAACCAGGGATCCTGTGTATTTGTAACCAGCTTCTGAAAGCTTTCTTGCGTCAGGGATACAGCTGTGCCGAGGGGGTTTGGAGGAGCTGTAGGCTTCTTCGTCTTGACCTTCTTCCCAGGTTTCGTGACCTTTGCTGGAACTTTTGCCGTCCCAGTCTCTTCAGCCGCAGCATTCTCCATGTGCTTCTCAGCTGCAACCTTTCCTGCCTTGGGGTCCTTGTCCTTCCCAGCAGGCTTGTCCGGTTGAACGTCAGTGGCGACAGACGTCGCTTCCGGCTCTGGCAACTTCACGCCATCCTTTGGCCTCGATCCAGGTCGTGTCGCCTCTAGGCTTTCTTCAATGAATGCGCTCAAGCCTGCCATCTCTTTCTTCCCCTCGAACTGCTTAACGAATTCAGCATCTTTATAGAGGGAAAACGTGGGAAAAGCCGTAATGTTATGCTTGCTGCAAAGGTCACCATATGCTATGCAGTCAACAGAGGCGAAGTGGAAGTCGTAAAATCGTGTAAAAGTATTCAGTGAGTCAGTCTCTGTCGATGGTTTCTTGCCCGCCGGTACTGGTTTCGAGGTGTAGTAGAATTCGTAGAGGGTCTGCCATGTAGGCGCTATCGCCTTGCAGTGATGGCAATATGGCGAGTAATGCTTCACGAACCAGTAGCCATTCTTGGTGTCTTTATCGAAGCTTTCACCGCTCAGCTCCTTCATAGGCGGTACATCTAAGCCATTGAATTTGGTGGGTGTGCCTGAGACTGCTTCGCTGTTCGTGGCTCCTGCTTTTGGTCCATCTCCCACCAGCTTCGCATCTCCAACCTTCGCTTTTGGCTCGGCTAGGACATCCTCCACTGTGTTCAGTTGATGTTGGGCATCAATCGCTGCGGGTTTGGCGAGGACGGGAGAAAGGAGGGCGAGGGTGAGCAGTACTCGAGATATGGGGGAGCGCATCTTGCGATGGCTTTATAGATTAGAGAGCCCAGCCCAGGCTTCAGCGAGGTATCGAGACCCTGCTTCTGATTGATGAAATCTTGACGATATTTGGGTAGGGGTCACGAATAGCCTTTGACCGCAACGAAAACTTCCTTGCTTTAAAGAAGGCTGCGATTCGTGATTTTGTCAGTAGTTTGTAGAGTGGATTACTCGATAGCAGACACCGTCTTTGAATTTATCATAAATATGTTGGATAGAGTGTCTTGAGTGTCAGCATAGCAGACGCTGCGGCGTAGACCCCTGTCTCGGCGGGCTTGGCATTGGTCTGCAAGCGTGCCATGATGATTTGTTTGACTTCAACATCACCAACATCTGGGCGCGACTCGTCGAATAATCTGCTAATAATGGCTCAATGCCAATAGCCTGATCATATTCCAGCAGACATGAGGGCTACACTACGATTACTAGCCAGCGTCAAGCCAGGTCGCTACCTGGAAGCTGGCAATCCAACTGGCCTCACAGGTCTCTTCAACCACCCAGCGCCCCGCTCCACCCTCCTCTATTTATATGGTTCTACCCTCGACAAGCTACAAGCTCTTCCCGAGCACTCTGTCTACCGTCAATCTACCGAAGCTCTAACGAAACACCGCATGAACATCATGCAATCGATTAAACCAGAGGGCTACAACGAATGGGCAGAGAAGGCAAAGGAAAAGGTGGAGCAGCACCCGGAAGCTTTCAAGCCTGGAGGGAAGCAGACCGCCCGCATGGCTGCAGGCCAATTGTACGTCGAGACAGATGAAGACATGGATGACAATGACGAGAAAGAGGAATGGACGTCACTGGAGGGGTCGAGGAGTGCAGAGGAGAAGGCGGCGGAGACGAGGTTACTGAAGAAAGGAAGGAGAGTCGATTATTCGGAGACGATCGAGTGGGAGCCTGAGCCGCCACTGGAGGCTTCACAGTACGCCTTTACTTCCGTCTTTGTCATGTGATTGATTCCTTCACTGGGAGCTAATATCAATTTGGATAGAATTAGTGATGCAGAGACCCAAATTGGGGCGGGTTTGATCGAGGAGGTAATTCAAGTGGCGGAGGGTGAGTTGAAGCTTGTCGATACAATGATCGAATCCAAAGTGTACGTGTTCAGACTAGGGCCATCTTATAGTGTTCGTCTGCTAATACTGATATAGATGGGAAGAGCTCGAGGAGAAGCCTCAACCAGGTCAATGGGACTACTTCGCTCGTGACCAGCATACCCCAGGGACTCAAGAGCCGGCGAACAAATAGATGTAAATATGACTCCCTGTCCAAATGCACTCCAACAACTCAAAGTTCTTTTGTACTAAATCGGGATACTTGCATATTCCATAAACATGTCCTCTCCTTGATCAACTCTTATGTTTCAGAGGATTTCAGCTTGGTGTCTAATATAAGCTTTAAGAGCCTCAAGGCGCCGCAGAACTCCCCTCTTGTGTGACACCGAGTTCTTCACTCCGCCACCTAATTGCGGCCGCAGAATGACAGGGTGAGGCGCTTGGATCTTGACTTCTGCTTACGTCTTATTGAGATCCATCCCTTGATGCGTTGTTTTGCGATGCCTCGTCTTGTTTATACCCCCTCTATGACCATGGCGGCCTCTTCGGATTGCACGTCTTGGTTGGATGAGTGGAAGTATTACAAGTCAGGCAGAATTTCCCCCCTTATCTATTCCACCTCTCGCTATACTATAAATCGAGCATTGAATCCTTCCCTTTACGCTTGCTCAGCTCAGAAGCATTGGACAGTATTCATCTTCATTGAAGCAACCTTCTCTGCCATCACTTCTTCGAACTCCATAGCCTCTACCACACCTCTCGCATACCTTTCAACATGCATACCAACTCAGCAAATAGTTCGTTACAACAGCAAGGTCCGGCAGAGCGTCAAAGCATCCCAATGCCTTCTGACGACCCTGTCTTCTCGACTCTACCCGTGACAAAAGGCGTTGTCATCTACTCGCCTGCCGCCAGAAACATGCTCAACCTCCCAATGTATGCCTCAGTCGAAGCCTCACCCTTTGAATCCGACTTCCATGTTGGGGAACCTCCCTTCGACATACCCACCATGGTCGGCATCCCCATCTACACACGAAACTTTAACTTCTACAGTCTATGGGATGACTCCAAGCCAGATCCGGACCAATTTTCAGACTCAGCGAACCCAACAGCGCAGTATCTCAACATCAATGGTAATCTCCACGACCCAGCATTTGGGGTACCAACTATACCAACAGGCAATATTTACGTATTCCGTACCGACGGTATCAATCTGCTGCCACAGCACCTGGAAGCTTTGATCGAGTTCTGCCCCATGCTATTAGACCAAGTCTTTCTAATAAACGGTCGTCGTGGGCTTGCTACCGATCCTATCGTTCGGGAAAGGCAGAAGAAGCTCTTTCGAGACCAAGCCACGCGTGAAGGCTTTCTATTCTTCTTCTGGAAATTTCGCGCAGCAAAATTGAGGAACGGAGGTGGCCCGGTATGGAAGGACCTTCCTTCTCCTTACGACAAAGGGGCACTTGGAGGAGGATTTGAGATCACTGCAGACAGTGACGCTGCAGGACTAGACCCTCTTCAGAGTGACCAGTCTTTGACTCAACAGAGGTTTCCCCTCGCCAACGGTACCAGCGACATGAGCAAACACTCAGCTCAAGGCTCTAATTCCAAGAAGCGAAAGGCAGCTGCAGACAATGACCTAGAAGCAGTATACCTCAGGCGAACGATTGTACCAACGGCCAAAATGGCAGCCCGACCACAGGCTACCAGGAGCACAATGGAAATGGCAAGACCTTCGAAGCAAAGGCCTGATCCTAAGAAGAAGAGGGTAGCCACAGAAGGAAGGATCGCGCCTTCAATCGACCTTGCGAGCGATTCAGACGATGAAGCTGTTCAAGCCACGACATTTATCAGACACGAGAAGGAGATTGTGAACAAAGTGGCAGGACGCAAAAGACGACGGATTGGACCGAACGACAAAGCCAGTGAAAAAGGATCCAACGGTGAAGAACAAGGAGTCGAGAAGAATGTGTTTCAGCAAGAAAGTGAAGAAGCTCAAAGCAGGCAAAATACTGCAGAGCAACTCATTCGGCAAGCTAGTAGCCACAAATTCCCATCAGAGCGACGCAAAAGCCAGGCTGCAAACCAGAACAGCGGCGCTGTCAACGGTGGCGAGAACAGCGCTACGCATGCGACACCTGAGTATGATCCACCAAGTTCCCCAATAAAGCAAGCTGTGACGCAGGCAGCGATTGAAACGGATCGTACCTCACCACTAGCTGTTCCTGAGGCAGGATACCCATTGATGATGAAGGAGGCGGATGCCGAGCCTCAGTCTCAACGAATCCTGAGTGATGAGGAGTTGATGGAGCAGGAGAGATTGTACAACGAGTTCATCAATGAGCACTATGTTGCAGGGCAGGACATCGACCCAGAGACTGGGTTGCTCAAGCTGATCTGGCGTAGTGGTTGATGCATTATAATATCAAGCGAAGTCTGCAAAAACATAATGTTTGATACAACCATATCTCTAGCGTTGCCTTCTTTCCGCCCTTGATACGTCATTTCTACTCAGATTGCTGGTGCTTCGTTTTTGAATGCTACACATACCACAGGTGAATATCTGAAACAGCTTCCGATTTGTTTGCGCCAATATGTAAAGGTCGCCTATTCTGATCCAACGCAGGTATAACGCAGGTACTCGGCACGACTCCCGCGCGTAAGTCTCATCGTACGCGTGGATAGGCTACTTTTTGTTGATAAAACTACGAACTGATATGTTATAGTGAGCGGGTCGCTCCACAAGGTACTACACGTACCTAAGAGTGGATAATAAAGCTACTCAATTTGGCTAAAGTCAACAGGACTCATATATAGCTGGTAATTAGTCAGTATATTTTTACGAAGAATGCGACCCACGTCCACCGAAGTATGCAGCTCGGTACCCTCTTATCATCTCCAATTCTGTCTGTACTGTCAAGCCTTCTTGCCATCACAACCTCCTCTCCCACACAATGCAAATAATCTCGCGATTTCTGCAGCCTGGAACAAAGCACCTCCCCTCGGTCACCCGACCATGCAGCCATTGAACCAGAGCCTACAGCAAGTATATCTCTTTTCCGCGGAAACCCACCAAAATGCCGCGTTTCAAAAATGTACGCCCAAGTCGCCCAAGTCGCACCTAGCCTCCATCCGTTATACGTATCAACGTCCACCTACCAAAGAGCAATCGCCGGCCTAAACTTCCTATACAGCTACATAGCCATCAGCGCGAGAGGAGCATGGAGTCAACTCCCGCCTCGAGATTTCGTCCCTCCGGCGATTGGGCAGGCTCGATTTACCATCGCGACGAGCACAGGCCAAACTATCCCGTGAGAATTGGTGAATATGGTTGCCAGAAGATTGCAGGAATGGACGCAAGAGGGGTTTGTGGGGATTCATGATGCGTATTATGTTAGTGTGGATAACGGGCAGAGGGTTTTTGGTGAGTTTGAGGATGGCGACTGGGAGTTTGGCTGGGAAATCGATGGAGTTGTTGGGGGAGGCGCCGTCTTGAGTGAGCCGCGATGAAAGCTGGAATTGAGTGCTATGCCATAGAAGGACAAGAGCTGAGACGAAGTAAAAGTCCTGTGCATGACCACTTTCAGAGTAGCGTCGAAAGCCCTGTACCAATTGATTTGCTGCATTTTACATCGCGCAGTAACCGTACCCTGATCAACCACATCCCCTGTCCTGAGCTTTTTCCAAAGTGGCCCAACCTTTCACTCATTGACCGATAATCCCAAATCCTATCCCCCGTTCTCTTACCTCACTGATCAACTATCTCTTCTGTTTGACCTTAGCAAGACCGCCAGTCATCATGGTAGTAAGCACCAAATCCACGAGCAAGGATGAGCTTTTCATCCCTACAGACTTCTACAATGTCATGAGCGCAGACTACGAAGAATTCTCCAGCCACGACACCGGTCTCCACAACTTCATCAAAAGAGCCCTGACCACATTCCCTCCCGCGTCTAAAGTTCTAGACGTCCGCTGCGGCACTGGCACCCCCGTCGCTAGCACCATAGCTGCCCATGGGCACAAGATGACCTGCATCGATACAGCTCCATCACTGGTGGGCTTGAGCCGCAAAGCCGTACCCAGTGGCGATTTTGAGGTTGCGGATATGTTTGAGTATGTCCCGAAGGAGAAGGTCGATGTTATTTTGAACAGCCTTTCGTTGTTCGGGTTTTCAAGGATGGAGATGGAGGCTATGAGTAAGAAGTGGGCGGCGTTGCTGCTGCCGGGTGGTTTGGTGTGTATTTGTATGATAGTGGCTGAGGACTGTAAGCAGAGTAGGGAGATGTATGATGAGGATGGGATGTGTGCGAGTGGGTTGCAAGCTACGTTTATAGGTCATAAAGTTTCTTTGACGTTAATGACGAGGGAAGGGGGGAAAGTTATGCTAGAGGGAGCGGGATGCGAAATCGTTGAGACGGAGATGCATGTTTTTGAACCTCCTGCTGGGGCCAAGTCAGATCCCGAGCCACATTACTTCGTCATCGCGAGGAAAAAGTGACTGACGTCTTATAGGGCCAAAGGTAAGGAAAGAGACTTGGAGTTTTAGCGAGTATCGTATAAGTAACAAATTATGAAGAATTGACAGCGGTTTTAGACCGAGTGTGGGCTAATTCCAGAGCTTCTTTTGAGAATTGTGCAGTGCAAAATTTAACCTATGCTGCACCTTTTCTATGACGTAGACCAACCCTGATCACAGGACATCAGACTTTGGTGAAGTTCTCATATCTCATGGATATTGAGACTCAAACGCTCTACCCAAACCCGAGGTCTGGAAGTAGACAAACTCTTTTGAAGATGCACTAAGGAACAGCGAAAAGCACATTAATGGCAATGAGTCAGCGTTTCTCTATTGAAGTAGACATTGCGATTTTGAGACATCTCGTCGTTACATAGGGAAAGAAAATCAGCCCCTTTTCTCCCGAAACATGTCTGAAAGACATGCCTGTCACACTTCACCTCGGCATCAAAGTCACGTGAGAGATCCTTCATAGACCTCGATTCTCCAGCATCATGCCCAGGCAGGCTTCTTCACCTTCTCTTGAGTTACTATCCTGTCTCTGACGGTGATCATTCCTGTAAATCCACCCTTAGACAGCTGGACGCTACTGTGTCCACATTAATCACGAATGAAGTTGAGCCTGAGAAATTGTCTACGCCACCCGTTTTTAATTGCCAGGCTGAGTGAAGATTAGGTGGAGTTCTGAGCGCAAGATTGGCTCGAGCGATCAGCGACGAACTTCACTATCGATTCCTCGATATCCAAGGTCCTTGAGCACCCTTGAAATTTTGCCTTGACAAGGCAGGGTGAACTCTAGTGAAAGAGGCCATGTTATCTCGAACAATAAAGACTGAAGGCCACAAGGAAACTTTTACATAGTCTTTCACCCGATGTAACGAGCAATGACGTAGTAGTGAATCTATGAAAGCGGACCATATCCACATCCTATATTCATATTTTGTTTCGAGGGGTAAGAAAGTGGGCACATCCATTGTTGACCATCGTAAAAAATTGCCACAGGAACAAGTTTCTCGGAACCTGCGACTGTGCTGAACCTTTTCCATAGTCTATCCTCAAGCTTTTGCTAATTCGTATGGGATTTCATTCTAAGATCTCGAGTTTCACTGGGGGAGAATGGTGTGCAGGTTTGGCAGTCTGCTTTGCGCCTGCCTTTGCTTAACATCCCGCAGTTTCTCAATTGCATATACTCGTCTGACGTCTAGAGCCTTCATGGGGCATTCTATAAATCGTGCGTGAAGAACACACTCAATGGAAGCCGTCCTGACAGTGCGGACTGAGCCTTTCAAGGGCTTGAGTATCTATACATCAAGTAGTCAGCGTATTGTTTGTCTGTCTAAAGTTGTCGCATCGTCATTTCATCTCTCTGTCACTGTATGTTGTCGCGAGAATATGATTGTGTCTGTTTATTATAGAGCAAATCTAACAAGCTCAAGCCACCGAGCATAATTGTCTCGAATCAATTCGAGACTCGCTAGCGAAGATGTGAATAGGCCACGTTTTTTGCGCAGCCATCAAAACACAGAAATAGCAGAGCGCAGCAACAGATCTCTTGACGGACTTATAGACGAATTTCGACTCTACATCCCCCCACCCTGTTCTCTGCACAGCAGCTATGGTATAATGTCGAATACGTCTTTGCTTTCCTTGCACTTCATGTTTAGTGAGTGTAGAATATAAGTCTTGGAGATACTTGGCGGACATTTTCTTTGACTTGACAATCCGAGAGGTCGTCGATCTATGAGATTGTCCTTCTTATAAGATGAAATTTTGTCGGATGAGGTAAGCTTTTTTCGCCATCGATTGTCCCTCAACGTTCTTCTGCTTCCTTCAATCTCCTACAACAATCTTGACTCAATCGCTATTCGAGTCCTGTCACCTCTTAAGGAGACAATTGGCTCTGTGCCTTGAGACTTTCTCAGCCTTGTCTCCAGCATACCGTAACTCAATCAATTGCCCGGTCACCCCACCCCACCATTGCCAGGGGAGTAGCATCCCGCTGATCCACCCTGCCCTTATTTAGTGGGACCCGTTGATAAGATCTTCAAGCAAGAGCCGCAAGGAATTCGGGACACTGCAAAACATATCGTCAATCATCATCGCCCACAGGCTACGAGTATATTTCACTGAGGCATTGCGAGCCTCCTTCGGTCGCAGAGAGCTCGACACTAGCAGCACCCCCCGATCTGCCGACTTACCGAAGCTCTCCGCATCTTTCACTGCAAACTTTTTCCCACCTCCACCTCTGCACCTCCCCGTACTTGGCTGTCCACTTTTCAACATCAAGGTCTTGCTGCAACAACCGCTTCTTGATTGGCATCCAGACCCATTCTGAGGCCAATTGAGGCTTCATTGGACTCTCAAGCGGATCCTACACCTCCACCCTGGTTGTCGCCACGATTACTGCAACCAATGAAGGAGACAGCTCATTCTCTTAGACTCAGGTTCACCCCACATTCGTTATCCTACAATGAACCCACAGTACCCCAATGGTCAGAGCTACTCTGCAGCCCCTAATGGTCAGACTTACTCTGCAGCCTATGCCTCGAACCAGCAGCCTTCAATCGCATTCTCAAGAGCTCCATCGAACGGCTTACACCTGGCGACCTCACACATCCTGCCACCTTTGAACTCGGTGAGCCATGTTTCAGGGTACGGCAACAACCCTCTCCAACCATCATTGATGGGATCGAATTCCGCTACTGTCAATCAAAACGGATCCTTTCCCGTCTATGGTCCAACCGCAGCTACATACTACAATGGCACGACCTTTGCCCAGCAGCCAATTACTCAAACACCGGTACAAACGTTGACACAGAGCCCCATTAGCACGCAGTCGCCTCAACACACGCCGCTATATACTTCTGCACCAAATCGTCTCCCGGAATTAGCACCTAGGACTGTGCGAGATCAAAACTTTCCTTTGGCTATGGCAAATGGGATAAACACAATAGCAGCAGCTCAGATGGAACCGCAGCCTACACATGTGGTAGGCTCCCAAGGTCGGCGAGGAATACTTCCCAGTGCTGCCGGACGTCCTGTTGCTGTCCCTGGTGCAAACACCAGCGGTCAGAAGGCTGCACCTAAACCAGCAAAAGACGCTGAAGGCAAATTTCCATGTCTCTACTGCAACAAGAATTACCTGCATGCCAAGCACCTGAAGCGTCATCTTCTCCGGCGTGAGTGACATACCTTTAAAGTCACCGTTACATATGCTAATCGAATTATAGATACTGGCGTACGTCCATACACATGCGGTCTATGTAATGATACCTTTTCTCGAAGCGATATTCTTAAGCGACATTTTCAAAAGTGCTCTGCGCGTAGAGGCAATCCAAGCGGTGAGAATCACTTGTCTCATTCGCGAGCAAGCAAGAAAAGGGAGGCAGTCCGACTGGAGAGTACTACCCCTACAATCACTGACCAAGCGCCAAACACGAGTCCTTTTACGCCGACAAGCCAGGAAAATTTCGACATCAATACTCTCCACATTGGTGCTCAGTCTCGCAGCCACTACGCCGATAGCTCTGGTCAGGTCTCACGAGCCAACAGTGTGAAAAAATCCAAAGGCAGCACAGGCACCGCATCAAATAGGACAAGCCTTGGGATGGTGAATACTTCAGGGTACGAGTCCGCAAATTACGCATATTCGGCTGGTCATATCACCCCGGACTCGGTCACCTCGAGCGGTGCGGCCACTCCATATCAATACACGCATGAATCCCGACCAAACCAGCTTTCTCCCAATGGGACGTTCAACAGCCCAGTCAATGGAACAAGTCTCGCATATTCCACCGTGAGCAGCGCTCCCCCAACTTCCAGCCACGTCCAGGGAACCCTGCCTCACATCCGTGGTGGAGCCGACTTCGACTGGACTCCATTTAATTCCCATGATGATTACGGCAATGGACACTATCACTCTGGCACCAACACTCCTCACCGTATCAAATCAGAACACGACTTCACTGCTTTCAATATCCCAGATTACCACCATTATATCCGAAACAACGTGCCTGACGCGACCTAAACTTACAATTCTTCAAGACGGCATGATAGCGTTTCCCTTCTTTTGACCAACGAGTTATACTGCATTATTAGACTCGGCGCTGAACGAACGGTGACTTCCTCGGCTTTTACGCAATGACTAATGATAAATGAGGAGCAACAATAGAGGTACAAGGGCTTACACATTAGATGGCCGACATGATATGGCCTGGAGGTGCAGATTAACTCTGCTTGGCGCTCTGAAACGGAATAGAGGCAGCTCGCACGGGAAAAGGGGGAAACATAGAGGTTGGGGTTGTAATGACCCAATAATGCACTGAGGATTGAGCTTGCCTGCAATCATTAGACTTTTGCTATTTCGTGAATGCGTGTAGGTAGAAGGGTTCACCCCCTAACTGCTCGCACCCCCTAACCGCTCATCCGTAGGGCTGATGCCTGGAAACCACCTAGAGACCCCCTAGTCCTGATCACTTCCGCGACAAGAATGGTCCCGGCAACTTCCCGAATTCTTGCCCGGAGGACGAATTCCTAGGGGTGTTCTTTGGGGGCCTAAGGGACTTCCGGGCTTCAGCCCTACGGGACGAGCGGTTAGGGGGTGCGAGCAGTTAGGGGGTGAACCCTTCTAGGCACTCTACTCGATGCGAAACTTGAATCTTTCAATTACAGACAGAATCAATGTAAAGTCCAACGATCGTTATGAAACGGATCTACAATAAGACCACCGTTAGACCCACATATATTAACTTTATGCATGATTGATGGATCGCTGTCAGGAACAGGCTTAGCGCGAAGCGAATGGAGCAACAACCGCAACGCGCATTCTCCAATGAAACCCCATAATATGACTTACTATTTCGATTGTTTTAAGAATGGGAAAGCTCTTGCCCGCAAGGCTTCCAGCCTTGCGTATGTATCAATGTCAGCAAACTAGTCATCTCCACCACCTGTCTTCACGGCACGCTCGCCCACCCCCTGCATCCTACAAGCCATTGACCCCGTCCAACCCCTCTATTCGCTTCGCCTCTACAGTCCAAGAGATAGCCACAGAATCCAAATCGCTCGCAACAAGAATAAAGAATCTACTCTTCGGCACCAGCATTGCTCTCACCCTCTGGTTTGGGTACCTCTACGTAACAGATGTCAGAGCCGGTATACACCAATGGGCCGTCGTTCCCTCACTACGGTGGATCTACGATGATGCAGAAGAAGCACACGAGGCTGGGACCGAGTGGCTGAGAGGGCTGCACAGTTGGGGTCTACATCCCCGGGAAAGAGGACAGGGTGATCGTCAGGGTGACTTGAGTGTTGAGGTATGGCATGACACCTTACCGCATTTGTGCGAGGAGTACGGACATGCAAGTGCTGAGCGATATATACAGGTTTTTGGCCACACCCTCACCAACCCTATCGGCACCAGCGCCGGTATAGACAAGCACGCCTCCATCCCCACACCCCTCTTCGCTCTCGGCCCCAGCATCGTCGAGCTAGGTGGCTGCACGCCGTACCCTCAAGGTGGCAACCCTAAGCCTCGCGTATTCCGCGTACCGTCTCAGAAGGGTATGATAAATCGGTATGGGCTCAACAATGAAGGTGTAGATAATGTGGCTATGCGGTTACGGCAGAGGGCGCGAGAGTATGGATATGCTATGGGCTTCGGCATCGACGAGGAAGCTGAACAGAGGGTACTAGATGGGGAGGCGGGCGTACCGAGTGGAAGTCTCATACCAGGGAAATTGTTGGCTGTGCAGGTTGCTAAGAACTCATTCACGCCGGATGGGGACATTGAGGCCGTGAAGGCCGACTACGTCTACTGTGTGGATGCAGTGGCGAGGTATGCGGATATCATCGTCGTTAATGTTTCGAGTCCAAATACGCCTGGTCTGAGGGGGTTGCAGAGGGTTGAGCCTTTGACGAATATCTTGACCGGGGTAGTGCAGGCGGCGAAGCACGCGACTAAGAAGACGAAGCCGGCTGTGATGGTAAAAGTCTCGCCAGATGAGGACTCGGACGAGCAAGTACGGGGGATCTGCGATGCGGTATGGGAGAGTGGAGTCGATGGAGTCATTGTGGGCAATACCACCAAGAGGAGGCACGATTTAATACCCGAGGGGCATAGCTTGCCGAATCGAGAAGCAAGGGTACTGTTAGAGCAGGGAGGATACTCGGGACCACAGCTCTTCGAGCGGACAGTGGCGCTTACGAGAAGATATCGGGCAATGCTGGATGAGGGCCCAGAAGAGAAGGAGAGCCCTCCGCCTACACCAAAAGAAGCACAGCCATCCGAGAACCTTGAGTCAAGAATCGAAGCAACGACTGCTAGCGACGCTCAAAATCCCAAGCCGGAAACTCAAGAAGCCGAAGCTTCATCGAAAGCACAACCTCTCATCCGCATCCCAGCACGCAACAACCCACTATCTTCAGACGACTCGCCCAGCACATCCGAGAAGCCCGCCGTCTCGGCAGATCATCACATAAAGCAAATCCCATCCCTACCATCAGCGAAGCGAAAAGTCATATTCGCAACAGGCGGTATTACGAATGGTAAGCAAGCACTGGAAGTACTTGAAGCTGGCGCCAGTGTGGCCCAGGTATATACGGCTCTGGTTTATTCGGGTGTAGGTACGATTGCGCGGATAAAAGACGAGATGAAGGAGGAGATGAAGACCGAGATGCAGCGGAGAGGCTCATGAGAATAAGCTAAGTGAGTTATTTTGATGTACATACGCACGGCCAATGAAGTTGATGCACATATCTTTATGATTGAGGTGGCTTTCATTGGCGCAACTCTGCAAAGTGCATCACCAGAAGAGTAGACCTGGGGCTGTCTAAGTGGATGTCGACGGAGAAGCAGCATACTCAGGCCGAGTATCCTCTCGTTGCAGATGTCCAGGCCTAAGATTCGGAGAGTGATAGTTGGCAGAGAGACGTTAAGATTTGAGGTGCATATCACCACAACCTTTGCGCTGCTGAACAGGAGAACGGGTCTACTGTAGTCATTCAGCCTTGTGGTTCCCCGTCCGCTCTTCGCGGTCGTTTCTCTGGTTGCAGCGCTCCAATTCTTGGTTACCTTAGGTATCAGTCATCTCACTCGTCTATTGGCGAAATCATCTTTGCTTCTGTCAGCCTGAATTTGCGCCTCTTCCGTTAGCCGCGACCCCGCTTTGTACTTTACTTTAGGTTACATCGGACAACACTTCGAGAATTCGGTCGTTGAGAAGCACCGGATTCCCCGTGCATTTTTTTCCCTTGGACAAAGGCGCGTCTCTGTATCCGCTCGTTCGTGATGCAAGCTTACGAGTATCCTCCTATTATTCATGATGACCACATTCGGCTCTTGGACCTTGACGCAGGGTTTGGGAAATCCAAATTATCCGGTCGTCTGCGTACGGTGTCTCTATCCCGGACACCAACGTATGAAGCTCTTTCGTACACATGGGGAACGCCAGTCTTCTCGAAATCGATTCAATGCTCTGAGAATAGTCACGTTGCTATCACGTCCAATCTCGGCGCAGCCTTGCGTCAACTTAGACATCGATTCCGCAAGCGCACAATGTGGATCGATGCAATCTGTGTGGATCAGCAAAACCTTCTCGAACGCAATCACCAAGTGCGGTACATGCGCAAGATATATGAGCAAGCCGAGAGAGTCTTGATATGGCTGGGAGAAGATTCTGGTATCGCACGGTTGGCTTTCAGAGGGCTGAATGAACTGTCAAAGATCGTATTTGCTACAGACGAACCAAACCATCCGGAGGAAATTCAGCATCGAAGCATCCAGAAATTTCGTTCTTCTAGGCAGGGCCTGGCATTCGCGAGTCTCCTGAAGTGCAGCTGGTTTCGTCGCATATGGGTGATTCAGGAAGTGACTTGTGCTCGTCAAGCGACCGTGTGCTGTGGAGAGGCCGTAATGGACTGGGACGGATTCATCAAAATTACCCATCGATTGTTTGACAATGGGCTCGGTAGACAATTCGCAGTGCAAATAAGAGAGACATTAAATCATCTAGCTGCTCTATGCTGTCATCGACATCAATGGAAACATCCAAAAGGGATAGAGTTCTTGAATTTGCTACACACCTATCGCGTATGTGATGCATCAGACGCCAGGGACAAGGTGTTCGCTCTGGGAGGCCTAGCAATACAATGGCCAAATACCACCAATGTACCCGATTACAGCAAAGATGTCACAGATGTATATCAGGACTGGGCTTTAGATGCAATTATCACGAATCATAATGTCGACGTTTTGACTAATTGTTCGTTGCCTGATGTGAGTCAGGAGCATTTGCCAGTTCCAGCCTGGACACCTGACTGGTCACGACCACTGGGGCTCAATCCCTCCCCAATGGTAGCTCCGGGTGCTTACAGCGCGTCCAAAAAGACCGAATCCAGGGGTTCTTTGGGCAAGGATAAACGGATGTTGTTGCTTGACGGTCTCCCTTTAAATCAAATAGAGCTGCTTGGTCAACACTGGTACCAGAGGTCCGGACTGAAAGGCGAGAGCCGCTCTATCAAAACGCTGGAAATTCTCACAGACTACGAGATCCTCTTCAAGGGATCCAAGCTCTATGCAGAGGAAGATAAACAGTCTTTCTTACGTACATTGACAAGTGACATGGACCGTTCCGAGCATCGAATTCAGGACCAAGGCCTTGTTACGGCGTACGAGGCATTCTGCACACACTACAAAAGAGTAAGACTTAGTAGTAAGTAAGGTCTTATTCAGGGGCATGATCAAGAAAGACGGGCAATAGTCAAGCACAATCGAATACTAACAAGGACTTCTAGATAATACTGAATACCGAAGTATGAGAGATTTCGAGTATGCCTTATTCAGTGCTGCGTATGGGCGAACTTTCTGCCGCTTCGATGATGGCCGTGTAGGATGGGTCCCAGACAAAGCAGAAGTTGGAGATCAAGTTGTCATTTTCCTTGGAGCCCAGGTGCCAATCTTGTTGCGCCCCCACGGTAGTGCGTACCTCGTTGTTGATGAGACCTACGTCGACGGGATGATGGATGGACAAGCATTCGAAGGGTCTGACGTTCAAATTCAAACAATCACATTGGTGTGATCTAAACTTTGTATCTATCAAAATCAATTGGCAATTGCGAGGGTTACATAGCCCGAATGTCACAGCATGAAACTCCTCGACAGCAAAGAACGTCCAGATCAGCGCTCAAGATGAGCTGCATTTACCAGATCGTTGGCTCCTGGATCGGCTTAAAAGCCCAATTTGCTACTCAATTCGAAGCTATTTTGTGCTCAAGTCGATTGCACTAGTGTTCAAAACTGCCACTTACTCTAATAGCGAGCCTGGATCAGGCCCGCAATATCAATCGAGACCAAACCTACGTCCTCCACAAGAGTGGATCTTCGCATCCACCTTGACAAAATCCGCCGCCCTCTCCGCAATCGCATATACCAAACTCCCCAAAAAGGAAAAACACTCGCATCCACAACCCTCACATTCATAACTTCATGCACCGTCATTCTCCTATCAACCACACCACCCTGATTCCGCAGTCCCAGGGCACTAGTACCGATGGGATGGTACTCACTGCTAAAGCTCTACTTCCCAAAAGCGTCCACTTTTCAATAATTGAGCTCGTGAAAGCCTGGCTGAGAGCATGGCCGCTGGCTTCAAGATGAGTGAACAACTGAGCGGTACGGGCGATTTACTGGAATGCAGCATGATTTGAGAGATAACGAGGAGATTCAGAGGATGAGAGAGATATTCTGGATCGACGGTTGGGTAGACGGTAGGTTCAGAAGAGGTGATGTGTACACTTCCACACGAGGAGGGGTAGTCAAGCACAGCAAGGAGGGAAAAGTAGCTCCCGGAGTGAGTGACAGGGTCTGGCGTAAAAAGGACGCAGACATTAGCAGCAAATTGGGGCGGAAAACGGCCAGGAAACTCGACTACTTGGGCGCTTGCTTCGATAGGTTCGAGTAGCTTTCCATGACGAGCTCGGACTGCTCAAAAACAAACCTTCAAGCAGCCTGTTCTGCTTGCCGGCAACAGCTGGTGAAGCCTCGATAATGGCTTCAATTGAAAAGCCAGTCGTGTTCCACGGCATAAACCCTCTTCTTCACCCGGAAGGCAGCTCGCACGACACTTGTGGTTTGAGACGTCCAGCCAGAACATGGGCACGATTACAGGATTCGAGACCAGGGACACTCGATTCCCGGTAAGCCAATTGAGGATCCTCAGCAGGCTATCGCTGACTAATATTACTAGACCTCTCTCGACAAGACAGGCAGTGTTGCCATGAATGTAGCTGGCGACTACTCGGCCGCCTACTGCATCCTGAACACAGACTCTGAGCATTCCGGACACGGTATGTTCCGCAATCCTGCTCCTCCTGAGAAGAAATACAGCAACTGGTCACATCATATAAAGACCTTTACAATTGGCCGAGGCAACGACATAGTCTGTTCCGCAATCACCTGCCTTGCCGCACGCATCAAAGGCAGCACATTAGCCTCCTTGGTCGAGGATTGGGGAAAGACATTGCGTTATCTCGTCTCGGACAGGTAATTTCGCTGGATTGGCCCAGAGAAGGGTGTCATACGTTTCGCACTTGCTGCTGTGGTCAAAGCGATATGGGATCTCTGGGCCAAGACAATTCACAAGCCAGTCTGGCGAATAGTGGCGGAGATGTCACCGGAGGAGTTCGTACGATGTATAGACTTTCGATATATTACAGATGCTATTACACCTGAAGAAGCCCTTCAGATGTTAGGGAATGAAGAGGAAGGGAAAGCTGAAAGGATGAAGGAGGCAGAGAACAACAAAGCAGTACCTGCATACACGACGAGCGCAGGCTGGCTCGGCTACGGCGAGTACAAGATGGAAAGGCTGCTACCAGAGACGCTGCAGGAAGGATACACATATTTCAAGCTCAAAGTGGGCACGAGTCTCGAGGACGACGAACGCCGTCTGACTATTGCCCGCAACGTCATCAGCTACGATAAAGGCAACCACCTCATGGTTGATGCTAATCAAGTCTGGTCTGTACCAGAAGCAATTGAATACATGAAGGCACTCGCATCGTTCAAGCCTTGGTTCATAGAGGAATCGACGAGTCCGGACGATGTGCGGGGGCATAAAGCGATACGAGAGGCACTGAAGCCATTTGGAACAGGCGTCGCAACAACGAAGATGTGTCAAAAGAGGGTGATTTTCAAGCAGCTACTGCAAAGCCATGCCATAGATATCTGTCAGATCGATGCGTGTAGGATGGGAGGGGTAAACAAGATTTTCGCTGTCATGCTTATGGCGAAGGAGTATGCATCAACAAGTGCTGGCTCGATGCCTCTTACTGACAACAAAATAGATTTGACATTCCAATAGTACCGCACTTGGGCGGGGTGGGCCTTCCAGAGTACACTCAGCATCTGAGCACCATCGACTATGTCTCCGTCTCTGGCAAACTTTCCGTGCCGGATTTGTCGACAATCTGCACGAGCATTTCATCCACCCGGCCGTCATCAAGAAAGGCTACTATGTCACGCCTAAAGAACCAGGCTATAGTGTAAAATGAAAGAAAAGAGCATGATCCAGTTCAGCTTCCCGGCTAAGGAAGGCGGGTTCTGGAAGAGCGAGGAAGCAAGACCCATCCTCGAGGGAATTAACTTATATACTTTGGACAGCATAGAAGAAATTCATCTTGTGTGCCGTCTAATGGGACGATTTTAGACATTGAGGCGCTTCGAACATGATAGAAACGAACAGTGAGTCAGAGGCCAAAATGTTCTCTATTTGAGCCAAAACCCACTTTTTTGGTCAAGTCGTTTGCTCAATTTTGGAAGTCATGGTCAGTTTCCAATTGAACGGCGATATGGGATGAGCTACATCACTGCTCAAGGATAGGTGCAAACAGCGAAGAAGGCGGCCAACACCCCAGCCTCTCCAGAGTTCATCGATACGCCCATCATGACGCTCATTACGCTCATCGCAACGAAGCACTAAGCCAATCTCGGGCTTTTCCGCTATTTAAGTCCAAGGTTCAATCTCGACGGGATGCTCGAATACAAAGTATAATCTGATTGAGTGACACTAATGTCTTGGCGTTGACTATTTGAGATATACACATCAAACCATCATAAAATGCTCATCTGATTCCGTATTGAGCACAAGCTTCACTGCTCTAAGAAGTATCGTCTGGCGCAGCTACAATGGAGTTGTTGCCCTGTACAAGAGACTTCGAAATCTGGAATGGCATGCTTGGTACGAGATTCGGCTCATCCGCCTCTGCCGAGAAGTTCTGCGCACCACCACTCGGCAAGAGCAAGTTCTCCGCAAAGGTCTTATTCTGCACCTCGACCGTCGACAGATCAGGATTCTCGTCCGAAAGAACCGCAAAGATGCTGCCGGTCGAGCCTAACATCATTAGCGAGTTATCAAATCACAATCTCTTTACTTCTTCGGATGGAAATGCTTACCGATTCTCGTAGCTTTCCCTCCTTTCCCTTTTGACCTCACACACATATACGAAATAGCATTGACAGCCTCCCACACCTCATACCAGCTCGTAGAACTCGGTCCATCAGCATCGATTCTCACCATACATCGTCTTTCGCCTGCGGAGGGAGAAAACACATAATCTTCAGCACCTGCACGCCCTCAAGACGTCATGCAAATAATCAAAGAATTACGAGCTGACTTACCAGACACGATCGTATACGGCAGCTCCACCTGGGCCCGCGGATCGGACCGACTCCCCCAAACCTCCACATTCCTCGTCGCCGGCATATCCGCAAAGACGCTCACGCAGGATTGCCAAGGCGGACCAGGCGTCGAACCTTGGTTGCATCTGACGTTGGGCTTGTACGCGGAGACGACTGTTCGTAGATTATTGTCACCACCTGATAAAAATCAGATGAGCTTCTCAGTCAGTTTACCCTCGAAGATCTGTGGCACAGCTTAATAGCTTTTGCTAGACTACGCTTATACACTCACCTATACCGCCTGCGACACCACCATAGCCATAGCTCACAACACAGTGTTGGAAAGTATTGAAAGCCGCTTGGCCCACTTGCGTCGAGCTCGCTTTTCCAGACCTAACACCTGGCGCGAGTACCACCTGCACGAAGCAGCGTCCATCACCTGGATTTATTGGTCAAAAGTTTTGATTTATTTCGGGTTGGCTGTTATGGGGTGACTGACTGCTCTGCAACCGATACGGGAGAGGGACGTCGTATGGTACTGTGGTGCCGCGCTCGGCGAATGTGATTTGCGCGGTGTCTCTCATTATGAGAGCGAGTACCTGCCTGCAGCTTGGCACTTTGAGGTTCTCGCCGAATTGATCGGCGTTGCATTGGATTTGGAGGACGTTGTCGGACGAAGCGTTGACTGTGGAGATGTTTCCAGCGGACAGTAGTTCGGACGGCAGTACTGGCTCTGTCTGGAGGTTGATACTGCCTTGTGAAGGTAGAGGAAGAGTTGCAGAGTAGACTGAAGTGATGAGGAATGAAAGGCTCATGAGGTTTAGAATCAGCATGATTGTGATGTTGAATGAGATGGATATCCATCCATTGACGTCAAAATTTGGGAATGGGAAAATGGAATAGCATCATAGACTCAGATGAGAGGTTTGTCGAAATGATAGCCGACTTCCAAAGAGAGAGGGCCGGAAATGCGCATATTTAGAGTACAGACGACATAGGGTCGTCCTCGGTAACCAATGCAGCGTCATATCAGTCACCCTGATGCGCGATATGCGAGGTGTGAATTTTTACTTCCTATCAATAAGCCTATTCTACCGGGTTGAAACCCCGATGTAGTAGGCTGGCGGAAATGTTCCTCTCTTGTGATCAGTAGTAAACCCTTCAAGAAATACCATTACAGACAACAAGCGCTCTTTGTCGAGGTACATTACCATTGAGGGACCAGAAAGACGCTGTCTTTTATCGAGATTTGCTGCCTCAATCATCTCCAATCCCAGGACCATTCTCTTACGAGCGGGCAACTTCCCCCCTCCCTGAACCATGACCGGATGGCCTTCTTCCTCTCTATGGAGCGTATTTCTTCCGGATAGTCATCGTAGTCATGTGGCACATGTCCTAGTAATATTTCCACATCAATAGCTCGTTTGGGAAAACTATTCGTACGCAAAGCGTCCAAGAACATCTCCTCAAGTTGCACTTTCCACAGTATCCTCACCAAGTGAAACCTCGGCCAAAAGTCTCTCTCCATCAATCCGCCGTCCCAAAACAGGTCATCCAATTGCAGTGACGAGTGTATCCTTGGGACTAAAGTGGTCCAATGACCATGTGTAAGGCATATCCACCCGAGACGTAGGACGCGTGGGGTGCTTTGTGTCTGTGCAAAAAGTACACGAGACCTTCCTCCGTCGTCTCGATGCAGGTCAATGGAATTGTGGATAGCCTTGGCTACACCTGATAACTAACAACGCTACTCGTATATAAGTCAATAGCGAAGACTGTATGGCGGTAATCGAATTCAATATGAAGGTATTCAAGTGATTCAGCCGCCGCGATTAAGCCATCTAGACGTCCGCTCCCTTAGATTTGGCTGCATTCTAAGAGCTCCGACCCGCGTTCGACGTTGTCCGTTTCCGGGTTAGTTGTTCGCTTTGCACCCGTGGATATCACGATCGTGAAAGACTCGACCTGCGGTAGTGTAGCTGCATGTAGTTTGAGGTCGTTCCGGGTCCAATCAAGAAGCTTCCAGCTGAGATCTCCACATGAGAAATGGGTCGGGTTGATCGCAGCGCGATTCATAATTTAGGGGTATCAATCTCAACTGTGGAACGCCCAACACATGGGAAAATCCAGTGTCCCCATGAGGCAACTATAGAGCTTCATAGAAAGTCTTCTTTACATACTCCGATTACATTCACGGTCTGTTCCCAATCGACAAGCGGAAAGCGGCCAATTCTTCCCTTAATCCTCGAAATCCGTAGCCTTGGAAACGAAGATACCCTTCATCTTACTGCCCCTGAACGTAAATATAACTTGGTGGCTGATGTAAACGTTCGTTTTGTTATATCATACTTCCGCCGTAACGATGCAGTAATAGCACTGCTCTCAGAAAATAAATCGGTCCACTTATTGTCAACCCTCAGACTGCTCTCCCATTCTGCGAAGTCTATGTTCTCCAGCATGTCCGCCTCATAGTATATCGACGTGACAGTTCGGCTACTCTCAGGATGATCTGAGATGGCTGTGAGCCTCTGAAAACTCTCACGCGTGAAGACCAGACGCATTTGCCACACAAGGAAAGGTGTGACGACTTTGCACCAAAACTTCGACACCACGCGCATGTTGGCAATTGGTTCTGTTCCAGCTCCCAGGTGCTTGTATACTTTCATGCACAGCTCGTGTGGGATGGTAAGGGTAAGATTGGTGGACAGAAGCAGGTACCGCACGGAAATACAGAATCGCATTTGTTTTTTACGTGAGAATTTGGTCATTGAATAAGGCAGAAGCCGGCTTGGGAGAAGTGAATCGGTCTTCGCGAGTGATGAAACTCTCGAACCAACGTTTGCGCGGAAACCCAACGAACTCGCCATAGGCGCCTCGGCCATGCCGGATGCATTAGCCTCAATCAGCATCTAGATGTAGTTTTTTCGGCAGTCCATGTGGATATCAAATGACCGTGGGCTCCAAGAGAACATTGTATGGTTGCAAACCTCGCATCCGGTGTCAACCAATCCTAGTACAGCTGAATGCTTTGACCACAATAGGCACTCTGCAACGTCCACACCAGTATACTATACCTATGTTCCTGCTCTTGAAACCCTAGTATAATACCGTACATATGCAAGCTGCTGGGCACCTGATCCCACTGCTTTTCACCATCCCTTCCTCCTCATCTCCTTCACCCTCCCCACTGTCGCCCTGAAACTCTCCCTGAACAATTTCCTCCACCGCTCACTCTTCAGCCTTTTCCTCTTCATCCCGGGCCTTTCGTGAAATCGCTGCCTCGACAGATCCTGGCGTACTTTGTTGACAGCACAATTAATCTCTAGGTTCCTTAATGCCTTTCCAAAGTCCATGCCCCTATCTGCATTGACCTCCACAGTGCGTCCAACACTGGGCCGTGACCGTATCTGGCGCTTTGCGCGTGTGGGTGCATTGAAAGACTCAAGCAAAGATTCTGCCTTTGACTCAGAGGGCTTGGAGGAAGAGACGGCCGGAGCGGGAAATGTCATTTCCTGGGCAAGCGAACCAGGCTGCCTTTTCTCGCGCTGGCGGATTGTAAAGTTACTGTAGGCGTCCTCTATGAGTGCGGCTGACGACGCAGGCTTTGGAGTAGAAGTTTTTCTAGGATTTGGGATGCCGTCGAGAGTGGATTCGAGAAGATCGTCGAGCCTAGAGTCTGCCTTCAGCCTATCTGAGAATCTAGAGCCTGACGGAGGCTTTGGTGGACGAGGTTCGGGATCCTCGAGGAAGCTAAGGTCGCTTGCTTTGGAAGAGTCGCCTGCAGGGGGCGAAGACTCAGCATGTTGGCAGGCCGTCGAGTGAAAGCCAGAGCCAAGCTTCTTGGGTGAATTGATTAGGGTAGGCTGCCATTGGCGAGGAGCTGTGGATAGCCACCATGACTGTGGAATCGATGGCGCCAGAAAAGAGAGTAATGGTGATGCTCGAGCTCTTGTGAAAGGATCGCCCAGGCGTCGGAGCTCCATATCTGTCGCGCAATGACATTAACATCGGTCACAATCAAACTGCAGCAGCGTTGCCTTACCTGGGATCAATGCGCCAGCTAGAATGATAAATCCAAGTGCTCTGTCTTGAAGGTTGAAGAGTGACGGTGGATTCGTTCGGGAAACTTTCCGCGTCTCAAATCAGCCCTACGGCGTATTTGAGCAACCTTCACTCCTACACCCTCTACTATCACTTAGGCGATTCATACTTTGACTTGATAACGCGTTTTCGTCAGCTTGTGCTTCTTGATTACTAGAAGCTACTCGTTCAAGCTTGCGGGACAATTAGACACTCATCTCACAAGGCAAATTTGCCGAGCTCGATATGTACAATTATCAAGGTAAGGCGATTACAATTGCTCCTAGCTATTCGGGCCCTGACCCGCCCGTTCATCTACATGTACTGATCCCGTGCGCCAGCTGCTGCCCCGTATGGACGGCCCCCGTCATTCGGAGGCTTCCCTGGAGGCAATGCGCCTCCAGGCATGGGACCTCCACCGGGAATGGGTAAGCTATAGTCCTAGCTGTCTAAGATGAAAGATCTGACTTGCTGTAGCTGCTCCAGGGACAGGCCCGCCGCCCGGCATGCAGTCGGAAACCCAACAGCCAGGGCGACCTGGTGGTCTTCCTTCCAATTTTCAACCACCAGCAAATATGCCAAACATCAACTTCAACGCGCCGGTCATACGCCTTGGCACTACTGGACCTTCGAAACCAGCTATGCCATTGGGGGGCGAGCACGGCCGGCGAGAATCAGAGGCTAGGTCCGCCCGTCCTGGCCTGGGTGCTGGCCAAGGCATGGACACACAACGGCAAGCTATACGAGACAGTATGATGCAGCTGGTACCGCCTACAAAGGAGGAAGTAGTACGAACCATCTTCATTGGAGGTATCACAGAAGGCTCGGGAGGCGATGAAGGCATTGAGAGGATACTAGAGTGTGCGGGCAATCTGAGGCGTTGGATTAGAGCTATGGACGCAGACAATAAGTCATGCAGATTTGGCTTTGCAGAGTACGAAGATCCCGAGAGCCTTGTTACAGCCATAGAGGTGCTGAAAGATGTCGAAGTACCCATCAAGCCACAAGCAGTCAACAACAGCAGGAAGGATGAGGATGGCGAAGACATCAAAGTGGATAAAAGCAAATTACTCGTAAGTCTATGGTCATGGCTTGTCGGACATCAGATTATCTAACGTTTTTCCTCTAGGTTATGATCGACGACTCATCTTACAACTATCTTGAGCGTTGGGAGGCTTCCAGGGGTGATCAAGACCCAATACAAGCTCAGCTACGTCTAGATGCGGCCAACAGTGCCCTCGCAGGAGTCCTTGCAGAACTCGCTAATCCCTCAGCACCAATTCAAATCAACGATTTATCCACCGTAGATCGTGACGGCGATCATGAAATGCAGAATGGAGGCGAAAAGACGGATGCTGAGGTTGTCACAATCCCATTATCAGCTGATGATGAGCTATCCGATATACCCGCTGAAATGCGAGAGACAGTAGCAAAGGAGATCCAATCCTTTAGAGACCGAAGCACTCGTCGGGACATGGAGCGGCTAAGAAGGGAGGAAGAACTCGAAGCAATGGAGCGAAGACGGAATTTGGGCCAATCAAGACCCAGCAGACTGGCTTCTCCACCTCTTGCGGCGCCGAGCGGACCAGCAGGAGGTGCGAACGGCATTCCTATAGGTCCACGAGATCGAGGTATTCTTAACGCCCCATCAGGACCAAAAGGTTACACTGAATCACAGATTCCGAAAGACTACCAGAAGGGAGTCGCTTTTGTTAATGGGTCTGGCATAAATGGTGCAGGCACGGCAGGTTTGATCGATCGAGAATGCGAAGATAGCGACGCGAGTGATGAAGAGATCGAGCGCAGGAGGAAAGAGAAGAAAGATGCCGAGCTCGAAAAGCAGTATCAAGATCAGAGGCGAAGATGGTTGAACCGAGAAAAGAGTCGAACGGCAGCCGTAGAGCGCGAGAAAGGAAGAGATAAAGAGGAGCAAGCACAGAGGGAGACCGAGAAAGAGGCCGTAGCCAAACGCTTAAGAGAGTGGAACGACGATGCCGAAGCCAGCAGAAAGGTCGAGGAGTATTATCTTGACCGAAGTTTGTGGATCCGCAATCGCACTGTTTTCAGGACCCGAGAAGCAAATATAGATGACATGGACCGGAGTGCAGAAGACAAGGAGAAAGCTAGGGATGCACAGCAGAAAGAGCAAGCTAGAGGAATGGCCGATGATTTCCTCAATCGACAAGCAATGGAACTTGATATCAAGGCGCCCAGGGAACCACAGCGCTTCAAATTGTCACTTGGTGCAGCGGCGCAGAAAGCACAAGCCGCCGCCACCGGCAGGAGAACTGTTGCCGAAGTGGAAGGCTTGCTTGAAGATGAGGAGGAAGCTGACAGCTCGGCAAAGAGAACACTTATACCCATCAAGTTCGACAGCGCTGCTGACGCTATGGGCTTGACTGAAGAAGAGCGCAAACAGGCTGCAAGACAATTGGCTGGTGAAATCCCTTCGGACAAAGAAGGGTTATGGAAATGGCCTATCAAGTGGGAGTTTGTGGATGAGACTGTTCTCAGTGAGGAGCTCAAACCGTTCGTGGAGAAGAAGATTGTGGAGTACCTGGGTGTACAGGAGCAGATGTTAGTGGAAGTAGCAGAGGAGCACATCAGGAAGAGGGGCGAGCCTCAGGCTTTAGTAGAGGAACTTGAAGGGGTGAGTGCTCTCAATTTGGTATTTCGTAGGATGTGTGCTGACTTCAATTTTACAGGCATTGGACGAAGAGGCCGAAGTTCTGGTGAAGAAGCTCTGGCGAATGATCATATTCTTCAGCGAGTCGGAGAAGCGAGGACTGTCAGAGAGGTAGCTGATATCAAAGCCCAAGCTCTACGGCATATTGCGATGGCACAGACCTATGCATGCGTTCTACTCACCTAGCAGCATTGCGGGTGGGTCGCTCTGTTGAATCTTACTATCAAGTCAGATATCCCGTTACCGAGCTCAGGTTGGTCAATTCTGCAAAATGCATGTAGTCTCCTCAACTCATGCATTGTTCCAGGCTTCTTTGATCGGCTATAAGTCTTGCCTCACAATAGTCGAGAATGCGTTTCCATGGTAAAAGAATGTGGAAGCAGCGAATAACAAGAACGCCACCTTGGTACTCCAACCTTTGTTTCCCTTTCCCAACCAAATCATTTCTCCGTTCTTATTCAGTCAGCCAATCTTCATGCGATTAGGCCCCGCCCTAGCCAGGTGGGGCTCTGACTGTGAAATGGGCGTTGTAGAGCGTTTGGTGATTTGAATGCCCGAGAGAAAGGGACGCCGGGTGCATTGAGTGGTTCCGAATTATGTTGTTGACTGCTGATCTCTTGGTGATTGCCCGACGTGCGCTCATTGCTGAGATGGATGGCAAGGTTATATAGATTGCGGACTTGGGCGCTTCAGTGCACCAATGGGCCTCTTCTTTTGATGTTCCGTCTACTGTTCTGAATCTTGATTAGGGCAGTGAGCGTGGAATTTTTGTGGTGTCTCAGCTCCGGCCACTTCCACCACTACGAGTATATCCTGTCATACTGAATTCCAGGAAGCTGGTCTCGCTTTCGTTGTCCAATTGCACCCAAGAGATGTATAGTAGTACTATGGAGACCGCTTTACCTGGAATGGACACTGGCTTTCTGTTGTAGTCGAGCCTCTCCAATTGATTCTTTTTTTTGAATGATTCCTCTATTGTTCTATGTCTGTAGGCAGTGAGCCAAGTCATCGCTATGGGGTATCTAACCGCAATTACAACCACAATCATATGCCATCATATCTCCTGCCTAAATTCCCTCGAGTAGGCAGTCAGCTAACTCGTCTTCAAGAGATATTCCATCCGCAACCCCAACCACATTTTGTCATATCTCCTTTCCAATCTCCAAGAAGGTAGCATCCCCCTCCCTGCCCAACCCCTTCCAGTACTCATCCCTCTCCTTCAGCACCTCCCGTGCCCACACCTTCACCTCCTCGAGCTTGATTCCCCTCGCCACACGTGCGAACTCCCCGAGATTCAGATCGCCTTTCGGCTCTTTTGTTTTCTCATACTCCACCATCTGCAGCAGCAGCTCCATCTTATCCACATCATGCACGAACATGCTCTCGGGCGAGATACCATCCTCATACTCCTGCCATATCGCCCGTATGGCCTTGCCTTGATCCCCACCTCCCCAGACGCCTAACAATGAATTGCACAGATAGTCCATTGTGGTCGATTCTCGCCGCGATTTCTCTTCTTTGGCCACGCCTTCGACAGGTGTGATGTCTCCGACTAGCGCCTCCGCCATATCGTGTATCAAAGCCATCTTCGTGCAGTGGGGGATATTGAGGCGGGAAGAGAGGGATGCGGGCGCAAGCATGGTCATGATGGACATGCGGTACATGTGGTCCGAGATACTCTCGCCATTGTCGATTCCGAAGCGGCGCCAGCCTTCGCGGGGGGTAGTCTTTAGGCGCTCGAGGAGGTGAAAGAAGGGGATGGGGGATTGGGGGTTCGTTGGGGTGGAGATTGAGGCTGTGGAGAGAGCTAGGAGGTGTCAGCGCTGGGGTCTGCGGATGAGGGAGTTGCGATATTTACCCTTGTCAACGGACCACTCTTCTCTTAAGGAGGCTTCTGTAGGTGTGACGCTGGCAGCTACGTGCAGCTTCAAGCCGGGCTCGGATACCCCATTCGTGTGATGTGATGATACTGAATTGGCCATGCCTAGTTTGTGTATCCTGAGTTTGGAGGATGAGAGGAAAAGTCGGCGAGCTGTAGGTGTCATTCGAAAGAGAAAAATGATTAGGAACCCTGTTACTGTTATGTAGGCATACCCCGCGGAAGGTGACACAATAATCGTGACGCTTCCTTACAGCGGTCAGAGGTTTGCGCAGCGGAGAGAACAATGGTGAACCTTAATTGGTGTAAACAATGCCCGCCGAGGAATCTTACCTTAAAGTATCTTTAGGCTGCGGGAGGCTCGATTTTAGCGGCCTTGTACCCGCGTTTTAGGGCGCTACTGGGGTCGTCGTCCGGCACCACTCCGGCTCTGTGTTTACTTTGCAACAGCTTCACTCTACACATTGCCTGGGAGGATCTAGACGTATCTCTGCCTGTTCGAGCTGTCGGCTAACACATCTCTGAGATTATATCATGCATTCAATTGCTGTGCGCCGCGATGAGCAAAACACAGGCACCTACAGTGCAAGCACACGCGACTTCGAGTATCTCTGTATTCCTCACAAATCTTCACCTACTCGACCTGGACAGGTGCAATGATTGGCCCGCAATCAACTCAAAAAGCTTCACGGCGAAAAACACCTTGGAGAATGAAAAGGCCCGTATCCGCTGTGTCGAATGGGCGCTCTACCGCTTGTTTGAGCTGTGGGATCTTGAAGAAACAAAAGATGTTAGAACAACTCATGCCTTGCCCGTGATCCCTAGCTGATATGTGAACGTAGAAGCTTCAGCCGTTTTTCCCTCCACTCGTACCACTGCAGTCTCTCAACCTACGCGCCGCCCTCTTCAGGTGTCTGAACGAGCTCAAGAAGAATGGCGATTGGGGGAAAGAGGTGATGATCCGGAAGACTATGTTCGACGATTGTAAGGGCGAGAAGTTACAGCAGCTACTGATTTCATTCTCGACCATCGTCTTGCGGAAGGTCTTGGCTACGGGACATGGTGGGAAAGCAAGCATTGCTGCCAGGCTGGCCATTGCCAAAAGAATTACGCAGAAAGAGCATGAATCTTTTCTGCCTTTGGCTGTCGCCCACAGAGCATCCTTGACGGCATTACTGCGCAGGAAACGAAACATGAGGACTCGTTACCGCAGCTTCGGCCAGACTTTGAAGTCAAAAGAGGAGGAGCTAGATCAAAGGTTCGAAGCTGTTGTTTCAAATCAGAACCTCCTGGACCAGCAGGCCATTCCCGATCACACAGTGTCACGTGTTTCAGCTTTATTTGAAAAATATTGGCAGGGCGATAACAAAATAGTGAATGTCATTGCGCAAGGCGAAGAGCAAGGACTTCGCGACTCTTTGCTGGACAAGCCTTTCGAAGCAACATGGTGTGAAGTCTCCCGTGGCTCCTTCAAAGCCGAGATCGGCACTAGCCGTGACGGACTCATGGAGGATTTGGAAAGACGAATAGCCGAGCAGCAAGCAAGGCTCAGTCAATGGAAAGACTTCAGAGAAGCGATCAAACGGGACACGAAGCTGAGAGTCCCTCTAAACAAGCAAGATCTCGGATTGACTAGGACGACAAGCAACGACCAAGATTTGCAGAAGCGAAAAGAAAGAGATTTTGTCTTTAGTCCGAGAAAGAGCCCTAGAAAAAGCGGCTGGGAGATTGAGCATCAAGCGAACGAGATGTCCCCAACACCTTTGAAGCCAGCTGCTATTGAGGAGGAAAAGTGCTCTTCGCCAATGCTAGCGAGGAAGCTCGATTCTGCGGCCCAAAATACATCCTCGAAAGGTCTCGAGCCTCAGGCTCGATTCTCTGCAAGTGCGACTTCTGCACACGACGGCAGGCTAGATTACAGTGATGAATCAGGCTTCTCGGAAATCTCGGGTGGGCAACTGCATTACACGGAGTCATCAGATCATGCTGTAAAACTTTCAAACTTAGAGGATTCTTCGCCCTCGATTCGGCCCAACAAGGTACAAGCTCATGAGAAGAGAGAAAGCGTTTTCAAACACGCCAAGAAAGACTTCAATAGATCTTCCATCTCTGGCAGTAAACCCTGTCCGGTACAGCAACAAGGCTTGAATACCGAAGACAATAACTTGTCGTCCTCGGACGTATCCATGAATGGCGAGCCAGAGATCAAGGCCTGTTCTAATTCTAATTCGCGGGATGAGGATGATATCCTTGCAGAACAGATCATCTCCATGACCATCAACGCTGCCCCAACGCCAGCCAAGCCGAAATTGTCATTGGCAGAACGGACCCGACAATCAATGGCATTCGCCACTCCAAGCGGCTTTCAAGGATTGACAGCACGTGAAGCATCACCGCCTTCAACACCTTCCATTGCAGCAAAGAACGAAAGTAGATATACAGACAACGGCAGCACAAACACGCTCCTCGAGCGCACAAGACAGTCCATCTCAATGCTGCCTCCCAAACCCAAAGCATCGCGCAAATCCATACACAATCGTCGCGAGTCCAAAATATATCCAACGAATCAATTCGAGACACCCAAGAAGCAGCTATCAATGGTGGAAGAGGCAACACCGCCAGAAGTGCTGTTCAGCCCCGGGGCAGAATATGATAGCGTTTTCAAAAGCCGACCGAAGATCGCTGTCAGTCCTACTCCTTCGCCTATGCCTGGCCATCGCTCGAAGATGAATGATACGCATGAGGATGAAAGCGCCGGAGATGGTATCGGTCGAGTGCAGAGTTCGCCGCTGGCTAGGATTACGGCACGAGTGTAGTGTTTTGGACTTTGTATTGATACCCATGACAGTATTTTCTGGTAGAGCAGCCTTATAATGCATGAGTCTTTACCTACGGATCAAAAAACAATGTCAATGCTCAGACGTAGGTTCTGATATCGTCTGGACTTTGAGAAGTGAATCGCGAAAACGATTTATCTGTCAAGGTTTGCTGCTGCGGCAGCTCACAGAATATTCTATTTTTCAAGAACGCTTCTAGGGGGTTATCCATGCTTCGCAAACAGCAAGAGTGCAATATGAACTTGACATCCTCCGACGGTACTGAACTGTCAGGCCAACATTTCTGGCCATGACGTAAACATCGTTTACAGATATGTGCATAGAGCCTCGGGTGATTCAACACCCAGATATATGGTCACGGCTTGCAAACCTGGCTGAACCTTTGTAGGAGCTCCTGCGTTGCAATATTAGCCACCAGCAACGACACTGATTGTGTAATGAGTGTCAGAGTCTGGCCTTACCTGAAAGTCACAATTATCCATGCTACCGAAGACCGCATGCTTGCCTAACTTCTCGGTAGTCACTCTTGGGCTCGAGATGCCAAAGGCTACCCTGGCCAGGAATCGGGCGTCATCTCGAATCTTCGTGGCAGACAGTATTGCTTTGATTTTGTCCTCGTCAATAGGATCGGTTTGACGTTTCTTGTCGCCTTCAAGGAACAATATAGGGGTTTTCGTAAGGCAATAACTGCAGTTGCCGCATCCATTGGTTGGTAATGACTCCTCGTCACCAAAGTGCCTTGCGAGCTCGCGAGCCAGGCACCCGTTCGAAGTGATGAGATCAATCACTCCGTGGACGCGTTCCATATCACTCTGTTCCCTGGCTTCGATCTGCTCGTGGACGGCGGTAATGATGTCTCTTTTGGCATCTTCACCTTGAGGAAATTCCTTGAGTACTCGGAACCGATTGACAACGCCGCTGGGCTTGAGTTCAATGGCGCCGCGATCATGCCATTCTTGAAGTTTCCGAACGGCATCCGCGCGAGGAAACCCACCACTTCGGGCGGCGACGTCAACATCGATGTGGATCCACTTCTTTGCTGCTTTGCTAACTTTCCGAAGACTTTCCGTGACCTTGGATCCGTCGATAGTAAGCCCATTGAACGATGGTAATTTGGTGTACTTGTACTCGGAGTACTTTGGGGTCACAGCCCTGATCAACCCAAAGCGGAGCTCTAGTTGAGCATTGAGGAGGTCTAAAGCATTTCTCTGTTGAAAAATCAGTGTTCTGAGCTCGTCCGAAACACCAAGACACCCGAGGCCTACCCTAATATCCCACTCTCTCGATTCGTCATTCACATTTCGCTCAATGATTTCTCCTGGTTTTGCGTACCTATGAAGCTCGAGAAACTCACCTACCAAGCCGTTCACGCTTCTTAGGCTTGGTACATCGGCCCGGGACCATTCTTCCATGATCCTGATGTCTTCGGCACACAAGTAAATAAGACATGTACTTGGAAGACCGTCTCGTCCTGCTCGGCCTATTTCTTGGCTATAACCTTCTAGGCTTTTGGGAACTGCAAAGTGGACAATGTTTCGTATGTTGGCCTTATCGATGCCCATCCCGAAGGCAATAGTAGCAATGATCTACCCAGACTATATTTAGGTCCCTGAAAACTAGCGGACAGGACATTTAAACCACTTACTACAACATCTTCCGAAGCCATGAACTTCTCCTGAACCGCGGTCCTAACGTCACTCGACATCCCGGCATGATAGCCATGAGCGTTAAACCCATCCTTCTTGAGGTTTTTGCACACTGTGTCCGTCTGATCATGCGTTTGTACGTAAACAATGGTTGACCCACCATTCTTCCGTAGAAAGCCCGTCAGGTCAGCTTGCTTCTCTGCTCCGGACTTGAATGATTTTGCAAGTAAACGTAGGTTTGAACGATACGTAGTGGCACGGAACACACCATGCTTGTTGATATCGAACGCAGCACAGATGTCATCAGCAACCTTTGGGGTGGCCTACGAAGCATTAGACTCTGTCGCCGGCGCACTTTGCAGAGAAATTAAAGTGACGCATACCGTAGCTGTCAAGCAAAGGACCCTCTCCGCTTGAACCTCCTTGGCGAAACGGGCAACTGCATTGCGGCGTTAGCCATGCATACGTTCTATTTTGACATAATTTCATGACGAACGCACCTTTAAGGTAATCTGGTCTAAAAGCGTGCCCCCACTCAGAGATACAGTGGGCCTCATCAATCGCTATGAGCCTAACCTTCGTCGCTGTTATCATCTCCACAAAGCCTTCGTTATTCAGACGTTCAGGGGCCACATATCTATCGAAAAGATTTGTCAGTAAGAATGATAGCCGAGGCAGCCACCAATTATATCCTCCGGGAACGATGTCCTTAGCGAGGCATGGCTTCGCTGTTTGAGAACTGTTGAAAGATAGCTTCGAAGAAAACTGGTTGTTGGCAAGAAAATATACAGTGAGGTTCACTTAGAAGAGATATGGACTCATATTCACGAGCTGTACGGTGATCCTCTTTGCAGTAGGCAACGAAGGGTCATAAGTCCAGATGCATTCGGCCTGGATTGAGATAGTGGAATGGTTGCTTACAGCAGCTTCAACTCGTCTCTTCGTAGCTTGTCGCAGGTATCGAGCCAGGCCTCGCGAGACTGCGATGAATCCATTGCAGCCGCGCAAACACCTCGCCTCCTCAACGCATCCACCTGGTCCTAAAAGGTAAGATTAGCTTTGACAATGGGCCGAGAATATTTTGGAAACCTACTTTCATGAGCGCTATTAGGGGGCTCACGACAAGGGTTACACCTCGACCGGGGTACCGACCGCATTGCTCGTCGTATTTGTCAAACGCGAGAGCAGGAATCTGATATACTAAGCTCTTCCCACCTCCAGTCGAGAACACGACCACAGCACTGCCACCTGCTACCAGCAGTCCGATCGCTTCTTCCTGCTGGTGGCGAAATTCAGAGAAACCCCAAGTCTTCTGGAGAATGCCTCGAGCTAAGGAGATCGCTGCTGTGTTCTCGTCCATTCTTGGTTTCTTGGCGTAGGGAACATCTCCGAAATCAGGTGAAAGCTTGCGTTTCGAGCCGGAATTGTCAATGATGCGATCTCCAGATTCTGCCAGCATCATGTCTGAGTCGTCGACTTCTCCAAATTCATCTTCCTCTCTTTCACACTCCTCCCCTTCATCTTGTAGATAGGTCAACAGGTTTGTGAAGAGTGTCTGCAGTGGCTCCAATGGCACTGTCTTCTTGTCCTGGATACTCTGATATTTATGGATCTCAGTGATCAGTCGAGTTTTGTGTTCCTCACGAGATAGAGCAATTGGTGCCATGGTTGCAATTTAGGGGAAGCTACATTGTATTTCTATCCACGGAGTTCAAATACTAGGGAAGGAGTGCAAACGCACATGGCAAAAGAAAGTTGGACGGTCTTTGAGCAAACATGTCTTATAAATTGAGATGATAATTGAAGTCAATAGTGACGCGTTTGGGCATCCGCGTTCTGCCAAGATTTGGCATGTAACCGGACAAGTGCAAGGGTCCAGCCCCTCCTGGAAACGCTTGTTGCTTGTGTGGACGAGGGTCGGTCAGTCGGAACGTGGCACACCAAATGGGGCCCAGCCTTATAACACCGCAGATTTCACCCCTTGTCCCCTCCAACAACACCTTCTACACAACCTTTAGAGGACTGTTCAGAGCGTAAAGGCTTGTTTACTAGATCCTAAATAGTTGTGGGGCCCTTAATGTCTATGGAAAGGGTAAAGTAAAATCTGTGATGTTGCAAGGCTAGGCCCCATTTGGTGTGCCACGTTCCGACTGACCGACCCTCGGGAGGGAGAATCGCAGACGACCTGACTGTTGGCAAGAGCAGTCTTGCCTTCCTTCGTAGTGGCTGAAATCGCTCAATAGATCAATCCAATTAGCCAGCAAACATTGCGACATATGAGGTGGTGATAGAGTACTTGCTTGATCTTTCATCTGGTCTTCTCACCGCCCTGCAGGACTGCAGGGTTCCGCCCGACGCTCGAACGAGTACCTTACCATCAAGCTGGCTATCTCCAAGCCTGTCAAAGTGCTCGCCCTTTCCTTTTTGCTATTCATCGGCATTGTTTTAGTCCTGGCTCCTCCTTCTCACTTCGCCTCAAGAGTGTCAGCAATCTTCAAGCAGCTCGGTCCAATAGGTACTAAGACGGGTCTTCGGCCGTCAGTCTCAGTGAGTAGACCACTGACTACTGTAGCTATGGCCCCTCAAGCCTTCAAGAAGCCGCCGCAGGCTCCACCGCTCTTCACAGGCACTTCACAGTCTGTGATTGACGATACGAAGCGGATAGTCGAGAAGTCGAGAAGCACTGAGGACAAGATCGTGGCAGCAGTCAAAGCCCAAGATGCAACCTTCGAGAATGTCATGTTGCCAATGGCCTATGACGAAAACGACGGAGGACTTGAAACGCATATCATCGGTTTCTATCAGTCAGTCTCTACGAACCAGGAACTACGAGATGCGTCTACAAAAGCCGAGGAAATGATGGACGACTTTTCCATCGAGTCGTCTATGCGGGAGGATGTTTACAAGCTGGCCGAAGCAGCTCTTAAAAAGGGAGCAAAGCTGGATGCCGAATCTCAGAGACTACTAGAGAAGGTTCACAAGGACTACATACGCAATGGGCTGGGGCTACCTGCCGGGCCGAAGAGGGACCGGTTCAAGGAGATCAAGAAGAGACTCAGTCAGCTCTGCATCGTTTTTTCGAAGAATCTGAATGAAGAGATTGGAGGACTTTGGTTCGATCCGAAGGAGTTGGAGGGTGTACCAGAAGATGTCTTGTCATTGTTCGCCAAAGGCGAAGGGGAGAACGCTGGGAAAATCAAGATGACATTCAAGTACCCAGACATTATTCCTACGACTAAATATGCAAAGAACCCAGAAACGAGGAAGACGGTGTATCTTGCGAACGAGAACAAGCTGCCACAGAACATACCAATATTCCGCGAAGTGATACTGCTTCGTGACGAAGCTGCTCGACTGCTGGGATATCCGAATCATGCCACGTTCGTTATCGAAGACAAGATGGCCAAGACACCCAAAACCGTCGATGACTTTCTTGGCGATTTGAGAACGCGACTTGCGAAAGGAGGGGAGAAAGAGAGAAAGGCGCTTACAGAGCTCAAGAAAAAGGAACTAACGGAGATGGGCATGGCGGATAGCTTCGACGGTCGCTACTATATTTGGGACAACCGCTACTACGATCGTTTGATGCTTGAGCAAGACTACTCACTCGACCAAGAGAAGCTTGCTGAGTGGTTCCCTCTCGAGACATCCATCCGTGGCATGCTCACCATATTTGAAACCCTCTTCGGCATGACCTTTGTGGAGATCACTGGCGAGGATCGTGGTGCCATCTCTCCATCTGGCAACGGCGATGATATTGTCTGGCACCCTGAGGTGCAAGTGTTCAGCGCCTGGGACTCGGAAGACCAAGGCAGTGGTTTCGTTGGCTACCTCTATCTCGACCTCCATCCCCGAGAAGGGAAATACGGCCATGCTGCGAATTTCAACCTACAGCCAGGCTTCGTCCAAGAAAATGGCACGAGACGTTACCCCGTCACCGCGCTCGTGTGCAACTTTTCAAAGCCTACACCCAAGAAACCCAGCCTACTCAAGCACAGCGAAGTCACCACACTTTTCCACGAGCTTGGTCATGGTATCCACGATCTAGTATCCAAGACTCATTACTCCCGCTTCCACGGCACAAACGTTGTCCGCGACTTTGTCGAAGCCCCCTCCCAGATGCTTGAGAATTGGTGCTGGACTCCCTCACAGCTCAAAGCACTGAGCCACCATTACTCATCATTGTCTTCGGAGTACGAAGCTGCATGGCGCGAGAGAGCAGGCGAAGGCGCACCCAAGCCCGAGAAGCAATTACCTGACAAGATGATCGAGGATCTTATCAAGACGAAGCATGTCAATTATGCGATGTTTAATCTACGCCAACTGCACTTCGGCATCTTTGACATGACTGTCCACGAGCCCAAGAGTCATGCTGAAGTTGAGTCTTTCCATTTCAGCGAAATGTACAACAAGCTGGGTTATGATCTTACGCAGCTGGACACTCCTGCCCAGCTTGGGGGAGGTTACGACTTCGGTAAGCCCAGTAGTTCTACAATTATTGGAGTATTGCTAATCTGCTACTACAGGACACGGCGAAACAACCTTCGGCCACCTCCTTGGCGGGTACGACGCTGGCTACTATGGCTACCTTTCTAGCCAAGTTTACAGCACAGACATGTTCTACACTGTCTTCGAAAAAGACCCAATGAACGGCGAAGAAGGCCGACGCTATAGGCATATGGTACTGGAGAAGGGAGGAAGTCAGGATGAGATGGAAACGTTGAAGGCGTTCCTGGGTAGAGAGCCCAACGGGGATGCTTTTTACAGGGAAATGGGACTGGCGTGAAAGATTGGATGCAGATGACGGATGTTTGGAGAATGAGGTTAGAATGGAAAACGAGAGTCGGAGGAGACGTGCATGATACCCATGACGAAAAGTATGGTTACTTGCGGCTTTGGGGGAGTTGTGAAGAGAGCATGTGAATACTTGTTGCTACTCACCAGAAGGCTGGAGGTACCATATCTACACCTACATGTAGAATGTGATAGATTTGATGAACACGCATTTGTTAAAGGAACGAAGGAGCGTGAACCATCCACTTGGACAAACTCAAAGGTGCAAATGGTGGGTTTTTACCGGCACAGAACGCCAGCTTTGAACCATCATCGTGCCAAGTAAAGAGGAAAAGGTCGAAATGATGGAATCAATGCTGCATAAAATCCGTTGTCGAGATAGTAATATCGAATACAGGCGTGAAGGGATGTTACCCAGAAATGTGGTCTATTACGGAGGGATGAATGGTCGATGATTTACGGAAATATTACACGCATCATGGGGCTTTGGGACAAAGACGAACGTAGGACTTGCCATTAAGGGGGTAAATGCCCGTCCAACCCGACCATTGTGTACTAGGTTGCCAATTTGACAATCTTTTCCTATTATCATCTACCACATTCGTGGCTTACCCTCTACAACGCATGCACGGCCGCTGCTCGGCTTTTTTTTTGTCCAGCTTCCATTTGACCGGCTAACTCTCACTTTTGTGCTTCATTATACTCATTGTTGAGCTTTGGCTAGGGCAAACGAAAGGCCACCAACCCGTACCCAAACAACTACACAATACTGCCACCATACCCATGAGCGCGCGCTCATGATATTGGTCCAACCCTACCACATAAACCTCTGCACCATCCCCGGCTCCTGCGGCCACTCAAATCCCCAATACAAGAAAATATACCCAGTGACCACATTAATCCCCAAAAACCAGACGGTCTCCAGCCAGAGCCGATAGTCGTACCCTTTATTCGCTGCGGTGGGGTGCGGACTCGCAACGTGCAAGCGCCACATCAGCCATGGTACGATGAGGTAGCGTGGCTCTACTAGTGGTGCTGTGGCGAGGGATAGGGTGGTGGCGAGGAGCCAGATGAGGAGGAAGCTGACTCGGTTTTCCGACGCCTTTGGGGATTTTGTCGATGGGGTATCAGACTGGGGTTTTTGAGGCTTCGGCGGTTCGATCGCTTTTTGCTGCAGACCGCCGAGTGTAGTTAGAGTAGCCCATGCGCAGAGGAAGTAGACGGGGACTGCGAAGTATTTGATAGCTGGATGGCCGAGAAGCAGCCGGAAGACGTAGAACATGTAATGGCGGTTGTCGGCCAAAGTGAAGGGATGAACGATGGTGTTGTAGTGTACGATCAGCGCCATAACTGCCATGGCAGGAATGGCGATTATGAGTCGTGGGAATCTGCTACGGATGTTCTTAGGGTGATAGCCTAAAGCTGAGGGCAAGATTTGATAAGAGACGACTATGTCGAGGAAGTAAGGGTAAAGTAGCGGCAGGGAGAAGAAGACGAAGTAGGGCCAGATATAGAGCATTTGAGCTATGTGGATAGATGCGATGTGATTGTCCTTATCACCTATGCAGAGTAAGCAGGCTGACAGACATGAGGCTGAATACAACGGCGTACCGAGAACGACGCCACCGTTCCAGACCACAAATCCAGCAAATCCACCAAGGATCGTCAAGTATGGAGTGAGTGACCATGTGATGCCAGGCAGATCAGCCACTGCGGCAACAGCGAATGAGATGGCCGATTTGATGTAATCTAGGCGGCCGGTCAGCGTATGTCTAGCTTCTTAGAAGAATATATCTTACCTTCAATAGACGCCTCGCTAATGAGAGGATCGTACGCCGAAGCGGGGGGCCAACTTCCACGAACCACTTCTTGGAACGTAGGGTTTGCAGAAATTTCGATTCCTGGTCGCCCTCTGTGGACTGTGCGACAGAAAGCTAGACCTCCCAGGAAGATGGACACCCAGAAGATGTTTGTCTGTCGGAATAGCAGAGATAGAAGTCCCGCTACAACAATGACGAAGTCGTGCTGTTCTTTCAAAAAGCACCGATACGCAAAGAGCACGGATAGTGCTGATAAGATATCCGTATAGTAGAGGCCATAGAAGAAGAAGAGCGGAGGGAAAAGGCATATATTGAACCTAGTGTGGATCAATTCTGCTGAAGACCAACAAGATCGCGCTTCTAGGTCTGCCTGTTCAGTATAAAAGAATCAGCAGATGCCATTACGGACGAAACCTAGACACCTTCCAGGATTACGAGGAAAGCTCCTTACTCCCGCGACAAGCCTTGCGCTTCTCGAGGTACTACTAAGATGAGAGAGACAGCCTCAGCAAGACGTACCTCACCTTGATTCTCAGCACCGAGCATCAACAGATCGTAAACCACCAATAGCAGCAACGCACTACCAAGCCAATTGACAGCCCGATAGAAGGAGGCATCCATCTCGCGAGGCATAAAGCCAGAGACCTTATAGAACAGGGAGCAAATGTAAGACACAATGTACAGGCCGGGAGGAGTAGTGATCTTGGGATCCCAGACATGCCAATTGTTTTGAACGTAAGTTTCTGCTTGCCGAACGTGGAATACTTCATCCTACGTACGTTAGCCAGAACACTCTTGGAACATAGCTAGACCATTGTCGTACTAAGTATGGCGAGGGGACAGATCGCTGTACAAGAGTAGACCATGTTCCGACAATGGCCATGAAGACCGCCGACGTAACAAGGAGATGGCCGTTAAGTGTGAACCTTTCGGCTGGCTTCGCCATGATGATATAACAAGAGTGCGTTTTCTTCTGAAATTCCCCCCTCTTGCTGACTAGCTCAGCCGAGATCTGCACTCATCGCATTCACCCTCGAGGCTTTCCAATCGGGTCGTAATATCTTAAAGCAGATATTAGGTCTTTCGATCAACAATAAAGAACAGCAACTTTAAAAGAATGATAGCTCGCAAACAGTCGCCCTTTGCCTGATGAAAAGGAGACTTGTTTAACAAAATGGATGCTAATATCAGATCTTTTAAAAACACAATACTCGAAGCTTGCTGATTTGCTAGAAGTCCACGAATCTTAGAGCCTTCCATCTACACCCGGACGCGTACCGCGTTTAGCGCTAGAAAAGTGAATGCATCCAATTACTCTGCACCAATTGATCATCGTAGAGCAAACGAACCATGGCTCTACCATTTCCTTCAGGATTAACGCCCCCGGAGACTGCATTTCTATGCGAAATGGAACTGGTAACAGTGATCCCTCGCCAAAGGCTAGAAGGGCTAAATCTACTGGGGGTGAGTGGACCGCATTGAATCAACTCGGCTCTCGCAGCGAACCGTACGTTCTCTCGCACGCGATCTAATATTGCAAAACATGTTAACATATTGTCTCTACTACAAGGGCCCAACACCACCCCTCAACCCCCCCTACCGTACTCCTCTCCCCCTCTGGCTCGCTCTCCTCCTCAAACGCCAACGCCGCGCCAACATCCTTCCCCCACCCTGGCTCTCCCCCTCGTCCCTCCATTCAATCCTCGAAGATGAGAAGAAATCCCCTTCATTCTCTCTCCCTCCCCCATTACCACCCCACACAACCACCTCCCCACCCTTCCTCCCCAGCGCTACGGCCGACGCGCCCCCAGACGCACTACCCTATCACTGGCTCGAACTAGGGGAGATGCTATTAGAAGCTGCGAGCGATGACATACCCGAGCCTGATAATTTGCGGAGGTTAATGCGGGACTTGAGGGAAGTACGGATGGCGAAGATGAGAGCTGGAGTGGGGGTATTGGAGGGTGGGCGGGAGGTTAACATGAATGGGGTTGGGGGGATGGAGGTTGCGGAGGGAAGGGCGTTTATTGGGGGTGTGGTGGACGGGTTGAGGAAAATAGGGGCGAGTAAGGAGATGACGAGGAGGGAGAGGGAGGCGGAGGAGAGGGAGAACGGCGTTGGGAGTGGGGAGCATGAGGATGATGATGATATGGATACTTAGTATTTGTATGCGGTGCTATCAATACTATAATTGCTATCAATACTATAAATGCTATAAATGATGCTGTAGGATGTGGCCAAAGACGTGCTTTTTCTTGCGTTGGACGGAACCAGTTCATGTATTTGTCCTCCATTTGCTTGCTTATTCCTGTTTGAGAATCGGCTGGCTCACGGTGCTGTACATATTCGGCAATTGCGTTCTCGGCGTGTGCTTCTGCGTCGTAACTGTAGACCGCTAGTACGGTGGCTGGGTCACCATAAAGATTGGGGGAGCGCAGAAACGGTTGTCCTGTGAGCTCGGTTGACATCGCTGCATCGCGTGCTTGCTGTTCTGGCCCGTCTGGGAGATGCCAGATCGCTCCATTGAGGAAGGATACTTGCTGCTTCGCATAGGCTTTCGGCATCCGCTCATTTTCGTACAGCTCGACCGCTTCCGCTATGCTGATGTTGCCCTTCACAGCCTCGCCAATCGTCTTGGCAAGGAACGCGCCGTCCTATTCAATATTCCGGAGTCAGCATCTCTAATTCGAGATTGTTGATCCGGTGAGGAGACAAGCTTCGGAAGCGCGATGGAGGTGAGACGTTCTAGTTTACTTCCCCAACGTGTGTTATATTACATTTCCGTGGTTAGGAAGAGGAAGAAATATCTCCGAAAGACGTACCTCCATTGAAGTTGCGGCACCTTGTGCCATATGGTTGACCATTGAGTGCGCAGCATCACCAATCAAAACGATATTGCGAGATGGAGTGGACCAAGTCTTCAACGGTCCCGTGACCATTAAAGGCCATCTCTGGGCTTCCGGTATCATGTCCACGACACGCTTTATCCGAGGGTCATAATCTTTGTATGTGTCACGCAGCTCTTGCATATCAACCTCCTCAACGCTATTGACCAGGTTCGGACGATGATGAGAGAGCACCATATTGAAATCTTTACCTGCCGAAATTGGATATGAGATTATGTACGATTTATCCGACATCCAGACCTCCATCGTGAGCTTGTTGATCAAATCTTTCGCAACGGGATCCTTGCGTATTTGATCGTATGGTACAATCGCTCGATAGGCGCAATTCCCGGTAGGAGTTTTTGGTTGGACTTTAGGCAAAATAGTCCTCCTAACGACGGAGTTGATGCCATCGGAGCCAATCAAGAGATCAAAGCTATGTTTCTTGCCGCGTTGGGTGGTCACCTTGACCTGACCGACGTTTTGGTAATTGATCTTGGTAACCTTTAAATCTATAATCACGTGTGCCCCATTTTTCTTTGCAACCTCTACCAGTCCGTCATGGAGATGAGCCCTGTGGACAACCCTGGGACAACCGAAGTCAGCACTGCCCTTTCGAATGAGGAATGGAGCATCCGTCGTGTCTACACAGTATCCTGCCTCTGGATATAGCCTACGGCTCATGCGAGAGTACGGGTGACCACTAAAAATCATCGGGAAGGTGTCGTACCACCAGGGCTGCTGAAGAGCGTTCTCCACCCGTGTCATTGGGGTGTATCCAACTTTCGTTCCATCTCTTGTGCGCATGTTGAGCTCCTCCATCCGTACTAAGTTATCACCAATAACGTCGGCGACGTCCCAGGCTCGCAAAAGCCGGCTAACGTTGGGGGTCTGTCCAGGTGATCAGCCTCTGTTTAAGTATTGTGTATCAAAAGCTCCTAAACTATCATCTGGATACCCGCGCCAATCTGAGTAAACGTCAACATTAGTACAATGGAGACAGCTTGGGTTCATATACATCTCCAAGCACAGCAGCAGCCTCAAGAACAGTGACCTTGGCACCAGCACGCCTCAAAGCAATGGCAGCAGCGAGGCCACCGATGCCTGCCCCAACAAGACCGACATGAATGTCTTTTCGTGCCATTGTATTCTAGTTTCCCAACATGCTTATATTTAAGGGTCTGGCTTGAAATTGGAGAAACGGGCGATTCTTCTAGGTATATACTGAGGCCCAAGCCTCCGAGTCTTTTAAGCAAATTCATAGTGATAATTAGATGGCAATGGGCCAGCGCGATTGGCGTGGTAGATTCGGACCCATCAACGGCTACGAATGGTAGAGAACTCTCCAACCCGGAGATAGATTGTCGATTGGCATTGAATGGTGGCATAGGGGCGGCTTCCCCGCATAAAGTCGACTCGCGTCATAGCACTATTTCCGGCACGTCAGGCATTATAGACGGATTTCCGTCAGCCTTTGGTCTCTGGTTGTTTCGCTTGTGGCTACGAATTTCAGATCTCGGGCTGAGAGCATACAGGACGAACGAAGATGCGGACGCGTGCGTCTCCGTTTAGCAGTAGAGCACGTTTTTTTGAAAACGCAGGAAATGCACTGCTGACTGCATATCATGAAAACGAAGACGAAGCACTTGTCATCCGATAGACAGACACAGATGCTTGACAATACTGGAATGGGAAAGTCAAGAGAGATACTATCGTCTACCCATCATCCTGAAGTTCCTGAGCGACGGAATTCGTAGCTCCAGATCATGTAGGAAGGGAATTGCAATATATTCAGAAGTCTTGCCCCAACTTCTCTCAAATGCAGTTTGGGCTCGGGCGAAATCTTGGGACTGGGATACGCGCCAAGGCTGAGTCAGCCCTATAGCAACGGTTTGGTAAACAAAGCTCGAACACACCTTATACAGCACCTACAAGCCTCCATCGAATCAGTGTTCAAAAACATACGCTCTTCTACTACATCTGAGTGCCTCCAATTGCAACCTGATAAGCCTTCCCAATGGTAAGCACAGATTCCCTTGAACGTCTTGTCCGCATTACTTCCCTGATGGCCCAGTGTGGTCCAGCTGTTCCAAGAGCCAACAGGGTCGCGAGGCCTGTGAGGTCCAGTCGTAGTTTCTTGCGTTATGACGAACACAATCTGCCTACAACCATTGGGACTCTCATCCTGTTCACCACACTAATTCTTTAAAAATCTACTAACGAGCCTGCAGGCGTCCACAAATTACAAAGAAGCATTCGCCCTCTTCGACAAGCGCGGCAATGGACGTGTTGCGCTCGAATCACTTGGCGACCTCCTCAGAGCATGCGGTCAGAACCCAACATTGGCAGAGATAAAAGATCTGGAGAGGAATGTTGGTGGTGACTGTAAGATGCCCCTGCGGAAACAATGACTACGAGAAGAGCATAGCTAACCGGTGGTCATTGTATAATAACAGTTGACTTCGATTCTTTCCAGAAAGTCCTAAATCGACCAGGCGGGTTCCGCGACCCTGGCGAGCCAGAAGAGTACTGCAGAGGCTTTCAGGTGTTTGACAAGGATATGACAGGGTTCATTGGCGTTGGACAGCTCAGATATAGTGGGTCTATGCACAAATGGCGACTTGGGAGGGGCTAATGAGGGTGGCAGTCTTGACAAACCTTGGGGAGAAGATGAGTGATGACGAGGTGGATGAGCTGCTCAAGGCAGTAGATACGAGCAGTGGGGAGATCAATTACACTGGTAAGCATCTGCTCTCGGAGATGAACTGAAGCCAGACTCATGCTAATATAATGTTGTTCCAGACCTCGTCCGGACCATCCTCGCCAATTGATCTATATCACCGTTTTCCTCTTCTTGCCCATCTCCATATTCATACTTCTGGCGTTTTTCGGTGGTCCATAGGTCGAGGTCTGGGGCGGCCATGGGAAGACATATCTGCATGCTCGGTAGTGTTGGAAAGTGAATAGCTTCCTAAGCATAGGATAGAATCTGCATATTCAGTGATCCTCGGCTCCAACGTTCGAAGTCCCTCGTCTCTACCAATAGTTTCCTGCTTTTTCCCGGCAGCCTTCGATCCTGTAGTAGTAGTACCGCAACTGTCAATTCTCCACTGAATTCCCACACAATTCTCAACCGGCACCCTCTATCCCCAATTCCCCGTCTCCACCAACCCCCCCTCAAGCAAATAAATCACCCTTTCCTCCTCCCCCTCCCCGCCCTCCTTCTCTCCCTCCTGACACACGCCCGCACCCACAATCTCATACCCAACACCAACCCCACACCTCCCACACCGATAAACCCTCCTCTTCTCAAACCCATCCTCCCTCCTCACAACCACCACTTTGCGCGACGGTCGCATATTCTGCGTGAGTAATGAGGGGAGGGGTGGCGATTCTTCGTTGTCGGTAGAGCCACGCGTGGGGACGTTTTGGGGCTGTGCGAGTGGTGGGAGAGGCAGGATGTGTGCGTTGTCGAGGGAGGGTGGGGCACGGCGGGGGAGGGTGGAGAGGGTGTAGGGGGTTGCGAGGAGGAGGATGGAGCAGAGGCAGTGGTAGGTTTGGATGGGTGGTGGGGTGGACATTTTGGTGGGTGGGTGGGTTTTGCGATGTGGGAGGGGTGGTGTGGTGGAGGTTTTTGGATGGAGATGGTGATGGTGATGAGGATAGGGTTTTGGATGTTTGTTCACTGGGCTCGCGATTTTGGGTGGGATATACTGAGAGTGTAATTTGTGTTTCAGTTGAGATTGAGAATTGAATTCATGATATGTTTTATTGATGTCTTCCCCCGTCCCCAGGGTAGAGCCAGCGAGCGCTATCTAAATTCTCCTCTGTGGAGTAGTCGTTCATGACTCCACGTCGACTGTCAAATATAAGTAAATGAACGCCGAAGGTAGAACGAATGAAGACTTCGAGTACAACTGAAGGATTTCGGAAGGCACCCGAAAGCATGCACGTGGGCGGTTATTAATAGATCATGAGAGTGGGGAGCCTCGGGAGCTGCTTACGCCCGAAATCCCATAGTACTCGTTATCGGATTGTTGAGAAAGTCGAATTTTATATGAGCAAAAACATCCGCATTTTGAAATGTAGCGCTAGCGGCAAAGGCAGACGTCGGAAAGCCTTTCCAACCTCCTCCCCCGGATCAGACATGTCCCGTGATTGCAGCTGGTGGAGCATTTGGCAGGCATCTTGCTTGCTACAGTCTCACATCGAAGGTCGTACAGGGGATGAGATTCAATAATGAAAGCGAGAATTTCCTGTTTCCAATTCTCGCGAATTATCATTCTTCTTTTCCGAATGTCACACTTGTGTAGCTTACTTATTCATGGCAAGTGAGGCCATTGCCACAAACGAAGTGCCTTAAAACAAGCTAACCTGAAGAAAAGACACGGACGCTCGCACCCTAGCAAGCTCCCGAGCAGAACCGAGCATATCCTACTCGGAAAGGAACACGACCATTCATAATACGAGGACAAGACCTACGAGAGTGATCTACCATTTGGTAGAAACGCAGAAAGGCAGCCTTTTCTGGTTTTGAGCTTCGATGGTGGGGGATAGCGCTCTGTGAAATGAGCGCCACCAGAATCTTGTGAACATCACACATGGCTTTATGACAGCCGCAACAGGAGTCGATGGCAAAGAAACCAGGATAAGAGCATACAGACGCAAGGAAAACATGATTGGTCGAAGTTCTTAGTTTCACAGCGGTGGTGATGTGAGACAAAGCTCACGTGAAGGATTCAGAGATCATTGATCCTGCAAGGTTCTAGCCCCCCAAGACAAAGCTCAGAAATCTTTTGAAAATGATAGAATTGTTCTGAAATTGGACTCCTCCAACAGGGTGGTTTCGACGCCTCGGTGGTGGACCCTGGCACCCTGCAATTCCACTCTCGCAAGGCAGGCAAAGAGTAAGGTGGTGAATTACTATCCAAAGAGTGTTTCCGATCCCTCGTGGACTAGACTAGACGAAGGGTCCTCTGAAGCCAAGAGCCTCGATCGATGCCCGATTCAAACGAACACGGCGGATATCCATTACCTTCGAGCATTGGCCCGTTGTCGTTGAGCAGGCTGTGTCTCTACGTGCGTTGACATGAGACCAAGGTTTTTCCTGTTCCTTGCAGGCTTCGCTGACGTTGGATAGACATGAAAAGAATGGGGTGGCCTCGTACTGGCGGCTAGGATAGTTGGGTCCAGATGTAGGGGCGGTGATCGCGTGCTTGGAAAATTAGGGTTGTGGCTGAACTTCCTTAGTCAGTAAGGGAGAAAGCGATGCTGCGCAGGGTGGAGAATGCAAAAAGGAATCTCGACTTTTTTGATTGGCTTCGCTTCCGCTGTCTACCAGATTTTTGCTATTCTCTTTTGAGGCTCCATTGATTTGGAGGGCCCAACGGTTGATTCGTACCTTAGATGACTCGTGAGTATGGTAAGCCAAGTGATAAAAATCGACACACATGGTAGATTTGATACTCCAAGTATAGTAAAACGTTTCCCTTCCTTCGACCCACAGTGACTCGAAGCTACCCCAATTCGATGACGTAATCTTCCTCCTCGTTTTTTGCTATTCGCCTGGTTCGTACCATACCAGAAAAGGTAAAGTTCCCTTGAGTGGCAGCCAAAGGACTCGAGATCAGTAGCTTATTTGATAACGCTTTCCGGCAGGGAATCTGAACAATCTAATGCAAATGCATCGCTATATGCCGCCAGGCTTTTTGAAGCAATCTTAGCAACCCGCTCATGACCATGCTGCTAAATTGGTCTATGCCAGCCTTCGTATTAGTGTGTGAAAATAGAGAGGAATACACCGTTTCGCTTTCGTCGATTTCGTCCACCGTGCTTGCTCGCCACATCCGAAACTCGCAGGCTTCCTCGACCACACCATCTCTTAACCGCAACAACAACCTGTGATCGTACACAGCAATGTCAGCATTTCGAGCTCTAGCTTCATCTGCTCAGCAGGACGAGTCTTCTTCCTCATCGCCTGCAAAATCCACCCCCACCCAGAGCAACAGCGGTGGCAATAGCGGGGAAAGTGGGCTACCCAGCGCAGGAGATTATACGAGTGGTGGTGCGGACGCGGGTAGTGGTAATAATGGCGGCCAACGAAAGCGACGCACTGCTGGAAGCGTCTCTCAAATGGCCTGCACACCTTGTAGGACAGCCAGACAGAGGGTAAGAAAACTTGCTTCATCTCAATCCAGCCGCCGTACCTACTTTACCTTTATTTTTTTTCTTTTCGCAAAGAAAGTTCTACTAGGCGAAGGCTAATGTGCGCTTGCTTTTCCGCTCCTAGTGTGACGGGATTAGACCAAATGCCTGTGGCCGATGTACTCAACGTAAGACGAATGCGTCTATGAGCCGCACATCAAAACGCACAAGAACGATCTGATTAAAGAAATCGAAGGCCTCCGAGGCGACAACAACGACCTTCTCAATCGCAATAGAGAAATACAAGACGTCGCTAGGGACAGCCAGCTAAGAAACCGGGATCTGCAACAGACAAGTGACTGGAGAGAAATAATTTTAAAGACAGTTGGGAGCAACGGCTATGATCGCGAGATCATAAGGAGGCTTCGAGCTGGCGAATCGCATCAGGCTATTGCGGATTGGCTTATCCGGGAGAATCCGAACTCCGGCGCCTTGGCTCTTGAGTCCCAGACTCATCGCCGACTGGTCGACGTCGTCAAGACGTATGAATTACAATGCTCGGGAGACGATAGCCTCCGTCGTTTTAGCCCAAGTCCATCCGAGATCCCATGGACTGGGGTCAGCACTAGTCACAAGCTCATTGGTCACCTGTTCGATCTTTACTTTACCTGGGTCCACCCAATACACATGCTTTTCAGCGAATTGGATTTCAAACACGACTTCAAAAGCATTGTCAACACTTACTGCTCTCCGTCCTTGGTGAACGCGGTCTGTGCTATGGGATGCACATTACTTGAAAGTGAAGAGTTCAGTGACAGTAGCAGAGGCCGCATCGACGCGGCAACTCTGCGCGGAGGTTTCATGGCCGAAGCTCGAGAAAATCAATCCCCGGATTCTTATCACTACCTGACCTCCATCCAGAGTTTTGGCGTGATGTATTTGGTCGAGTTGAGTTCCGGCAAGGCTCGAAGCGCAGTTGGCTATCTGAGATCTGCAGTAGAGAATCTGCAGGCAAGCAGTGGACACACGCAATCCGAGGAAGCGATACAGCTCACGTTGTGGGGATTTCAAACGCTTAATACGTAAGGCCTGCACCATTTGTTTCCTCCACAGAAAACCGTCTAACAAGGACAGGAGTTCTACCAGTATAACGTACCAGAAGATGCATGCTTCCCCAGCACACCCGACGCAACATTTAAACATGTTCGTATGGACAAAGACGAGGACACATGGCGCTTTTACCGACAGCCAGGGGACAAGCAAGATCTGCCAACTCGATCGAGCCACGTTATCTTGACAGCGTGCCAGCAAGCACAGCTTTTTCGAACAATTCAAGAAAGCCTCGATCTTTATTGTTCGCCCCGAACCAAGGTCACCGCTGAAATGTTCCTCGCGATCTACGCGAGGTATCTGGACTGGATGCAAAACTTACCGCCGATAATAAGGGACATCGATGAAAATGATCAACCCTTACCGCACGTTCTCTATCTTCAGTATGCCCAGCTTTGCATCGGAGGAAATTCAAGTTGCTGACTGTTTTCTAGCGTCCAATATCATACTGCTTTGGTACAGCATTTCAGCCCTCTACTGCATTGTGGCTTGTTCACTGGGAATGATCAGGAAGAGTTGCGTCGCATCGTTGTATTTCACGCTCGAAGTGGCTTCGAGATCTTCGAACACTCACGACGGCTCTACTCATCTCGCTTTGCGATGCCTTTGCTGAGTTTCTGCCTCATCAACCTCTGCGACGCACTTGTCCGTCTTTCGCCCCATGCGCCGCAAGCACCAGAGGTTGTCAGGTTCTGCCTTGAAATACTGCAACAGACTAGAGCTGGCTTCCCATTATGTAAACCGCTACAATGGCTTTTTCTGCAAACGGTTGAAGAACGCGGCGTGCACCCGCCCCCAGAACTGAGCGACATAATTGACTCGTTCAGTCATGTTGTCCTGGATGACGTCTTAGACGCTTGTACTCGTTTGACATACACACAGCCACTCGACCAAATCCTCCCCCATCTGGACGCAGCGATTGCAGGCGACTTCAATCGCGAATGGGACAAACAGGTTGTAAACCGACCGAAACCACATCGAAAGGAGTCATCCAGTGGAAGGTACCTCCAAATCGGCAATTTGCTGAACGATTAATGAAGGCAAATATAGAACGGAATTAGTCTGTAACAGTATCCGTGATAGCGACAGGAGCGCAGACATTTTGGCATCGTCATGGTATGTGGCGGTAGGTTTCGATATGTGGACAGCAATACAATGAACTTGACGCACCTAACGACTTATACGGACACCAGAATCAAAACTGATACAGATAATACAGAGGATGCATATGGGGGAGCACGAAGGTTTCGGAGATCCACACCTGGATGGGGATCGGCTAGGTCTTTGGCGTCCTTGTTCATAGAGGCGAATACCCCAAAACAGGCGTTTCTAATGAGCATAGAGGCGAGATGGAAGCATTGATGGAGGTCCAGTTCTATGATATGTTTGTTCTGTGCGCCAGAGCCATCTCACCTTGTATAGTGGTTGATCGCCAAGCCCTAAACCAAGGCTTGATTGTTGTGATAAGCCAAAGCATGAGCTTGCAAATGCGACAGGTAGGATCTTGTCTGCAACGTGTCAGTCAAGCAGATCATCAGTCAGGATTGTCTCTCACTAACCGATAGCTCTCACTAACCCATAAACAGGCTGCTTGACCTTTGCCAGATCTCCATCCCGAGTGCTTCCAAATGTAGCTCAATCGTGCTTGTCTGCTGAAACCGGAGTGAGGTCAATGTAGAAGTTTTTCGAATTCTGTGTGCCAGCTCACTAGCACATAATCGCGGGTACATCTCAGTCACTCGCATTCATGGCGTGACCCTCCTGCCAATGACGTCGTGTTTTCATTTTTGGACCCTTTTTGGCGCTAGTGGCGCGGACTTACCTCCGGGGATCACAGGAGATGACGCAGTTTATCGCGCCAGCATAGTCCCCTTTCCAGTCTCGCTCTCGCAAACACCTTCCTTGACTTTTCCTCAAACATGGTGAATATGTAGAAAGAGGGGCGAGCCCCGCTCGCGGGTGACAAAAGAATCGGCCCATTCAGCCAAGCCCTCCGCCCATTAATTCACGATGATTCAATACCAAAGGAGATAGACCTAAGTTTCAGACTGCAGAAGTCTTCCGAATGATCTATCCTCCAACTCTACAGTCGAAAGATTGATATCAAAATTACTATTTGGGGAATTATCCAGGCTGCCAGGTATTGAAATATCTGGCATGGGCCGATTCTTTTGTCACCCGCGAGCCCCGCTCTACTTATGCGCTACAAAGCTCTTGGACTGACTAATGCGCCCACTCCTCATTGCAGGGTCCCAGAGGGACCCTTCATATAAAGATGTGACTTACGCTACTTACCCAAACAACGACATGGCAATCTTACTCGTGGCCCTACCATCGGGAAGGACGCAAGGCATCCATATCCAGGCGAAGCGCGTGTACCGTGGCTGGTATGGCACCAACATGCAGCCACCTATTGGACCCTGAGACTCTAGTGTGGTATCAGAGATTCAGAAACAAGACGCTGGCATGAAAGCTCGCCCCTGAGGCCAAGAATGGAGATAACAGACCCCATACTCGATGCGCATCCCGATCGATGATACTAAGCAACTTTATATAAATTCTCCGTGCCGACCACCGTCCAGCACAGGCTAGATCTCTGAAGATCTTCGAAGCTGTTGCTGCATGCGTGCTCAGAGAACTGAATATCTTGGGTAATCACATCAACAGGACTACAAATCTAGGAGCACTTATACAGCTCGGAAGAGCACTGATTGAACTTGGACGGCCCATGTTTCCGTGGACCCTTCTGACGAGAACAACATCCCGAGTTTTGATTCGACTTATGTAACTAGCAAATCGAGACCCGTCTGACCCCAGTAGGTGGCTCTGTCACTCTGACGGCATGGGAGCGCTCATTATGGGGAAACAAGCACCCAATAGCGACAGTACACAAACTTCGTATTTTGGGCTTGTTATCTGCATCACGGCCTCACCCTCCGAGTCCAATAGGAGAGGGAAAAGGACGAGTAACTCATGACCGCATTTGGCTCTTTACCTCTTAAGGACCGGGGAATTGGCCTTTGAGGCACGTATTCGCAATTGCTTCGCGATCTCCAATGACTGTTTGGACCCTGCCTGTAAAAGAAATGACAATGGTGATGCACTGAGAAACATCCTACAGCGGATGCAAGTCCCGCTCAAGAGCTCAGATGTTCCTATGATGTTATCTCTCTTTGTACATCGGGCAAGCCGTGTTTGATTTTTTCGTACAATGGGGAAATCAGGGTGCTTGGTCGCCGGGGATGAAGCAGGGCAGAGGGGGCCGTAGGCAGGAGTCCCCCATCCGACCACAACCGCCATTAGAATAGTTACATTGAGCCACTGACGTCCTCCTTGGAGAGGAACCAACCTCGAGATTCCGCCCGATAGAAGCCCTCTCATTCCTCCAGCTTTCTCCCACATCGGACGAGAGCTTTACTCGTAAATTCGAGGCATAACTGGTCAAGTGGTGAAATAGGGACAGTTCCACTTCGCCCCGTTTTCTCCCGCCACCCTTCCATTTTTTTAGCCCTTCACCTCTCCAATCGAACACATCAACAATCAACATCGTTTTCCTGCATCGCAAGAGTGACTTTAGAAGCTTCTCACTGGTAACTACCACGAATTACAAAGACCACACTTACCTTGATTGGCTCATCTCGATATAACGCCTGGCAGCCTTCCGCCAACGCGGCGCCCCCAACAACTCCCACCTCTTCCTCCTCCTCTATCTAGGCTCGACCTGAGCTTTACTCTCATCTTCAATCTCGGTGGATTTGGTATAGGACAGGCGATACAGAGACAAAAGCAAAAAGGAGGAGAGATTCATGACCGTATCGTGACCAGTCGCCCATTGAATTTGAAGGCAGGAAGCTGCTTCACGCCTCCAATGGCTGTCTGGACCGTCTGGCTGCAGAAACAGTAACAGCGAGGAATGCTCGGCAAAATTCGTTTCCCACTCAAGAACTCAGAAATGATGTTTTCTCTCTGCCTACCACGTCTCCACCCACCATCATACCTTTGCAGCCCAAGGCTGACATTCAAAGACTATCATTCGTAACCACCACAAATAACAAGAAGTATCCTTATCCAACATTCGCCACAATTTCCTTGCCTCTTTACAAAATCAGATATTCCTCTCCGGTTGACGCGGTCCCTATACTTGCCTCACCTCCTCGGGCTCGATCTCTCCTTCGCTCTCGTCTTCCGTCTCGTGTGGATCAATCATCGGTTGCACAGGGAGACGTTCATGTCGAGACATATACCCTTCCCTCTGGGCCTGTCCCATCTCATTTTGATCGCCTCCCACCGTTAATCTGAACCCTTTTGGCAAGCGGTAACGCGAGTACTTTCTATTACGAGCGTGGCAGTATCATTGGCTCTCCCTCGAATTGATCCTCGTTACGCCAATTTCCACGTTTATATACACGCCGGCCGCCCTCTATCTCGGTGATCAGTTGCCAGAGATTTCCCTCGGAGTCTGTAAGGTGTTTACGCTCTAGTGTTTTGGGTGCATCATTTCCGTATAGATAGTCCAGCATTTGAGCGTCAAAGGATCTGGGAGAGCCTCGTTGCATGGGAGATTCGGGCGAGTTCTGATTGCGACTTGTCGAGCATGGTCGTGAGGGAGATTCTGGTGCCTGATAACTTGGGCGTACGTTCCTGCCCTCTTGACTCGTACTGGAAGTGTCGCTGGGACTCTTCTTGCCCTCCTTGATCTGGACCGAACAGAGCAATTCTGGAACCCCGTCTACAGAGCCCTCGGCTGCAACGAGCAACTTCAATAGCACTGCGATATCCTTGTATAGAAACAGCGAAGCCAGAGTCGCAATTTTGAGATCAGTGGACCTGCCATCTTTCTTGTCTACATCCTGGGTTGAAGCGTACTTGAATGAAGCAAGAGCGACCAAGCTGGCGGCAGCGTCCATTGCGCCAGCATTGGCAGAGAAAGAGGAGGATACCAGCGGTGCGTTCGGCGAATCCGATATTATGTCGTCCTCAGATTCGGAAAGGTCGATGAGGACGGGATTAAACTTGTCCTTCGAAGGCTGCGTCATCCCGTTGCGCTGAATATTGGACATGCGCTCTTCCATGAGAAAGTGCTCTATCGCTGCCATTTTCTACAGCTGCGTTGACTAGCCCTTCGTGACTTTGCCTTTGAGCTTTGGTGATACTTTTTTTAAACTAGCGGGCAGTGAAAACCAGTGAAAAGGCTTTGCTGAGCGACCTCAAGCTCTTTGTCAGAGTGTCCGATAATAACACTGGTCTAGAGGTTCGTCTATGTGTGAATAAAAAGCAGTGAATGTGTGAGCGTGGATTCAATCCGCTCAGAGTGTTGATTTCACCTGCAAGATCATGGAAGGTGAGTTATCTCAAGTAATACTATTATTATACATATACTTTTCAACGGCTGCAAGACTCTCATTGGTCATCTGCTCGGAAGGCTGAAATGGCTGAGATGCCAAGTTCTCCACATTGAAAAATTCTACACTGACCTCCACCTGTCCTTTTTTCCTTCAAAAGACTGCCTTGATATTTCTCGTCCAACTTGTGAACGAGCATAGCAGCGAAACCGAAAGATATATTTGAACTCACTCTCTGCATCTTACCTGACCACCAACTCCAATAATGTCACGATACCAATCCCCAAGAGCCAAATTCGGCTCCAAAGCCATGCCTAAACCCGTCGACCACAATCAGCTGCAATACGTCCCTCCACCAACCATCGCCAGCACCAATTTCATGCCCGTCGAAGTGAACACGATATCGCTCACTCCACGATCCCCACCCACATCCGCCTGGCCCGATGTCGATGAAGCAGGAGTAGGACCATACATAGGGCCTGATGTCAGCAAAGTCGGGGTAGGACCACGTGACGTCGTCTTGGGCGCCTCGAAATTCGCCCAGACCTCCACACAGGCCGATGACGTTACCCCCAACGAAATCTGTATACACCCTACCGGCATGGATCGGCTGACATGTGGGGAAAAGAATGCCACGGTGGTGTTTTACCTTGTGACCGGAATAGTAATCCTCGCTGTCTTTGCAGATTTTTGGCTATTCTTGCATAGAAGTAGGAAGGCGAAGAAGAATAAGAGACGGGGTTGTGTGGAAGATGGCATACAACAGACCCTGCAGAAAGACACGGGGAGGATAACGCCACCTCTGAAAGGCCAAAACTACGGATAGAAATCAGTCTACCTGGCGCCTCTACTGTGGGATCCATGCATCTGATATATGAAAGCGGGTATCTTACGCGATATTGGGCGCAAAATGAAGAAAGTTCGGGGTTGAATTGCTGGCATCAGAAGGGAAAGACTATGTGGAATCTGGTATCGAAATGGTGGTTCTTGAGTAATCTTTGGTGTACCTAGAAGAATCATAATGCGCGTAAGGGGCTCCGTGATGGAGTGGTCATTGTTATTTCCCTAGTATTTTGTCGGAATTTGGGTGGAGATTTGACCCATCCTTCGTAAACGCTTGCGTACGAATCTACAAGCCTCATTTATTTGAATCCGCAGAAGAGTCCTTGGCACCATCGTTTCTGCGACTGGAACATAGCTGTGAGTTACATACGTGTGAGACCACCGACTGACGGATGCTAATTTCCATAGGGTTTGAGTTGTGCTGAGAGCCGCATAAGCGAAGGTACAGCCTTGCCGTTATTCGTGGTCCCGCTTGCAGGCATTTTCCATTCTCTTTCTAATTCTCCCAAATAGCTCTATACATCAGAATGTCTGAACCCCAGCCCATGTCAGAGTCAGCGCACAACGAATCCAGTTTAAGCCCCCTGCCAGACATCAGATACAACCACCTCGCGAGCCCCAACACGGGTGACGTGCCTCCCATCGAGGAATGGGAGTAGCGGATAGTTGGCAAGAGATTTGTAAAGGAGGAAGTAGACAGAGACGAAAATGCGAATTAAGACAAATAACAAGGGTAGGATAAGGGCATGCTAAGGCGCGCAGATTGTTAAGACGTTCAAGAGATCCGACTTACCGAGAATGTATAAGATTTTGAGTTGGATATACAATTGTATGGGGAAGAGGGATAGGTTGAATGTGGAGGATTGATCTTAAGACGTAGAATATGTTGCGACAAGGGTGTATTATGGGTAGAGAGCGGGAGAAGTATTCGATTGATGCTGAATTTTGGGATCACGATTGAGTCCGTACGAAGTAGCGCCAGTTTTGCGTATATAAAGTCTTGGCGTCGCGCCTCGGACAAAGTCCACACTTTAGACCAAGAGCCAACTGGTCAATTCGATCAACCAATTCTCGAGCTCACTGCCATGGTTGCCTATTTTTTAAATAGCTGAAGGTAATTTAAAACCCTCGATGACTACAACCTCTCCTTCGTAAGACCTCTTCGTCGCCTGTAACCCAATATTCTCAGAGGTCCTGGTGCGTTGAGTACCAATCGCAAAGATGCGTCTCGACGTCAAGGTAAGCCATGGATTAGATTCTAGCAGATTTGAGGATGTATTCAAGACAGCGTAAACTGACTTCTTTGCCAATTCCAGAGGCAATTGTTTGCCAGATCCGAGAGGGTCAAGGGCATCGACTTCCATCCTACAGAGCCATGGGTATGATCTCCTAGCCCAACCTCCGGTCGAGTCCCAGAAGCTAACATCACTAAGATCTTAACAACATTATACAGCGGTATGAAGCAATGGCTGGCAGCCCAAAGCTCCCTCACCCCAGCAGGGCTAACGATTCCAAGGGCATGTCTACATATGGTCGTACGAGACGCAGGTAGATCTGCCCACTGCTCGACTCGTGCAAAAGCTGAAAAATGCATAGGCAATCGTCAAAACGTTCGAGCTCACAGATGTCCCTGTACGAGCGGGTCGATTCATTGCCCGCAAAAACTGGATCGTCTGCGGCTCAGATGATTTCCAAGTCCGTGTCTACAATTACAATACCTCCGAGAAAATCACCTCCTTCGAAGCCCATCCTGACTACATCCGTGCCATCGTCGTCCACCCCACACAACCTTTCGTTCTCACCGCCTCTGATGACATGACCATTAAGCTATGGGATTGGGACAAAGGCTGGAAATGCGTGCAGGTGTACGAAGGGCACAGTCACTATGTCATGGGCATGGCCATAAACCCCAAAGATACCAATACATTTGCATCGGCATGTTTAGACAGGACGGTCAAGATATGGAGTTTTGGGTCCGGTCATTGCAATTATACCCTCGAGGCGCATGAAATGAAAGGAGTCAATCATGTCGACTACTACCCACAGTCTGACAAGCCATATCTGCTTACCACATCAGACGATCAAACAGTGAAGATATGGGATTACACAACAAAATCGCTGATTGCTACGTTGGAGGGCCACACCAGCAATGTATCTTTCGCCTGCTACCACCCCGAACTACCTATCATCATCTCTGGATCAGAAGACGGCACAGTGAAGCTATGGCATGCAAACACCTATCGACTAGAGCAGTCTCTGACCTATGGCCTGGAGCGAGCTTGGTGTGTCAGCTACCAACGTGGCAAGCAAGGCGTAGCAATAGGCTTCGATGATGGAGCGGTGGTGGTTAAGATGGGCCGAGAAGAGCCAGCGGTTTCAATGGACAATTCAGGAAAGCTGATATGGGCACGGCATAGCGAGATCCTCTCCGCTGTCATCAAGGGTGGAGACGCTACCATAAAGGATGGCACCCCCATAAGCCTGCCTTCGAAGGAACTTGGAAATTGCGAAATATATCCTCAGTCCCTCACACATTCACCCAATGGTCGATTCGTCTCTGTATGCGGAGATGGTGAATACATCATCTATACTGCTCTTGCGTGGCGTAATAAGGCGTTTGGCTCTGCTCAAGATTTTTCGTGGGGTGTCAATACTAAAACTAATGATTATGCGATACGAGAGTCAGCTATGAGCGTCAAGATCTTCAGCAACTTCAAGGAGAAGAGTACTGGACTGGACGTGGGCTTCCAGGCGGAGGGTTTGAGCGGTGGTGTACTGCTTGGTGTCAGGGGTCAGGGAGGTATTGGTCTTTTCGACTGGGAGACGGGTGCTCTGGTGCGGAGGATAGAAGTCGACCCTAAGAATGTGAGTCTCATCTCCTAGCGATCCCAAATGAGCAACACTGACGCATAAGTAGGTATACTGGTCAGAATCCGGCGAGCTCGTCGCCCTCGCCTGCGAAGAAACCTTCTACGTGCTCCGCTTTTCGCGCGAGGCCTACATCGAAGGCCTCCAAGCCGGTCAAGCAGACGAGGATGGCGTTGAGGCCGCATTCGAAGTCGTGACCGATGTCAATGAGTCTGTCCGCACAGGCCAATGGGTCGGCGACTGCTTCATCTACACCAACAGCACCAACCGTCTTAACTACCTCGTCGGCGACCAGACCTACACCGTATCTCATTTTGACCAGCCCATGTACCTTCTGGGCTACCTACCTCGCGACGGTAAAGCATATGTTGCAGACAGAGACGTCAATGTCGTCTCCTACGCCCTCTCCCTCTCCGTTGTCGAATACCAAACCCTCGTCCTACGGGGCGATATGGACACCGCAGCCGAACTCCTAATTGACATAGCAGACGACCAAAAGAACAAAATCGCGCGCTTCCTCGAGGGCCAAGGCTACAAAGAAATGGCGCTCGAAGTCGCCACAGACCCCGAACACCGTTTCGATCTCGCTCTCGCACTCAACAACCTCCCCATCGCGCTCGCAATTGCCCGCGACGCAGACGTCGAGCACCGCTGGAAGACCGTCGGCGATGCCGCGCTCACAGGCTGGGATCTGGCACTAGCAGAAGAATGCTTCACCAACGCCAAAGACATGGGGTCCCTACTCCTCCTCTACACAGCCACCAACAACGCCTCCGGCCTGCGCCAACTGACCGCCCAAGCAGATGCGGCCGGATCCCACAATATCGCCTTCTCCTGCCTTTGGCATCTAGGCGACCTGGATGGCTGTATCGACCTCCTCGTCCGTACGAATCGGGTTGCGGAAGCGGTCCTGTTTGCACAGACGTATAAACCTAGTCGATGCAAGGAAATTGTGGGTGCTTGGAAGGGGGCCCTGGAGAAGGGAGGGAAGGGGAAGGTTAGTAGGATGTTAGGTGTGCCACCCAGTGAAGGGGAGGGTGATGCCGACTTGTTTCCCGAGTGGGACAGGTATTTGACTATGGAGAGGGAAGGCAAGACGGGGACGTTGGTCGATGTTACTGAAGAGGTTGATGGGGGAGAGGAGGGTGAGGATGATGAAGTGGCGAATGGAAATGGGGATGCCGCTGAGGAGGTGGAGGCTGAGGCCTGATTGTGCTATGATGCGTAGCTGTATGCCTTGGCCGACTCTGCCGAAGTCCGATCACCGAATATGCATTTGAGCTGTGTGAAGCTAGATTTTATAGATGTGAGAATCATGAGTCTAGGCATCGATGTACACTCCCTTCTTTCTTCTTCATCTCGTCCACTTTGAGTGCCGGACAGAAGTTTGATAGCAGGAAGGGTTTACGACAGGGCTGCTCATTCGCTGCTACAAGATTTCGCTTCACCACTACAACGTATCAGACAGAAACACTGAATCCTTCCTCCGCATCAGGAAACAAGCTTGCAATTGTCTCTTACTGACAGCCTAATCAGTATTGCAAGTCCTAGTTGAGTGGAAGTATGTGGATTTTCTAATACCCAATATACATAATCTCCCTCGGTCCATTATCAGACTTCCATTCCATCTCCAAGAAAAATTGTAATTACCAACACAACTGGATGGTTGACACTCGCCATCCCAGATGCAATAACAATGCATAGGCCAAACAACAAGCAAAACAAAAGGATTTTCTCAAATGCAGTGCTCTAATCATAGTTTCTAGTAAAAAAAAAGGGGGGGGGAAGAGGGCCAACCAAGACGTGGCTCTATCCATCAATCGACGCCAAAGGCTCCAGAAATGCGTGAATGCTGGAGTCGTAAAGAGGAATTCGTTCGTATCCAAAGGGTGATGGCATGGATCCAAAATTGTGCCGCCGTTGGGCATCAATACTTTTGCAACGCCGAGAGAAACGAGAAAGGAGGTCGCGCTGTTATCGTAATCTAAAAGGGAGATATCCAATAGGAAGAGGCCGCCGGTGAAGAATTAAGAAAGCATCGTAATGTAGAGAAGTCCATATCTCTCATCAGTGGGGACGGGAGAACGGCCGTTCATCCATCACTCGGCCGAAAATCCATCCAAATATGATCATCGATATCGATGGGAAAATCAAAGAGTCCGTGCGAGTTGGACCGCCGATAGTAGTACGAGTGATTTGAAATCAACCTCGGAGTCCGGGCGATGGTAAATGCCCATCGTGCATACCGCATGCATATGCAGGTGAGATTGATATCTCACGACGTCCGACGATCGCGTTCCTTGTTCTGCACAGCATTTTTACTCCTTGACCGCTCCGGTAGAACCATTTGTGATGAGTTGTTGTGATTCGCCTGTGCGACTGCGTGGTCCAGGTTGTGCTGGGCTAGTACGGCAGCGTATTTGGGCTCTTTGAGGAACTTGGGTACCGAGTCCTATGGTCTTCGTTAGTAATGGATCTGGGTGACGGATCAAAAGGCTTGGTTGGTGGCTTACGCTTGACATCAGCTTGAAGACTGAGGTTTGAGCTTCTTTGAACAGGCCCACGACCTCTTGAAGACTCTTTAGTAGGGAGTCATCATCGCCAACGGCTCGAGTCATGCGCCCTGCTAGACTGTTTCGAAGGTTATGATCGATGTTGAGTTCGCAGGGAGAGCCAGGTGCTAGGAAAGCGTTGTAAAGACCTGTTCAGTTGTTAGCGTCTGAACGCGCGAGACTGAAGAGCTTGGCTTACCATATGCAGCAGCCAGGTTCTCCCGGATCGCATCTAATTTTGAGAAGGCCTTCGCTCTCTCAGAGCTGTCGTAGCTCCTTGTGAAATCCCTCACTTCAAGATAGAACGTCAGGTTTTCTTCACAGTGAGTATCCCGTAGGAACTCCCTAAACAACAGGCGCAAGGCTGGATCATTCACGATGATATTCAGGCGGTTGTTGTTCGAGTCTCTTGGTTGATTTTTAGCAATGTTTCTGCTGTTCTTCAAGGCTTCCCTGTCTTCGCCGCTGGGACTATCCTCTTTTCCGAGCCATCCTGCGATACGTTGACCCTTGTCTGTCAGGCCATAGATGGCATTTTTAGTAGGCTGAAATCTTGCGGCGCCAGCATTCTGATGAGCGTAGACTTTGTCTTCTACCACAGCCCAAATCAGTCCGTGCTGGACAAAGAGCTCAGCGATCTCGTAGACTTCTCTGCGGTCCACAGTTGTACAGCAGTCCATCAGCCAGTCTACTCCCGTTTTGCCAGTGAATGTATTTGGGACGACCCGATCAAGGATTTTCCTTTCCTTTGCCATCTTCACTCCCACCATTCCGTTGTAGTAGTCACTCAAAGAATCGTTGTCAGAGGCCGAGGTGTTCATCTTGATGTTGGGACCGTCCTGACCAGAGAAGCGTCGGAAGATGACCTCAATGGTCGCACGATCATGCGAGAGCTTGTCCGTTCCACCATCTCTTTCCAATATGACCAATTGCATGGTGTTTCGCGGGCTATCTAAAAGATCGAGCACATGCCTCTGATTAATGCCATTGCGCTGACAGAATCGTGTCAATACATGCATGCCTTTCGGCGTAAGCTGCCAAACAGCGTTCTTGAGGGGAAATGTTGGGACTGGCTTTGCGTCTGCGGGTTCGATGAAGCGAGCGTCCACAAACCGCTGACAGACTGACCTTGCCATTTCTTTCGCCATTGAGAAGGTGGTGGTAGTGGTCGTCGTGACAATTCGCGATGGGTCTTTCGGGTCCGGCATGCGATTGGATTGGGAGAACTTGAGGGAGCCCAGGTTGTTGATCGCCTCTTCGGAGGTGAAAGTATGGTCGATCTTTTGGAACCGGACTCGGTGAGACGTCAGCGGTAAGGAGACCATCAACGTAGAGAAGAGGTCCTCGAAGTCTCGCGTGAAAGGGCGCTCCTCATCCGTCATACGGAGAAGCCTTGAAGAGGTTTGATGCATCTTGTTTTGTGCTGCCTGCTGAGGAGACTCTGGGGGTGGCGAGTGGAGGTTGCGGGTCGAAGGAGAGGGCGTTCTATCCAATAGTCGTCGTCGGTCCTGCGAGAGGGAGTCTAAATCGGCTCGCTGGCCTGAGCCTTCGCCTCCTGGGCTTTGGACAGGAGCAGATGATGTAGCAGAATCTTGGGAGAGATTAAAGTAACCCTTTTGCCTCGAGGTATTCTCGGCCGATGGTGGTGCGACAGTGGAGGTCTCTTTCGATAAGCTCCCGGACGAGGACGAGGATGAGTGACCTAGTGAGGCTGTAGATGTTTTGGGACGTACACCAGCGGATAGATTCGCAAGGGCGGCGTTTGTTTTCTCGCGAGCGATAGCAGCTATTGATAGCCTATTGTGCCTGACCCGGTGACCGAGGGAAGAGTTTGTATTGTTGTCGGTATCGCGAGAGGAGGCAGGCTGGAAGGAGGTAGCTTGCCGTTGAGCGGTCGAACCGTACGCAGCAATGGGTTGAGGAGTGTTGTCTATTTAGGTTTGCTTAGTATGAACAGATTTTATTTGCTGGATGGGAATGGGACTCGGATGATTTGAGTGAATGTAATGGTGTTGGAAGTGAGATGGAGAGATGGAGAGATGGAAAAGGAAGACATACCCGTCATGTAAGGCGATTCGAGGACGAATACGGCCCTCGGAGGACTGGCAGTATGCTGTAATGGGGATCCTGGTTGGTGATGCGAATAGGGTTCAGTTGGCCGGCACTTGTAAGCGTTAGATCTCCCTAGTATAGGAATGGAAGCGTGACGGAGGCCAAA
>JAABUK010000138.1_pt1 | contig 168735 bp, 174 predicted proteins | sample 5559141 | NCBI WGS metagenome assembly JAABUK01 (sample SAMN10711869, study PRJNA513367) | rock metagenome | isolation source: Antarctica rocks | place: Antarctica: Victoria Land, Pudding Butte nord | collected 2016-01-03
CACACCGAACGTCCAGGTCGCTTTCTGGCAGGCGGTCAAAGCCGTCGGATACCTCCCCGATCAGCTCGGCACCTCCTACTACCCCACCGCCGGCAAGACCACGTTCGGCGCCCCGGACATGTTCGAGTTCTTCAAGCAGACCGCCACCGCGCTCGGGGAGAGGTTTGATCGGCAGCTGTTTATCGCCGAATACGGCTACCCGTCGAGCCTCATGCAGCCCCCGTACCCGTTCAACGATCCGGTGCCCGGCTACCCGCAGACCGAAGCCGGACAGCACGACTTCACCCGCGACCTCGTCGCGTGGGGCACCGCCTCGGGGCATCTGGCCGGGATACGGCCATGGGCGCCTGACTTCTGCACCTCCGAATGGCAACCCATGAGCTGGTTCACCCCCGCCGCGAACACCACGAGCGCCAAACCCGCGCTGCACGCCATCACCGACGCCCTCATCGCGCGGACGGCCGCTCTCTCGGCCGCTAACAAAGCGCCCGCGAGAGATCGGCCCGGCACGGACGACCGCGGGCGGCTGACATCGAGCGGATGCTTGCGAAGGCCACCGGGCCGGGTCGGTGCCTTCCGCGCGGTCGCGTCTGCGTCGTCGCGACACGAACAGATGCCTCGACTCGCCGAGAAGTAGACGGCACCCGTATCCCGACGGTTGACCGCATCCTGCTCGTCGATCGAGACGATCGACGACCCGCGACCTTCCGGGTCGCTCCTTCTGGAGCGGCAGCGCAACTGTGGTTGGCAAGGACGGGCCTTATGGCTGCGCTACCCGCGAACGGAAAACTTTTCACACACTTGCACCAAGGTGCAACATGTAGCATCGTCAACGCTGTGCCGTCCGCTGGTCAGGTCGCTCGTGTCGCCGTCGACGAGGGCGAGTGGCTTGCGTTTCGCCAGGCCGCGCTCGCGTGCGGCGTCTCTGTCTCGGCCTACCTCGGGCGCCTCGTCGAGGCGGAGCTCAGGCGCCGCGCGGGACGACCCGTAGCCGCTATCGATCCAGGCGCGCCGGCGTCCGACCAAGCTCTCCGGGCGCTCGCCGAAGTACGAGCCTCAATCGAGGAGCTCGACGACATCGCCGGTCGTCTCGCCCGCTCCGCGACCGCTCAAGGCGCCTCATGGAGCGATGTTGCGAGCTCGCTTCGTATCACGCCCGAGCGGGCACGGTCTGCGTATGAGTCCTCACGAGCGTGAACCTCGGCGGCGCCTCAGCCGCGCGTGGGTTCGCCGAGCGCGGCGTCGCCGCGGTTCTCAGCGGGCGCGGGCGGTGGCCGCGTCTTCGGCGAGTCGCTTGAGGTACCGCGTGAGGGGGAGGCCAGCCTGCGCGGCGAGTTCGGTGACGCGCTTCGCCTCTTCGGGGGAGAAGTCGAGCTGGACTTTGAGACCGACGGGTCGGCCGTCGTGGGCTTCGATGTTGGTGTACTCCTCTGCGCTCATCAGCTGTCTTCGAGCATCTTACGCTCGCCGGCCGTCGATTCCCAGGCGGTGACGGGCAGCCAGGTGGTGGGATCGAGCGTGGCCTCGATCACGACGGTGAGGTAGCGGCCGCCATCGGTACGGCCGATGAGAAGGGAGCGGACCGCCGGGCTCGTGAGACTCTCCCCGCGTGAGTTTGTCGCGGTCACGTGAGGGTTGGCGAGCAGTTGGCGGATCTCGTTGGCGCTCGCTCGGGTCAGGTGCTCCTCGGTCTCGGCCGTGAACAGCAGAAACCGGACCTCCGTCATGACGCCCGGCGCGCCGACGCAGAAGGCTCGACGGTGTCCGCACCCGGTGCGCTACCCGTGAACGCGGCGGCGAGCAACACGGCGTCGTCGGCTTGACTCTTGGCGTGCAGGTAGCGCACCGTGGTCTGAATGTGGGCGTGTCCCATCCACGCCTGGACTTGGACGAGCGTGGCGCGGTTGACGGCCATCGACCCGAAGTAGTGGCGCAGCGAGTGAAACGGCAGCGCTCTCAGCCCGGCACACTTGACGGCCTCGGCGTAGCGGCGACGCAGCGCGCTCGCGTCCATGTGCTGCCCCGCCTGGCCGACGAACACCGGGTCCTGCTCGCCGGTGAAGTGCTCGCGCTGGCCGAGCCGCGCCAGCGCCTGAGCGACCTCGGCGACCATCGGGACGCTTCTGACCTTCCCAGACTTGGGGGTCACGAGCTGACCGAAGCTGTAGTTGGCGCGCACGCGGATCGCCTGGCCGGGGAAATCGACGTCGCGCCAGCGCAGAGCGATCAGCTCCCCTCGACGGAGCCCGGTCATCGCCGCGGTCAGGTACACGGCGGCGTCCTGCTCGGAGGTGGCGGCGCGCACCAACGCGTCGATCTCCTCGCGGCTGTAGAAGTCGTAGTCGCCGGAGTAGCGCACCTGCTGGCGCTCGATCGACGCGGTCGGATCCTGCTCGATCCATCCCCGCGACCGGCCGTGCGCAAAGATCGCGCGCACGACCATCAGCAGCTTCTCGGTCGTGCGGGCGTAGGGGAGGCGGTCATACCACGCCTTCACGTCAGCGGCACGCAGATCACGCAGCGGTATCGCGGCGAACGCCGCTCGTCCGTAAGGCGTCTCGGCGTGCTCGCCTTCCACCGGGGCCGGCAGAAGGTAGGCGTCGAGCACCTGGCGGTAGTCACGCAAGGTCGAGCGCTTGAGGTTGCGCTTGCGCTCCCCATGCTCGAGCCACGCCTCCGCCGCGTCGGCAAACGTGACAAACCCCCCTTGCGGCGAGCGCGGCGTCGGACGCCGCGCCGTGTCACGTTCGAGCAGGCGCCGGAGCTCCCCAGCCGCGTCCTTCGGCGTGAGATAGGAGGAGTCCGGCTTGGGGCCGTCCGCCGCATGCCAGATCACGGCGCCGCGCGAAGAGCGCTTGCCCGAGCTCTGCACCCACGCCTTGCCCAACACCCGAGAATGCTTCCCATCAGCGTCCCACCAAAAGGCACGCCAACGCCGATTGCCACGAGCACCGGTCACCTGCAGATGCCCGTTCGCCGCGACCTCCTGCTTCTCGTTCACGCCGTCAGCCTAACAGCCCGTGTTCCCCAGCATGTTCCCCACTCGGCCCATTCAAGCGAAACTGAGGGCCACCAATACAACGCAAACAGCGGCTATATCCGCCAACTTCACCCCACCGCGCCTGCCTTACAAGCAGGAGGTCCCCGGTTCGAGCCCGGGACCGCCCACTGCCGGGAAACCCTGCAACACGGTACTTCGCAGGTATTCGCGGACTGCAGCGAGCGTGCCCGCGGTCGCCTGGATTGACAAATGCTGCCCAATGGTGCCCATTCAAGTCGAACCGTCGAGTGCTTCGGGGGGGTCTGTGTCCGCGTCGGCGTCCGAGGACGAGGGCGTCCATCCGTTTCCCGATGTCTCGTTGCCGCTTGAACGGTCGGTCGTACGCGTCTGCGAGCCCTGGGGCCTTATGACCCATCTGCTGGTCCTTGTACGCGAGCGGCGCGTTCACCTCGTCCAGTAAGGACGAGAAGACTCGGCTGGCCTCGTAACGGCTCGCCGGACCGGCAATCGGCTCAGGTGCCTTGCCGCCGCGTCAAGTGTCGATCTGCACCTGGCGGGTCGCTCGGCGTAGGGCGTCGCCGATCCACTCTCCGGCAGGCAGTGTGCCGCGTCCTTGGGGCGACGGTCACGACCGGAAAGCTGCGCGTCGCGTGAGGCGCCGACTTCTTGTCCAGCGCCCGCCCGAGTCGGTATCGGCTGCGGGGGTGCGCGTCGATCAAGAACCCGGAGATGTCTCGCGTGCGTCGATCGCGAGAGATCGGACTGGACCTCTCAGACCGAGTACCCCAACCCCTCACCGACGACCTCGCCCGTTGGGCGGATGTCGTCGTCACGATGGGCTGCGAGCGACGCCTGCCCCTACATACCAGGCAAGCGATACATCGATTGGGACCTACCCGACCCCAAAGGGCGACCCGTCGAGGAGGTCCGCGCCATCCCGGGACGACATCGCGCAGCGCATCACCGGGCTTGTCGCGGAACTGGACCGAGCGAGCTACGCCTCGTCGTGACTAGTCGGACAGGTCCCGGCGGCGCACTATCCCGAGGAGCTTCCCCTCCGGCGTTGACGCGACGACCGTTTTCAGGTTGTTGCGTTGCATTTGCTCCCGTATTTTCGGGATCGCCGCATCGGGGCGGACGGTGGATGGACCCGCCTCCATGACTTGCTCGGCGGTCCGGCTCGGGTCGCCTTCCAACACTCTCTTGCGTAGCCGACCGAGCAGGATGCCGTCCGAGGCAACGAGGCCGAAGCCGTATGGCGACTGCTCGACTTTCCCCCGCATATCACCCATCCGGTCGTTCAACCTGCAGGTGGCTACGTCGTTGCGGATGAGTCCTCCTATCCGGGCGTCCGCTGGACCGCGGCCTTCGGTCGGCAGGTCGTGCGCGACCCAATCGACCTTCCCCGGCACGAAGTCGTACACGCGCTCAAAACCGAGCGTTTCGAGCCGACACGCGGCTCGCGGTGACATGTCTCAGAGGTAATCGAAGCAGTAGACGATGACCGGATCGTGCTTGCGAAGGATCGCGGTTGTCTCCGCGTTGAGTTCTTTTAGCGGGATGTTCACCGCGCCGGGGATGTGTTCTTCCTCGTACTCCTGGGAGGGCAAGACCTCGACAAGCTGCGCGTTCTGGTCGAGCAACTCTTGGAGTTGCCCAAGCTCGATTCTCGTCGCCATCGTCGGTCCGTCCCGGTCCTAGTTCGTCGCGCGGTTCATCGCCGCGACGATCCACTCATGGGCAGGCAGCGGGCCACGACCTTCGGGCGTCGCGTACAGGCGGCACTTGATCCCGTAGTCCTCGTGCGCCGAGGCCGACGGGTCAACGTCCACCCCGTTGATTCGCAGCGTGGGCGACCCAAGGAATCGTTCCCGCTCGGCGTCTTCAATGGACTCGACGCGGCGTAGCTCGATCTCGCCGCCGTCGCCCACGCGGGCGAGCAGCTCCCTGACGCGGGGAAGCAGCGCGTCGTGACTCGGGCAGCCGTCGAAGTACAAGAGTTCGACCTTCACGGCAGACGCACCCCCCGGCGAGCTTCCGACCTACGTCTACGCACTCTCACGGCGACCAGCACGACGAGCAAGATGGTCACCGCGACGCCCGCGACGATGCCCAACACCGCTCCTGTCGCCAGGCCGCCGATGGCCGCACCGAGGATTGGCAGTCCGGCGCAACATGCGACCGCCAGCGCAGCCACAGCGACTCCAGGCGCGCCGGTTCTCGCAAAGTCCTCGCTCATCTAGCAGCCTTTCCCGTCGATCTTCCCGCACGCCGCGACGTGATCCTCGTTGTCATGCAACAGGGAACGCGCAAGCGCGATCACGGTCCCTACGCGCTCATCGGCTAGGCGGTAGTAGACGGTGCGATGGTCACGTCGAGTCTGCACAAACGCAAGGTGGTTGGAAACCTTCGGCTGCGGCAGAGCGAGCTTCTCCACGAGATCCCCGACAGACCCTCCGCGCGTTCTGAAACAGGTTCAAGGTCCGACGGTGTTGTCGGGCGTTGCAGTGTCCTGTGGGGTGGGGGCGCCGCTCGATTGATCGCTGCTGTCGGGCGTCCCGTTGTCCTGTGGGGTGGGGGCCCCACTCGGTTGTGTTTGCTCTCCGCTGTCGCTAGTTCGGCTGTGAGTTCCGTTGCTGGGGGATGACTGCTGTGGGGCCCGGGGCTGAGGGCTCGGGGTGCTGTCGCTTACTGGGCGGTTTGAGAGCCGTCTCGCGCCGTTTCCTTGGTTGCCCTGGTGGCTTGCAACCTGAGGGTGTTCGGGGTGGCTGCTCGCGGCGGGTTGCTGGCCCGCGGCGAGCCGGAGCCGCCGCGTCTGCGAATGACGGCTCTCGCGTGCGCCAGCGCGGGGGACGAGGACGCTCGCCTGATCTTGCGCGTGGCGAGCATGCCCGGGCTGGAGAGTGGTGTCGTTCGCGTGGGTGGCGCTGCTGTGGGCGTGGGTGTGGGGTCGGGCGGTAAGTTCGATGCTCGCGCCGGTCACTGCGATGACAGCGGCGGCAATTTTGGCGGTGGTTGCGAGGCTGCCGAGGCCAAGCCCGACCGCTTCCGGTGCTCCCGCCCCGCCTTCAGCCCAGTTGAGTAGCGGTAGCGGGGTGATGGTGCTGATCGCCGAGCGCACGCCTGAGCGCGCGCGATACACGAGTTGGCGAAACGCGTTTTCGCTCAGGCCCATCGCTTGAGCGGCATGACTGCCGCTGTGGCCTTCGACAGCAGTCAGGGTGAGCGCCGCGCGCTGGCTCTCGGGTAGCCGCGCGAGCGCGGCCAGCGCTTCAGCGACCGAGAGGCGCCCGGCAGCCAGCTCTTCAGTCAGTGTGGGCGCCGCGGTTGACTCGGGAATCTCAACCTCGTCATAGCCGCGCTTTGTGATCGTGCTCAGCGCCGCGTTGTGCACGATGCGATGAAGCCACGCCCGCACCTCACGCACCTCGGCGCCGTCGAGAAGCGCCGACCAGGAGGCGAGCATCGCCTGCTGCACCACATCCTCAGCGCGATCCGGGCGCACCACACGGGCGGCGTGAGCGCGCAGCTCGCTCGCGTAGCGCTCAAAGATCACCGCGAACGCGTGCCGATTGCCGCCCCTCGCCAACACGCTCAAGCGCTCGTCGCTCTGCGCGCGCAGAAACACCGAGGAGAGCAGCGGACGAACACCCAAACCCCTTGACTGGCGGTGAGCCGTCATCGGCAAATCCGTTCTCTCGGCGGGGCCGCTCCACAAAGACCCGGCACTAGGTTGCCATGCACAGGGGTGCGGCTCGCCCCAGGCTCGCTCGCCGCCCACCGTGCGACTCGCAACGGCGTCATCGCCGTCACCACCACTCGTACTGACCGTAGGAGTCGCTGAGCAAAGCCATCGATCAGAGCCTCCTCGAGCAGCGCGGCGAACTCCCGCTCAAACACAGCCCGGGGCACCAGCTCCCGCGAACCGGGGCGCGTGCGGCGCCGCGCGCCGCAGACCTCGAAACCCCCACGCCGCGCGGCGCCAGGGTGAACACGGCTCGCAGAGCAACGGGGGGAAGGCGTTCGCATCTTCGCTGAAAGGGGAGGGTAGAGCGGGCAGGCGTCCCCGCGGCCCACTTCGCCGCGGGAACCCCGGTTGCCCGGTCTAGTCGCCGGTAGTGGCGCTGCTGTCCTGCTCCATCGTGCTGTCCTCAGCGGCCTCGTTCTGGTCCTCGTTGGCCTGCTGATCCTCGGCAGAAGCGGAGGACTGATCCTCCGCGGCCTGGTTCTGCTCCTGGGCGGCGTCCTGCGAGTCGCCCTGAGCCGAATCGTCCGCCGCCTCGCTGTTCGCGTCGGCCGCCTCGTTGTTGTCGTCAGTGGCCTCGTTGCTCGCGTCAGCCGACTCGCTCTGAGCATCGGCGGCTTCCTGCTGCTCTTCCGCTGCGCTCGGCGGGTTGACCTGATCCTGCTGGCGATCAACGCTGTCGCTGTGCTTATCGGCCTTGTCCTTCGAGCGATCAGCCGCATCGACGTGACGGTCCCGGCGATCAACACGCACGTCCTTGGCCTTGGCCTTGTGGGAACGGTGATGCTGCCCATGAGCATCAGCGATAGCCGCCCCACCGAAAGCGAGCGCGCCCAACGCGACCGCTCCAACTGCCCAACCACGAATCCTGCTCATAACAACCTCCCCAGCCGCCAAATCAAAGGCGACATCGCTGTGACGAAGACCGACTCCTTCTTATCGGCAAACACCCCGCATCCCCAAAGGTTGGCCAGAGAGCGAGCCGCTAGACAAGAAGAGCCCCGCAACAACAAAAAGTTACGGTCCCCCAAGCGCGAGGCCGCCAGCAACGACGGTGGCACTGGCTAGCACGCCTAACCGCGCAGACCGACCTAAGCGGAGGGGAAGAAGAACGTTGAGGGCCTAGCAGGACGCCGGGGCCCTCAACGGTTCTGCACATGACGGCCTCGCACGCTCAAGCTGGGCGGCCTGGCGCTGAACGTTTCCATTGGGCAGCAGCCGCGTTTTGCTGCCCATATCCGCCGACATCCGCGCACATCCGATGTCACGACATTTGCTGAAGTCGCAGCAAACCCGGATGTTTGCAGGGAAAGCGTTGATCGTTGCTCACGCCTTACAAGCAGGAGGTCCCCGGTTCGAGCCCGGGACCGCCCACTGCCGGGTGCGGGACCGTGCTCGACGACCTCTCCCCTCACACGCCCGCCAGGTTGGGCGGTGGGGGCTGGTGATGGGGAGGGGGATCGTCCTGCAGCAGCCGCGGGATCGAGACCGGCGTCAGCCCCCGGGCGCGGAGCCGGCGGATGATCGTGGGGAGCGCCGCGACGGTCTGCGAGCGATCTCCCCCGCCGTCGTGCATGAGGACGATGGCTCCCGGGCGCGCGCCTCTCATCACCCGCCCCACGATCTGCGCGACGCCCGGCCGGAAGTAGTCCTCCGGGTTCACCGACCACAGCACCATCAGCATCCTGCGACGTTGCAGGAGCGCCCTCGTCGTCCCGTCGAAGGACCCGTCGGGCGGTCGGAAGAAGCGCGGATAGGCGATCTCGTGACGGGTGAGGAGCCGGGCCTGGCCGTCGATCTCGCCGGCCTGAGCGCCCGCTCCCAGGTGACCCATCAAGGGGTGGGTCATCGTGTGGTCGCCGACCGGGAACCCGGCTTGTCCAACTCCGGCCAGCCCGCGTGGAAAGGCCGCGATGGGACGCCCGACGGGGAAGAAGGTCGCGTCGGTGTGCGTGCGGCGGAGGATGGCGAGGACCTTGGCCGTGTACGGACCCGGGCCGTCGTCGAAGGTCAGGGCCACCTCGCGGCGGCGGGGCGAGCCCGCGAGCACGTAATCGGTGTAGCCGAGCACGCGGTCCACCGCGGGCGGCCGGGGCCGCGCCCGCACAGGCGCCCGCGCGCCCGCCGAGGCGCGTGCGCCGCCCTTCCGTCCGGCGCTCGTCGCCACGATCGTCGCGACGGCGGCGAGCACGAGGAGCAGGGCCAGCGCCAGCCCGCGACGCTGCCGGCGCACCACGCGCCGCCGGTGCTCGGCCGCTTTGCGTCGCTCCTCCCTCGAGACCACGCCCCGAGGTATAGCGCCCTAGGCAACTATCCCTTCCATGTATAGGTTGTGATACGCTTCATGTGTGCCTCCCGTTGACCGACAGAACCCCGTCCGAGCGAAGTCCTCGGAGTCGTCCTACTCGCTCATGGAGTTCATGCGCGAGTTCAAGGACGACGACGCGTGCCTGGAATGGCTGTGGCGCAACCGTCTGTCTGAGGACGGCAAGCACGCGCATTGCCCGAAGTGCCATCAGGTGCGCGCGTTCAAGCGCTACGCAACCAAGCAGCGTCGTCAGACGTGGACATGCACCGCTTGTGGGCAGCACGTCCAGCCGACTGCGGGGACGATCTTTGAGGGGTCGTCCACGTCGCTGCATCTCTGGTTCTACGCGATCCATCTCATGACTAGCACTCGCTGTGGTCTGTCGGCCAAGCAGCTTGAGCGCGAGCTGGGCGTGACCTACAAGACGGCGTGGCGGATGGCTAACCGCATTCGCAACGGCCTCATGAAGCAGGACGACGCGCCGCTCTCCGGTGAGGTCGAAGTGGACGAAACCGCATGGGGCGGAAGGCCGCGCCAAGGCGACGTTGCGAAGTTCGCTCGTGAGGGCGAGACGGACCTGAGTGGTGCGGGTGGCCGCTGGAAGCAGGACAAGAAGAAGACCGTGTTCGCGATGGTCGAGCGCGGCGGCCGGGTGCGCGCCGACGTGGTGCCGAGCAGGAAGGCCGCGACGCTGCAACCGCGCGTCGTGAAGTACGTGCTGCCCGGCTCCACCATCTTCACCGACGAATGGCCTTCCTACAACGGCCTGGAGGGCTCCTACGCGGGCCACCATCGCATCCGGCATTCCGAGAAGGTCTACGTCAGCGGCAACGTCCACACCCAGACGATTGAGGGGTTCTTCTCGAACCTCAAGCGCGGCGTCTCCGGCACCTACCACGCGGTCTCGACCAAGTGGCTTCAGTCCTATTTGGACGAGTTTGCGTGGCGCTACAACCACCGCGGGCAGCCGATGTTCAAGCTGCTGCTGCACCGCGCCGCTACCGGCGAAGTGCTCTGAGCTACGGCTTGTTGGGCTTAGGAGCCGGCGTTGGCTTGCCGCCAACGATCTTCTTGAGATTGGCGAAGAACTCGCCGCGCTTGGGAAGCGGAACCTCAAGCCCCTTGGGCGTTTGCTCGGTCTCAGCGCGCTTTGCCATCGGCTCCTGCGAGTATACGTCTGCCTGTGGCTGCTGATTCCCCAACACCCAGGGTTCCGCTCGTATACGCCAACACGGTCAACGTCGCCGGAACGGCGCTGGACCTGTCGGTCGACTTCGGTTATGGAAGCAGCGAAGAGGCGGCAATGGCTGTACGAGTCGTCACGACATGGGAGCAAGCTGCTCTGCTGGTCGGGATGCTCCAGGAGGCAATTGACCGATACGGTCAGGACGTAGGACCCATCCGAGACTTGAAGAAACTGATGCCCGCTACCGATGAGACAGGGGGGGAGAAAAATGGACGCGACACTTGAGCAACAAGACGTCCCCGAGCAGCAGGTCCCGGCTGGCTCGATGAAGTTCTCGCCTGGCGGGTGGGAATGGAACATGCGCACCCCCGACCTCATGTCCATTCTCCGGGATGCCAAGATCGAGGCAGCTCGCGAGTCCGTAGCGGAAGAACTACTCGAATGGGCGCTGGCCCTTCCTGACGAACCAGGCCGCGCGGAGCGCATCCGCCGCGAAGCTTGGGAGTAGACCTTAGCCGCAGGCGGCGCTAACTGCCGCGTGTTTGGCGACCTCCCGCTGATTGCGGATACCAACGTTTGGTCAAAGGTGCGCCGTGCCCCTCTGAACCTCAGAACCGCTTTCGGTGACGCGCTTCGCGAAGGCCAGATTCTGGGATCACCGGTCATTCGGCTCGAATGGCTCCACGATGCGCAGGAGGTCGAAGAGTTCAAGCGCCGCGATCGGCTGTTTAGCGTCGGCCTGCGAGAACTAGCACTAACCCAGACCATCGCAGACGCCGCAGCGAGCGCCCTGCGCGAATTAGCGGACATTTCGCCGGGCTATCACCGCGTAGGACTTGCAGACGCGCTTATTGCCGCCACGGCCCAATATCACGGCGTCAACGTCCTGCAAGACAACCCCGGCGATTTCTCCAAGCTTGCTGAGGTCATGGTCTTCGACCCCGTGCGATTCGGCCCCGTGACCTGACGCCGCCTGCTTGCCGTGCCGCCATACCCTAGCCGTGCCTATACACGGAAGGGATACTTGCCCGCCCTATAGCCCGGCGATGTAGGCGAGCCCCGCGCTGACGTAGGCCTTCGTCTCCGGGTAGGGCGGCACGCCGTGATAGTGCGCCACCGCCCCCGGTCCCGCGTTGTAGGCGGCGAGGAGCAGATCCGCGCGTGCGCCCACCTGCCCGCGCAGGTCGCGCAGGAGGGCGGCGGCCGCGTAGATAGCGTCCGCGGGGTCGTAGACCGACGCCGAGCCGTCGCCGTTGGCGTCGAAGGCGTAGGTCTGCCAGACGTTGCCGCAGGCGCGCCCCGCGCAGAGCTGCATCGGCCCGGCGCAGCAATGGGCGAAGTTGAGCCCCGCGGCGACCCCCGGCGCCGCGGAGCGGCCGTGGTCTGACTCGATCGCGCCGATCGCGGCCAGCACGCGCCAGTCGACGGCGTAGCGCGCGCCGGCGGCCCGATAGAGGCGCGCGTAGCTCGCGGGGATCCCTCCCGCGCTGGGGGTGATCGCCGGGCGCGAGGAGCGTCCCGGGGTCGCCGGTCTCCTGCGGCGAGCGCGACGGCGGGAGCGGCGTCGCGGTGGCACGGCGTGGGCGTTGGCGCCGCCCGAGGGGCCCGAGGAACGGACCTGGGGCACGGCGATCCGGGGCACGGCGATCTGCGCGCTCGCTCCGCCCGAGCTGCCCGGAGGACCACTCGGGAGGATGGCGGAACCGCCTGCGGGCGCCGTCGCGCCGCCGCTCGAACCCGCGGCGCGCGCCGTGCCTGCCTGAGCGCAGAACGCGACGAGGGCGAGCATGAGGAACACGAGGGCCGGCACCGGCAGACGACTTGGCGCGCGGGAAACGGGCGGCATACGCCCCGGACGTCGGTCGCGAGCGCAGAACCCTTTTCGCTGCACGCTTCCTTGCACGCGCGCGCCCGACTACTGCGGAACCGGGAGATAGAGCGGTATTCTCGCCGCATCGGGGGTCTCTCCCGGGTAGAGACTTCTCCTCGCACTCTCTAGCCCCGGAGCCCCGATGACCGTCCGCCGCTTCCGCCTCTTGCTCATCGTCGTCGCCGCACTGTGCGTGGCGCCGACTTCGGTCGCCGCCGCCTCCGACGGCTGCGCGAGCGGCGACTTCTCGGCGCAGCGCGACTCGAGCAACCCGCTGGCTCTGCCGATGCTTGCGCACGGCCTGTTCTCGACGAACCCGCTCTCGGGCGCGCGCTTCTTCGTCGACCACAGGAAGGGCCTCGCGATCCCCGACCTGAGGCGCCACCCTCGTTGCGCAAGATCGCCGATCAGGCCGAGAACAAGCGTTTCACCCGCTTCACCGGCAACGGCAGCCCCGCCGACGTGCTGAAGAACGTGCGCAAGTTCCTGTGTCGGGTCCGCGCGGAGAAGCCAGCTACGGTGCCCACCGCATCGGTCTACCGGCTCACGCACGCCCTCTGCGGGAACCAGGCCGACGGACCGGGTGAGCAGAGCGCCTACCGGCGCTGGATGGATGCCTTCGCCCGGGGGGTCGGCCGCACTCCGATCGTGCTCTTCTACGAGTTCGACTCGCTCATCTCCGTGAGGTGCCTGAGCCGACACGGGCTCGACGTCCGGATCGCGGAGCTCCGCTACGGCGTCAAGAAGCTCTCGGCGCTCCCGCACACCGTGGTGTACATCGATGCCGGCGCCGCCGACGCGCTCTCGGTGAGAACCGTCGCGCGCCTGCTCAACCGCGTCGACATCCGCTCGATCCAGGGGTTCTTCCTGAACTCGACCCACTTCGACTGGACCTCCACGGAGGTCGCCTACGGCAAGAAGGTCTCTGCCCTCGTGCACGGCAAGCACTTCGTCGTCTCCACCGCGGTGAACGGGCGGGGCCCGCTCCGGCCCCACAGCCGCGTGCGCTACGGCAACGAGGTGCTCTGCAACCCGTCCGGTCCCGGCCTGGGGCCGCGCCCCACCACCAAGACCACGAGCCCCCTCGCCGACGGCTTCCTGTGGATCGGCAACCCGGGTCTCTCGGGCGGTAAGTGCCATCGGGGAGATGCGGAGAACGGCCGCTTCTTTTTGAAGTATGCGCTCGGGCTCGTCAAGCGCGCCAACGAGCAGCTCGGCCCGCACGAGAAGAGCAGGCCCTACTAGTCGCCTCAGCTCCGCCGCTCGCGCACGACCATCGGCATCCCGTCGCGCGGACCGAGCGTGGGTGTCGGGTGGACGGTCATCTCGCGACCGGGGGCGAGCTCGAGCCGGAAGCGCTGGAGGATGAGCGTCAGGAGCGCCTTGGTCTCGAGCTGGCCGAAGCGCATCCCGATGCAGATGCGCGACCCGGCGCCGAAGGGCACGTAGGCGCCCTTCGGGAGCCGCGCGCGGTTCTCCGGCGTGAAGCGGTCGGGCACGAAGGCCTCGGGGTCGGGGAAGACCTCGGGCAGCCGGTGACTTACCCACGAGGAGTAGTTGACGAGCATCCCGGCCGGCACGGTGTGCTCCGCGAACTCAAAGCTCTGCACGGCGCGTCGCGGGCCGACCCAGGCGGGGGGATAGAGGCGCAGAGTCTCGTCGAGCGCGGCCTCCAGGCGCGGCAGGCCGCCGGCGAGCTCCGCCGGCGTGGGACCCCGACCGTCGAGCACGCGGTCCTGCTCATCGAGGAGCCGCACGAGCTCGTGCGGGTGGCGGGCGAGCTCGTAGAGCATGAAGGTGACCGTGGCGGTGGTCGTGTCGTGGCCGGCGAAGAGCAGCGTCATGACCTGGTCGCGCACCTGGAGGTCGGTGAGCAGGGCGCCGTCCTCCTCGCGCGCCTCGAGCAGGAGGGAGAGCAGGTCGCTGCGCTCGCCCGCCGGCTCGGCGCGGCGCCGCGCGATCTCCGCGAAGATCACCGCGTCGATGCGCCGGCGCGCGAGGTGCATCCGCGCCCACGGCGTTCGGGGGCCGCGCAGGATCTGGAGGAGGTAGTCGCGGCCGTGGTAGCCCAGGCCGATCTCGAACTCGTGCGCGAGCTCACCGCCCGGGTCGTCCTTGTCGGGATCAAAACCGCAGAGGGCGCGCAGCGCGATGCGCAGGACGAGCTCGCGCGTCCAGCGATAGATGTCGAGACGCTGGCCCACGGTCCACCGCTCGAGCGCTCTCTCGGCCTCCGCGAGCATCGTCTCTCCGGCGGATAGCGTGCGCTCGCGGTGAAAGGCGGGGAGCATGATCCGTCGCGCGCTGCCGTGGGTCTCCCCGTCGGTGGTGAGCAGCCCGTCGCCGAGCAACGGGATCAGGTCGCGCATGCCGCCCTCTCGCCAGGAGAAGTTCTCCGGGTGCGAGACGGTCACGTAGTGGTTGGCGGCCGGTCCGATCATGAAGATCGCCGGGGCATGCAGCAGGCGCACGGTGAACACGGGCCCGTAGCGCTCGTAGGCCTCGAGCAGGATCGGCAGCGGGTTACGCACGAACCCCCGGGTGCGGCTCATGCTGAAGTGGGTCGGACCCGGTGGTGGCGCGACCCGGTTGCGACGCTCGGCGCGCAAGTCATCGCTGACCCGCCTCAGCGGATTGGTCGAGACCGGCGGCGGCGCGGTGACGCCCATCGCACCCGAGAGCCTAGCCCGGAACGAGGCCGCGTGCGATTCCGTTGGGCGCTCAACGGGTAGCGAAGCGGGAGCCCCCGAACCGTCCACAAGGAGCCCCGTCGTGAAGATCACCCTCGAGCAGCCCTCCGACCAGCGCGCCGAGCGCTTCGCCAACGCTTTCGCCGCGGTCGGCGAGCTCGTCGGCTCCGTGCCGGTCACCGTCCGCTCGAGCACGGCCGCGGAGCGCGTCGACTCGGGGTCGGTGGCCAAGCTCGCGGGCCCCGCGCTCGCGGTGGGCGGCGCGGTCGCGCTCCTTGCCCGCCGCCGCGCGCAGGGAAAGGCGAGCGCTCCGGCTCAGTCCGCTCCCGCCGCCGCCGCTCCGAGCGCCCAGACCGCCGTGGACAACGACGCAACGCTGACCGACCGGGTGAAGACCGCGCTCTTCCGCGACCAGTCGGTGCCCAAGGGCGACATCGACGTGAACGCCGTCAACGGCGTGGTCACGCTCCGCGGCCAGGTGAGCGACGCCGAGCTGCCCGCCCGGCTCGAGGACGAGGCGCGCAAGGTCTCGGGCGTGCGCGACGTGCAGAACCTCCTCCACGGGCCGGGAGAGGGCGCGCAGGCCGCCTCGCCGCCGCCGGCCGAGGAGGTCAAAGAGCGCCTCTCGGAACCCTCCCCTCGGTCCGACTTCAAGGACACGCCGGCCGCCGGCGGGGAGGACCGTTCGACCGGCTCAGACGACGCCAACGTTGGCACGGACGAGGAGCAGGGCGCCGGAACCTCGTAGGGGCGGCCGGCTAGATCGAGGGAACGTCGGGCGCGCCGGGGCTCGGCTGCGGCGCGGGCACTGGGTCCGGCGTCTCCGGGCCCTTCGGGTCGGGAGTCGGGGCATCGGGCGCGGGGGTGTCCGGCTGGGAGGGAGGCGAAGGCTCCGGCACGCCCGGTACCCCCGGGTCGGGCACGGGCGACGGTGCGGGGTAGGGCACGCTCGGGCCGGACGGTCCTCCCGGCATCGGCTGCTCGGGCGGACCGGAGGGCGGGGTGATCTCGAGAGAAGCTGGCATCTCCCCGGGGTACCCTCGCGGTGCCGCGGGCAACCGCGCTCTCCGCCGGAGCCTTGCCATACTCAGGAGCCGCTTCTCGGGGGCGTAGCTCAGTTGGTTAGAGCGCCGGCCTGTCACGCCGGAGGTCGCGGGTTCGAGTCCCGTCGCTCCCGTCTTCGGCACCGCCATCGTGGTGCCGTCTGTCGGTTGCCACGGAGTTGCCCAAGTGGGACTCGCTCCGCCCCGCTTCCGCTGTGTAGGGTCGCCTGATCCGCGCTTCGCAGTCCGCCGGCTGAAACTCGTGCTGAGCGCGCCGCACCTCCTCGCCGTCTACGGCGTGATCGGGATCGGAGTGATCCTGTTCCTGGAGACCGGGCTCGTCCTCGGGCTCGTGCTCCCCGGCGAGACGCTCACCATCCTCGCCGGCGCCTATAGTCACGTCAGCCGTCCGAGCCAACCTCACCCCGAGCTGCGGTTCGTGATCGCAGCGGCGGCGGTCGGCGCCATCGCCGGCGGCCAGGCCGGATACGTTCTGGGCCGGGTGATGGGCGCGCGGCTTCTCGAGCGCCCGGACGGGCGAGTCTACAAGCGCCGTCATCTCGAGCGCACGCACGAATACTTCCGGCGCTTCGGGTCGCGCACGGTCGTGATCGCCCGTTTCGTCCCGTTCGTGCGCACGCTCTCCAGCCCGGCGGCCGGAGTCGCGGCGATGCCGATCGCGACGTTCGCCGCCTTCAACCTCGTCGGGGCGCTCGCGTGGGCCGTGGTCGTCGCGACGAGCGGCTACCTGCTCGGCGGTCTGTTCGATGTCAACCACCACGCTCTCCTCATCACCCTCGGCATCCTCGGCGCCTCGCTGCTGCCACTCCTGGTGCACTGGCTCATCCGTTGCAGAGCGGTGCGGAACGACCGGATCGAGGCGGCGTAGAGAGAGCCTTCGGCTTGGGAGGCGCCCGGCTAGCGCCGCCGACCGTAGACGCTCAGCAGCAGCCGCTCCATCGCGGGAGCGGTCTGCGCGCCGCCGGGGCAGCAGGTCGGGCCGCCCTTGACGCTCACGCCGATCTCGAGGTGCGGACCGGAGGAGAGCCCCACCCGCCCGCAGCCGATCTCCGCGATCGGCTGGCCGGCGCGCACGACTGCGCCCACGGGCACGAGGGCGGGGAGCGCGTGCCCGTAGTAGATGAAGCGCCCGGCGAGCGGCCCGGAGGAAACCTGCAGCACCGGCGCGGCGGGTCCGAAGCCCGAGATCCCCTCCTGGACGATCCGTCCGTCGGTCATCGCGACCTCCACCGCGCCGGGCCCGCACGCGCGGCCCTGCGTGGAGATGTCGACGCCCTGGTCGAGCGACCATGTGGACGGCGGGGAGGCGATCGAAACGGGTTGGATGGGAAAGACGAGCCCGCCGGCGCCGGCGACGAACTGGGCGCTGGCCTCGCCGATCTGGATACGGAGATCGGAGAACGTGCTCTCCTGGCTGAGCGCCCGGTACTGGGCGTTGGAGGGCTGCGACGGGGCAGGCGAGGCGCGCGACCCGCTTGGACCGCCACCGGCCGCCGAGCCGCCGGCGGAGGAGGAGGAATCGACCGGGGCGGGGCCGCCCATGCCCGCGACCGGCTCGACCGCGCGCGGGTGCGGCGCCAGCGCGGGCGCCTGCGCCACGGCGACGTGGTGAGGCACGCGAGCGAGCACCGGGCGGTGAGCCGGGAGGCGCGGCCGCCCGTTGCCGCTGCCGAGCGCGAGCGCGCTCCCGGCCGCGACGCAGAGCAGCACGACGGCCGCGACTATGAGCGAGCGCTTGGACATGTCCGACAAACCTAGCCTGCGCACGAGCGCGGCGCGCCGGCGGCCGGGCGCGATCAGCGCTCGGGCGTCGCGTTCGGTCCCGGCGGCGGCGGCTGCGAGTGCGCGCCGTGCACGGACTGCCAGAGCAGCTGGTCGAGGGCGCGCTGGGAGACGTGATCGGGCTGCTGGAGGTTCAGTGACTTCGAGACCTTGGCGCCCGGCGCGGCCGGGCCGTTGCGCTCGACGAGGTTGAAGTTCGGAGATAGGGCGCTGTAGGGCGCGTCGTTGCTCGGCGTCGGGTTGAACGCGTCGTACATCGGGGTGGCCAGGTTGTCGAAGAGCCCGAGCGGCTTCATCCCGAGGATCAGCTCGAGCGAGCGGATGAGCGAGAGCTGGTCGTAGCGGGTGTGGATGACCGCTCCGGACTTGGCGAAGGGCGAGATGACCGCGCCGACCGTGCGGTGGGCGTCGATGTGATCCGAGCCGTCCTGCGAGTCGTCCTCGACCACGAAGATCGCCGAGGACTTCCACACGCGCGAGTGCGAGATCTGATCGACGATCTGGCCGAGGGCATAGTCGTTCTCGGCCACCATGGCGCGCGGCGTGCGCCGCCCGGGCGTGGTGCCGTTCGTGTGGTCGTTGGGCAGGACGAGATAGTTGAACGACGGCACGTTGCCCGCGAGATCCTGGGAGGTGAAGCGCCGCTGGAAGCAGGAGAAGCGCGACTCGGCGTTGGGCGGCGCGCCCAGGGGCAGCGAGGAGTCGTAGGTCTCCGTGTTGGCCACGATCGCGTCGGTGCCGATCGAGGCGTCGTTCGGGTAGCAGCCCGCGGGCGGCTGGATGTCGGAGTTCGTGAACTTCTGCTGCACCTGCGCCGTGTCGTTGGCGTCGCGGTCGCGATCGGTGGTCTGCGCCACTCCGGGCAGCGAGGGCACCGTGCCGGCGATCGCCTCGCCGTAGTTGAAGTAGGAGATGTTCTGGCGCTGGGCTTGGTCGAAGAGGAAGCGGTTCTGCGGCCAGCTAACCGCGTCGATGAAGTCGTAGGGGCGCTTGCGCGCCGCATAGTTCTGAAACCAGCTCTTGTGGACGTAGTCCGAGACCTTGGCCGCGCTCGTCACGAAGTGCCCGTCGATCGAGGCCTCCGAGTTGGCGAAGACGTGGTCGAGGAGCGGGAAGCGCTGCACGAGCGCGTGGATGTTAGGGGTGTTCGTGCGCCCGAAGAGGGTGAGGGAGGGATCGCCCTTGCCGCGCGCGTCGTCCCCCAGCACCTGGTCGTAGGTGCGGTTCTCGCGCACGATGTAGAAGACGTGCTTGATCGGGCCACCGGCGCGCAGGGGGGTGCCCGCGGGCGGGCGCTGCGCGTTGGACGGATGCAGCTGAGCCGAGGCTGCACGCGTGAGGCGGGCGATGGAGCGGGAGCTCGGCAGCGCCTGGATCCCGGCGGCGCCGCGCACGAGCAGCGGGAGGTACTGGAAGGAGTTGGTGTTGTCGTCGGTCGTGGCGAACGGCGTCGAGCCATGACGGTTGGGTCCCACGCCGACGCCCTTGCCCGAGACGTAGAGCAGCCGCGCCGCGGTGCGGCGGCAGTGGTGGCGACGCGTGCACTCCCGGCGCGAGCGGTCGACCGCCAGATCGGCCGGATAGGCAGCGGTGGGGATGCGTCCGATGAGTCGGTAGGGACGCGCCGCGCGATGGCCGCGGCGGGCCCGCACCGGCAGCGTGAAGGCGGCGATCTCGTCGGCGCCTGACTCCGCGACGAGGAGCTGGCTGCCGTCCGGGGTCGTCGTGGCCGCGACGGGCGAGGTGCCCGCGCCTTCGGGACGGGCCACGGACAGCGTGCGCGCGACCGTCCGGCGCCGGGTGTCGATGACCGCCACCTGGTCGGAGTTGGCGATCGTCACGTAGGCGCGGGGAGCGCGCGGGTCCACGGCGATGCCCTCCGGATGGGAGAGGTGGCCGCCGACCTGCAGGTCGGTGACCTTGCTGCCCGAGCGCAGGTCGATCACCGAGACCGTTCCCGGCACCTCGTTCGAGACGAGGCCCGTCTTCCCGTCGCGGGTGATCGCCGCGCCGTAGGGGAAGCGCCCGGTGGGCACGTAGCGCGCCCGCTTGGAGCGCACGTCGACGATCGCGGCCTGATCGGCGAGGTTCAGGGGGACGAGCAGGGTGCGTCCGTCCGGGGCGACCGCGAGCCGGTCGGGCCAGGAGATGACGTCGGCGTTGTCCGAGAGGCCCTGCGGCTTGGCGGTGCCGGGCGGCGCGGGTACGGGCAGCAGGCCCGCGAAGCGCGCCCGTCCCGAGCGACGGTTGTAGCGATAGACCCGCACGTTGTCGCCCTCGCGACCCGAGAGCGTTCGCCGCTGCTGGTCGAGGTGCTTGGAGTCCGCCACGCCGGAGACGTAGGCCACGGAGTGGCGCGAGTCGATCGCGATGCCGCCCGAGGCGCCGGGCACGGCGATGACCTGCACGACGCGCCGGCGCCCCGTCGAGACGATGCGCACGTCGTTGAACCCGCGGCCGGTGGAGACGGTCCAGTAGAAGCGACCGTCGGAGGTGAGCGCCCCCCCGGTCGGGAAGTTACCCAGGGCCACCAGCGCACCACGGGCGTGGGTGAGCAGTCGGCCGTTGTTCTGCAACCGGGTCTTGGGTCCCACCTCGCCGGGACGCGAGCTCGCAGCGAGCGCGGCGCTGACGCCGAGCACGAGCAGCGCGAGCAGGGTGAATCCGAGGCGGCGGAACATGGCTAGAAGCGGATCACCCGGCGCTCGAGAGCGCGGCGGCGAGCGCGCAGCTCAAGCCTACCGTGATCCGCCGGGAGCCGGAAGCGATAGGTACGGCACGGCCGGACCGAGCGCGGACCAAGCACCTCGCGACGGCGGAGGAGGGCGCCGAGACGCGCCGAGTGGCCCATGCGCACGGTGAGCGTCCGTCCTGAGACGCGCGCGGAGAGGATGAGCGCCCCGCGCCGGTAGCGGCCACGGTGAGCGATGGGGAGCCCCCGCGTCTCCGCGCACGACGGCGCGTTGTAGACGTCGGAGCCGAAGGGCTTGAGGTCCGCCCGCGCCGCGTAGCCAAGGTGGGCGAGGCCGAAGAGATCCTCCACGCTGCGCAGCAGCGCGAAGTGGTTGTAGGGCGTGGGGTTGACGCTGCCCGGCTTGACGAACGGGGAGAGGATCACGGCGCCGACTCTGCCGCCCCCTCGACCGGTCGAAGAGCCGCCGTTGTTCGCCGTGTTGGGGAACTGCGGCTCGTTGCAGCAGGCCTCGGCCCCGCTCTCGGACTCGTCGAAGGTGACGATGATCATGCCGCGGTCGCGGTAGGCGCGGGAGGCGATGATCTTCGGGATCAAGGTCCGCAGGAAGGCGTCGGGGCTCTTCAGCCCGCCGGGCTCGCCGTTCACGCAGGGGGTGTCGTGCCCGTCGTGGCACAGGTTGGGGGTGATGAAGGTGAAGGCCCCGACCCGGTTGGCGGCGAGGTCGCCCTCGAGCCGGGTGAGCGGCACGTCGTTCGCGGCGCAGGCGGGCCGGTCGATGATCGAGTGGAAGTAGACGAACGGGTTGTGCCGTGCCGCGTACTGGTCGTCCTTCTTGGCGGTCTGGGTCTTGTCCTGGGTGTTCAGGGCCGGATGGCCGCAGGTGGCCGGCTCGCGCGCCAGGTCCCTGCCCATGTCCTCCATGTAGCCCTTCCAGCCCAGGCCGCGCTCGTCGAGCTGATCGGCCACCGTCTTGACCGAGGAGGGGTAGACGCAGCCTTGGCCCATCGCCTGCCCGTCGGGCCCGGGCAGGCCCGGCGCGAAGTCGGTGAAGACCTGGCAGTCGGCCTGGGTCTGCGGATTGGACCCCTGGCCGCTCACCATCGCGATGTAGTTGCCGAGGCTGAAGTGAGTGACGCCGAAGTAGTTCGGCAGATACTGCCCGCGCTGGCGCAGCGTATGCGCAAGGTAGGGCGCCGGGGAGTCGGCGGCGAAGGTCTTGGCCTGGTCCTTGTTCTCGAGCACGACGACGAAGACGTGCTTGACCGGAGGCGACGTGGCGGCGCTCGCGGCGGCGGCGGGAAGAACCGCGGCGAGCAGCACGAGGAGGATGAGCACGGGGCGGCGCACCCGCAGGAAGGTAGAGCACCGACCGTCGCGATGCGACGGTTCGTCACCGGCTCTTCACATGGCCCGAACGAAAGACGGCGGGGCCTACAGGCCCCGCCGTCTCAAGACTCAGGTCGAACGTGTGGCGCTCAGAAGTAGTGTCGCCGGCCGCCGACCGCGCGGCCCATCGTGCCGAGCACGGCGAGAATCAGGCCGACCACCAGCAGGATGCCGCCGATAGTGATCAAGATGGACAGGCTCTTAACGACGAACCCGATGATGAGCAGGATGAGGCCCAGAGCGATCATCGATCTCCCAACCGTGGTTTACAGGCATTGCATTCGACGAGGAAGATCATCTCCCTCCCCTTGGTTACCCCTCAGAGCGCAATACCCAGGAAGCGGCGCCGTCAAGCCTCTCCCGCTTAGACCCCGCTCATAGCGAGCGCAGGACCTCGCGCGCGGCCCGCTCGCCCGAGCGCACCGCCCCATCCATGTAGCCGTTGCCCACCGTGGCGGTCTCGGTGCCTGCCCAGTGGATCCGCCCGGCGGGACGGCGGAGCGCGTCGCCGTACTCCGACCACACGCCGGGAGGCATGAACCCGACGTAGCAGCCGCGGGTGAACTCCTCCTTGGACCAGTCGTGCTCGAGGTAGCGCAGCGGATGGGCGGCCTGCGAGCCGAAGAACCGGGTGAAGGCGCCGATCACCTCGGCGCGGCGGGCCCGGGGCGAGAGGTGCGAGAGACGGCGCGCGGCGTCGCCCAGCGCGAAGCCGAGCAGCACGCCCGGGCGCCCGTCGGGCGGTGAGTTGTCGTAGGTGAGCCGGATCGGCTCGCGGTCGGAGTTGACGTAGCCGCTCTGCCCGTGGGCGCGCCAGAACGGCGTGGGGTAGACCGCCTCGCACTTGATCGCCGAGCCCTGGGGCATCCGCTGGGTGAGCTGGTCGCGGTCGGACGGGAGGATCGGGTGGTAGTCGAGCCGCCCCGCGAGCGTCGGCGGCAGCGCGACGATGACGCGCCGCGCCACGACGCTGCCGGCGGCGCTCTCCACGTGGACGCGCCCCCCGCGCTGGGCGAGCGAGGACACCGCCGCGCCGAGCACCACCCGGTGACCCAGGCGCCGCGCGACGCGCTGGGCGACGAGCTGGGAGCCACCCACGAAGCGGGAGTCCTGCGCGCCGCCGGAAGTCGACGCGAGCTTGATGAACCCGCCGCCCGCGTGCCCGTAGAACAGGAAGTGCAGAAAGGAGAGGTCGCGCGGCTCGACGGCGAAGACCGACTCCACGAGCAGGTCGATCAGGAAGCGGCCGCCGGGCCGGGAGAGGTTCTGGAGCTTCCAGGTCTCGACCGTCATCCCGTCCCACTCGGGCGCGCGGCGCGCGGAGGCCGGCCGGTCGAGCGGCACCTCCCGGGCCATCTGCTCGAGCTCGGCGAGCTTGCCGACGAACTCCTGCTGGTCTTCGGGCGGGATGGGCGGGATGAGCCCGGTGAACTCCTGGCGCCGACCCCGGTAGTCGAAGATCTGGGTGCCGCGGTCGTAGGTCTTGAAGCTCCGCACGCCGACGGCGCGGGCGAGCGCCATGATCCGGTCCTGGCCGGGGCCCACCCACTGGCCGCCGACCTCGACGACCTTGCCGCCGCCGAGCGACTCGTTGAGGATCCGCCCGCCCACCCGGTCGCGCGCCTCGAGCACGACGACCCGCTTGCGGGCGTGGACGAGGCTGCGCGCGGCGGTGAGGCCCGCGAGCCCCGCGCCGACCACGACGACGTCGACGGCCCGGGGTGCTCGAGGCCTGGCGCGCGCCGCCACGGCGCCGGGGAGCGCGGCGGCGGCGGCCGCACCCGCCGCCCCGCCGATCAGGGTGCGCCGGGTGAGCGGCCGCTCGCTCGCGGCGCTCACAGTGCTCGCAGCACCTCGGCAGCGGCGCGCTCACCCGAGCGCACCGCCCCGTCCATGTAGCCGACCCAGAACGTCGCGGTCTCCGAGCCGGCCCAGTGGATGCGTCCGATCGGCGCGCGGATAGCGGGCCCGTAGTCGAGCAGCACGCCGGGCGGCGTGAACCCGCCGTAGCAGCCGCGGGTCCACTGCTCGGTGGACCAGTTCATCTCGACGTAGCCCGTTGGACGCAACGCCTTCTCGCCGTAGTAGCGCGCGAAGCTCTGAAGCACCGCGGCGCGGCGATCGCGCGCGCTCTGCCGTCCGGCCACGCGGGCCTCCTGGCCTTCGATGAAGCCGAGCAGCACGCCCGGCCGGCCGTCGGGCGGCGAGTTGTCGAAGGTGATCTTCACGGGACCCGTGTCGCTCGTGGCCTGACCGGCGAGGCCGGCGTCACGCCAGAACGGGTGGTCGTAGAACGCCTCGCACTTGATGACCGTCCCCTGCGGGAAGCGCTGGGTGAGCTGCGCGCGCTCGGCGGGCAGCGCGGGCTCGTAGTCGATCGTCGCGGTGAGGGCGGGCGGCCCGGTGACGATCACCTGCTTGGCGCGCACGGTCAGCTTGTCGGAGACCACGGTCACGCCGCCGCGGCTCTGCACGATCCGGCGCACCGGGGTGCTCAGGTGCACCCGGCGGCCGAGGCGGTGGGCGAGGCGCTGGGAGACGAGCTGCGAGCCGCCGAGGAAGCGGCTCTCCTGCGCCCCTCCCGCGGTGTTGATCAGCCGTTCGAAGGTGCCGACGTTCTGCTCGTTGCCTGCGGCCCGGATGTAGAAGAGGATCCACAACAGCGAAATGTCGCGCGGCTCGGCGGCGAAGACCGACTCGATCCCCAGGTCGAGCAGCGTCCTGCCGCCCGCCGTGGTCGTGTTGTTCTGCTTCCAGGTCTCGAACGTCTGGGAGTCGTAGTCCTGCGCGCTCGGACTCTCGTACGGCGCGTCGATGTTGATCTGCGCCGCCATCCGGTCGAGCTTGATGAGCGCCTGCTCGGCGTCGGCGGCACCGGTGTAGTCGGGCGGCACCGCGCCGAGCGGGCCGTTCGGCGAGTACGGCGAGTTCATGCCGTTCTGGTGGTAGATGTACTGGCCGTCGTTGTAGGTCTTGAAGGTCCCGACCCCCATGTCCTTGCCCAGGCGGACGATGTGGTCCTGCGTCGGGCCGACCCACTGGCCGCCCACCTCGATGACCTTGTCCTTGCCGCCGCTGCGGAAGTGGTGGTTGAGCGTGCGCCCGCCGACGCGGTTGCGCGCCTCGAGCACGATCACCGAGCGCCCGCGGCGCACGAGCTCCCGCGCCGCGGTCAGTCCCGCGAGTCCGGCGCCGACCACGACGACGTCGGCGCGGGCGCCGCCCGTGCGCCGGGAGCGCCGGCGCGGTGCGCGCGCCTCGGCGCTGGTGGGCAGGGCCGCCGCCGCGCCCACGGCGGCCGCGCCGCCGATCAGCGTGCGGCGGGTGATCTCATGCTGCTCGTCCTGGTGGGTCTCTCGCTCGCTCATGGAAAAGCAGTGTGACGGCTGAGCCTCGCGCGGTCCACCGTCAACCCCCGGAGGCGGCCCACGCGACGGCGCCGGGGCGACGCTTCGAGCTCGGCCACGCGGGTGATCAGGGTCGGCGCGCGTCGGCGGGGACGGCCAGGGCTGCGCCCCGCACCTCGACGCGTACGGGCGCCGGCGCGCCGGGCGGCTGATGCCACGAGACGGTCACCGGAGTCGCGGCCTCCGGAGCGAGGACGGCCCGGGCCCCGGTGCGCTCCTCGATCGAGCGGGATGTCGGGTCGTCGCGGTTGTAGGGAGGAAGGCGGTGGGTGAAGCCCGAGAGCAGCACGACGTGGGCCGGCACCCGCCGCCCGTCGGCCGACCGCGCGATGAAGTCGGCGCGCGTCAGCTCGAGCCGACGCCCCGAGAGGTTGCGCGCCTGCCCGGTCAGGATCCGGTCGCCGGGGAGGCCGGGCGCGACGAAGAGGAGCGGCGGCCGGGTCCAGCTCAACGCGGCGCGCGCGCCGGACGCACCGCCGCATCCCACCGTCCCGAGCGCCAGAGCGGTCGCGCCGAACGCGGCGGCGACCCTCGGCGCGAGCCTCACCGGGGTCGTGGCGGCAAATCGGCCCAGTCGCAGCCGGGCGGGGGGTCTTGCGAGGGATCCCATTCCGCGCAGGTGGCCTGGCTCGAGATTCGCATCGGATCGCCGGGCGTGAAGAGGGCGCCGCCGCAGTCCGTGGGGAGGCTCGCGGGCTCGCTCGTGATCGAGCGGCCCGGCGCGGCCTGGTTGCCGGTCCAGCAGTTGCCGTGACCCTCGCCGTCCCACCAGAAGTCCCCGCGGCCGCTGCCGCTGCCGTTGGGCAGCACCCGTCCGCCCGGCGAGACCCCCATGCGGTTGTTCGTGAAGGTGTTGTCGTTGGAGGTGTCGGTCTGCTTGGCCGGGTCGTTCTCTCCGCGGAAGGTGGCGGGCACGTAGAACAGCCGCCACCCCGAGCGCCAGTTGTCGTAGATGTAGTTGTCGCGCACGATGTTCCCGTTGCCGCCCGCGATCAGCGCGCCCGTGCCGAGCGGCACCTGGAAGGAGGAGCAGACGACCTTGAGCGAGCGCTCGGACTTCGGCTTGCGGCAGTACGCCCGGTGCGGGGGCGAGAAGATCTGGAAGTTGTTGGAGTAGATGTAGTTGTGGCGCCACTCCGAGCAGTGCTCCGGAGCGCCGGGATGGCCGGCGGCGAAGGAGTCCGTGGCGATGCCGGTGGTGTTGTGGTGGAAGCGGTTGTCGTGCGTGTAGACGGAGTCGCCCGACGTGCCCGAGTAGCCGAGGTTGTTGTCGTGGGAGTCGACGTTGCGGATCTCGATGCCGTAGGTGTGCGTGCGGCGCTGATCCGGGGTCTCGCACGCCTGCTCGCTGGGCCGCCCCTGTGGCCCGGACCCCGGGTAGACGCCCGAGTCGCCCGCGCCGTAGGCGTCGACGTGCTCGTAGAGCCCCGCCTCGGAGGTGAAGGAGAGGATTCCGTACTCGCGAGTCCAGCGGGTGACGATGTGGTTGAAGTGGAAGCCGCTCGTCTCGAGGACGTAGATGTTGTTGAAGTCCGAGTACTGGACGGTGAAGTTGCCGAGGTAGATCCCGTCGGCGCGATCCGCCCGGATGACGTTCAGCTTCTTGCCGTCGCCCTCGATGACGACGTCACGCGGCCGCGCGGTGCCCGTGATCTGGAGATGGCAGTGGCGATCGCAGCGGCGGTCGCCGTTCGTGTCGCCGACGATCGCGATGAGGTTCTTGGCGTTCGGGCAGTGCAGCTGGTAGGCGTAGCCGGGCACGGAAGTCGCGTCCGCGCTCTGGGTGGTCATCGAGGCGCAGCGCGGGTCGTCCAGGGGCTTGCGCCGGCTCGGAAGCTCCTTGTAGACGCCCGGCAGGACGAGGATGCGGGTGCCGTTGCGGGCGAGGTTGACCGCGCGCTGGATATCTCGGAAGCGACAGCGCTTCAGCAGGCGGAGGTTGACGCGTCGGGTCACCCCGTGGGTCTTGTGCAGGATCCGGGCCCGGGAGTCGGGCTTGCACACCACCTCGCTCCGGCCGGAGGAGCGGAACTGGGGCACCGAGCCGGGATAGGTAGGCCAGGTGGAGGCGCGCTCCTCGTGCGCTTGGGCGCTGCTCGCGAGCGCCACGCCGGCGAGCAGCGCCAGAATCAGGGCGGTCGTAAAGCGCCGCATGCGGCAGACGATACGTGATCCGGGCCCGGCGCGCCTCACGCGTTGAGCCGACCGTTAGGCACCGCGTCATGATGGGCTGCTCATGCGCGCCCGCGACCCGCTCCTGGTCACCCTCGTCGCGCTCGCGGTCCTGCCTGCCGCCGGGTGCGCCAAGTCCGCCGCGCCGGCGGCGAAGGCGGGCTCGGAAGGCCCCAACCTCGCCGCCGCCGAGCGCCCCGGCCCCTCCGCCTTCCCGGCCGCCCGGGGCCGCACCCTCGCCCAGATCGCCCAGGGCGCAAAGGCCGGACCACAGGTGGGGCTGGCCAGCGGAACCTACGTGCCTGGGCGCCAGCGGGTGGCGTTTGCCCTGATCGGGGCCGACGGCAAGCCGGTCTATCCCGCGAGCGCGGTCTACGTCGCTCCCGCCCTGAACCGGCCGGCCGAAGGGCCGTTCCTCGCGCCGGCGCAACCCGTCGGCGTGGCGCCCGCATTTCGGAGCGCGAACCCCGATCCGGCCGACATCGCGGCGATCTTCGCCACCGACGTGCCGTTCTCGCGCCCCGGGCGCTACGTCGCGCTCGTGCTCAGCCGGATGGACGGGAGGCTTGTCGGCGGCACCGCGGTGATTCCCGTCCGCGGCTCCTCTCCGATCCCGGCGCCGGGAAGCCGGGCGCCGGACGTCGCGACCGACACCCGCGCGTCGGTCCACGGGAACGTGCGGCTGCTCACCACCCGCACGCCGCCCGATGACATGAGCCGCGTCTCGTTCAAGGACGTCGTCGGACGAAAGCCCGTCGTCCTCGTCTTCTCGACGCCCGCGCTGTGCCAGTCGCGGGTGTGCGGACCGGTCACCGACATCGCGCTCGAGCTCCAACACGAGTTCGCCGGTCGAGCGGAGTTCATCCACCAGGAGGTCTACGCCCAGAACCAGGTCTCGAAGGGGCTCCGCGCGCCGCTGCGCGCGTTTCATCTCCAGAGCGAGCCGTGGATCTTCACCTTCGACCGCTCCGGCCGCGTGGCCGCGCGGCTCGAGGGAGCCGTGGGCGTCGGAGAGTTCCGCGCCGCCGTGGAGCGCGCGCTGCGCTAGTAGCCGAGATCGGCACGGGCGGTTGGCCCTGCGAGACTCGGGAAAGAATCGCCCCGACTCCTCCCGACCGCCTCAAGGAGCGCCCCATGTCCCTGAACAGCTTCGATGCCCAAGCCACGCTCGAGGTCGGGGAGCGCGAGCTCGAGATCTTTCGGCTCGACGCGCTCCAGGCCAAGTACGACGTCGCCCGGTTGCCGTTCTCGCTCAAGGTCCTACTCGAGAACATGCTCCGCAACGAGGACGGCGAGTCGGTCACCAAGGAGGACATCGAGGCGCTCGCGCGCTGGAACGCCAGGGACGAACCGAGCGAGGAGATCGCCTTCTCGCCCGCGCGCGTGATCATGCAGGACTTCACCGGCGTCCCGGCGATCGTCGACCTCGCGGCGATGCGCGACGCGATGGCGGAGATGGGCGGCGAGCCGGCGAAGATCAACCCGCTCGTTCCCGCCGAGCTCGTGATCGATCACTCCGTGCAGGTCGACGCCTTCGGCTCCCGCGACGCCTTCCAGAAGAACGCCGACCTCGAGTTCGAGCGCAACCAGGAGCGCTACGCCTTCCTGCGCTGGGGCCAGGGCGCCTTCGACGACTTCTCCGTGGTGCCGCCCGACACCGGGATCGTCCATCAGGTCAACCTCGAGTACCTCGCGCGCGTGGTCTTCACCAGGGAGGCGGAAGACGGAGTCACCCAGGCCTACCCCGACACGCTCGTGGGCACGGACTCCCACACGACGATGATCAACGGCCTGGGCGTGCTCGGCTGGGGCGTCGGCGGCATCGAGGCCGAGGCGGCGATGCTCGGCCAGCCGATGTCGATGCTGATCCCGCAGGTCGTCGGCTTCCGACTCACGGGTGAGCTGCCCGAGGGCGCGACCGCGACCGACCTCGTCCTCACCGTGACCCAGATGCTCCGCCAGCACGGGGTGGTCGGCAAGTTCGTCGAGTTCCACGGCGAGGGCCTGGCCAACCTTCCCCTGGCCGACCGCGCGACGATCGGCAACATGTCGCCCGAGTTCGGCTCGACGTGCGCGATCTTCCCCGTGGACGCCGAGACCTTGCGCTACCTCGAGTTCTCCGGGCGGCCCCGGGAGCAGATCGAGCTCGTCGAGGCCTACGCGCGCGAGCAGGGGATCTTCCACGACGAGAGCTCGGAGGAGCCGACCTACTCCGAGTCGCTCGAGCTCGACCTGAGCGAGGTGGTGCCGAGCCTCGCCGGTCCCAAGCGTCCGCAGGACCGGGTCTCGCTGACGGAGTCCAAGGCATCGTTCCGGATGGCGCTCGAGGGCCTGGTGGGCGAGGACTCGGAGGAGACCGAGGAGGACGAGGGCTCGGCGGAGTCCTTTCCCTCGAGCGACGCACCGGCGACGATGGCCCCCGACGCCGACGAGGACGACGGCGAGCGCGACGCGGGCTCGGGCACCGGCGGCGCCCAGGTCGCCGAGCGGGTGAGCACGACCGCGCAGGTCACGCTGGCCGACGGCACCCAGGTCGAGCTCGACCACGGCCACGTGGTGATCGCCGCGATCACGAGCTGCACGAACACCTCGAACCCCTCGGTCATGCTCGGCGCCGGACTGCTCGCGCGCAACGCGGTGCAGAAGGGTCTGCGCTCCAAGCCCTGGGTCAAGACCTCGCTCGCTCCCGGCTCCAAGGTGGTCACGGAGTACCTCGAGCGCGCGGAGCTGACCGAGCCGCTCGAGGCGCTCGGCTTCCACCTCGTCGGCTACGGCTGCACGACGTGCATCGGCAACTCGGGTCCGCTGCCCGAGGAGATCTCCGACGCGGTGCAGGCCGAGGACCTCGCGGTGTGCTCCGTGCTCTCGGGCAACCGCAACTTCGAGGGGCGCATCAACCCCGACGTGAAGATGAACTACCTCGCCTCCCCGCCGCTCGTCGTCGCCTACGCCCTGGCGGGCACCCTGGACATCGACCTCTACGACGAGCCCCTCGGCGAGGACGAGGAGGGCAAGGAGGTCTTCCTCAAGGACATCTGGCCCTCGGAGGAGGAGGTCGGCCGCACCATCGAGGAGGCGGTGCGCTCGGAGATGTTCAAGGACTCCTACGCCGAGGTCTTCGAGGGCGACGAGCGTTGGAACGGGCTCGACGTGCCCGAGGGCGAGCGCTTCGAGTGGGACGCGGACTCGACCTACGTGCGCCATCCGCCGTACTTCGTCGACATGCCCGAGGAGCCCGCTCCGCTCGAGGACATCGAGGGCGCGCGCGTGCTGGCGCTGCTCGGCGACTCGGTGACCACCGATCACATCTCTCCGGCCGGGGCGATCAAGAAGGACTCCCCCGCGGGCGCCTACCTGCAGGAGCACGGCGTCAAGCCCAAGGACTTCAACTCCTACGGCTCGCGCCGCGGCAACCACGAGGTGATGCTGCGCGGCACCTTCGCCAACATCCGCCTGCGCAACCTGCTCGCGCCGGGCACGGAGGGCGGGGTCACCCGGATGCAGCCCGGCGGGGAGGAGATGCCGATCTACGACGCGGCGATGAAGTACGCGGAGGAGGAAACGCCGCTCGTGGTGCTCGCGGGCAAGGAGTACGGCTCGGGCTCCTCGCGCGACTGGGCGGCCAAGGGAACGAACCTGCTCGGCGTCAGGGCGGTGATCGCGCAGAGCTTCGAGCGCATCCATCGCTCGAACCTGGTCGGGATGGGCGTCCTGCCCCTCCAGTTCTCCGAGGGCGATTCTGTCGAGTCGCTCGGGCTGAGCGGCGAGGAGGAGCTCTGGATCGCCGGGCTCGGTGGAGAGGAGGGGATCCCGCGCGAGGTCACGGTCAAGGCCGACGAGACGGAGTTCACCGTCAGGGTGCGGATCGACACTCCCAAGGAGCAGGAGTACTTCCGCCACGGCGGGATCCTGCAGTTCGTGCTCCGCCAGCTCCTGGCCGAGAAGCAGAGCGCCTGAGCGCCGGCCGCCGCGCCGCTACCCTCGCACGCCGCATGCCCGTTCCCGACGTCCTGCACGAGCTCCTGACCGCTCCCGGTCCCTCGGGTTACGAGGCCTCGGCCGCGGCGGCGTGGCGCGAGGCCGCCAGCGCGTTCGCGGAGGTCTCCCACGACACCGTGGGCTCCTCGGTCGCGCGCGTGAAGGGCACGGGCGACGGCCCGCTCCTCGCCGTGCTCGGGCACATCGACGAGATCGGGATCATGGTCTCCCACGTCGACGAGAAGGGCTACCTGCGCTTCATCGGCGTCGGCGGGTGGGACCCGACGATCCTCATCGGCCAGCGCGTGGTGCTCGCCGGACGTGACGGCCCCGTGCCGGGCGTGGTGGGCAAGAAGCCGATCCACCTGCTCAAGGAGGAGGACCGCAAGCGCGTTCCCGAGCTCAAGGATCTTCATGTCGACATCGGCGCCCAGGACGGAGAGGAGGCCCGCTCGCTCGTGCGCATCGGCGACGTCGGCGTGATCGCCGGCGAGCCGCTCGAGCTCCTCGGTCGCCGCGTCGTCTCGCGCTCGATGGACAACCGGCTCGGGTGCTTCGTCGCCTACGAGGCGGCGCGGCTCGTCGCCGAGGCGGGCGGCGCCCCGGGCGACGTCGCCGCGGTGGCCGCCGCGCAGGAGGAGATCACCTTCGCCGGGGCGCGGACCACCGCCTACGCCCTGCGACCCGACCTGGCCATCGTCGTCGACGTGACCTTCGCCACCGACCAGCCCGGCGTCGACTCCGACGAGCTCGGCGAGCACGCCTTCGGCTCCGGCCCGGTCATCTCCCGCGGCTCGACCCTCCACCCGCGGGTGGTCGACGGGCTGATCGAGGCGGCGGAGGCCGAGGCGATCCCGTACACGCTCACCTCCTCCGCGCGCTACACGGGCACGGACGCCGACGCGGTCCACCTGACCCGCGCGGGCATCCCGACCGCCGTGGTCTCCGTTCCCCTGCGCTACATGCACTCCCCGGTCGAGATGGTGCAGCTCGACGACGTCGAGGGGTGCGCGCGCCTGATCGCCGCGTTCGCGCGTCGGCTCGCGCCGGGCGCCTCCTACCTGCGCTGAAGCGCTCGACTCCGGCGTGGCGTGCTGCTGCTCTTCGACATCGACGGCACGCTGCTGCTGCGTGCGAGCGACGCGCACCGGGACGCCATCCACGCCGCCCTCCGCGAGGTGCACGGCGTGCGCGACTCGGGCGCGCTGCGGGGAATCGACCCGTCCGGGCGCACCGACGGCGAGATCGCGCGGGCGATCCTGCTCGCTCACGGCGTGAGCGCCGAGCGGATCGACGATCGCCGCGCCGCGGTGCAAGAGGCGGCGTGCCAGGCCTACGTCGAGCTCTGCCCGCCTGAGCTCGCGAGCGCGGTTTCGCCGGGGATGGGGGAGCTGCTCGCGGAGCTCGCCGACCGTCCGAGGGTGGCCTCGCTCGCGCTGCTCACGGGCAACTTCGAGCCGGTGGCGCGGCTAAAGCTCGCGCGCGCCGGTCTGGGCCGGTTCTTCCCGCGCGGCCAGGGTGCGTTCGGCTCCGACGGCGAGGACCGAGCGGGCCTGCCGGCGATCGCGCGCCGACGCGCCGGGCACGACGGCGCCCCGCATCCCCGTGAGCGCACCCTGATCATCGGCGACACCCCGCGCGACATCGCCTGCGCCCGCGCCGATGGCGTGCGCTGCGTGGCGGTGGCCACGGGGCGGTTCTCCGAGAGTGAGCTGGCGGACGCCGACGCCGTCGCGCGCGACGCGCGTGCGCTGGCTCCGCTCCTGGAGACGATGCTCGCCGGCTAACGCGTCCTACCGCACGCGGTGAAGCCGAGGCGCGGGAACAGCGGGCGGATCTTGGCCTGCTGCGCCTGCCCTTGCGTCGCGAGCTGCTGGATCTTCGGCAGGTCCTTGGCGGTGGCGGCGGCCGAGAGCTGACGGGTGAGCCCGACCTGCTGGTCGGCCAGCTTCAGGTAGGAGTCGAAGTCGGCCTTCTTGTCGCTGGGCGGCGAGAGCTTGTGGAAGCGGGCGATGCCCTCCTCCAGTATCCCCAGGGCGGCTCGCGACTGCTCCGCGACGCCGGCGAGGTCTTTCGCGCGCGGAAGCTTGCGCGCCTTGGCTTGGGCGTCGGTGCAGATGGCGTTGCCCTGCTTGGCGAAGTCCTTCGCGCTCGTGGCGCCGCAACCGCCGGCGAGGAGCGAGAGGGCGAGGACGGAGACGCACAGGCAGCGAGCATGGATCGGCGGGATCACGTCGCCTCCCTTCCGGGGATCGGGTACTGGGTGGTCAGGAAGCGGTCCCACACGCGGTCGGGCATGACCCGGCGCTGGGCCATGATGAGCCGGGCCGAAGGGGTGACGGGATAGCGGGGCTTGGGACTCGACGCCGTGAGCGCGCGCTCGATCGTCTTGGCGACACTCTCCGGGCCGCCGCCGAGGCGCGCCAGCGGGCCCTCGTAGGCGCCCACGGTCATCGCGGCCACCGCACGGTTGAAGCGCGCGTAGGCGCCGTCGCCGTCGCCGTCGACACTGCTCACCGCGGTCTCGGCGAACTGCGTGCGGATGAGCCCCGGTTCGATCAAGGAGACCTGGATCCCGAAGCCCTGCACCTCGAAGCGCAGCGCGTCGCTCAGCGCCTCCACCGCGTACTTCGTCGCGTGGTAGAAGCCGCCGCCGGGAAAGGTGAGCTTGCCGCCCATCGAGCCGACGTTGACGATGCGGCCCGAGCGGCGGGCACGCATGGCGGGCAGCACGAGCTGCGCCATCCGCACGAGGCCGAAGACGTTCGTCTCGAACTGGCGGCGCACCTCGTCGAGCGGCACCTCCTCGACGGCCCCGCTTTGGGAGTAGCCCGCGTTGTTGACGAGCGCTCCGACCGCCCCCTCGGCTTCCTCGACGGCGGCCACCGCCGCGCGCATGGAGTCCTCCTCGGTCACGTCGAGGGGAAGGAGCCGACAGCCCGCCGCTTCGAGATCGGCGATCGACTCGGGCTTTCTCGCGGTGGCGTAGACGGTGAAGCCGCGGCCAGCCAGTCGCTGCGCGGTGGCTCGGCCGATGCCGGTGGAGCAGCCCGTGACGAGCACCGGGCCGCCCGCGCGCGCGTCGCTCACGCCGCGCTCCGCAGGGAAGGTGCCTCGGCGAGCGACCACCATCCGTCGGCACCAACCGGGCGCTCGGAGGCGACTCGGGCGAGCGCCTCGCGCGCGGCGGGCGGCTCGAGCCCGCAGAGCGCCGCGACCTCCGCGGTGGCCAGTGGCTCCCCGGCCCACGTGAGCGCCTCCTCGACCGACTCGGGCAACGGGCGGCGCTCGAGCTCCGGCGCGAGGTTCGCCAGGGAGACGTCGTAGGACTCGAAGGGCTGATAGCCGGGGGCGACGAGCAGCTCCCCTTCCGGGGTGCGGATCTCGAGGGAGGGACACGTGTAGCGCCGTCCGCCGTCCTCGCTCGGCGCGAGCTTGTGGTCGAGCGCCAGGGCGGCCGGCGCCGGATCGCGCGCGAGCGCCTTGTCCTCGGCGAGCTCCGCGTCGACCTCGGGCTCCTCGAGCCAACGGTCCAGGACAGAGGGGTCGAGCCCCGCGTCGGCGCCGGCGCCGCTCACCGTCGCAGGCTCGTCGAGCAGCTCGCCGGCCATGGTGCGCACGCGCAGCCGGCGCAGGAGGGCCTCGGCCAGCGCGGGGTCGTGACGCCGAGCGGCCACCACGGCGCGGCAGGCCGGCGCCGTGGCGCCCATCCGCGGCCGTTCCCGCGGGTCGATCGGCATGCCGAAGCGACGCTGCATCTGGCGCATCGCCCTCGCCTGCTTCTCGGGAGTGAAGCCCTTGTCCTCGTAGTCCGCCGGCGACTCGGAGAGCACCACCATCCGGGTCTCCCACTCGAGCTGGTTCCCGAAGACCCAGCGCAGCTTGAGGCGCTGCGGCTCCGCCGAGAACGCCCACGGACAGCCGGGATCGGTGAAGTGGCGGAGGGAGAGCGCGGCCATCAGGCGCGCACGAGCTTCTTGTAGGAGATCCGGTGCGGGCGGTCGGCCTCGGCGCCCAGGCGCTCGCGTCGAGCGGCCTCGTAGGCCTCGAAGTTCCCCTCGAACCAGCGGACCTGCGAGTCCCCCTCGAAGGCGAGGACGTGCGTGGCGATGCGATCGAGGAACCAGCGGTCGTGGGAGATCACCACCGCGCACCCGGGGAAGGCGAGCAGCCCCTCCTCGAGCGCGCGCAGCGTGTCCACGTCGAGGTCGTTGGTGGGCTCGTCCAGGAGGAGCACGTTGCCGCCCTCGCGCAGGAGCTTGGCCAGGTGCACGCGGTTGCGCTCCCCGCCCGAGAGCTTGCCGACCCTGGTCTGCTGGTCGGTGCCCTTGAAGTTGAAGCCGCTCACGTACGCGCGGGAGTTCATCTTGCGCTCGCCGACCTGGATCTGGTCCGAGCCCCCGGAGATCTCCTCCCACACCGTCTTCTCGGGGTCGAGCGCGTCGCGGCTCTGGTCGACGTAGGCGAGCTGGACGGTCTCGCCCACGCGCAGCGCGCCCGCGTCGGGCTCCTCCTGGCCGGTGATCATTTTGACGAGCGTGGTCTTGCCGGCGCCGTTGGGGCCGATCACGCCGACGATCCCACCGCGCGGGAGCTTGAAGGAGAGATCGTCGATCAGGAGCTTCTCGCCGAAGCCCTTGCGCACGCCGTCGGCCTCGACCACGAGCTCGCCGAGGCGCGGGCCGGGCGGGATGTGAATCTGCACCTGGTCGAGCTTGGCGTTTCGCTCCTCGGCCAGCAGCGACTCGTAGGCGTTCAGCCGTGCCTTGGGCTTGGCGCGGCGGGCGCTCGCGTTCATCCGCACCCACTCGAGCTCCCGCGCGAGCGTGCGCTTGCGCGCGGAGTCCTGGCGCTCCTCCTGGGCCAGGCGCTTCTGCTTCTGCTCGAGCCAGCCCGAGTAGTTGCCCTCGAAGGGGATCCCGCGGGCGCGGTCGAGCTCGAGGATCCACCCGGCGACGTTGTCGAGGAAGTAGCGGTCGTGGGTGACCGCGACGATCGTGCCGGCGTAGTCGTGGAGGTGGCGCTCGAGCCAGCCGACCGACTCGGCGTCGAGGTGGTTCGTGGGCTCGTCGAGCAGCAGCAGGTCGGGCTGGCGCAGCAGCAGGCGGCAGAGGGCGACGCGGCGGCGCTCACCACCGGAGAGGTGGGTCACCGGCGAGTCGCCGGGCGGCAGGCGCAGGGCGTCCATGGCCGTGTCGAGCATCGTGTCGAGGTTCCAGGCGTCGGCCGCGTCGATCTCCTCCTGCAGGCGCGCGAACTCGTCCGCCGTGTCCTCGGAGTAGTTCATGGAGAGCTCGTTGAAGCGGTCGAGCAGGCCGCGCAGCTCGGCCACCCCCTCCTCCACGTTGCCGCGCACGTCCTTGCCCTCGTCGAGATGCGGCTCCTGCTCGAGCAGGCCGACGGTCGCGTTCGGCGCGAGCTGGGCCTGGCCACGGTAGTCCTCGTCGCGCCCGGCCATGATCCGCAGGACGGTCGACTTGCCCGCGCCGTTGTAGCCGAGCACGCCGATCTTGGCTCCCGGGTAAAAGGAGAGAGATACGTCCTCGAGGACCTTCTTATCGGGCGGGAAGGTCCGCGAGAGGCGATGCATGGAGAAGATGTACTGGGCGGACACGACGCCCCGAGGATAGACGCGCGGCGTGCCCCCCCGACGCGCTCGCCGCCTTCCGAGCGCCCGATTCCTCGCTACCGTGAGCGGGTCATGGCCCGGGTGCTGGATCTTGAGCAGTCGCTCCTCCTGCTGGAGCTCGATCCGCCGTTCGACCAGCGCGCGGTCCAGCTCGCGCGCCGCCGGATGGCCAAGCGCTGGCATCCGGACATCGCGCCGCCGGGCCGCCGGCACGAGCACGAGCGCCACCTCCAGGCGATCAACGAGGCGGCCGACGAGCTCGAGCGCCTGGCCGAGTCATCGCGCGGCGGGAGCGTCTCGCGCAACGCCGTCAAGGTCTCCGCGGCCGCGGCCCGCCGCGCGCGCGAGGAGGAGGGCCGCCGCGCCTACGAGGCCGAGCAGAACGTCCGCGCTCACGCCGCCGAGCGCGCCCAGCACGACCCGTTCGGGTCGCGTATGCCCGACCACTCGGTCGTGCACCGCTACACGCGCTGCCTCTCCTACCCCGAATGGGGCGTGGGGAGCGTCACCGGGATCTACTTCTCGGGCGACGGCGAGGACGTGCAGCAGTGGGCCCGGATCAAGTTCTCGGTGGGCGTGCGCACCGTCCCCGCGGGCTCTCTCCAGTTCGTCGACTTCTCCAAGCCCGATCCGGCCGCCGAGCGCGTCGAGCGGTTCCTCACGGCCGCCCAGCACGCGCTGGCCGAGGGCGAGCCGGCGATCGCCGCCAAGCGGCTCATCTACGCGCGCGACGCCGAGCCGGAGAACCCGGTCGTGCTGCGCCTGCTCACCGTGGCCCTGTGGCAGAGCGGCAACCTCCCCGCCGCCGCGCGCACGGTGCGCGACTGGACGCGGCTGGAGGGCGAGCGCCCGGCGCCCCATCGCTTCGCGGCGCGGATCTACGAGGACATGGGGTCGCTCTCCCAGGCCCTCGACTCGGCCGAGTGCACGGCAGAGCGCGAGCCGGGCGAGGCCGCGGCGTGGGAGCGGGTCGGGAGGCTGAAGCTGCGGCGCGGGGATCGCGGCGGCGCTCTGGTCGCCCTCGAGCGCGCCCGCCTCATCGGCGCCTCGCTCGAGGGCCTACTCGACCTCGCTCTCGCCTTCCACCTCGTCGGCGACGTGGGCGGCGAGGTCTCCGCGGGGGAGGCGGCGACGAAGCTCGCGCCGGATTCGGCCCCGGCGTGGTCCCGCTACGCGCATGCGCTCGCGCGCACCGATCGCGCTCGCGACTGCCTGGCGGCGTGCGAGCGCGCGCTCGCCCTCGAGGATGACGCCGAGGTGCGCGACCTGCGCGAGCGCGTGCTCGCGGCCGAGCCGCGGGCGCTGCCCGACGCCAGCGCCGCGGCGTAGGAAGATAAGTCCCCACCCGGCGCTACGGTGCGCCGCCGATGCGCCTCATCGTCGCCCGCTGCGAGGTCCGCTACTCCGGTCGCCTGAACGCGCTGCTGCCCGAGGCGCTGCGGCTCGTCATGGTCAAGCAGGACGGGTCGGTGATGGTCCATGCCGACACGGGTGGCTTCAAGCCCCAGAACTGGATGACCCCTCCCACGGCGATCGAGGAGGAGGGCGATCCGCCGCGGCGGATCGTCGTGAGCAAGCGTGCGGGCAGCACCGAGGACCGGCTCGAGATCGACATCTCCGAGGTGCTCTCCGACGTCTCCCACGACATGGGGGAGGCCGCGGCGCTCGAGAAGGACGGCGTCGAGGCCCACCTGCAGGAGGCGCTGGCCGCGGCCCCCGAGTGGTGCGGAGAGGGCTTTCGCCTCGTGCGCCGGGAGTGGCCGACCGACATCGGGCCGGTCGACCTCATGTGCCGCGACGGCGAGGACGCCTGGATCGCGGTGGAGATCAAGCGCGTCGGCACGATCGACGCGGTCGAGCAGCTCGCGCGCTACCTCGAGCGCCTCCGGCTCGATCCTGCGCTGGCCGACTGCCGCGGCGTGCTCGCCGCCGAGAGGGTCAAGCCGCAGGCACGGGTGCTGGCCGAGGCTCGGGGCCTCGACTGGGTGGAGGTCGACCTCGCGGTGCTGCGCGGCGAGCGCGAGGCGGCGCTCACGCTGTTCGCCTGAGCGGCCTCGGGTACGCTCACCGCCATGTCCGACGATCAGACCGCCGTCCTCAGCGAGCGCCGCGCCGCGACGCTCGTCATCACGCTCAACCGCCCCGAGGCCCGCAACGCGGTGAACTCGGCGCTGGCCCACGGTCTGGCCCTGGCCCTGGAGGAGCTCGATGCGACGCCGGAGCTGCAGGTCGGCGTGCTCACCGGCGCGGGCGGCGGCTTCTGCGCGGGAATGGACCTGAAGGCCTTCGTCCGCGGCGAGAGCCCGTACGTCGAGGGCCGCGGCTTCGCCGGGATCGCCCAACAGCCCCCGCGCAAGCCGCTCATCGCCGCCGTCGAGGGCTTTGCGGTGGCGGGCGGCTTCGAGATCGCGCTCGCGTGCGACCTGATCGTCGCCGCCCGAGGCGCGCGCCTCGGGATCCCGGAGGTCAAGAGGTCTCTGGTGGCCGCGGGCGGAGCGCTGCTTCGCCTCCCCGGCCGCCTCCCGTATCACCTGATCATGGAGCTCGCGCTGACCGGCGAGCCCATGCTCGCCGAGCGCGGCGCCGAGCTCGGCCTCATCAACCGGCTCTCCGAGCCGGGCGAGGCGGTGGAGGACGCGCTCGCGCTCGCCGCGCAGATCGCCGCCAACGGTCCGCTGGCGCTCGACGCCACCAAGCGCATCCTCGTCGAGTCGCCCGACTGGTCCCAGGAGGAGTTCTGGACGCGCCAGGGCGAGATCGCCGGTCCCGTCTTCGGCTCCGAGGATGCGCGCGAGGGCGCCCAGGCGTTCTCCGAGAAGCGCGCTCCGGTCTGGAAGCGCGCCTAGGCTCTTAGAACCCGTTAGCGCTCGCCCGGGAGCTTGGCCGGGTACATCGCCACCGGCCGCTCGAGGTCGAGCGCGGTGCAGATGATGCGGTTCTGCTCCTGCACGTGGGCGGCGGGGTAGCCCTCGCCCGGGCTGGCGCGCTCGGGGCGGCCGATGTAGCCGAAGGCGAGCGGCTCGGGCAGGATCTGCATGAGGCGCGGCGACATGAACGCGCGAGCGCCCATGTTGCGCGGCTCCTCCTGCACCCACACGACCTCGCGCAAGTTCGGGTAGCGCTTGACGAGCTCGAGGATCTGCGCCTGAGGGAAGGGGTAGAGCAGCTCGACCCGCCCCACGGCGACCTCGGGACGCTCCGCGCGCTCAGGATGGCCGACGAGGTCGTAGTAGACCTTCCCCGTGCACAGGACGAGCCGGGTGATCCGCTCTTCGTCGACTCGCGGCTCGCCGAGCACGGGATAGAACTGCGTCTCGGAGAGGTGTTCGATCCGGTTGGTCGCCTGGGACAAACGCAGAAGGCTCTTCGGCGTCATCATCACCAGCGGACGCTGCTTGGCGATGCGCGCTTGGCGCCGCAGGAGGTGGAAGTACTGCGCTGGCGTGGTCGGATTGGCCACGCGCAGGTTGCCCTCGGCCGCGAGCTGGAGGACGCGCTCGAGACGCGCCGAGGAGTGCTCGGGGCCCGAGCCCTCGTAGCCGTGGGGCAGGAGCAGGGTGAGGCGCGTGGTCTGCCCCCACTTGGCGAGTCCCGAGGCGATGAACTGGTCGATGATGACCTGGGCAGAGTTCACGAAGTCGCCGAACTGCGCCTCCCAGAGCACGAGCGTCTCGGGTCCCTCGTGGGAGTAGCCGTACTCGAAGCCGAGGCACGCGATCTCCGAGAGGGGCGAGTTGTGCAGCTCCATCGGCGCGAGCGCCCCGGGGAGGTTCTGGATCGGGCAGTACTCCTGACCGGTCTTGGCGTCGTGGAGCACCATGTGGCGCTGGGAGAACGTGCCGCGCTCGGCGTCCTGCCCCGTGAGGCGGATCGGCGTGCCCTCGGTGAGCAGCGAGGCGAAGGCGAGCGCCTCGGCGTGGGCCCAGTTGATCCCCCCCTCGGCTCCGAGTGCCTCCCGTCGCTGATCGAGCTGCTTTGAGAGCTTGGGATGCACCGTGAAGTCCTCGGGCACGCGCAGCAGCTCGTCGTTGATGCTCCGCAGACGCTCGCTCGATACGGCGGTCTTCACCTGTGGGCTCGGCGTGCGGTCGAGCTCGTACTGGCCGGTCTGCTGCTCGGGCGGTTCCGCGGAGCGCTTGAGGAGGGCCTTCAGGTCCTGGTGCTCGCGGGTGAGGCGCTCCCACGCCACGTCGTTCATCGCCTTCGCCTCTTCCTCGGTGACCGCGCCCTGCCCGATCAGCTGCTGGGCGTAGAGCTCGCGCACCGAAGGATGCTTCTTGATCTTCTGGTACATCTCGGGCTGGGTGTAGGCCGGCTCGTCGGCCTCGTTGTGGCCGAAGCGGCGGTAGCCGATGAGGTCGACCAGCACGTCGTGCCCGAACTCCTGGCGGAAGGCGAAGGCCAGGCGCACGGCGCTCACGCACGCGGGCACGTCGTCGGCGTTGACGTGGATGATCGGGACGTCGTAGCCCTTGGCCAGGTCGGAGGCCCAGCGCGTCGAGCGGGCGTCGTCGGGGTCGGTGGTGAAGCCGACCTGGTTGTTCTGGATGAGGTGGAGCGTCCCGCCCACGCGGTAGCCGTCGATCGCCTGCAGGTTCAGGGTCTCGGCGACCACGCCCTGGCCGGGGAAGGCCGCGTCCCCGTGCAGAACGATCGGCACCGCGGCGTTCGTGTCGTGATGCGCGCGGGGACCCTGCCGCGTCGTCTGCGCCGCGCGCGTCGCGCCCGCCACCACGGGTGAGACGTACTCGAGGTGGCTCGGGTTGGACTCGAGGCGCACGATGACCGACTCGCCGTCGGGGAGCTGGTAGGAGCCGTCGGCGCCGTGGTGGTACTTCACGTCGCCCGTACCGCCTTGGGGGATCGTGGTCACCGCCTCGAGCGTCGAGGCGCCCTCGAACTCGGCGAAGATCGTGTCGTAGGGGCGGCCCAGGTTGTGGGCCAGCACGTTCAGGCGACCGCGGTGGGCCATCCCGATCACGACCTCGTGGGCTCCCTGGGCGGCGGCGAGCTGGATCGTCTCGTCGATCATGGGCACGGTCATGTCGAGGCCCTCGATCGAGAACTGCTTCTGACCGAGGTAGGCCTTGTGCATGAAGCGCTCGAGCGCGTCTACCTCGGTGAGGCGGCGCAGGAGCGTGCGCGACTCGTCCTGGCGCAGCGGCTTGCGGAACGTGCCCGACTCGATCCGCTCGCGCAGCCACACGCGCTGGCGGTGCGAGGCGATGTGCTCGATCTCGTAGGCGATCGTGCCGCAGTAGGTCTCGCGCAGGTGCGGCAGCGCGTCGGCCAGCGTGGCCCCGGGGACGTGCATCCGGAGGATCCGGGCGGGGATCTGCGCCATGATCTCGGGCGTGAGGCCCAGCGGGACGGGGTCGAGCGCCGGATCGCCGACGGGCTCCGCGTCGAGCGGGTCGAGTCGAGCGGCGAGGTGCCCGAAGGTCCGATGCGCCTTGAGCAACGAGGTCGCGGCCTGCACGGCCTGGAGGAGGTTCTCGTCGGGAGCGGCGGCGTGCGTGGTCTCACCGGCGCCGGGGAGGCCCGCCGCGGGCCCGGGGGCGGCGGGCTCGGGTGGGGGCGCCAGCTCGGGCAACTCCACCCCGAGGTCGGCGAAGGCCCGCGCGTAGAACTCGTCCTCCCCCTGCAGCAACGCTTCGATGCGCTGGAGGAAGCGCCCGGACTCGGCGCCCTGGATGATCCGGTGGTCGTAGGTCGAGGTCATCGTCATGACCTTCTCGGCCCCGATCGCCTCCCCGACGCGCCCGAGCCCTACGGGGTAGGCGATCGACCCCGTGGCGACGATCGTGCCCTGACCGACCATCAGCCGTGGGACGGAGGCGACCGTGCCGATGCCGCCGGGGTTGGTCAGCGAGATGTTGCCGCCCGTGAGGTCGTCGGCGGTCAGCGCGTTCGTGCGCGCCTTCTCGACGAGCGCGTTGTAGGCGTCGAGGAACTCGGCGAAGCTCTTGCGTCCGGCGTCGCGGATGACCGGCACCATCAGGGTCCTGGTGCCGTCCTTCTTCTCGACGTCGACGGCGAGGCCGAGGTTGACCGCGCCGTCGTCAACGCGATGAGGCTTGCCGTCGAGCTCGGCGAAGTGGTGAGCCATCACGGGCAGGTCCTCGGTCGCGGCGCGCGCGATCGCATAGGCGACGAGGTGGGTGAACGACACCTTCTGGCCGGCGGCCTTGAGCTGCCTGCGGCGCGCGTCGAGGGTGGTGACGGTGAGCGTCCGGAACGAGGTCGCGGTGGGGATCGACCGGCTCTCGTCCATGTAGCGAGCGAGCATCGCCGCCCCGCCCTTGATCAGCTGGGGCGCGGTCGCGGTGGGGGCGGGGCTCGGCGCCGTGGCGCTCGCGCCCCCGCCGTTGCGCGCCGCGGCGAGCACGTCGTCCTTGGTGATGCGGCCGCCCGGGCCGCTGCCCTGCACGCGGCCGAGGTCCACTCCCTCGGCCGCGGCGGCACGGCGCGCGACCGGGGACGCGGCGCGGCCGCCGTCGCCGTTGCCGGCGCTCGGGGCGTCCTGCGGGGCCTCCCCCCCGGGTCGCGGGGGGGAGGAGACCGTGGGGGTGGGCGCGCCGTTGCTCGAAGCGCCGTCGCCACCGGCGGCGCCCGCGGTGCTCGCGCTCATGCGCGCGAGCACCTGCCCGACGGTGACGGTCTCGCCCACTTCGGCGAGGATCTCGGCCAGGGTGCCGGAGGCCGGCGCGGGCACCTCGGCATCCACCTTGTCGGTGGAGATCTCGACCAGGGTCTCGTCGGCCTCGATCGACTCGCCCGCCTCCTTGTGCCACTCGAGGATGGTGCCTTCGGAGACCGACTCGCCCATGGGCGGCATGACCACGTCGATCTGCCCCCCGGCAGCGTCGGACTCGGCAGAGGACGAGCTCGTGCTCGCCGCGCTCCCGTTGTTGCCGCGCGTGTGCTCGAACTCGGCTTCCGCGGCTTCGGCAGGAGGGGTTCCCGTCGCGGAGTCGCCCTCGGAGGCGGGGTCGCCGACCGAGGTGGCGAGCGGCGTCTGGGAGCCGTCCGCGGAGATCTCCGCGAGGACGTCGCCCACGTGGACGGTGTCACCCTCGGCGAAGTGAAGCTTGACGACGGTGCCCGCGGCCGGCGCGGGCACTTCGGCGTCGACCTTGTCGGTGGAGATCTCGACGAGGGTCTCGTCGGAGGCGACGGTCGCGCCCTCCGCCTTGTGCCACTCGAGCACGGTGCCCTCGGTGACCGACTCCCCCATCGGGGGCATCACGACCTGGACCGTCGTATTCACCGCCATGCCGGCTTCACTCTACCCGTTCGCATGGTGTGAAACCTCACGTCGCGGCCGCTCGCGGGCGCTCGCGCCGGCGCTCGGCGACCACGAACCCGATCGATCCCGCGAACGGCCCGAGGCCGCCGATCACCGCGACCACCACCGCGAGCCAGAACGGCACGATCCGCTTGCGGAGCGCCTCGAGCACGAGCAGCGACATGACGATCCAGAGCACCCCGTGCGCCCAGCCGAAGACGAGCGTCTCGGACTTGAAGCCCGGGGCGAGCCAGAAGAAGAGCAGCGCGAGGTAGATCCCCGAGTGGGTGAAGGAGAGCGCGCGCAGAAAGCGAAACGAGGGCACCTCCTCATTGTGACGCTCGCGCTCACCCGGCTTGCGCGAGGAGGGAGCCCATCAGCCGCAGCGGCGAATAGGCCTCCTCGGGCCAGCGCTCCACCTCGGCCGGCCACCAGGCGTGCTCGTCGTGCTCGGGGTCTCGGGTGACCTCCGCTCCCTCGAACAGCCACGCGATCCCCACGAGCAGCACGAGGCCGCCAGGCGTGGCGGCGAGGGCCTCGACGCTGAGGCGCTCGGGCGCGACCGACCATTCCTCCTCGAGTTCGCGCACGAGCGTGTCGACCGGGTCCTCGTCAGGCTCCACTGCGCCGCCCGCGCCGAGTGCCCAGCGTCCGGGCCATGACGCGAGCCACGCCGCCCGTCGTCCGGCCAGCCACCGGCCGTCGGCGGCGCGCACCGCGCAGAGCGCGGAGAGGCTCTGCGCGGCGTGCTCGGGCACGAGGCGAAGGCCCCAGCGCGCGGGCTGGAGCTCGAGCGCGAGCCCCTCCTCGGTCTGGGCGAAGCCGGCCAAGCGCGCCCCCTCGCCGTCGTGACTCGGCGATCCGCGCTCGCGGAGCTCGGCGATCGCCGCGTCGGCGGCCCGCGTCGCCTCGGCGGGTGGCTCATACGGCTGGACGCGCCAGGTTGTGCGCACCTGCTCGGGTCGCCACGGCCCACGGGCGAGGAGTCCGGGAGCGAGCGGCACGTCGAGCCGGGGCTAACGGGCCTTGATCAGGTCGATGTCGAAGATCAACGTCGCGTTCGGAGCGATCACCGGGGGCTGGCCCTGCGGCCCGTAGGCCAGGTCGGGCGGGATCACGAGCTGCCGCCGGCCGCCGACGCGCATGCCCTTCACGCCCTTGTCCCAGCCCGGGATGACCATGCCGGCGCCGAGCCGGAAGGGAAAGGCCTGCCCGCGATCCCACGAGGCGTCGAACTGGCGCCCGGTGTCGTAGGAGACGCCGACGTACTTGACCGTGACGGTCTGACCGGGGCGCGCGCCCGCGCCCGCGCCCTTGACGAGGTCGACGATCTTGAGCGTTCCCGGCGGAGGGGCCTGGGGCTTGGGGATCTCGGGCTTGACCTTGAGGTCGGTCTCGTTCGGCCCGGGGCCGGGGACGCTCGGGGCGGCCGGCCGTGACGCGGGCGGGGGAGCGGACGCGGGCGCGGAGGAGGAGGTCGAGCTCTGGCTCTTGCCCCCGCAGCCGCCGGCGGCGCCGGTCAGGAGGGCAGCGACGAGGACGAGGGAGAAAAAGGATCGTGGGGTGAGCATGCTCAGGGAGGCTAACGCCCGCAGGCTCCTAGACTCGCCGGCAGTGTCACGACGGCTGAAGCACTGGGGCTGGGGCTATGAGGACGAGCAGCCCTCCCACGAGGAGCTCCGGGCCGCCGCGGCGGGGATCGCGGCGCACCTCGGGTTCGGGTCCCCCGAGCCCGAGCGCCCCGTCGCGCTCGAGGACATCGAGCTCCCGGCGCCGCGGCTGACGGCGCCGCCGGCGCTCTTCTCCCTGTGCACCTCAGATCCGTACGAGCGCGCCCTGCACGCCTACGGGCGCTCCTACCGCGACGTGGTGCGCGCCTTCCGCGGGCGCTTCGAGCACCCGCCCGACCTCGTGGCCCACCCGCGCGAGGAGGCCGACGTCGCGGCGCTGCTCGAGTGGGCGGGGGAGGTGGGCGCGGCGGTCGTCCCCTTCGGCGGGGGCACGAGCGTGGTCGGCGGCGTGGAGGCGGCGATCGGGGAGAGCCACGCCGGCGTGCTCACGATCGACTTGAAGAGGCTCGACCGCGTGCTCGAGATAGATCGGGTCTCGCGCGCGGCGCGCGTGCAGGCGGGCGCCACCGGCCCGGGCCTCGAGGATCAGCTGCGCCCCCACGAGCTGACCCTCCGCCACTTCCCCCAGTCGTTCGAGTTCTCGACGCTCGGGGGCTGGATCGCCACCCGCGCCGGCGGCCACTACGCGACGCTCCTCACCCACATCGACGACCTGGTCGAGTCGGTGCGGGCGCTCACCCCGCGCGGTACGTGGGAGTCGCGGCGTCTGCCGGGCTCGGGCGCGGGTCCGAGCCCCGATCGCCTGCTGCTCGGCTCGGAGGGCACGCTCGGGATCCTCACCGAGGCGTGGGTGCGCCTGCAGGACCGCCCGACCCACCGGGCCGGGAGCGCCGTGCGCTTCGCCGACTTCGCCGCAGGAGCCGAGGCGGTGCGCGCGCTCGCCCAATCCGGCCTGCATCCGGCGAACTGCCGGCTGATCGACGCGGCCGAGGCGGCGCTCACGGGCGCCGGTTCGGGCGACGGCGCGTTGCTTGTGCTCGGCTTCGAGTCGGCCGACCATCCGGTCGAGACGTGGCTCGCGCGCGCGCTCGAGCTGTGCGTCGACCACGACGGAGAGCCCGAGGCGCGCGCGGGCGGAGGCGGATCCGGATCCGCCGGCTCGTGGCGCGAGGCGTTTCTGCGGGCTCCCTACCTGCGTGACACGTTCGTGGCGATGGGCGTCATCTCGGAGACCTTCGAGACGGCGATCACCTGGGATAAGCTCGAGGACTTCCGCCGGGAGGTGAGCGAGGCGGCGAGCGCCGCGATGGGCGAGGTGTGCGGCGCGGGGTCGGTGACCTGTCGGCTCACCCACGCCTACCCGGACGGGGCGGCGCCCTACTTCACGGTCCTCGCCCCGGCGCGCGCGGGGTCCGAGCTCGAGCAGTGGGCGGAGATCAAGGCCGCCGCCGCCGAGGCGATCCTCGCCGGAGGAGGCACGATCACCCACCACCACGCGGTCGGTCGTGATCACCGCCCGTGGTATGACCGCCAGCGGCCCGACCCCTTTGCCGCGGCGCTGCGCGGTGCGAAGGCGGCCCTCGACCCGCAGGGCCTCCTGAACCCCGGCGTGCTCATCGACCCGTGATCGCGGTCCTCGGACCCGGCGGCGTGGGCGGGTTGCTCGCCGCAGCGCTCTCCCGCGCGGGCGAGGACGTCGTCGTCGTCGCGCGCGAGGAGACCGCCGCGCGCATCGCCGAGCACGGCGTCGAGGTGCGCTCGGTGCGGCTCGGCGACTTCGTCGCCCGTCCGCGGGCGGGCGCCAAGCTCGAGGAGCCGGCGGGCGCGCTGGTCGTGGCCACCAAGTCGGTCACGCTCGAGGAGGCGCTGGGTCGGATCGCCACTGCCCCCGCGCTCGTGGTCCCCCTCCTCAACGGGCTCGACCACCTGAGCGCCCTGCGCGCGCGCTTCGGCGCCGAGCGCGTGTGCGCGGGGGCGATCCGCGTCGAATCCGATCGGCCGTCGCCCGGAGTCGTCGTCCAGACCAGCCCGTTCCTGCGCGTCGACCTCGCCCCGCGCCGGCCCGCGACGGAGCAGTTCGCCGCCCGGCTCGAGCGGGCGGACATACCCGCCCGCATCCTCGAGTCCGAGGCCGAGGTGATGTGGGGCAAGCTCGTGCGGCTGAACGCGCTCGCGTGCACCACGAGCGCGTGGGACCTCCGCCTCGGAGCGATCCGCGCGGACCCCGAGCGCCGGGGTGCGCTCGAGCGGTGCGTGCGCGAGGCCGCCGCCGTGGCCCGCGCCGAGGGCGCCCCGGTGGACCCCTCTTCGGTGATGGGCGAGCTCGAGGCCGCGCACGCGACGCTCGGCTCCTCGATGAACCGCGACATCGCCGCCGGCCGGGAGCCCGAGCTCGACGCCATCCCCGGTGCGGTGCTGCGCGCGGCCGCCCGCCACGACCTGCGCTGTCCGACGATCGAGGCCCTCCTCAGCAGGATCCGTGGCAGACTGGATCGGGCGTGAGCGCCGAGGGCAAGAACTTCGAGGCGATCGTCAAGGCCAAGGCGGCGCACAACAGCGCGTGCCCCTTCCCGCCGCACACCGTGCGCATGAACCCGTTCGAGATCGAGCGGATGGGCTGGGAGGAGGGCGACGTGATCGCCGGCCTGACGCTCGAGTCCGACCCGAAGATCGGCACGGGCTCGTTCCGGCTCGTGTGCGACGGGATGGAGCCGCCCGAGCTCGAGCTCGAGGAGGAGATCGGGATCACCGCGCCCGCCGAGCCGCTCGTGGTGCCGGCGGGTCCGGGGCGCCGCGAGGGCGACCCCTTCGCCGCCTACCGGCGCAGCCCGAAGTAGCGCGCGGCGCCCACCCGCCGACCGGCGGCGTCACGGCCCACCGCCACCGCCACGTAGCGCCCGCGGGCGCGCAGCGGGTGCGCCAAGCGCACGCTCACCACGCGGTTGCGCGCGACGCTGAAGCGGCCCGAGCGAGCGAGCGTGGGGCCCCGCGAGGAGTCCAGGTGGATCGTCACCACCACGCCGTGCATCCCGGCGGCGTTGGAGAGCACCCGCACGGACAGGCGCCGCGCGCGCGTGCGGCGGGCCGAGCCGCCGATCCGTGCGATGCGCAGGCGACCCCGCTTGGCGGCGGTGCCTGCATCTCTCCCCGAGCTCGAGTCGGGGAACGTCGAGACCGAGCGGCCCGAGCAGTCCGGCTGATAGCCGGCGTCGACGGGACCCGGGCGGCCGAGCGCCCGCAGCATGTACTCGATCGCGACCCCGTCGTAGATGATCCCGATGTGGTCGGTGGCGTCGGTGGGGCAGCGGTCCTGCAGCAGGACGTTCCTCACCCGCCCCTGCGTACCGGCCGTGGGCAGGAACTCGCTCTGATACGGCGTCACGACCTCGTCGTTGCGGGTCTCGATCACCGAGTAGGTCACGGGCGCGGGGGTCTGGTCGCCGGCGTTCAGATGCTGCATGAACGGCGAGCCGGCGACCTGCTGCACGCACGCGGGACAGTTCGTGCCGCCGAACGGAGCGGCGGGATTCGTCGTGCCGTGGTTGGAGGGGGAGAGCCCCACGAGGTCGTCCACCTTCCGGGCGCCCCCGAGGAACTCGATGTAGTAGCGGGGCATCATCCCGCCCTGCGAGTGGCCGACGATCGAGACCTTCGGGGCGTGGGTCGCAGAGCGCACCTTCTCGACGAACGTGGCGAGCTGACCGGCCGAGGTGGGGATGTCGCCGACGCCGTTGACGCCCTTCTGCGTGCCGTTGCCGTAGTCGAGCGCGAAGACGCAGTAGCCGAGCCGCTCGAGCGCCGGGGCGATCGAGTTCCACGAGTTCTGCATGTTCCCGAAGGTCCCGTGGACGAGTACCACCGGGTAGGGGTGGCGCGCCGGCGGCTTGCAGGAGAAGTTGTTCGCGCCCGGCGGCGATGGGCCCTGCGGCGGCAGCGGCTCGGCGGCCCGCGCGGTGGCGGTGAGCGCCGCCAGGCCGAGCAGGGCGAGGAGGCCGGTCAGCGCGAGGAGCGCGCGCGCTCTGCTTTGGGCTTCCTCGTTCATCGGCGATCCAGATTAGCCCCGCGGCGCGCCGGCGAGCGCCGGTTCAGCGGACTTCGAGCACGCGCCCGAACGCTCGAGCGAAGAGCTCCGCCTCGCGCGCGGCGCCCCAGCGGGCGATGCTCACGTCCTCCTCGCCGATGATCGAGAGCCGCACCCGCCCGTCCGTCGCGTGCAGCTCCACGCCGTGCACGAGATGGTCGCGGCTGCGCTCCAACTGCTCGGCCAAGCGCAGCAGGGCCGCGCAGCGCCTGAGCAGGGCTTCGTCCCCGGGCCGCATGAGCGGCGCGTACTCGCCGAAGCCCGGCTCGCCCTTGCGGTGGTAGCGCGCCATCTGGGCCACGAGCGCGACCTCGCGCGGGCTGAAGCCGGGCAGCCCGGCGTTGAGGATCAGGTAGCGGGAGTGCTTGTGGTGATCGTCGTAGTCGACGGTCATCCCGATGTCGTGAAGCAGGGCCGCGGCGCGCAGAAGCTGCCGCTCTACCGCCTCGCCGGGATGGACTCCCGCGGCGGCGAGGGCGTCCCACATCTGCAGCGCGAGCCGGGCGACATGCTCGGGGTGAGCGAGATCCTCCTGGTAGCGCGCGGCGAGGTTGCGCACGCTCGCCTCCCGCACGTCGGGGAGGAGCGGCGGGTCGGCCGGAGCGAGGTGCTCGGAGAGGAAGACGCCCTCCCGCAGCCCGGCCTCGGTCACCTCGAGCGCCGGGGCGCCCGCCGCCTCCAGCACCGCCCGCACCACGACCGCCCCCGCGAGGATCACGTCCCCGCGCCCGGGCTTGATGCCCGGCACCCGGCCGCGCTTGGCGGCGGGACGAGCGGCCAGCTCGGCGATCAGCGCGTCGAGGGCGGCGGCCTCGAGGATGAAGCCCTGCACGCCGGCGGAGGGCAGGCCGGCGGCGAGCTGGGCGGCCGCGGCGAGGTTGCGCACCGTGCCGCCGAGCCCGACGATCCGTTGGGTCCCGGGCAGCCACCCGGCCGTCTCGAGCTCCTCCAGGGCGTGCTTGCGCAGCGTCCTCAGCTCCTTTTTCGTGGCCTCGGCATCGGACAGGAAGCGCTCGGTCATCCGCACCGCGCCGAGCGGCCAGGACTCGAGGTGGGTCGCGCGGCGCTCCTGGACCTCGACGAGCTGCAGGCTCCCGCCGCCGAGGTCGAGCACCGCGCCGTCGCCGAGCGTCGTCGAGTTGACCGCCGCGACGTAGCCGTAGAAGGCCTCCTCCTTGCCCGAGAGCACGCGCACCGGGACCCCCGCCGCCTCGCGGGCGCGGCCCAGGAACGCTTCCCGGTTGGTCGCTTCGCGGATGGCGCTCGTGGCCACAGGGCGTATGCGGTCCTCGGCCACCCCCGCGGCGCGGCAGAAGTGGGCGTAGAGCGAGAGGGTGCGAACGGCGCGCGCCATCGGCTCCTTGGCGAGCTTGCCCGAGTGTCCGAGCCCGGCGCCGATCCGGACGGTGTCGTAGATCTCGTCCGTGCGCCGCCACCAGCCGGCGCGAGCGGCGCTGAAGACCACGAGGCGGAACGAGTTCGAGCCCAGGTCGATGACCGCCAGGCGCTCGAGCTCGCCCTCAGCCACGCTCGATGAGCTCGATCCGGTAGCCGTCGGGGTCGCGCACGAAGCAGATCCGCGAGCCGCCCTCGCGCACCCGGTACGGGGGCTTCTCGGGGTCGATGCCGTGCTCGGCGAGCCGCGCGAGCGTGCCGTCGAGCTCCTCCACGGTGACCGCGATGTGGTTGTAGCCCGTGCCGAGCTCGTAGGGCTCGCTGCGCCCGTGGTTGCACGTGAGCTCGAGGCGCGCCCCGTCGCCCGGGAGGCCCATGAAGACGTTGGTGGCCTCGTCGCGGATCGGCATCCGCCCGAGCTCCTCGAAGCCCAGCGCCGCGTAGAACGCGACCGAGCGATCGATCTCCAGGATCCGGTAGCACGTATGGACTAGCTCCATACCGGTACCGGTACCTGGGGGTTGTTCCGGCGCGCAGCGCCGGATGTAAGGGGGCGCAGCGCCCTTGGGACTAGCTCCATACCCGAGAGCCTACCCCGGCCTCCGGCCGCCGGGCCTCGAGTACCCTCGTCCCCATGCTGATCGAGCGCTCCATGAACGAGGACTTCCTGTCCAACACCTACCTCATCGCCGACCACGACGGCGGCTCGGCCGCGCTCATCGACGCGGGCGGCCCCGTCGCGCCGCTGCTCGAGGCGATCGAGCGGCGCGATCTGACCCTCACCCACGTCCTGCTCACCCACCACCACGGAGATCACGTCGCCGAGCTCGACCAGGTGCTCGAGCGCCACCCCGGCACCCCCGTGCTGATCCACCCGCTCGAACGCGAGCACGTCCCCCTGGCTTCGGGCGAGCTCGAGCCCGGTGAGACGATCGCGGTGGGCGAGCTCGAGGTGCGCGCGCTGCACACGCCCGGCCACACGGCGGGGATGCTCTCGCTGCTTCTCGACGGCTCGGCGGTCTTCACCGGCGACACGCTGTTCAAGAACTCCGTCGGCGGCGTCCGCGCGCCGGGGAGCACGAGCTACGCCGACCTCAAGGGCTCGATCATGGAGACGCTGATGGCCCTCCCGCCCGAGACCGACATCCATCCCGGTCACACCGATCCGAGCACGGTGGCCGACGAGTGGGAGCACAACTCGTTCATCCGGGTGTGGCGCGGGGTCGACCCGGAGGGCTCCGAGCCGTGCACGGCGCTCGGGGACCCGGCGACCCTCGTCCTGCTCGGGAACGACTACGACGGCGGCCACAAGGCGTGGGTGCGCTGGCCCGACGGCTCCGACGACATCGTCCCCGGCTCGCGGGTCGAGCCCCGTCCGGCCGAGGGCGCCACGCCGGCCGATCTGCACCGCGCCGAGGGCTGAGCGCCGCCGCGCGGCGTCTGCGAGGTCCGCCGGGCGCCTACCATGTAGCGCTCATGTCGCGCGATCAGATCCCCACCTCGCGCGTCAGCCGCACGGCGAAGATCGGCGGCCTCGCCGCCGGGCAGGCCGTCCGCCAGGCGGGCACCCGGGCCGCGAACATCGGCCGCTCGCCCGAGAACCGCAAGGTCGCGCTCGAGAAGCGCCACATCGAGGCCGCCGAGCAGATCGTCGCCGCCCTGGGGACGATGAAGGGCGCGGCGATGAAGATCGGGCAGGTGATGTCGTTCCTCGACGTCGGTCTCGTGCCCGAGGAATACCGCGAGGAGTTCCAGCGCAAGCTCGCGGGCCTGCGCGACGCGGCGCCCACGGTCTCCTTCGCCGACATGCGCAGGGTCATCGAGTCCGAGCTCGACGAGCCGATCGAGGAGGTCTTCGCCACCTTCGACGAGGAGCCGGTCGCCGCCGCCTCGATCGGTCAGGTCTACCGAGCCACCCTGCCCGACGGTCGCGCGGTCGCGGTCAAGGTCCAGTACCCGGGGGTCGCCGCTGCGGTGCGCGCCGACATGCAGAACCTCGGGCTGATCCTGCGGCTGATGAAGCGGGTCGCGCCCGGGCTCGACGTCAAGGCCATCGGCGAGGAGATCCGCCTGCGGATCGGGGAGGAGCTCGACTACGAGCTCGAGGCCCAGAACCAGCGAGCGCTCGCGCGGATCTACCGCGGCCATCCGTTCATCGCCGTTCCCGCGGTGGTCGGACGCCTTTCCCGCGAGAAGGTCATGGTCACCGAGCTCGTCCACGGCCGCGGCTTCGAGGAGCTGAAGCTCCTGCCCCAGCCCGAGCGCGACCGCCTCGGGGAGATCGTCTTTCGCTTCTTCTTCGGCTGCCTCTATCGCCACCACCAGTTCTCGGGCGACCCGCACCCCGGGAACTTCATGCTCATGGACGACGGCCGGGTGGCCTTCCTCGACTTCGGGCTCTTCAAGACCATGCCGGCCAGCGCGGTCGAGCTCGAGCTGCGCTGCCAGCGGGCGGCGATCGCCGGCGACGGCGAGGAGCTCAAGCGGATCTACGCCGAGACCGGGTTCATCGCCCGGCCCGAGCGCTTCGAGCCCGAGCGGCTTGTGGCGCAGCTCCTCGACGCGACGTGGTGGTACACGGAGGATCAGGAGCTCGCGCTCACGCCGGAGATCGCCACGCAGGTGATGATCGACATGTCCGATCCGCGCTCGGAGTACTTCGATCAGATGCGCCACGAGACCCTGCCGCCCGACCATCTCTTCGGTCGCCGGATGGAGATGCTCACGCTCGCGGTGCTCTCCCAGCTCCGCGCCGAGGGCAACTGGCACCGCATCGCGCGGGAGTGGCTCTATGACGATCCTCCTCAGACCGAGCTCGGAGAGCAGGAGGCCGCCTTCTACGCGCGCGTCGCCGCCTGAGCGGTGGCTACACGGTCTGCACCTGGATGAGGCTGGTGGTGCCCGGCCTCCCACTCGGCAGCCCGGCGCAGATCGCCACCCGCTCGCCGCGCGCGACCCACCCGAGCTCGACCACGCGCCGGGCGGCGTCGGCGATGAGCTCCTCGGTCACCTCGAAGCGCCGCATGGAGGCCGCCTGCACGCCCCACATGAGCCCGCAACGGCGCACGGTCTCGCGCCCCGGGGAGAGGGCGTAGATCGGCACGGACGGGCGGTGTGCGGAGACGAGCCGCGCCGAGCGGCCCGAGAGGGTGGGCACGACGAGCGCCGCGAGCCCCAGCTCGCGCGCCGCCTCGCAGAGGCTGTGGGCCAGGGTGTAGGCCGGATCGCGCGCGTCGCGCCGCACCCGGTCCTCGTTCCAGCGCTCGTACGGGAGCGAGCGCTCGGTGCGCTTGGCGATCGCGGCCATCATCTCCACCGCTCCCACCGGATGGGCGCCGATGGCCGTCTCCTGCGAGAGCATCACCGCGTCGGTTCCGTCGAGGATCGCGTTGGCCACGTCGGCCACCTCGGCCCGGGTCGGGCGGCTCGAGGTGACCATGGAGTCGAGCATCTGCGTCGCGGTGATCGACGGTCGGGCGAGCGCGCCGGCGAGGGCGAGGATCTTCTTCTGCACCCCCGGCACGTCCTCGATCGGCAGCTCGATCCCCAGATCGCCGCGGGCGACCATCACGCAGTCCGCTGCGCGCACGATCTCCTCCGCGCGCTCGACGGCCTGGGGCTTCTCGATCTTCGCGACGAGCGGCAGCCGCGTACGCGCGCGCACCGCGGTGATGTCCTCGGGCTCGCGCACGAAGGAGAGCGCGACGAGGTCGACCCCGATCGACTCGCCGAAGGCGAGCAGCGCGAGGTCCTCCTCGGGTACCGCGGGGAGCCCCTCGGTGGCTCCCGGGACGTTCAGTCCCTGGCGGGAGGCGACCGTCCCGCCGACCTCGACGAGGGTGTCGATCTCGCACTCCGCGGTGCGGACCTCCTCCACCCGCAGACGGACGGCTCCGTCGGCGAGGTAGAGCACGTCGCCGGCCCCCACGGTCCGCACCAGCCCGGCCCACGACATCGACATGTGGCGCGCGTCGCCCGGGCGATCGACGCCGCACTCGAGCGTGAGGAGCTCACCGGGCTTCAGCTCGACGGCGTCCTCGCGCAGCGGCCCGATCCGCAGCTTCGGTCCGGGCAGGTCCTGCAGGATCGCCACCGGTCGCCCGGCCCGCTCGGCCGCCTGGCGCAGGCGCGCCACGTTCTCGGAGTGCTCCTCGCGGCTGCCGTGGGAGAAGTTCAGGCGCGCGACGTCGAGGCCCGCGGCGACCATCCGCACGAGCACCTCGGGCTCGCGGCACGCGGGTCCGATGGTCGCGACGATCTTGGTGCGGCGCACAGGCCTGACGCTACCGCCCGCCCCGGCGCGCGGTCAGGGCGCCTCGAGGTCGGGGAAGTGCTCGGCCAGATGCTCACGCAGCACGCCGCGGATCCACGCCCGCTCCGCCGTCGAGGCGAAGCGCAGGCGGCCGAGCAGCTCCTGCTGGCGCTCGATCGCCAGGCCGGCCACCGTCCAGCGCACCGCGAGGCGCTCGAAGAGAAGCTCCACCGCGCGCTGCCACGCGTCCTCGCGCGAGAGGGGGGATCCGCCGAGCGTCGCGGCGTACTCGCGCCGCGTAGCCGGCGAGAGCGCCCCGCGGAGGGTGAGCACGTTGCCCTCGGAGTCCACGTAGTCGCTGGTGGGAGCCGCGAGCGGTTCTCCCTGCCCGCGCCGGCGGCCGCGGCGCCCCACTCGCGTCTACGCGTCGGCGATGCGCTCGAGCTGCGAGCCGACGTCGCCCGTGAGCGGGCCGAAGTGCCCGGGCCACGCGGTGGCCGGCCGCAGCGCCGCGAGCTTGCGCACGCTCGCCCGCGCCTGCTCGGTCGAGAAGTTGAACGCGGGATGAGGCACGCGGGCGCGCCCCGGCTTCCCGCTCTGGACGTCGAAGAGGGCAAAGCAGTCGTTGGAGAGCACGAGCCGGTCTGACTCGCGCCACAGCCCGATGCAGCCCGGTCCGTGGCCGGGCAGCTCGAGAACGGTGAACCCGGCCACCTCGTCGCCCTCGGCCAGCGCGCCGGCCACCGGCACCGAGCCGCCGTCCCACGAGCCCATGAGCGTGCGGGTCATGAGCCGGGCGGGAGGGAAGGAGAGCTTGCCGTAGTCGAAGTAGGCCGCGCCGCCGTCACCGGCCACGTCGGGCGCCTCGCGCTCGTGGCAGAAGACCGGCGCGCCGAGCGCCGCGGCGCCGCCGCGGTGGTCGGCATGGGCGTTGCCGAGGACGACCCGGCGGATGCCGCCGCGCTCCGCCCCCGCGGCCCGCAGGGCCGGGCCCATCTGCTTGATCCCCGCGTCGAAGACCGTCACGCCGCCGCCCTCCTCCTCGAGCAGGAAGGCGTTCATCATCTTTACGGGGAAGCCGCCGCGCACGCGCCACACGCCCTCGGCGACACGCTCGGGTGCTGAGGCCTGGAGGTCCATGATCAGGTGGTGGCCGCGGCCTGCTCGAGCTGGGAGCGCACGTCGCCGCGCAGCGGCTCGGCGTGCCCGGCCCACGCGGTGGCGGGCTCGAGCGCCGCGAGCTTGCGGATGCTCTCGCGCGCCTGCTCGGTGTCCTGGTTGAACGCGGCGTGGGGCACCCGGGGGTGGCCCTTCCTGCCCGTCTGGGGGTCGAGCGTGTAGAAGCAGTCGCTCGCGAGCGCGAGGCGGTCTGATTCGCGCCACAGGCCGATCAGCCCCGGCGCGTGGCCGGGCAGGTGGACGACGCGGAAGCCGGCGAGCTCCTCACCCTCCTCGACCGTGCCGGCGATCGGCACCGCGCCGCCGTCCCAGAAGCGCAGCATCCTCGGCATGAGCCAGCGCGCGGGCTTATCGAGCTTCGAGAAGTCGAAGTAGTGCTCGCCGCCGTCGCCCTCGGCGTCGGCGCGGTCGGCGTGATGGCAGAAGACCGGGACGCCGAGCCCCGGCGCCACTCCGCGGTGGTCGGCGTGGGCGTGGCCGAGCACCACCCGCTTGATCCCCCCGAGCCGCGCGCCGGCGGCGGCGACCGACTTCGTCATCGTCTCGATGCCCGCGTCGAAGACGGTGACGCCCCCGTCGTCTTCGAGCAGGTAGACGTTCATCGTCTGGGGGATCCCGCCGCGCACCACCCACACGCCGTCGGCTATGCGCTCGGGCTCGGCGGCGCCTAGGCGCCGGCCCACCCGCGTCCTGCCGTTCATGAGCGCGGTCATCCGCTGCTCGGTGGCCGAGCCCGCGGGCGGCATCACCCCGAGCTGGCGGACCATCGCGGCCCCGTTGAAGTAGGCGTCGTTGTGGTGGATCAGACCGCCCCGCACCTGCACGACGTCGCAGCCCTCGAGGTCGAGCCGCGCCCCGTTGGGCTCGAGTCCCTCGAGCGTGCCCGGACCGGCGAAGGTGCCCCGGAGCCGCCAGCGCACGGAGCAGACCTCGCCCTCCGTGGCGGTGGAGAGCACGGTGAACTCGAGGTCGGGGAAGGCGCCGAAGAGCTCGCCGAAGTACTCGCGCACGCCGACGGGAACGGGAAGGTCGCGGTCGCCGACGAGCCGGTCGACGTTGCCCGGCTCCCAGCAGGCGACCATCGCCTCGACATCGCGCCGACCGACCGCGTCGAAATAGCGGCGCGCCACCTCGGTGACCTCGCTCTGGCTGGACTCGGTGGCGGTCGACATCGCAGCTTCCTCTCCTCGCTCTGGGGCCGAATCGGTTCCCTACCCCCGGGCTATCGTCCTCACTCGTGCCTCCCTCCGCTCGTCGCCGCGAGCTGGGGCGCGGCGAGCGCGTGCTGCCCGGAGTGTGGCGGCTGCGCCTGCCGCTGCCCTGGCCCGGGGTCCCCCACTGCAACGCCTGGGCCTTGGCCGCGGGAGACGGGATCGTGCTCATCGACACGGGCATGAGCGAGCCGGGCTCGCTCGCCCAGCTCGAGCGCGCGCTCGAGCAGGTCGCCCTGCGGATCGAGGACGTCCGCCTGCTCGTGTGCACCCACGCCCACGCCGACCACTACGGGCAGGCGGCGCCGATCCTCGAGCGCGCCGGGTGCGAGCTCTGGATGCACCCGAACCACGCCCACGCGACGCGGAGCGCCGCCGACCCCGAGGAGGCGCTGGCCCGGCGCCTCGAGGTCGCGCGCCAGAGCGGCGTGCCCGAGGAGCCCCTGCGCCGCTACGCCGAGTCGCGCCGCGGGCAGTCCCTGCCCATCCAGCGCGTGGTCGCCCCCGACCGCGACCTGGTGCCCGGCGTCGAGGTCGAGACCGACCTCGGCCGTTTCTCCGTGCACGAGACCCCGGGCCACGCGCCCTCCCACGTCTGCCTCTCCCAGGCCGAGCGGCGGGTCCTCGTCTCCGGCGACCACCTCCTGGGCCGGGTCTCGCTCTACTACGACTTCGGCTGGACCCCGGATCCGGCGGGAGAGTTCCTCGCCTCCCTGGACACGGTCGACCGCCTCGACGCCCGCCTGTGCCTGGCCGGACACGGCAAGCCGTTCACCGACGTGCGCGCCCACGTCGAGGCCAACCGGGCGCTCGTGCACGAGCGGCTGGACGCGGTGCTCGGCGGGCTCGCGGACGGCCCGCACACCGGGTTCGACCTCGTGTCGAGCATCCACGACGAGGGGCTGAGCCCGGCGACCGCCGGCTGGTGGCTGCCCGAGACCCTCTGCTATCTCATCCACCTCGAGGCCACGGGCCGCGTGCGGCGCCTGCCCGGCGACCCGGAGCGATGGGAGCGCGCGAACTAGACTTCGAGCTCATGCGGATCGACGAGATCATCGCCAGCGGGCAGGGCCCCGTCTTCTCCTTCGAGTTCTTCCCGCCCAAGACCGAGGAGGGGGAACGCAACCTCTACAAGTCGCTCGAAGCGCTGCGCGCGCTCGACCCGGCGTTCGTCTCGGTCACGTGGGGAGCGGGCGGCTCCACGCGGGAGAAGACGATCGGGATCGTCAAGCGGATCCGCGAGACCCACGGGCTCGACGCGATGGCCCACTTCACCTGCGTGGGAGCGACCACGGAGGACCTGCACGCCGCGCTGCGCGAGATGCAGGCGGCGGGGATCGAGAACGTGCTCGCGCTGCGCGGCGACCCGCCGCAGGGAGAGGCGTGCTTCGTGCCCACCGAGGGAGGGTTCTCCTACGCCACGGAGCTCACGCGACTGGTCTCGGACGGCTACGACTTCTGCGTGGTCGGCGCGTGCTACCCGGAGGTCCACCAGGAGGCGCCCGACCGCGCCACCGACCTCGAGCGCCTCAAGGACAAGGTGGCCGCCGGCGCCAGGGTGCTCATCACCCAGCTCTTCTTCGACAACGCCGCCTACTTCCGGTTTCTGCAGGACGCGCGCTCGGCGGGGATCGAGGTGCCGATCATCCCGGGGATCATGCCGGTGACCAACGTCGACCAGATCAAGCGGATCACCGCCATGTGCGGAGCGCACTTCCCCGACGAGTTCGTCGCGGCCCTCGAGGAGCGCCGGGAGGAGCCCGAGGCGGTCGTCGAGCTCGGCGTGGCCTACGCGACGCTCCAGTGCTCCGAGCTGCTCGCCCAGGGCGCGCCCGGCATCCACTTCTACACGCTCAACCGCTCCCCCGCGACGCGGGCGATCCTCTCCGCGCTCAAGCTCCAGAAGCCGTGGGAGGTCTCCGCGCAGGCGCGCGAGGCTGACCCCGTGGGCGCCTCTGTGAGCTAGCTCCGGGGCCCGGCGTCGGGCTCGAGCGCGAGCGCGTGGGCGACCATCGGGCGCCCGTCGAGCTCGTAGCGCACGTCGATCGTGTCGTTGCGACGGTAGGTTCCGATCCCGAAGGCGCCGAGCAGCCAGCGCCCGGCTCCGAGCTTGCCCTCCTGCGCGAGCGCGCGCCCGAAGAGGAGCGCCCCGTCGCGCAGCTCGTAGTCCCGCCCGGCATCTTGGCGCACGCCGTTGAGGTAGACCTCGAACGGCGCGCGCACGCCGGGAGGCAGCCGGGCGCGGGAGCGCTCGGTCGAGCTCGTCATGACCGTGGGATCGCCGATCAGCGGATGAGAAGCGGCGTGCCGACCGGCATGTGGTGCGCGAGCCAGCTCACGTCCCGGTTGTGCATCCGCATGCAGCCGTGCGAGGGACGTCCGGGCACCAGCTTCGGCTCGTCGGTTCCGTGGATGCCGATGACGCCGCCGCCCGGCCAGTCGGTGAGCACGGAGTAGTCCGCGGTCCCGAAGGCATAGGGACCGTAGGTCGGGGCTCCGTGCACGCGGAAGCCCTCGCGGATCCAGAAGTGCCCGGCCGGCGTGGGGGTGCTGCGCTTGCCGACGCCGACCGGAGCGTGCCACCGACGTCGACCGTTGACGAAGAGGGTGGCGCGGAGCGTGCGGCGGTCGACCACGAGCTGGAAGTGGTTGAGCCGAAAGCGCCCGAGCTCCGAGCGCGGCACCCAGCCGGTCCTGCCGTTCGGGCGCTGGGGCAGCCGCAGCTGCACCCACTCACGCCCGCGGGAGTCGTAGGCGGTGCGCAGCAGCACGTAGACCTCGTCGAAGCCGTCCTCGGTGTAGAGGCGCAGCCGACTCACGTGGCGGGAGCGCGCATCGGGCGTTGCGAAGACGTAGCTTCGCGAGGCCGGGTGCGCCCAGCGCGTGAAGGTCCGCTCGTTGGAGAGCACCTCGGGCTTCGGCGGCGCGGCTTGGGACTGGGGCGGCGAAGAAGGCGACGGCGGCAGCGGCAGGTCATACGCTCCCGCGGCCCGAACCGACGGCGGGGTCCGCGTGGTGCCCGGCAGCGCCTGGATGAGCTGGTGGTCCCAGGCGGGGGGCGCGGCCGCCGCGGCGCTGCCGGGCGCGAGCGCGGCGCCGACGGCGACGAGGAGCGACAGCCCGAGGGCACGCCGAGGGCCACGGCGCTTCGCGCGTGCGCAGAACGGAGATGGGGATCGGGCGGACACGGCTCTACTGGAGGATAGCCCGCCCGGCACGCGCCGGCGCCGGTGCTCCCCCTAGCCTCCCCGGGCCATGTCCGAGATCGCCTACCGCATCCGCCGCTCCCCGCGGGCTCGGCGCGTGCGCGTCACGGTCGACGAGGAGGCGAGCGTCGAGGTCGTGCTCCCCCGCGCCACGCCCGAGCGCGCCGCGGCGGCCGCCGTGCGGGAGCTGGCGCCGTGGATCGAGCGCCAGCAGCGGAGGATGGCCCACGCCCGCGCGGAGGTCGCGAGCCGGCAGGGCACGGTCCCCTACCTCGGCACGGATCTCCGCCTCGTTCCCGAGCGCGGCCGCACGCGGGTGCACCGCCGCGAAGATGTGCTTCTCGTGCCCGCCGAGGACCACCGCCGGGCGCTCGAGCGCTGGTACCGGCGCGCCGCGCGCGCCGAGGTCGCGCCCCGCCTCGATGCCGCCTGCCACGTTCTGCGGCGCCCCTACTCCGGGCTCACCATCCGGGGCCAGCGCACGCGGTGGGCGAGCTGCTCCCCGGAGGGAGCGATGAGCTTCAACTGGCGGCTGCTCCTCGCGCCCGAGCCCGTGCTCGACTACGTCGTCTGGCACGAGGCCTGTCACCTCGAGGTTCGCGATCACTCCCCGCGCTTCTGGAGGCTCGTCGCCGAGTGCTGCCCCGACTATCGGGAGCACAAGGCGTGGCTGCGCGACCACGGCGCCGCGCTCGTTCTGTAACGCCGATCAGCCCGCGTCGCGGAGCGCCTTGCGCAGCGCGGCGTAGGGCGTCTCGCCGCGCGTTGGCTCGAGGACCGTGCGCCGAGTGCGCCCGCGCCACGCCTCGGCCGAGCCATCGCCGCGCACGTCCACGCCGGCGCGGATCGGGGGCAGCAGCCGCCCGGGACCGCTCACCTCCGCGCGTCCCACCACCTGGCCCACGGGTTCGATCCGCCGGACCTTGAGGTCGACGACCTCGGCGCGGGAGCGGCGGGAGAGCTCGCCGGCGCGGGCCTCGAGCGCCCCGAGCGCGGCGTCCAGTTGCTTGAAGCGCTCGCGCGTGACGCGCCCACGCACGCGGAGCGTCACCGTCCAGTCGCCCGCCACCCTCGCAGGGTAGATCGGGGGCTACGCCGCGAGGTCGGCCAGCAGCTCCTCGACATCGCCGGAGCGCCCGGTGAGGTCGAGACGGCTGCCGATCGTCTGCAGCAGGCGGTGGATCGCGTGGTTGTCGCTCAGGACGGTGGCGGCGAAGCGACGCACGCCGCGGGCCCGGGCCGCGTCGGCAAGCGCAACCGCGAGGGCCCGGCCGAGGCCCTGACCCTGGTAGGCGTCGCCGACCACGATCGCGAATTCGGCGGTGCCCTCTCGGTCCGGGAGGCTCACGAAGCGCCCGACGGCCACGATCTCCTCCGGCTCGCGCTCGGTGACCGCCACGAGCGCGACGTGGTCGCGCCCGTCGATCTCGGTCAGGTAGCGCAGATCGGCGCTCGACAGGCGCGGCTTGGGGGCCAGGTAGCGCCGCCGCTGCGACTCGGCCGAGAGCCGCCCGTGGCTGAGGGCCAGCGCGACCTTGTCGTCCGGCCGGATCGGCCGGATGGTCACGCTGCTTCCATTCTCGAGGCGTAGGTGCACAACGCCACCGTAGGCGGCCGGCACCCGAACGTCTGTGCGGGGGGTCACAGCCCCCCGGACGCGCTCTCAGCGCTCGCCGACCGCCGTGTAGTCGAGCTCGCGCTCGCCTGTGTAGATCTGCCGGGGCCGGGCGATCTTCTGCTCCTTGTCGTCGACCATCTCGAGCCACTGCGCGATCCAGCCGCTGGTGCGTCCGATGGCGAACATGACCGGGAACATCGCGGCCCGCAGGCCGAGCGCCTCGTAGAAGAGGCCGGAGTAGAAGTCGACGTTGGGGTAGAGCTTGCGCGAGGTGAAGTACTCGTCGTCGAGCGCGCGCTTCTCGAGCTCGGTGGCGATGTCGATCAGGGGGCTCTTGCCGGTGACCTCGTAGACGTCGTCGAGGTGCTTGTGGATCACGCGGGCGCGCGGGTCGTAGTTCTTGTAGACCCGGTGCCCGAAGCCCATGAGCTTCTCGTCGCCCTTCTTGACCCCTTCGAGGAAGTCGGGGATCTTCTCCACCGAGCCGATGCGGTTGAGCATGGAGAGCGCCTGCTCGTTGGCGCCCCCGTGCAGCGGACCGTAGAGCGCGGCGACCCCGGCCGCCACCGCGGAGTACGGATCCACCTGGGAGGAGCCGACGGAGCGCACCGCGCTGGTCGAGCAGTTCTGCTCGTGATCGGCGTGGAGGATGAAGAGCACGTCGAGCGCGCGCTCGAGCCGTGGGTCGGGCTCGTACTTCAGCTCGCTCATCTTGTACATCATCGAGAGGAAGTTGCCCGGGTAGGTCAGCTCGTTGTCGGGATAGACGTAGGGCTGGCCCATGTTGTGGCGGAAGGCGAAGGCGGCGAGCGTGGGCATCTTGGCCAGGAGGCGCACCATCTGAAGATGGCGGTTCTCCTCGTCCTTGATCTTGTTCGCGTCGGGGTAGAACGTCGACATCGCCCCCGTCGCGGCGAGCAGCATCCCCATGGGGTGCGCGTCGTAGCGGAACCCCTGCATGAAGTCCTTGATGTTCTCGTGGACGAAGGTGTGCATGGTCACCTCATGGGTCCACTGATCGAGCTCGGCCTGCGTCGGCAGCTTGCCCTTGATCAGCAGGTAGGCGACCTCGAGATAGGTCGACTGCTCGCAGAGCTGCTCGATCGAGTAGCCGCGGTGCTCGAGCACGCCGGCGGCGCCGTCGATGTAGGTGATCGCGCTGCGGCACGAGGCGGTGTTCGTGTACGCCGGGTCGTAGCCCATCAGCCCGAAGTCGTCCTCGCTCACCTTGATCTGGCGGAGGTCCATCGTCTTGACGGTCCCGTCCTCGATCGGGAGCTCGTATCGCTTGCCCGTGCGGTTGTCGGTGACGCTCAGCGTCTCCGTGCCCTCGGCTACCCCCGCCCCGTCACCGCTCTGCGTCTGGGACCCCGTGCTCATACCCGCTCCTCTGTGTGCGCTCCTGGAGGCTCTTTGTACTCCATTCGCACACCGGGCATCGCGCGCTTGCCCGCGCGGGCCTCTAGCCCGTGATGACCGCGGTGACCATCGCCGCCGCCACGAGGAGCGCGCTGAGCGCCATCACCACGCGCGCGCCGCGCTCGCTGCCGGGAAAGGTCGGGCGTCTCACCCCGAGCACGCCGATGAGCACGGCCCACGCCGCGAGCAGGCCGCCGGCCACGTAGAACGGCACCTTGGAGACGCTGGCGGCCGCGAGGTGCAGGATCATGAGCGAGCGATCCTACCGGCGGTAGCGGCTCTCCGTCGCCGCGACCTGGCCCTGGTAATGGCTTCCGAGCTCGGTCGAGCCGTACGGGCGCCGCGCGGGGGCGTCGAGGGTCATGAAGGAGAGCTGGGCGATCGGGAGCTCGGGGTAGAGCTTGATCGGTATCCGGGTGAGGTTCGCGAGCTCGAGGGTCAGCGTCCCCCGCCAGCCCGGATCGCAGAAGCCCGCGGTGGCATGGACGATGAGGCCGAGGCGGCCCAAAGAGCTCTTCCCCTCGATTCGCGCCACCACGTCGTCGGGCAGCTCCACCCACTCGAGCGTGCGCCCGAGGCAGAACTCGCCGGGATGGATCACGAACGGGTCGCCCGCCGGGGGCACTACCTCCTCGGTGAGGTTCGCCGGCGGGTCGCGCAGGTCGATCGCCGAGGCGCGATGGTTGTGGAAGACCCGGAAGGAGTCGCCCAGGCGCAGGTCCACCGAGGCGGGCTGCACGAGGCCCGGGTCCCACGGGTCGATGCGGATGCGTCCCTCCTCGACGAGGCGGAGGATCGTCCCGTCGGAGAGGACCGAGGACGGCGCGGGGGGCATCGCGGCGAAGTCTCTCAGCGCGGGCGGACTGCGTGTGGCCCCGTCGCTACGAGGTCGCGGCGGCGATGCTTCAGCGCTCGACGCGGCGGCCGCGCGCTACGAGCGAGCGGACGCGCGCGGGTGCCGGCACCGGAGGGTCGCCGTGCGTGCCCCGGCGCGGGCGCCGGGGGCGCGGCGGACGCGGATGGCGAGGCGGCTCGCGCTTAATTCCGCCGTCGCCAGGATCTCCGGCGGTCTCGGGCTCCTGCTTGATCGCCCACCAGACGAGCCAGATCAGCGCGGCGATCGGCACCTTGAGGGCCAGCATCATGAAGAGGAAGGTCGCGTCCACGTGACAGGCGATGCTAGCTACGAATGAGCATCTTGTCACGCCGGCTCCAACCGGCGCGCGGGAGTGATCCGGCTGCCACCCTGTTGCGCAGAGCGGGAAACCAGGGTCGTGTCACGGTCATCGGGAGTCGGGGGATTCTCGTTGTCGTACGCGACTTGATGCGCCTCGGCGATGTCGGGGCGCCAGCGATTGCGGCAAGCGCCGCAGAGGAGATCTCATATCCATGAGTGACAGTCTCAACCTCGTCTACAAGACGATCGACGAGCAGCACGCGCACGAGTCGGCGGCCACCCGGCGTCAGATCGTGGCCGGTGCGGCGGCGACCATCGGGAGCCTCGGGCTGCTCGGAGTCCCGGCCATCGCGAACGCGAGCACGCGCTCGGACAACACCCCGAAGAACATCCTGAACGTCGCGGCGACGGTCGAGGTACTGGCCACCATCGTCAACACGGTGGGTTCAGTCGGCGGCCAGGGGAGCCAGCGCTTCCAGAAGGCGGTTGATCTCACGGACCCGAGCGGTCCCCAGGTCACCAAGCGCAACGTCATGTCGGCGGCGCGCGAGGAGCTCGTGCACTACAACGTTCTCGTCTCGCGCGGCGTGGGCGGCAAGGCGCTGACCAAGAAGATCTGGATTCCCGACGCGGTCTTCTCGAGCCGTAAGAAGCTGCTCCAGACCCTCGAGGTCGGCGATCAGGTCTTCATGAACGCCTACCTCATCGGCACGACCGCGTTCGGCAACGCCGGCAAGGGCACGCTGGCGCGGGTCACGGCCGAGTTCATGGGCGTGGAGTCGGTCCACCGCGCGCTCGCCCGCCAGTCCTTGGGCAAGCTCGGGAACGACCGTATCTTCGTCAAGTACGCCCAGCGGGAGACCGCCGACTCCCCGAACCGGGGCCAGGGCGGCTTCCGGGACGTCTTCCAGGCGGTCGCACAGCTGCAGAAGGCCGGGTTCGGGTTCGGCCAGCGTGGCTTCACGCCTGGCCAGTTCTACGAGTTCGACCGAATCCGCAAGACAACTCCGAACGACTCGTCGTTGAACACCTCGAAGCCGGCCTGATCCAGGTCCCTTCGTAGCCGCGCCAGGAGGGCCGCCCCGCCGGGGCGGCCCTCCGCGGTTCTTCACCCCCGCAGCATCACGGGGGCGTCCGCGAAGCGCGTCATCCGCTCGAGGTCGGCGACGCGCGCCGCGACCTCCTCGCCGCCCAGGCGCTGGATCCGCTCCGTGCCGAACTCCTCCACGTTGAAGGAGCCCAGGGCGGTGCCGTAGGCCATCGCGCGCCGGAGCATGTCGCCGTCGAGCTCCTCGCCGGGGTGCGCGGCCACGTAGCCCACGAGCCCCCCGGCGAACGAGTCGCCCGCGCCGGTGGGGTCGATCACGCTCTCGAGTGGATAGGCCGGCAGGGCGAAGAATCCCTCGGCGTCGAAGAGCGCGGCCCCGTACTCCCCCTGCTTGCAGACCACTGCGGCGGGTCCCCAGGAGATCACCTCGCGCGCGGCGCGCAGCAGGCTCGCCTCCCCGGTGAGCTGGCGCAGCTCGGCGTCGTTGAGCATCACGGCGTCGACCCCGGAGATCGTTTCCTTGAGCGAGTCCGGCGCGGTCTCGATCCACAGGTTCATCGAGTCGAGCGCGACGAAGCGGGCGCCCTCGCACTGCGCGCGCACCTCGCGCTGCAGATCGGGCTGGATGTTGGCCAGGAAGAGGACGTCGCACGCGCGGGAGGCGTCGGCGAGCTTGGGCCGGAACTCGCCGAAGACTCCGAGCTGGGTGTCGAGCGTCTCGCGGTCGTTCAGGTTCTCGCCGTACTCCCCGGCCCAGAAGAAGGTCTTCCCGCCGACGACGTGCTCCACGTCGTCGGTGTTGACGCCGCGCGCGTGGAGCACCTCGTACTCGGGGTCCCCGAAGTCGTCGCCCACCGGGCCGACTATGCGAACGTCGGCAAAAAAGGAGGCGGCGAGCGCGAAGTGCACGGCCGAGCCGCCGAGCAACTTCTCGCGGGCGCCGAACGGGGTCTTTACGGCATCGAAGGCGATGGAGCCGACGACGGTGAGGGACAAGGAGGGCTCCTTCATCGGGGACCGGGGCGAGGAGGGTAACGAGCGGTTTGGCGGTTGGGCGTGCAGGCAACACTTCGGCGTATGGCCACGGATCGAGAGCTGCGCCGTGACGCGGGGCGCTTCAGCCGGATCGGTCTGCGGCTGCTGATCGGAGCCGTGGCGCTCGCCGCGCTCGGCGCGGTGATCGCCCTGGTGGGCAAGAGCCTCGCGGTCTGGCTCAGGGGGCTCGGGGTCATGCTCGACTGGATCTCGGTCGTCCCCGCGGTGGCGGGCATCGCCCTGCTGATCATCGGCGGAACCGCCGGTTGGGCCGGACGCCGCCGGCCGTTCGCCTGAGCGCTGCGGAGTTCTCGGCAAGCATTTTGTATCCGTTTCCCAGCTTCAAGACCGACGACGGCCGCCTCTACACGCTCGCGTCGTGGTCGAAGCGGGTGGGGGCGGCGATCGTCGACGGTGTCCTCCTCGCCGTACCGGCCTTCGGGATCGCGGCGCTGGCCGGCATGCGGGTCTCCGTCACGCATCCCGCGCCCTCCGAGATCCTCGCGCGCAATTTCATCTGGGTCGCACTCGCCGTGTTCTACTTCCCGCTGATCATGGTCCTGACCGACGGGCAGACGGTCGGAAAGCGGATCCTGCGCATCCGCGTCGTACGCATCGACGGAAGCCCGATCTCCGGGCCCTTCGCCCTACTGCGCGAGGTCCTAGTCAAGGCGGTGCTCTTTCCGGGACTCACGTACCTCCCGGGGGTGGTGGTCGCCGGTACGGTGGTCGGGTTCGCTGACGCCCTCTGGCCGCTATGGGACGGACAGCGCCGCGCGCTCCACGACTTCTTGGTGAGGAGCCGGGTCGTCGTGGATCCGCGCTGAGCGGGGGCGGCCACCGTCTAAGGTGAGCCGCGCATGACCTCATTCGCCGACCTCGGCCTCGCGCCCGACCTCCTCGCCGCCCTGCGCGACGTGGGCTACGAGAGCCCCAGTCCCATCCAGGAGCAGGCCATTCCCTCCCTCCTCGAGGGCTCCGACGTGATCGGCCAGGCGCAGACCGGATCGGGCAAGACCGCGGCCTTCGGCCTGCCCATGCTCCAGTACGTCGACCCCGCGGAGCCCGAGGTGCAGGGCCTCGTGCTCACCCCGACGCGCGAGCTCTGCATCCAGGTGACCCAGGCGCTGCGCACCTACGGCGCGCGCAAGGGGATCGACGTCGTCGCGGTCTTCGGCGGCGCGCCGATCCGCACCCAGCAGGCCCAGCTCCGGGCCGGCGGTCACGTCGTGGTGGGCACGGTCGGTCGCGTCAAGGACCTGATCTCCCGCCGCTCGCTCATGCTCCACTCCACCCGCTTCGTCGTGCTCGACGAGGCCGACGAGATGCTCGACCTCGGCTTTCTCGAAGACGTGGAGAGGATCATCGCGCTGACTCCGGGCAGCCGCCAGACCGCGCTCTTCTCGGCCACGATGCCGCCCGAGATCCGCCGGCTCGCGGACAAGTACCTCTACGACCCGATCACCGTCATGGTCCAGTCGGCCACGCTCACGGTCGACTCCGTCGAGCAGTTCTCGCTCGAGGCGGAGGGCAAGGAGAAGAACGCCGCGCTCGTCCGGGTGCTCGAGTCCGAGCGGCCCGAGCAGGCGATCGTCTTCGTGCGCACGAAGATCCGCTGCGACCAGCTCTTTCGCACGCTGCGCGACAAGGGGATGAACGTCAAGGCGCTCCACGGCGACATGAGCCAGGGCGCGCGCGACGGGGTGATGATCGCGTTCAAGTCGGGCCGGCTGCCGATCCTCGTCGCCACCGACGTCGCCGCTCGCGGCCTTGACATCTCCTCGGTCACCCACGTGATCAACTTCGACGTTCCCATCTCGCCCGACGTCTACGTGCACCGCATCGGGCGCACGGGCCGCGTCGGGCGCTCGGGGCGGGCGATCACGTTCTACGAGCGCCGCCAGCAGCGCGACCTCGAGGCGATCGAGCGTCACACCGGCGTGGCGATCTCCCCGTGGAAGGAGGGCGCGAAGATCGCCCCCCAGAAGGTCGAGGCCAAGCCGCCGCGGCACTCCAAGCCCCACGTCTCGGTCAACGGCGAGGACCCCCGCACCGCCAAGCTCATCGTCCGGCCCGGTCGGGCGGCGGGGCTCGAGCCGGCCGACCTCGTCCAGCTCGTCACGAGCCGCGCCGGGCTCGACGGGGAGGCGGTGCGCAACGTGCGGATGCTCGATCGCTTCTCGTTCTTCGAAGTCCCCGAGGATGAGGCCGCACGCGTGGTGGAGGCGCTCGACGGAGCCGAGGTCCGCGGCGAGACGCTGCGCCTTGCGCCTGCCGGCGGCTAGCCTGCCGGCGCCTCCGACCTCCCTCTCAGAAAGGCAGCCGCCATGTCGCAAGTGACGATGCACACCACCCACGGCCCGATCGTCCTCGAGCTCTTCGACGAGGACGCGCCGAAGACCGTCGAGAACTTCCGCAAGCTCGCGACCGACGGCTTCTACGACGGCGTGATCTTTCACCGGGTGATCCCCGACTTCATGATCCAGGGGGGCGACCCCGACGGCACCGGCCGCGGCGGGCCGGGCTACACCTTCGAGGACGAGATCAACGACCACAAGATCGTTCGTGGCACGCTGGCCATGGCCAACGCCGGGCCCAACACGAACGGCTCGCAGTTCTTCCTGGTCACCGCCCAGGCCACCCCGCACCTCGACGGCAAGCACACCGCCTTCGGCCGGGTGGTCGAGGGCATGGACGCGGTGGACGCGATCGAGGGAGTCAAGACCGGGGGAGGAGATCGCCCGGTCGACCCCCCGAAGATCGAGCGGATCGAGCTCTAGCCAGGAGCGGGGAAACCAAGCGGCCCCCCGGCCGCCGAAGCGACCGAGGGGCCGGATGCCCGCGATTGTTGACGAGCGCTTGGGGCTACTGCGCCGCGGAGGGGCTCACCGTGAGGGACACCGAGTCGCTCACGCCGCGCTGGTTGACCGGACCGCCCGGGACGACGACGCGGAACGTCTTCGCGCCCTCGGAGCCGAAGCGGTGCACGATGCGGTACGTCGAGCCCGAGCCCACGCGCGAGACCTGGATCGTGCGGAACTCGCCGTCCTTGTCGCGCTTCTGGAGCTCGACCACGTGGCCGACCTTCGAGGGCGCGACGCCGCCCGTGAAGGTCGCCGTGCCGCCGACCGTGTAGGGGCCGGGGCTCACGTTGACCGTGACCACGTCATGCACGCCCACGAACGTCTGGGCGCTGGACCTGCCGCCCGACTTGGCCTGGTAGACCGTGTTCTGCGCGGGGGCGACGGTCGCGGAGTAGTTCCCGCTCGCGTCGGTCTTGGCCGTTGCCTCGTCGTGGAACTTCCCGCCCGAGGTGCGCGCCCGGATCGTGACCGTCTGGCCGGCCGGAGCACCCTTGACGGTGCCCGACAGGGTGACGCTCTGGCCGAACCTGATCGAGTACGCCGACGGCGCGAGGGTCAGGTTCGGGTTCTGCGCCTGGGTGACGACGACGTCGAGCTCAGGCGAGACCGACCGGATGTTGCGACGGTCGCCCCGGAAGGCGACGCGGAGGCTGCTCGAGCCCATGTCCGGCACGCGGAACGTGTGGCGGATCGAGTAGTTCGAGCCGCGGCCGATCCGGCCCGCGTCGATCGTGACCCAGCGGCTGCCGTCCGGGCCGAACTGACGCTGCAGGAAGACCCGCTCGCCGGCGTGGTTGGGCGTGACGTGACCGGTGAAGGTCACGGCGTGCTTGGGACCGGTGAGGTACGGGCCCGAATGACCGGCCGGCGCGTTCAGCGTGATGAGCGCGCGGACACGCTCGTTGATCGTACGACTGCGCAGGCGGCCCGAGGTCACGAACCACGAGCGGTTGGTGTTCACGACGCCCTCGGCGCGGCGAATCACGTAGAGCCCGGCGGAGTCGGTCTTGACCCGCTGGACCACCGTGAACCGCCCCTGGTTCGGGAGCCGGTGATAGAGCACGACCGTGCGGTCGGCCCGGTTGGGCGCGGCGACCTTGCCGTAGATGTCGAGCGTGTCGCCCGCATCGATCGGGTTCTTGGTCACGTTGATCGTGAGCTTGTGCGGCGTGGCGTGCCGTGCAAACGACGCCGACGGGGCGAGCGCGAGCGCGAGCACGGCGACGAGCCCTGCGAGCAGGGAGAATCGTGGACGCATCTGGGCCTCCTGGCCAAATGAGGTTCTCGCTCAGCGCCCGTGTGACCCCCCGGTCCGACGCCTGAGCGAACAGTGCTCCCAGAACACACCCTTCCGACTTTAAGTTGCGCATAGAAGTCCATCGCCGGCGCGACCGGCGGTGGGGTACCGGCGGGCGGCGACGGGGTAGCCTCCCCTCAAAGCCAGGAACAGGAGAGCGAGATGGCGAGCGTCCAGCAGCAGCCGGCCCCCACGAGTGAGGCGGCCGACGAGGCCCCGGAGGGCATCAACACCGAGGCCCGCGACATCCCGGTCGAGAATCCCGCGACGGGGCAGACCGTCGGCTCGGTGGTCAACCATTCGCCCGAGGAGGTCGCGAATGCCGTCGCCCGTGCCCGCGCCGCGCAGCCCGGCTGGCAGGCGCTCGGCTTCGAGGGCCGCGCCCGTGTCTTTCGCCGCGCGCAGAAGTGGGTGCTCGACAACTCCGAGCGCATCGTCCGCTCGATCGTGCAGGAGACCGGCAAGACCTTCGAGGACGCGCAGCTCGCCGAGATCGGCTACGTCGCGCCGGCCTTCGGCTTCTGGGCCAAGCACGCCCCCGAGTTCCTCGCCGACCGCAAGGTCCGTTCTTCGAACCCCTTCGTGATCGGCAAGAAGGCGACGGTCCGCTACCAGGCGGTCGGCGTCGTGGGCGTCATCGGGCCGTGGAACTTCCCGCTCACGAACTCCTTCGGCGACTGCATCCCCGCCCTGGCCGCCGGCAACGCGGTGGTGCTGAAGCCCAGCGAGGTCACTCCCCTCACCTCGCTCATCATGGAGGAGATGATGCGCGAGTGCGGGGCGCCGCCCAACGTCTTCCAGGTTCTCACCGGAGACGGCGACACCGGCGCCGCGCTCGTCGATCACGTCGACCACGTGATGTTCACCGGCTCCACCAAGACGGGCCGCAAGGTGCTGGCCCGGGCCGCCGAGACGCTTACGCCGGTGAGCCTCGAGCTCGGCGGCAAGGACCCGATGATCGTGCTCGCCGACGCCGACGTGGAGCGCGCCGCCAACGCGGCCACCTACTACTCCATGTCCAACGGCGGCCAGGTGTGCATCTCGACCGAGCGCGTGTACGTCGAGGAGCCCGTGTACGACGAGTTCGTGCAGAAGGTGACCGACAAGGTCCGCAAGCTGCGCCAAGGGCAGCCCACGCGCGAAGGCGTCGTCGACCTCGGGGCGGTGATCTTCCCGCCGCAGCTCGACGTGATCGACGGCCACGTCAAGGACGCCACGCAGAAGGGGGCGCGCGTGCTCACCGGGGGCAAGCCGGGCAGCGGCCCCGGCCGCTTCTACGAGCCGACCGTGCTCGTCGACGTCGACCACTCGATGAAGGCGATGACCGAGGAGACCTTCGGCCCGACCCTCCCGATCATGAAGGTGCGCGACGCCGAGGAGGCGGTGCGCCTGGCCAACGACTCGCCCTACGGCCTCGCGGCCTCGGTGTGGTCCAAGGACGTCGCGCGCGGCGAGGAGATCGCCCGCATGGTCGAGGCCGGGGCGGTGTGCGTGAACGACGCGATGCTCAACTACTTCGCGCTCGAGCTGCCCATGGGCGGCTGGAAGAGCTCGGGGATGGGCACGCGCCACGGCGAGGACGGCATCCGCAAGTACACCAAGCAGCAGACGCTGCTCGTGACGAAGATCGCGCCCAAGAAGGACATCCACATGTTCCCCTACCGGCGCAGCGTGACGCGGCTGCTCGGAGCCTCGATCAAGCTCCTCTACGGACGCGGGAAGCGGGACTGAAAGGCGCGCGTTCGGCCGGCGGCAAGCGGTCGTCGGCCGGGCGCTAGGTTGTTCGCGATCGTTCTCGGCCTCGGCTCGTCGGTGTGCTGGGGCCTCGCCGACTTCCTCGGAGGCTTGCAGTCGCGCCGCCACGCCGTGGCGTCGGTGCTCCTCGTCTCGGAGGTCGCCGGCCTCGTGCCCGTGGTCCTCTACGTTGCGCTGAGCGGCGCCGCGGCGCCGGCCTGGGTCCAGTTGTGGCCCGCGGCGGCCGGAGGCGCGGCGGGGGTGGTGGCGCTCGGCGCCTTCTACCGCGCGCTGGCGACCGGGACGATGAGCATCGTCGCGCCCATCTCTGCCACGGGCGCCATCGTGCCGCTCGCGGTGGGGATCGCGGACGGCGACCGTCCCGGGGCGCTGCGGCTCGCCGGCATCGCCGCCGCCCTGCTCGGCGTCGTGCTCGCCGCCCGCGAGCTCGGAGCCGACGAGCGCCCGCGCGCGGGCGGGGTGAGTGGGAGCGTGGCGCTCGCGCTCGTCGCGGCGCTCGGGTTCGGGCTCTTCTTCGTCGGCCTGCGCTCCGCCGCGAGCGCCAGCGTCCCGTGGGCGATGCTCGTGGCGCGGGCGAGCGCGGTGCCGCTCGTCGCCCTCGCCGTGCTCGGTGCCCGCGCGCCGCTGCGCCTCGGGCGCTCGGTGCTGCCCGCGCTCGCGGTGGTCGGCCTGCTCGACGTCTCGGCCAACGGCCTCTACGCCCTGGCCACCACGCACGGACTGCTGAGCGTCGTCTCCGTGCTCGGCTCGCTCTATCCCGTCACCACCGTGTTGCTCGCCCGCCTCGTGCTGCACGAGCGCGTGCGCCGCACCCAGGAGGTGGGGATCCTCACCGTGCTCGCCGGGGTGGCGTTGATCGCCGCGGGTTAGACGCGACGCCGCCGATCGGCGCGTATCCGGTGCGCAGGTGGCAGACTCTCGGCGCGTGCGCTCCCGTCCGCTGCTCCTCGCCGCGCTCGTCCTCGTGCTGCTCGTCCTGCCGGCTGCCGCGCTCGCGGCCGTCGATCACGGCTTCGACGCGCCGACCGACCCTGACACGAGCCAGCAGCTCCAACTCCCAAGCTACATCGGGCCGAACGTCCAGCGCAACAACACCCCGAACGACCCGGAGTACGACGCGGCCGAGCCCGACGACCCCGACAACGGTGGCAAGACGAGCATCTACGACGAGCAGTTCGACCTCTTCGGCTTCGCCTCGCGGCGCACGCCCAGCACCGTCTACTCCGACCCGTCGGACCCACGTCGGGGCAAGCTCCAGATCGCCGGCTTCAACGCCGCGGGCGCCTGGAAGGAGACGCGCGGCGACCCGGGAACCACCGTGGCGATCCTCGATACCGGGATCAAGTGGGACAACGCCGGGCTGCGCCTGAAGGTGCACCTCAACACGGGTGAGCTCCCCAAGCCCGAGGACGCGCAGGGCCGGGCCGCCGCCAGTTACGACCTCAACGGGGACGGCGCGGTCAACGTGGAGGACTACAAGGACGATCCGCGCGTGAGCATCACCTGGCCGGACCGCAAGGGGCCGACCGGCCTGATCACCGCGCAGGACCTCATCCACGCCTTCTCCGACCACACCGACGCCGACCACAACGGGTTCGTGGACGACATCGCGGGCTGGGACTTCTTCAACGACGACAACGATCCCTTCGACCAGTCGAGCTACTTCGCCGCCTCCAACCACGGGACGGGGCGCACGGCCGAGGCGGTCGAGCAGGGCAACGAGGGCGCGAGCTCGATCGGCGTGTGCCCCAAGTGTCAGTTCGTGCCCGTCCGGGTGTGGGACACGTTCGTCTCCGACGGCGACACCTTCGGCCTCGGGATCTTCTACGGCACGAAGATCGGCGCGAAGGTCATCGAGGGCGCCGACGGCAACCTCTACCACTCCAAGTTCACGGAGAGGGCCTCGCAGTACGCCTACGAGCAGGGCGTCACCCAGACCTACTCGGGCGACGACCTCAACACCGCCAACCACAACTACCCGGCCAACTACAACCACACGATGCTGATCGAGGGCACCGTGCCCGACACCGTCGGCCTCGGCCAGTCCAACGAGATCACCCAGACCTTCGCCAAGATCCCCGTGCCGAGCAACCTCGCTCCGGGCACCTTCTTCCGCGGCGCCAACACCACCCAGTTCGGCGGCAAGAGCTCGATCTCCATGGAGGGGCCGACCGGCTCGACCAACACCGGCAAGGCCAGCGGCGCCGCCGCGCTCGTCATCAGCGCGGCCAAGAAGCACGGCACCGACCTGAGCGCCGACGAGACGCGCGAGATCCTCGAGCAGACCGCCGAGGACGTGCTCCCCGGCAACACGGCCGGGGTCGGTGTCCCCGATCCCGCCACGACGGGATGGGACTCGCACTTCGGCTGGGGGCGCGCCGACGTGGGCCGGGCGGTGAGCGTGGCGATCGACGAGAAGAAGATCCCCGCCGAGGCCTCGATCGCCTCGCCCGACTGGTATGCGCCCGTGACCGGAAACTCCGTGCGGATAACGGGGCGCGCGCGCGCCCGCTTCGCCCCGGGTGGCGCCTTCCACTGGAAGCTCGAGACCTGCCCGACCTTCCAGACCGGTCAGGGCGACGGGCCGTGCACGACCGTGCGCGAGGCCGACGCCACCGGCACCGTGACCGACTTCGGCACGATCGACCCGCAGGGGATCGCGCGAGATGCGGCGATCGACCCGGCGGGACCCTACTTCGACCCCACCCGCACCAACCCGTTCAAGGGTCAGTTCACGGTGCGCCTCGTGGTCTCCGAGCCCGGCAACGCGTCGGCCACGCCGGGCATCGACCGCAAGGTCCTCACCGCGCTCAACGATCCGACCCTGCGTCCGGGCTACCCCAAGCGCCTGGGCACGGGCGGCGAGGCCCCGATCCGCTACGCCGACCTGAACGGCGACAACGTGCCCGAGTTCGTCGTCCCGCTCGAGGACGGCACCCTGCACGCCTACGAGCCCGACGGCTCCGAGCTGCCGGGCTGGCCGGTCCGGACCCGCACGCTCGCGCAGGCCGCGCCCCACGCGGGCGCGCTGGGCGCCGCGGGGGTCGAGCCGCCGCTCGAGCCGCTGCGCGGCGCCGTCGTCGCCGACATCGACGGCGACGGGCGCCCCGAGGTGATCGACGCCGCCGGCACCCATATCTACGTCTGGGAGGCGAACGGCAAGCTCCGTCCCGGCTTCCCCGTCTCGATCAACCCCGACTTCTGCCGCGGGCAGGACCAGCGCCAGAAGGCGCTGCCCGGCCTCCCCGTGACCCACCGCAAGTGCGGGTTCCTGGCCAGCCCCGCCGTCGCCCACCTCGAGGGCCGCTCCAAGCCGCTCGACATCGTCGCCTCGGCGCTCGACGGCCACGTCTACGCCTTCCGCGCCGACGGATCCTCCGTTCCCCACTTCCCCTTCGAGCTCGTGGACTCCTCGATGGGGGACAAGCGCGTGCTTGCCGAGTCGATCAACGACCCGGCGATCGGAGACCTGAACGGCGACGGCAAGGACGACATCGTCGTCGCCTCCAACGAGAACTACGGGGCGACCGACAGCCCGGACTTCCAGGGCGGCTTCGCGGGGGCGATCGCCTTCGCGCTGGGCAAGGCGGCCGGCGGCTCCTCGCGCGTGTACGCGATCAACGGCGCGACCGGGGCCGCGCTGAGCGGCTGGCCGATCAAGCTAAACGGCGGCATCCAGTCGACGCTGCCGCTCGTCGGCCCGGGCCATGACGCAGCGCTGGCCAGGCTCGGCGGCCAGCAGAGGGTCGTCGTCTCGACCACCGGCGGGGCGATCGGGATCTACGACCCGGCCGGGCGCAAGATCCGCGACCTGACGCAGGGGCCGACCGGGCCGGCCTCCAACGTCCCGGAAAAGGATCCCCAGCAGCTCAACCTCTTCGAGTCGGCGTCGATCGGGAACCTCGACGGCAGCGGCCCGGCCGTCGTGAAGTACGGCATCACGCTCGCGCAGGCGGCGAACCTCGTGCTCGCCGGGCAGAACGTGCCCTACGAGCACGTGATCAACGCGATCGACCCGATCGCCGACCGGCAGCTTCCCGCCTTCCCGCAGGTCACCGACGACTACCAGTTCCTCTCCGCGTCGAACATCGGCAAGGTCGCTCCGGGCGCGAGCAACCAGGTGCTCGCCGGGACGGCGCTCGGACTGCTGCACGCCTACGACGGCGTGAGCGGCCAGGACGCGCCGGGCTTCCCCAAGGTCACCGGCGGCTGGCTCTTCGCGCCCCCCGCGCTGAGCGATGACCATCGCATCGCCGAGATCACGCGCGAGGGCTACCTCTTCGAGTGGGGAGCGCCCGGCGCGCCCTCGTGCCAGGGGGAGTGGCCGTCGTTCCGACACGACGCCCAGCAGACCGGCAACTACGACGCCGACGGCACGCCGCCGGCCGCGCCCGGCGGACTCACCGTGACTCCCCTCGGCGGCAACCGCTACCGGCTCGCATTCACCTCGCCGGGAGATGACGGGCTGTGCGGCACGGCGGCGAGCTACGTGGCCGAGGTGGGCGGCAAGCCCGTCGATTTGAAGCTCGGCTCCCCCGTGAGCGGCGGGCGGCGCTTCTCGCGGGATCTCACCCTGCCCGCCAACTTCAGCTCGTTCTCGCTCCGCGCTCGCGACGAGGCGGGCAACAACGGCGCCCCCGTGGCGCTGGCCTCCTGCCGCGACCGCGCGCGCCCGACGCTGCGCTTCGGCGGCCTCCGGGGCGCTCGCAGGACGATCGATCTGCGCGGGAGCACGGCCGACGGCGGCTGCGCCGGCTCGGTGCCGGCGCGCACGATCGCGCGCCGGGGAGCGGTGCGCTCCGTGCGCCTCGCGGTGTCGGTCTTCGTCCGCGGGGGCTGCCGCTTCGTGCGTGCCGACGGCCGGCTCACCTCTACGCAGAGCTGCCGGCGCCCGCTGTTCGTCACCGCGCGCGGCACGACGCGCTGGGCGCTCCGCGTCCGCGGGGCCTTCCCCTCTGGGCGCTACGTGGTGCGCTCGCGGGTGTATGACCGCGCGGGCAACGTCGGGCGACCCGATCCGCGCCTGTTCCGCATCGGGCGGGTGCCCGCTCGCTTCACGGGCTGAGCCGGGTGCGCGCGCGGCGCGGGCGTTCGTCCGGCCGGCTACTGATGGCGGCACTGAGGCAGCCCGAGTGCGCCCCAGCGCTCGTCCTCGGCGCGCATGAGCGGGCGCAGCTTGGGCTCGAGGGCGGCGAAGGTGGCGAGCGGCTCGGCCCGCGCGCGGAGCTTGGCGTTCGCGTCGGAGATCAGGGCGAGCTGGCGGTTGAGCAGGTCGACCACGCGGTCGTGGTCGGGGCGCAGGCTCTCGGGCGGGCGCAGCGCCGCGAGCTTCGCCACCGCGGGCTTGACGAGCCGCAGCCCCTGGGCGACGAACGCGGGCACGTCGGACGGGGTGCGCGGCTCGGGCACCTGCTCCGAGCGCCGCTTCTCCGCGATGCAGATCGCGATCGCGCGCGTCCGGTACTCGCTCGCGCCGAGTGGCTTCGAGCCGCAGCCGGCGAAGAGAGCCGTCAGCAGGATGAGAACGACGAGGATCCGCGCCGGTCGCACGGCGGCGAGGGCCCTAGTCCGTCAGCTCGACGCCGAGCAGGCGCTCGAGCTCGGGGACGGTCTCTGCGGCCCGGCGGTGGAGCACCGTGGCCATCCCGATCTCACGCGCCGGCTTCAGGTTGAACGGGAGGTCGTCGACGAACACGCACGCCGCGGGCTCGAGGCCGATCCGCTCGGCGCCTAGGGAGTACATCGTCGGGTCGGGCTTGCGGATGCCCTCCTCGCCGGAGATCACCCACCCGTCGAAGAGCTCGGGAAACGCCGAGCGGTCGTAGCGTCCCTTCCCCCACGAGTTCGAGATGAGCCCGGTGCGCACCCCGCCGCGCTTGGCCGCCCTGACCGCGGAGAGCATCGCCTCGTCCGGGTGCATGTGGGCGAAGAGCCGGTCGACCAGGCGCTCGGGGGAGACCTCGAGCACGGCGGCGAACCGCGGCTCGAACTCCTCCTCGGTGAGCTTGCTGGTCTCGAGGTCGGCGAGCAGCTCGCGCGCGTGCGGGTCCTTCATGAACCGGTCACGGACGGTGTCGGCGCCCAGGCCCTCTTCCTCGCAGAAGGCTCCGAAGGAGGCGAAGACGTCGGTGGTGAGCACGCCGCCGAAGTCGACGAGCAGTCCCTGGCGCACGGGGTCACTCGCCATGAGCGATGCGCTCGGCGCGCTCGGCGAGCTCGGGCACGCCGCGGTCGAGCATCTCGAAGAACGGATCGTCGGTGGTGCCCGCGACGAAGCGCTTGTAGGAGCCCTCGAGGAAGACCGCCGACTTCCACAGCGCGAGGGTCGTGTACCAGCGCACCTCCTGCATGGAGCGCCCCGAGCGCTCCTCGTAGCGGGCGATGAGCTCCGCCCGCGTGGGAAAGCCCTCTCGCGTGGTCACCGTGCCCAGCGAGAAGATCGTCCCCTGATCGTCGCCGGGCTGCGGATAGGTGGCCACGAGGTAGCCGACGTCGGCCAGGGGGTCGCCGATCGTGGCGAGCTCCCAGTCGAAGATCGCGTTCAGCCGCGCGGGCGTGCCCGCTGCGAACATCGTGTTGCCGAGGCGATAGTCGCCGTGGACGATCGTTGCCGGCCCCGACTCGGGCCGGTGCTCGGCGAGCCACGCGGTCACCCGGTCGAGCGCAGGCACCTCGCGGGTCTGGTTGTGCTCCCACAGCCCGCCGAAGCGCCGGAGCTGGCGCTCGAGGTAGCCCGTGGGCTTCCCGTATCCCTCGAGCCCGAGACCCTCCCAGTCGACGGCGTGGATCTCCACGAGCGCGTCGATCAGCTCGTCGGCGACGCGCCGCCGCTCCTCCGGGGTGTCGAGCGCGTCGGGCAGCTCGGTGGTGATCACGTCGCCCTCGACGCGCTCCATGACGTAGAACGGCGCCCCGATGACGCTCTCGTCGTCGCACACCGCGAGCACCCGCGGGGTGCGCACGGCGGCGTCCTGCACCGCGCTGAGCAGGCGCGCCTCGCGCAGCACGTCGTGCGCGGAGGGAGGCAGCGGCGGCCGGGGAGGGCGACGTAGGACGCACTCCGTGCCGTCCTCGCGCGCGAGGAGGTAGGTGATGTTGGAGTGACCCTCGCCGATCCGCTCGGCGTCGAAGGAGCCCGAGCCGAGCCCCCGGGAGTCGAGGTAGGCCTCGAGCGGGCGGCGCACGAGGAGCGGCGGGCGCTCGAGCTCCGCGGCCTCCTCGGGGGTGTCGACGATCACGGAAGTGCTCACGGAGAGCCGAACGCTACCCGCTCGGCCCGGCGGCAGGCTCGGGGTCGCTAGCCTGCCGGCCGGTGGCCCCCGAGATCTGGCTCCTGCGCCACGGCGACGCCGAGCCGCACGGCGCGCGCGACGACGCCTCCCGGCGCCTGACGGCGCGCGGGGAGGAGCAGGCGCGCGCAGCCGGCGCCGCCCTCTCCCGGCTCGAGCTCGGGCTGGGATCGGCGCTCGTGAGCCCGCGGGCGCGCGCCCGCGAGACCGCGCGCCTGGCCTGCGCGCCGCTCGGCCTCGCGCCCGAGGTGCACGAGCCCCTGAGCGCCGGCTTCACGCGCGAGGACGCGCTCGCGGCGCTCGCCGGCGCGGACGCCGACGCGCGGCTCCTGCTCGTGGGTCACGAGCCCGACTTCTCTCAGCTCCTCTACGACCTCGCGGGCGCCCGGGCCGACGTGAAGAAGGGCGGCGTGGCGGGACTGCGGATCGCGCGCGGCGCGGGCGAGCTGCTCGCGCTGCTGCGCCCCGGCGAGCTGGCGGCCATCGCCGCGGAGTGAGAGCGGCGTGCCCGAGCTTCCCGAGGTGGAGATCACGGCGCGCCTGCTCGACGCGGGAGTGCGCGGGGTGGAGATCGAGTCGGCGCTCGCGCCCGGGATCAACGCGCTGAAGACCTTCGACCCGCCGCTCTCCGCGGTCGAGGGGCGCGCGGTGGCGGCGGTGGGCCGCCGCGGCAAGATGCTCACGGTCGAGCTCGAGGGCGAGCTCGTCCTGCTGATCCACCTCATGTCCGCCGGGCGGCTGCAGCTCTTCGACACGCGCGCCTCGCTGCGCGACCGCACCTCGCGCCTCCTCCTGCGCCTCGCCGACGGGCGCGAGCTGCGCCTGCGCGAGTTCGGGACCAAGCAGGCGGCGTGGGTCAAGCTCCTGCGCTCGGGCGACCTCGGCGCGGATCCGGCCCTGGCCGACCTCGGACCCGAGGCGTGGCCCGCGCCCCCGGAGCTCGGGCCGCTCCTCGACGCGCCGCGCCCGCTGCACGGGCTCCTGCGCGACCAGAAGGTGATCGCGGGCATCGGGCGCTCGTGGGTCGACGAGATCCTGCACGCCGCGCGCCTCTCGCCGTTTAAGCGGGGCTCCGACCTCGAGCCCGACGAGCTCGAGCGCCTGCGCAGCGCGATCCTCGAGGGTCTCGGCCGCCCGCTCGCGCACTACGAGGAATTGCTCGAGCTGCCCATCCCCGACAAGCTCCCCCTGCCGCTCGCCGTGCACCGGCGCCAGGGTGAGCCCTGCCCGCGCTGCGGCGACCGCCTCGAGGCGGTCTTCTACGAGGACTACGTGATGAGCTATTGCCCGAAGTGCCAGACCGACGGGCGCCTGCTCAAGGACCGCCGGCTCTCGCGGCTGCTGAAGTAAGCGCCGACTCTGCGGCGGCTTGGTGTCGAAAAGGCCGCGACGCGCGCTCGCCGACCGCCGCCGTGCTTGGCTCCAGCAGCGGACTCACGAAACTGCCGTAGGAGGATTCTGATGATCGAGCCTGGCACCGAAGCCCCTGCCTTCACCCTCCCAGACCAAGACGGCCGGCCGGTCGCGCTCGCCGACCTGCGCGAACGACCCGTCGTCCTCTTCTTCTACCCGAAGGCGGGCACGCCGGGGTGCACGGCGCAGGCCTGCGGCGTGCGCGACCACGCGCGGGAGTACGAGGAGGCCCGAGCGGTCGTTCTGGGGATCTCCCGCGACCCCGTGGAGAGGCTCTCGGCGTTCGCCGCCGAGCACGCGCTCGAGTTCCCCCTGCTCTGCGACGCCGACCACGCGGTGACCGAGGCCTACGGCGCCTGGGTCGAGAAGTCCATGTACGGGCGACGCTACATGGGCGTGGAGCGCTTGTCGGTCATCGTCGATCCGGAGGGCAACGTGGCGCACGTCCTGGCGAAGGTGACGGCGAAGACGCACGACGAACGGGTGCTGGCGGCGCTGACCGGAGCTGGCGGAGCAAGGAGAGCAGCGAAGGCCGAGTGACACATCCGTTCGATGTGCCATACACTGGTCGGATGGCACGTACGAAATCGGTGGTGAGGGTGGGACCGCAGGGCCGGGTGGTGATTCCCGCAGCCGTTCGCCGTGATCTCGGCATCGCTCCGGGCGACGAGCTGTCGCTGAGCGTCAGCGAGGATCGGCTGGTGCTCGAGCCCCGGGCCGCCGCTGCGGCGCGGGCTCGCGGCATGCTGCGTCACCTCGCCACCGGCGTGAGCCCCGTCGACGAGCTCATCGCCGAGCGGCGCGAGGAGGCGCACCGCGAAGCCGCCGAATGACCGCGGTCGTTCTCGACGCCTCCGCAATCCTCGCGTTCCTTTTCGACGAACCGGGCGCGGAGCGTGTCGAGAGCGCCATCCGTAGCTCAGTGGCTTCGGCCGTCAACTGGTCGGAGGTCGCGCAGCGGCTGCTTCAGCGCGGTGCCGAGGTCGCGGTCGTGCGCTCTCACCTCATCGAGGCAGGGCTGCGGATCGAGCCGCTGAGCGCCGACGATGCCGAGCATGCCGCGGTGTTGCGACCGGGCACCCGCGTCCTCGGCCTCTCGCTGGCCGACCGCTGCTGCCTCGCGCTGGCCGGGCGGTTAGGTGCCCGCGCGCTGACGGCGGACGCGGTGTGGGCTGCTGTCCCCTCTCTCGGCGTTCGCGTCGAGGTCATCCGCTGAGCGAGCTGAACCGAGCCGAGCCGTGGGGTGACCGCGGCCGACGCCGCACCGGTCACCCCGCGCGGCGCACGAGCGTCACCCCGTCGCGGACGGAGAGGAGCACGCTCGTCACCCGCGGGTCGGAGAGGACCCGTTCGTTGAACGCCGCCATGCCACGCGTGCGCTCGTCGGTGTCGTCGGCCGCAAGCACCCCGCCGCCGCGCAGCGTGTTGTCGATCACGAGCAGTCCGCGCTCGGCGAGCTTGGGGAGCGTGGCCTCGTAGTAGTCGGGATAGCTCTCCTTGTCCGCATCGATGAAGACGAGGTCGAACGGCCCGGGGAGGCTCTCGATCGTCGCGAGCGCCGGTCCGAGCCGGACCTCGATCGCCTCGGCGTGCGGGCTCTGGGCGATGTGGCGCCGCGCGAAGTCGGCGTGCTCGGCGTCGATCTCGCACGTGACGATCCGGCCGCCTGCCGGCAGGCCGGCGGCCATCGCGAGCGCGGAGTAGCCGCTGTAGGTCCCGATCTCGAGCACCTGCCGCGCGCCGCTGCACCACACGAGCAGCTCGAGGAAGCGACCCTCGACCGCGCCGGTGAGCATCTGGGGCGCGCGCAGGCTCGCGCGGGTCTCGGCGGCGAGCGCCGCCAGGTGCGCGGGCGGGGGCGAGGAGTGCGCCTCCACGTAGGCCTCGACGGCGGGGTCGACGATTGGGCTCACGCCGCGCGTACCGCCGAGCCCTGCAGGAGCGGCCGCACGATCGGCGGCGCCTTGCGCAGCTTGTCCCGCTCCACGTGCTCCACGGCGAGCGGCGAGGCGGCGAGGAGGGCGAGTGTGTCGCGGTTGCAGTGGCAGCCCGCGGCGACGAAGCGCCACGGAAGCTCCAAGCGGTCCTGCCAGCGCGCTCGGCGGGCGTTGTCCTCGGCCCTCACGTGCTCGATGAAGAGCAGGCGGCCGCCGGGGCGCAGCACGCGCGCCACCTCGCGCAGTGCGCTCTCGACGTCGCTCACGGTGCACAGCACGAGCGTCGCGACCACGGTGTCGAAGGACGCGTCGGGCAGAGGCAGACGCTCCGCGGGCGCCTCGAGCACCTGGACGCTCCGTCCGGCCCGTGCGGTGCGGCGGCGAAGGCGCGCCGCCATGGGCGGGCTCGGCTCGCTCAGCACGAGCGCTTGAACGGAGCGCGGGTAGAGCGCGAGGTTGAGACCGGTGCCCGCGCCGAGCTCGAGCACCCGGCCGCGCGCCTCGCCCAGGAGGCGCTCACGGCGCGCGCGCAGGCCGGCCGCCTCGGTCTCGCGCATGCCGCGGTCGTACAGCGCCGCGAACAGGCGTCCCCAGGTCTGCTCGTAGAGCGCCGAAGCCACCGTCTGAGCGTAATGCACGCCTCCCCGCGGCCGGCCCGAGACGCACGCGTCGGCCGCGTAGGCTCTCAGACCGCCGTGCTTCCCCTCGCCGACATCGGCTCCTTCCTTCACGGCGCGGGGCAGTTCTTCGGCGACCTCGCCAACCTGAGGTGGGGCTGGTTGATCGCCGGTCTCGCCTGCTTTCACGTCTACATCACGCTGCGCACGCGGGCTTACTTCAACGCGCTGCGCGCCGCCTATCCCGACGAGCCGTTTCAGTGGCGTCAGATCTGGGGCGCCTACGTCGCCGCCTACGGGGCCAACCACGTCATCCCGTTCCGCGGCGGAGAGGTCATCAAGGTGTTCCTGACCAAGACCTCCGTGCCGCGGTCGAGCTACCCCGCGATCACCTCGAGCTTCCTCTGCGAGCACGTCTTCGATGCCGGGCTGGCGGTGATCACGCTCGGGTTCGCGTTCACGCAGGGAGTGTTCCCCAAGCCGCCCGACTTCTCGAAGCTCGGAGCGTTCGACCTCTCCTACCTCGCCGCCCATCCGCGCTTCACGCTGTTCCTCCTCACCGCGTTCGGGGTGCTCGGTCTGATCGGGTTCGCGCTGCTCTCCGCGCGGGTGCGGGCGTTCTGGGCGCGGGTCAGGCAGGGCTTTGCGATCCTCGCCGACCGGCGGCGGTGGCTGCGGGAGATGGTGGCCGTCCAGGCCGGCGGGGCCGTGTTCCGCCTCGCCGCCTACTGGTCGCTGCTCGAGGCCTTCCACGTCGGGGGATCGGTACGAAACGTCCTGCTCGTCCAGGCCACGAACACGATCGCCACCGCCCTGCCGCTCACGCCCGGCGGCGCGGGGGTGCAGCAGGCGATCCTCCTCAAGGTCTTCGCCGCGAAGGCCTCCGCCGCCACGGTGGCCGCCTACTCCGTCGGACAGGAGATCGCCATCGCGGCCTCATCGCTGCTCATCGCCTTCGCGGCGCTCGCGCTCGTGTTCCGCTTTCGCTCGTTCAAGGAGGTCATGCGCCGCGGGCGCGAGGCGCACGCCGCCGACCGCGCGACGGCTCGCGGCGCGGCCTGAGAAGCGGGCGGTGCTCGCCCGCGTGCTCCCCCCACCGCGCGCTCTGGCATCCTCAGCGCCGTGACGCGCGCCGAGCGCCGCCAGAAGCGACTTCGCGAGCGCGAGGAGCGGGAGGCCGAGCGACGCCAGTACGAGGCGCGCCTGGCCGCCTCGCCCGATCGTCACCCGGACCTGCGCGATCGCGGGTTCCTCGCCGAGGCCGACGGGCTCCTCGTCGCGTTGTGCCCGGTGAGCGGCGGCGTCGAGCTCGTCACGGACGCCGCGACTGAGCCGACGCTGGTACCCGCCGCTCAGATCAAGCTCGGTCGTCCCGGCCGGCTGACCCTCGCTCCGGCCGGAGCCAGGAAGCGGCGCTTGCGGCTCCTCGGCGCCAACGACCATCGCGACAAGCGCGTGGGCGGAAACATCTCGCTCGGGCTCGGCGCCGTGGGAACCGGAGGCAGCGACCCGATCAGCGCCGTGCTCGGGCTCATCGAGCTCGCCGCGCTGATCGTGTTCGGGCCGCCAGCGGTGCTGCGGCGCCGGCGCAGGCGGCAACGCGGACGCGAGGAGTGGCCCCGGCTGACCAGGGAGATCGAGGGCGCCTCCTCGGAGGCGCGTACTACTGCAGACCCTCGCGCGCTTCGCGCACGAGAGTGACCGCTTCGGGGAAGACGACGGCCATTACCGAGCGGATCTGCTCGGCCTGCTGCTCCGTCGTGCCCTGGATGTTCACCCGGTTGACGGCGGCCACCGTGAGGTCGACCGCGAGCTTGATCGCGTTGTCGGCCCACGCCAGGCGCTGGGCCCCCTGCATCTGCTCCGCCATCTCCGCCATCCGGCGCTGCAGCTCTTCCGGGTCGCCGAACAGTCCTCCGAAGCCTTCCATCCCTTCGATGCTAGCGGGCCGGGACCGCGAGCTACTCCCCGCGCTGGTGGAAGTAGAAGCCCGGCAGCGCTGCGCGAGTCACCTGGCTCGTCATGTGATGGGCGAGCTCGAGGTCGCCCGTGCGCGCCGCGAGGTCGTCGAGGGTGACGATGCCCGTCACCCGACCGGCGTCGAGCACCGGGAGGCGCCGGATGCCGTGGCGCACCATGAGCTTGGCCGCCTCCTCGACGCCCATGCCGGGCTCGGCGGTCACGACGGGAGCGGAGGCATGGTGCTCCGCGCTCTCCTCGGCGTCGCGGGCGTCGGCGAGCACGCTCAGCACGAGGTCGCGGTCGGTCACGAAGCCGACGGGCGCGCCGTCGCGCACCAGCACCACCGAGCCGACGTTGCGCTCGCGCATGAGCTCGGCCACCTCACGCACCGCGGTGCCCGGATGAGCGGAGACGACAGACTCCGTCATGACATCGCGAATCAGCATGGGCGGCGAGTCTAACCGCGCCCGGCGGCCCCGCGTAGACTGGCGCGCGATGGCTCCGCCCACTCCGCGCCAGCTCAAGACCCGCGCCCGGTTCGAAGCGCTCATCCGGGTGATGGAGCCCGGCCTGAACCTGGTGCTCTACCTCGGCGAGCGCGTCGCCCGGCGCCTGGAGCCCGAGGACCCCGACTACGTGCCCGCCCGCCCGCGGGGTGAGCCCTCGCCGGGCTCGCGCCGAGCGGTGCGCCTGAACACGCCGCCGGGCGCCGGTCCCGAGCACTCGTGAGCGCCGCCGAAGCGCCCGTGAGCGCCTCCGACGCCGTGGCCCGCGAGGCGCGCGAGCGGCGCTGGGCCGCGCCCGCCGCGGCGGCGGCGGGCCTCCTCTCGCTCGCGGCGTTCATCGCGCAGATCGTGCTCCAGACCTCCGCTCCCCTCAACTCCGTAGGGGCGCTGCTCTACGAGAACGACCAGGCCACGCCGCTGCTCGCCGCGGCGGCCCTAGAAGCGCTCGGAAGCCTCGCCCTCGGCGCGGCGCTGCTCTACCTGTATCGCTCCACGCGCGCACGCCGTCCTCAGCTCAGTCCGCCGATCAAGTGGCTCGCGCTCGTGGGAGCCGTCGGCTTTGCGGTCACGACCGTGCTCGTCCAGGCCTACGCCGCGCGCCAGTACGGTCGCTTCGCCTCTCAGGGCGCTCAGACGTACTCCGAGGCCCGGGACGCCCTGCAGGCGAAGGGCGCCTTCGCCTCGAGCGAGTTGATCGCCGCCAACCTGGTGGGCTTCCTCACCCACGTGCTGCTCGGCCTGGCGCTCATCCTGCTCTCGCTGAACGCCATGCGCGTCGGGCTGCTCACCCGGTTCCTGGGCTACATCGGGATGTTCGCCGGCGCGCTGACGATCCTTCCGATCGGCGGGCAGTTCGCGGTCATCCAGGCCTTCTGGCTGCTCGCCCTCGCCTATCTCTTCACGGGTCGCTGGCCGAGCGGCCTTCCCCCCGCCTGGCGAAGCGGACAGGCCGAGCCGTGGCCGAGCATGCAGGAGCAGCGCGAGGCGGCGGCCCGCGGCGGCGCCGATCCGCCGGGACGCCGCGGCGTGTCCGCTCCGGCTCCGGCGCCGGCGGTTCCGTCCGCCGATCGGCCTTCGGCCAACGCCCCGGCGCGTCCGGGCGCCGCGCGGCGAAAGCGCAAGAAGCGCCGCTGAGTCCCGTCGCTCGATGAAGCGTTACGAACGCGTTGAGTGGGTAAGGCGCGAGTGAGGAGACGCTCATCGACAGAGGGAGAGGGAGCATGTCTGCAGCAGATCGGCCGGACCGTCCGGGAGCCTTCCGCGAGGGAGCAGGATCGCGTGGCCACGACGAGGACGACGTCGCTCCGCGCGGAGCGCGCGACGTCGCCAACACTCCCGGCGCAGGCGGCGGGCACGCCGCCGGGGGCTGGACTCCCGCGGACCCGGGTCCGCTCGGGCTGGCCGCATTCGCCACCACCACGTTCATGCTCAGCTGCGCCAACGCCGGTATCCTCGGCCAGGGCGCGAAGATGCCCAACACGCTGCCGGTGGTTCTCAGCCTTGCCTTCGCCTTCGGCGGTCTTGCCCAGCTTCTGGCCGGCATGTGGGAGTTCCGTACCGGCAACACGTTCGGTGCCGTCGCGTTCACCTCGTTCGGGGCTTTCTGGCTCTCGTTCTTCGCCCTGGGGCAGTTCGGCTACCTCAAGGAGCTGATGATGCAGGGCAAGACGGTCGAGGGCCATGCGCTCGGCCTCTACCTCATCGCCTGGGGCATCTTCACCGCCTACATGTTCATCGCCTCGCTACGCACGACAGGGGCGATCGCGCTCGTGTTCCTCCTCCTGGCCGCGACGTTCTTCGTGCTCGGCTTCGGCAACTACGGCGGGAACATGGACACCGTGAAGATCGGCGGCTACCTCGGCATCGCCACCGCGATCGCCGCGTGGTACGGCTCGTTCGCCGGAGTGGCCAACTCGACGTTCGGGCGAATCATCGCGCCCGTCATCGCGCTCAAGCGCGACTGATCGATTCAGGAGAGCAAGGACATGGCACACACCGACCCCAAGCCGGCCGGGGAGGAGCTCGAGCACGAGCTCGAGCGGATGCTCGAGACCGAGTTCTTCGATCCTCCCGAGGAGTTCAAGCAGCACGCGCTCCTCAACGATCCGTCGATCTACGAGGAGGCGGAGAAGGACTGGGAGGGCTGGTGGAAGAAGCAGGCCGAGGATCTCCATTGGATCGAGAAGCCGACCCAGGGCTGCGACTTCTCCAACCCGCCCTTCGTGAAGTGGTTCGCCGACGGCAAGCTCAACGTCTCGGAGAACTGCCTCGACCGGCACGTCGAGGCGGGCAACGGGGAGCGGGTCGCGTTCCACTGGCGCGGGGAGGAGGGCGAGGAGCGCGACATCACCTACGCGGAGTTGCACCGCGATGTGCAGAAGTTCGCCAACGCCCTCAAGGACCTGGGGGTGGAGAAGGGCGACGTGGTGGGGATCTTCCTGCCCATGATTCCCGAGGTCGTGGTGGCGATGCTCGCTTGCGCACGCATCGGCGCTCCGCACAACGTCGTCTTCGGCGGCTTCTCCGCCGGCTCGGTCAAGGAGCGGATGGAGGTCTCGCAGGCCAAGGCCCTCATCACCGTCGACGGCGCTCGGCGCAAGGGCAAGACCGCGCCGATCAAGGAGCAGGTCGACGAGGAGATGGCCTCGCTCGACTCGCTGAAGACGATCGTCGTGGTGCAACACGCCGAGAACGACGCGCCGATGAAGGAGGGTCGCGACCACTGGTATCACGAGGTGTGCGAGAAGGCGGAGGATGAGTGCCCGCCCGAGCCGCTCGAGGCCGAGCACCCGCTGTTCATCCTCTACTCCTCCGGCTCCACGGCGGCGCCGAAGGGGATCCTCCACACCACCGGCGGCTACCTGACCCAGGTGGCGTGCACGACGAAGTACGTCTTCGACCTGAGGCCGGAGGAGGACGTCTTCTGGTGCTCGGCCGACGTCGGTTGGGTCACCGGCCACTCCTACATCGTCTACGGGCCGCTGGCCAACGGGGCGACGAGCGTCATGTACGAGGGTGCGCCGGACTATCCGGCCAAGGACATCTGGTGGGAGGTCTGCGAGCGCTACGGCGTGAGCATCTTCTACACGGCGCCCACGGCCATCCGCGCGTGCATGAAGTGGGGGGCGGAGGAGCCCAACAAGCACGATCTCTCCAAGCTCCGCCTGCTCGGCTCGGTCGGCGAGCCGATCAACCCCAAGGCGTGGCTCTGGTACTACAAGGTGATCGGCGGAGAGCGCTGCCCGGTCGTCGACACGTGGTGGCAGACCGAGACGGGCGGGATCATGATCTCCCCCCTGCCGGGCATCACCTCCACCAAGCCGGGGTCGGCGACGCAGGCCTTTCCCGGGATCAAGGCCGAGGTGTGGGGAGAGAGCGACGGCGAGCCGGTGGAGGAGGGTCAGGGCCTGCTCGTGCTCACGCGCCCGTGGCCGGGGATGCTCCGCACCCTCTACCAGGACGAGGAGCGCTTCAAGGAGACCTACTTCGAGAAGTTCGGCTCCGAGACCTACCTGGTCGGCGACGCGGCGCGCAAGGACAAGGACGCCTACTACTGGATCATCGGGCGTATCGACGACGTGGTGAACGTCTCGGGACACCGCCTGTCCACGGCGGAGATCGAGTCGGCGATCGTCTCGCACGAGTCCGTCGCCGAGGCGGCGGTGATCGGACAGGCCGACGAGGATTCCGGGCAGGCGATCGCGGCGTTCGTCACGCTCGGGGGAAATCGGGAGGGCGACGACGAGACCGTCCAGCGGATCCGCGACCACGTCGGCACGAAGATCGGCAAGTTCGCGCGCCCCAAGCGCATCATCTGGGCCGACGATCTGCCCAAGACCCGGTCGGGGAAGATCATGCGCCGGCTGCTGCGCGACATTGCCGAGGGCCGCGAGCTCGGCGACGTCACGACGCTGCGCGACCCCGACGTCATGTCCCAGCTCGAGGGCAAGATCAAGGAGCGCCAGAAGGAAGAGGACTAGGGCCGGGCGCGAGTCTCCGTCTCGTGGAGAGGGCCCGGCGCGGCGCCGGGCCCCCGCTGCGATGGGCGGTGTCCGACCATGAGCCACGCCTGCAGTGGGGTGCCCGGCCGCCCTTGGCGATAAGCCCGTGACTGCTGAGTCGCGGCGCGTCATCGCGTTCGCACCCGGTCGCGTCAACCTGATCGGCGAGCACACGGACTACAACGACGGCCTCGCGCTCCCCTTCGCGATCGAGCGCGGGATCACCGTGACCGCCGAGAGGAGCGGCGGCGAGGAGGTCGAGGTCCTCTCCGCGCTGCGCGGGGAACGCGACCGCTTCGCGCCGATCGCTCCTCCTGCAGTGACGGGGTGGCGCGCGTTTGCCCGCGGGGTCGTCGGCGAGCTCGCCGCGGTGGGGGTCACCACGCCGCCTTGCCGGCTCGAGATCGCGAGCGAGCTTCGGGCGGGTTCCGGTCTCTCCTCGTCGGCCGCGCTCTCGGTCGCGCTCGCACTCGCGCTGCTCGCGCTGGCCGGCGAGCGCGAGCCCGACCGGATCGGCCTCGCGCGGCTCTGCTCGCGCGTCGAGAACCACTGGGTCGGCGCGCAGACCGGGTTGCTCGACCAGCTCGCCTCGCTCTACGGGCAGGCGGGGGCGGCTCTGCGGATCGACTTCCGCGCCCTCGCGCTCGAACCGGTGTTGCTCGCGCTAGAGGGCTGGACGCTCGCCCTGCTCGACTCTGGTGCGTCGCGGGCGCTCGCGGCCTCCGGATACAACGCCCGCCGCCGGGAGTGCCGAGAGGCGTGCGCCGCTCTCGGCCTCTCCTCGCTCCGCGACGCGACCGCGGCGGATCTGGAGCGGCTCTCCGGGCCGCACGAACGGCGGGCGCGCCACGTCGTCGAGGAGAACGACCGGGTCGAGCGGATGGTCGGCGCGCTACGCAGCGGTGATCTGCCCGCCGCCGGACGGCTCCTCGACGCCTCACACGCGAGCCTGCTCGAGCTCTACGAGTGCTCCTCACCCACCGTCGAGCAGACGGTGAGCGCCCTGCGCTCCGCCGGTGCGGCCGGGGCGCGGATGATGGGCGGCGGCTTCGGCGGGTCGGTGCTCGCGCTCTTCCCGCCCGACGTCCCGCCGCCGCCCGGCGCGTTGGCGGTCGCGCCCGGAGCGGCGGCGCGGGTCGCGCCCGCGCCGGGCGGGTAGCGGACGCGCTCCGCGCTCCGGTCAGGACCCCGACATCTCCATCCCGCCGTTGACGGCCCACACCTGCCCGGTGATGTAGGAGGAGGCGTCGGCGCACAGAAAGTGCACGACGCGGGCGATCTCCTCCGGGCGACCGAGGCGACCGACGGGGATCTGGGCGCGTAGCTTGTCGATCACCTTCTCGGGGACGCTCGCCACCATGTCGGTCTCGATGAAGCCGGGGGCGACGGCGTTGATGGTGACGCCGAGGCCGTCGGGCTCGAGCTTGTCCTGCTTCTGGAGCGTTTGCGCCGCCTCGCGGGCGAGCGTCATCGTCAGCCCGAACAGGCCGGACTTCGACGCCGCGTAGTTGGCCTGGCCGATGTTGCCGGTCTGGCCGATGATCGAGGAGATGTTCACGATCCGGCCCGTACCCCGATCGAGCATGTGCTCGAGGGCGGCCTTGGACATGAAGAACGCGCCGGAGAGGTTCACGGCCAGCACCTTGTACCAGTCGTCCTCCTCCATCTTGAGGACCGACTTGTCCGACGTGATGCCGGCGTTGTTGACGAGGATGTCGAGGCGTCCGTGAGCCTCGAGCGTCTCGGCGACGGTGCGCCGGCAGTCCTCGGCCGAGCCGACGTTGCCCTGGTGGCAGCTCGCCTCGATGCCGTGCTCGCGGAGCTCCTCGACGAGCGCCTCCGCCTTGTCCTTGTTCTGCGAATAGCCGGCGGACACCGTCGCTCCCTGAGAGGCGAGGCTGCGGCAGATGGCCGCGCCGATCCCGCGCGTGCCCCCGGTGACGAGCGCCACCCGTCCCTTCAGCTTGTCGCTGTGCTGCATCTCCATCTCCTGCGAAGTGGTCGTCGCCATGGTCCTGCGCCTCCCTCTTTCGGATCTTTCAGCGGCCCGAGCGGTCCGCGAGCCAGTCTGCGATGTCCGGCCAGATCTCCTCGCGTGCCTTGGAGCCGGCCATCAGCCCGATGTGACCGCCGGGGCGGTCGATGTGCGTCACGTCCTCCGAGCGCACGAGCCCGAAGATCGGTGCGGTGCCCGGAGGCGGGGCGATGTGGTCGGCGCCCGCGGTGACGACGAGCAGGTTCTGCTCGATCTTTCTGAGGTCGACCCGGCGGCCGCGCAGGCGCAGGCGTCCGTGCACGAGGCGATTCTCCTTGTACATCCAGGTGATCCAGTCGCGGTAAGCGCGCCCGGGGAACGGCGGGTTGTCGGCCACCCACTTGGCCATGGGCTGGTAGGCGTCCCGGCGCGGCTGGCCGTCGAGCACTCCCTGCCAGAGCCGGCGATACGTGGTCCAGTAGTTCGTCACCGGCTTCATCAGCTTGTTGGCCAAGTCGACCATCCCGCCGGGCACGACCGGATAGGCCTCGACGACCTGGTCGACGTCGAAGGCCTCGCGGCCCACCCAGCTCGCGTAGAGCGAGCCGCTCGTGTCGATCGGCGTGGTGAGCAGCGCCAGGTTGCGCACGGGACCGTCGGGGTGCAGGGCGGCGTAGGCCGCCGCGAGCGTCCCGCCGATGCACCAGCCGAGCAAGGAGACCTCCTCGGCGCCCGCGGCGCGCAGGGTCTCGCGGATCCCCCAGTGCAGCTCGTCGAGGACGAACTGCTCGAGCCCCATGTCGGCGTCCTCCTCGCCGGGCTCGCCCCAGTCGACGAGAAAGACGTCGAATCCCTCCTCCAGCAGGTGCTCGACGAACGAGTTTCCCGGCCGCAGGTCGAAGATGTCGGGGCGGTTGATCAGTGCGAAGACGAGCAGGAGGGGCACCGGGTGCCGGCGCTCGGAGCTGCGGTAGCGGTAGAGGGTCGTCTTGCGGTGCGTCCAGACGACCTCGCGCGGCGTGGCGCCGATCGTCGCATCGCCCTGGGTGAGCAGGATGTTGGCGAACTCGATCGCGGCCACCGGCGCGCGCGCGAGCTGGCCGAGCGCGCTCATCTAGGACTTTGCGCGCGTGCTGCGTGTCCGGCGCGGACGGCCGGCCGCGGGAGCCGAGGCGCCGTTGCCGCCGCTCGCGCTCGCGCCCCGCCGGCGCGGCGCGGGTCGCTCCTCACGCTCGGCGCGCAGGGCCTCGACCTCCTGGAGCACCATCTCGAGCTTGTCCTCAGTGCGCGCGATCTGCGCTCCGAGTCGGGCGATGTCACGCCGGCTCGCCACGCGCAGGTTGCGTACCACGAGGTCGAGCCCGTCGTTGCCGATCTTCGTCAGCGCGACGACGTTCTCGGTCACCTTCGCCAGGAGCTCGCCGAACGCATCGCGCCCCACGAGCTGCTCCATCGCGGCCGCGGTCTTCGCCTCGGCCTCCTCGTAGAGCCGCCTGACCTGCTCGTCCGGTGTAGGACTCTGCTCCACCATCCCTCCTCCCGGTGTTCCCTTCCGAGCACTACCCTGAACCTTCGATGGCGCGGCGCGAGGATCCCACGGGCGCGCTCGGCGAGATCATCCGCCGTCAGCGCGAGCTGAGCGAGCTCTCCATGCGCCAGTTCGCCTCGCTGGCGGGCATCTCGAACCCCTACCTCTCACAGATCGAGCGCGGGCTGCGTGCGCCCTCCGAGCGCGTGCTCGACTCGATCGCGCGCAATCTGCGGACCTCGGCCGAGGCGCTCTACGAGCAGGCGGGTATCGCCTCGCACGACGAGGACCCACCGGCGCAGGAGAGCGCCACGCTCGCGGCGATCCGGGCCGATCCGCGCCTCGGCGCGCGCCAGCGGCGGGCGCTCGAGGAGGTCTACGCGGCGTTCGTCGGCGGCGGAGGCGGAGCGGCGAACCGCTCCGCCGGCCGTCGATAGCTTGGCGCCGCTCGCCTACGAGTCGGAGTCGAGCTCCTCCTTCCGCACGCTTCGGTGCACCTCTTCGGTGACGACGTGGCGCCGCGTCCGACCGCCGTCTTCGCGGTCTTCCCGGCCCGGGTCGGAGTGCCGGTCGGCGTTCTCACCGTCGACGCCGCCGCCCTCGAGCGTCGAGCGGGGCTCGCGTGCGCGGTCGCCCTCCTCGTGCTCGTGCGGGGCGCCTTCTCGGTCGTGCGCGACACCTTCTCGGCCCTCCTGAGACGCACCGACGCCTTCGCCTTGGGCACTCCCGTCGTCACCTCGCGTCGCGGAGCTAGCGCTCGTGTCGCCGCCGCCGGTGGCACCGGCGCCCGCCCCCGAGCCCGTGCCTCCGAGCCCGTAGTGCGAGTGGAGGCGCTCCTCCTCCTCCGGCGAGAGCTCGCCGTCGGGATCGATCCTCGGTGCGTCCTTGACCTGGGCGGCCTCGAGCGGGACCTGGATCTCGTCCCCGACCTCCTGCGCGTCGTGCAGCGGCACGATGGAGTGCTTGAGCCCGAACAGGCCCGTGCTCACGGCCGCCCACTCCGGACGCTGGCTTCCCTTGCTGAGGTAGATCGCCTCGAAGCGGCCGATCTTGTCGCCGTCGCGGTCGATGACCTTGCGCTTGCGCCACTCCGCGACCGTGCCGATGTCGTGTTGCATTTCGACTCCCTTCTGCAGCGATGTCGGACGACCAGCCGTCGAGCGGCTCGCCTTCCCCCCCCGTCTGGATACCCGCCATCGGCTCGAACGCAACCGGCTGCGCGCGACGCCGCGCATGAGTCTATGGTCCGTGCCTTCCGTCTAGGCAATGGGGAGGCCCTATGAGCACGACTCTCATCATCGTGATCGCGGTCGTCGTGGTTCTGCTGCTCGCGGGTGGCGCGGCGATCGGTCAGCGTCAGCGACTCAAGCGCCATGAGCAGGGACGAGTGGAGGCGCGGGCGCGTGACGCCGAGGCCGACCGCCGCGGAGAGGCGGCCGAGCTCGAGGAGACGAAGGCGCAGGAGGCCGAGGAGGAGGCTCGCCGCCGCCGCGAGGAGGCCGAGCGCCATCGGAGCGCCCAGGACGAGCACTCGTCGGTTGCCCGAGAGGTTGATCCCGACCGCGACTAAAAGCGCGCCGCGCTACGGGATCGGGATCTCGGGGCCGCGCCCGCGGGGCGTGGCCGCCTTGGCCCGGCGCTGCGCCGGCGCGCGCTGAGCGCCCTGCTTCGAGCGCACGGCAACGTCGGCGAGGATCGGCGGCCAGTAGTCGCGTAGCGCCTCGCGGCCCATGAAAAGCCCGAGGTGGCCGCCGCTCGTGGTGCGCTCGGTGATCTGCTCGGCCGGGGTCGAGACGAAGTCGGCGGCGCGAAAGACCTGGGCCGGCGGAGTGATGTGGTCGGTGGCGCCCGCCAGGAGGTTGACCGGGCACGAGATACGCCTCATGTCCGCACGCGCCCCGCCGATCTCGAGCTCGCCCTTGATGAGCTTGTTGTCGCGAAAGAGGTGCTCGACGATCCACAGGTAGAAGTCGCCCGAGATGTCCTGGGTGTGCTTGAACCAGTCCTCGAAGGGCCGGTAGCGCTCGAGGTGCTCGGGGTCGTCGAGATGGGAGAGCAGGCCGATCTGCTTGGCCACCTCGTCCTGGGGCTTCATGGTGATGAAGCCGTTCAGCATGAACTCGCCCTTCATGAGCCCGTTGCCCATCGCCACCACCGCGCGGTAGAAGGCCATGTCGAGGCTCTGGTCGAAGAGCTGGACGTAGCCGTGGATCATCGCGTCGCCCGCGTGGAAGTCGATCGGTGCGCCGGCGATCGTCAGCGTGTGGATCTGCTCGGGGTGCAGCGCGGCGTAGATCGTCGCGAGCCAGCCGCCCTGGCAGTCGCCGACGAGGTTGACCGGAGCGCCCATCTCCTCCACGGCGCGCTCGATGCCCGCGAGGTAGTCGTCGACGGTGGAGTGCTTGGTGGCCTGCGTGGCGCCCACCCAGTCCAGGGCGTAGGCCCGCGTGAGCCCGGCGGCGCGGACGGCTTCCATCTGGCTCTGGCGCTCGGAGTAGTCGACGATGCAGGAGGAGTGCCCCGCCTGCGGAGGCAGAACGAGCGTCGGCACGACGCGGTCGCGCGTACCGTCTGAGAAGTCGCGCAGGCGGAGCACCGGGGTCTCGAAGACGATCTCGTTCGGCGAGCTCCAGGTCGGCTCGCGGCGACGGAGCATCTCCGTCCACCACTTCACCCCGTCGCGCGCCACGTCGAGCGGAGTGGCCTGACGGGTCACTGCCTGCGTCCAGTAGTCGGTCGCGCCGGTGAGGACGGCGCTCCAGACCTCGAAGCCGCTCGTGAGCGCGGGCTGGGAGACGGTGGGGGGACAGGTGGTGGGGGAGAGCATGGGGGAATCCTATCCGTCACTGACGCGGTGTAAGCAGGACCGGCGGGTAGGCTCGCGAGATGTCAAGCGCTTCGGAGCAGAGAGGCGCCCTCGTCACCGGCGCGGCCAGCGGGATCGGCCGCGCGATCGCCGCGCAGCTCGAGTCCGACGGCTTTCGGGTGCTCTCCGTCGACCTCAAGGCCGCTGAGGGGGCCCCGGGCGAGCCCTTCGCCGCCGACCTCACGACCCGGGATGGCAACCGCGCCGCGGTGCAGGCCGCGCTCGAGCGCTTCGGCCGGCTCGACGCCGTGATCGCCAACGCCGGCTTCCAACACGTCGCGCCCGTGGCCGAGTTCCCCGAGGACCGTTGGGACGCAATCATCGCCCTCCTGCTCACCAGCCCGTTCCTGCTCGCGCGGTATGCGTGGGAAGCGCTCGTCGCCGGCGGGGAGGGACGCTTCGTCGCGATCGCCTCCGCCCACGGGCTCGTCGCCTCCCCGTTCAAGTCGGCGTACGTCTCGGCCAAGCACGGCGTGCTCGGGCTCGTCAAGACGCTCGCGCTCGAGGGCGCCGAGCAGGGGATCACCACGGCCGCGGTCTGCCCCGCCTTCGTGCGCACGCCGCTGGTCGAGGCGCAGATCGCCTCGCAGGCCAAGGCCCACGGGATGGACGAGGACCGCGTGCTCGAGGAGGTCATCCTCGCCCCGCACGCGATCAAGCGGCTGATCGAGCCCGAGGAGGTCGCCGACGTGGTCGCCTTCTTGCTCGGACCGAGCGGCCGCTCGTTCTCCGGTGCGCCGGTCACGATGGACCTGGGCTGGACCGCTCGCTGACTCCCCGAGCTAGGGGAGCAGGCTGCGGACGGCGGAGGTGTAGGAGGCGGCGAAGTCGCGCGTGAACCGGGCCTGGGAGTGGCCGATGGCGGCGACCCACTCGAGCTGGCTCGCGTCGGCGGCCCTGTCCTGAAGATCGGCGACGCTCTTCAACGACTTCTCGTAGGTGTCGAGCACGGTGTGGCCAGCTTGGCTGCTCGAGGAGCGGATGCGCTCGTTCAGGTCATCGAGGTTGAAAGTGGTGTGGGTGGCCATGGTGTGCTCCTTCTCAGGTCAGAAAGGCTGTGCTAGCAGATTAGCAAGCGCATTGGCTAGCGGCAAGCGGTGCGAGGGAGGGCTCGCCCCGATCCGGGTAGACCGAGCAGACCCGCACTCGACCTGACCCCTGAGGAGGCCCGCCATGACGCTCGCCGCGCTCGAGAACGTGACCTACGAGGAGGCGCGCGCCGAGCACACGTGGAACGTGCCCGAGCGCTACAACATCGCCCAGGACGTGTGCGACAAGCACCCGCGCGAGAAGCTCGCGATGGTCTGGGAGGACTGGCAGGGCAACGAGCGCCGCGTAGATTGGGGCGAGCTCCAGGACCTCTCGAACCGCTTCGCCAACGTCCTGCGCGCCCGCGGCGTAGAGCAAGGGGACCGCGTCGCGATGCTCCTTCCCGCCACGCCCGAGACCGCGGCGGCGTTCTTCGGCACCTGGAAGGTGGGCGGGATCCTCCTCGCGATGTCCGTCCTCTACGGCGACGAGGGCATCCGCCACCGCCTGCGCGACTCGCAGGCCAAGGTGCTCGTCACGAACGCAGAGAACGCCGAGCGCGTCGAGGCCTCTCTGGTGGGCGAGATCCTCATCCTCGACGACGAGCTGCTCGCCTCGGGCGAGCCGGAGTTCGAGCGTGTGGACACCTCCGCCGACGATCCCGCTCAGCTCTACTACTCGAGCGGCACAACCGGCTTGGCCAAGGGAATCCTCCACGCGCACCGCTATCTCCTGGCCCACGAGGAGTTCTCCTACTGCCACGACGTGCAGGACGGAGAGCTCTTCCACGGGATGGGTGAGTGGGCGTGGGCGGCGGGCATCGCGCCGCTGCTCGGCCCGTGGCGCCTCGGTGCCGTGCAGATGGTCTTCGCGCGCAAGGGCGGCTTCGATCCCGAGCAGCAGCTCGCGGTGCTCGCCAAGCACGAGGTCTCGAACGTCTTCACGACTCCGACCGCGATGCGGGCGATGATGGGCGTCGAGGACGCGGGCAAGCGCTTTCCCCAGAAGTTCCGCATCGTCTGCTCGGCCGGCGAGCCGCTGAACCCCGAGGCGATCCGCTGGTTTCGCGAGCAGTACGGGATCACGGTGCTCGACTACTACGGGCTCACGGAGAGCTATCCGCTGTGCGCGAACTTCCCGTTCATGGAGGTGCGCGAGGGCTCGATGGGCAGGCCCATGCCGGGCTGGGACGTGCAGATCCTCGACGAGGACGAGCGCGCGGTCTCGCGCGGGGAGCGCGGGGAGATCTGCCTGCGCGCGCGCTCGAACCCCCACTACCCGCTCGGCTACTGGAACAACGAGGAGGACGCGCGCGAGACCTTCGGCGGGGAGTGGTTCCACACCAAGGACGCCGCCCAGGAGGACGAGGACGGCTACTTCTGGTACGCAGGCCGCGCCGACGACGTGATCATCTCCGCGGGCTACCGGATCGGCCCGTTCGAGGTCGAGTCGGCGTGCATCGAGCACCCGGCGGTGCGCGAGGCCGCGGCGGTGGCCTCACCCGACCCCAAGCGCGGCAGCGTCGTGAAGGCGTTCGTCGTGCTCGCCGAGGGCCACGAGCCGAGCGACGAGCTCGCGCAGGAGATCAAGTCCTTCGTGCGCGAGCACCTCTCCGCCTACGCCTACCCCCGGCTGATCGAGTTCGTCGACGACCTGCCCAAGACGCTGACGGGCAAGATCCGCCGGGTGGAGCTGCGCGAGGAGGAGCGCAAGCGGGCCGAGGGCTGAGCCGCGGGGCTCAGGCGCCAGCGGTCACGGCGCCCGAGCGCACGAGCTTCGCGAACGCCGAGAGCGTCTGCCCGACCACCTGGTCCATGTTGAGGTACTGATAGCGAGCGAGGCGACCGACGAAGGTCACGTCCGGCAGCTCCGCCGCAAGGGCGGCGTAGCGCCCGTAGAGCGCGCGGGCCTCGTCGCTCGGAATGGGGTAGTACGGGTCGCCCTCGGTGCGGGGATACTCCACCGCCAGGGTCGAGTGGGTGTGGCGCCCCTGGCCGGTCAGGTGGCGGAACTCGGTGATCCGCGTGTACGGGACGTCCTCGCTCGGGAAGTTGATCGAGGCCACGGGCTGGATCGTGCCGCCGTCGGGGGTGGGCTCCGTGCGCAGGTCCCACTCGAGCGAGCGGTAGGGCAGCCTGCCGAAGCGGTGGTCGAAGTACTCGTCGATCGGGCCGGTGAACACCGTGTGGTCGTGCTCGACGTCGTCGCGGACCTCCTCCCACTCCGTGCCCAGGCGCACCTCGATGCCCGGGTGCTCGAGGATCCGCGCGAACATCGCGGTGTATCCCTCCGCGGGCATCGCCTGGTGGGAGTCGTCGAAGTAGCGGTCGTCGGTGTTCGTGCGGGTCGGCAGGCGACCGCAGACGGAGGCGTGGAGCTCGGAGGGGTCGCGGGCCCAGTGCTTGCGCGTGTAGCCGCGGAAGATCTTCTCGTAGAGATCACGGCCGACCTTGGCGACGACGACGTCCTCGCTCGTGCGGATGTGCTCGACCGGCTCGGCGCGCTCGGCGTAGAAGCGCTCGGCCTCTTCCTCCGTGCGCAGGTCGAGGTCGTAGAGCTCGTTGATCGTCGTCCGGTTGATGGGCAGCGGCACGAGCTTGCCCTCGACGCTGGCGATCACGCGGTGCTCGTAGGGCCACCAGTCGGTGAACTGCGAGAGGTACTCGACGATGTGCGGCGCGTTGGCGTGGAAGAGGTGGGGTCCGTAGCGGTGGACCAGCACGCCGTGTTCGTCGTGCTCGTCGTAGGCGTTGCCGGCGATGTGGGGCCGGCGATCGACGACGAGCACCCGCTGGCCGCACTGCGAGGCCAGCCGCTCGGCCATCACCGAGCCGGCGAAGCCGGCGCCGACGACGAGGGTGTCGAAGCGTTCGCTCATGCGGGCGCTCGCGGCGCGGCGGCGTGGTGGCCGCCCGCGAAGTCGAGCACCGCCGCCTCGTCGGGGTAGAAGCGCTCGCGCGCCTGGTAGTAGGCCTCGAGCCGCCCGATGCCCTGCGGCCGGCTGTCACGCAGCGCTCCGTCGCGCAACAGCTCGCGCGGGAAGGCCCTGATCAGCTCGGGCAGCGGGCGCGAGAGCCACCACGGGCTCGCGAAGGTCTCGAAGTTCTGGCGGTAGAACGAGGAGACCTCGGCGCTCTGGACCGGCGCCCGGTGGCGCAGCCCGTGTGCGAACCCCCGGATCGTCGCGATCACCGCCTCGCGCACGGGAGGGCGCCCGTTGAACCCGTCGCGCACGTAGCGGGTCACGAGAGCAAGGAGCGCCTCGACCGCATCGCGCGGCTTGAGCAGCTTGGCCGCGATGTAGCCCCAGTGGCGGGCGTTGACGACGTAGGTGCGCCAGTTCATCGGCAGGGAGTCGTCCTTGGGGACGTCCTTCATGTGCTGGGCGAGCACCTCGGGGAGGTGCAGATGCCGGAAGCCGTGATCGAAGAACCGGATCGTGAACTCGAGCTCGTTGGCCCACACGAAGATCTCGGGGTCATAGCCCCCGAGCGCCTGCACCACCTCGCGGCGCATGAGGATCGCGCAGCCCCAGAACATGAAGAGCCCCGTCCGGTAGTCGTCGGTGAAGACGTGCTCGGGGTCGTAGGTGCTGATGACCTTGAAGGAGACGAGGTCGGCGCGGTGCTCCTGCGCAGCGTCGATGGCGCGCCGCAGTCCGTCGGGGGGCAGGTAGCAGTCGTCGTCGAGCGCGAGCACGAAGTCGCCGCGGGCGACGGCGAAGCCGTCGTTCCAGCCGCTCACGCCGACGTTCTCCTCGCGCACGATGAGCTCCACGTGGGGGAACTCGTCGCGCACCATCCCGGCCGATCCGTCGGTCGAGGCGTTGTCGACGACGATCACCTCGACGCGCTCGGAGTCGTAGTCGGACTCGAGGAGCATCTTCCGGAGGCTGGTGCGCAGCTCCGCGCGGCGGTTGAAGACGAGGAAGACGAGGGTGACCGTGGGCGGCTGCTCGCTGCCGTCTGCGTCCGGGCTCATCGCCGTCAGTGTGACGACCACGGACGATCGCCGGGTACGATCGCCGCCCATGAGCCCATCGCCCACCGACTCCTCGGCGCTGCGCAGCGAGGTCGAGCGCTACCCGTGGTACCACACGATCGAGCTCGCCGGGGACGTCGTCACCCAGGGCATGTTCGACCATCGGCCCGTGCTGGAGCGCTACGGCCTCCCGGAGGACCTGAGCGGCCTGAGCTGCCTCGACGTGGCCACCATGGATGGCTTCTGGGCCTTCGAGATGGAACGTCGCGGGGCGAAGTCGGTCACGGCGATCGACCTCGAGGATCCCGAGGACCTCGACTGGCCCGCCTCCCTCCGCGCCGGGCACGACAAGAGCCTCGACGAAACAAAGGCCGAGCGCTTCGCCCTGGTCAAGCGCTCCCTGGGCTCGAACGTGGAGCGGGTCGTCCTCTCCGCCTACGACTTGAGCCCCGAGCTCGGGACCTTCGACTTCGTCTTCTGCGGCGATCTGCTCCTGCACCTCAAGGATCCGGTCACGCCGGTGGAGCGGATTCGCAGCGTGTGCACGGGCAGCGCGGTGATCGCCAACGTGATCAAGCGCTTTCGCTTTCAGGAGAAGCGGGCGCTCGCCGAGCTCGACGGGATCGACCACTTTGAGTGGTGGACGACGAACCTGGCCGGGCTCGAGCGGATCGTGCGCGCGGCGGGGTTCGCGCGCGTCGAGGCCAAGGAGCCGTTTGAGCTGCCCTTCACGGGTGGCGGCCCGTGGCGCGGACTGCGCGGAGTCGTGCACGCGCACGTCTAATCAGCGCAGGCGCTCGAGCGAGGCGCTTTGCGCCCGGAGAGCGTCGAGATGCACCCCGATCCAGCGCGCGTGGGCGCGGCGGAGCTCCACGAGCTCGGGCTGGCGCGCGGAGCGCACCGCGAGCCGCGCCCAGCGCCAGCTCGCGGCGATCAAATTCAGCAGCGCGACCGCGCGGGCGCGTGCGACCCCCCGCCGGCGCGCGATGAAGCCGTAGGTGCTCCGCTGCCAGTGGGGCGCCAGCTCCGGCCCGAAGAGCTGAGCGGTCGAAGCGCTGCTCTCGTGCTCGACGGCGGCGCGCGGCTCGTAGCGAGTCGCCCATCCGGCCCGGGAGAGCCGCCAGCCGAGGTCGAGGTCCTCTGCGTACATCCACTGGCGCTCGTCGAAGCCGCCGACCTCATCCCACGCCGCCCGGCGTATGAGCAAAAAGGCGGCGATCGCCCAGGGCACGCGGCGGGCGCGCTCGGTGTCCCAGTGCCCCACGAACGCGAGCCGGTCGGCGAGCGTCGGACTGAGGCGGAAGGCTCCGGTGGCCAGGAGGAGGGAGTAGGGGACGGTCGGGAACGCGAAGACGGAGTGCTGCGTGGTGCCATCGGGCAGCACGAGCCGGGGTGCGAGGGCGCCGGCGCGTGGGTCGCGCTCGCCGGTAGCGAGCAGCGCATCGAGAGCCCCCGGCTGGAGCGCGATGTCGGCGTTGGCGGTCGCGAGCCACGGGGATGAGCTCTGCCGCGCGACGAGGTTGATCGCGCGCCCGAAGCCGAGGTTCTCCTCCGCGGCGATGAGCCGCACCCACTCGAAGCGCTCGGCGACGAGCTCGGGCGAGCCGTCGCTCGAGGCGTTGTCCACCACCCACACCTCCGCGCGGCCGCGCGCGACCTCGGCGGAAAGCGACTCGAGACAGCGGGCGAGCAGCTCGCGGGTGTTCCACGAGACGATCGCCACGGTGACCGCAGCGGTCGGAGGAGCTGAGCTCGCGCCGGTGCTCACGAGACGCCGAGCAGGTCTCGGTAGAGCTGAACGTGCGTGCGCGCGTCCTGCGCGTCGATCAGCTCGGCGTCGACGGCGAGCCAGCGCGAGAGGGCCGCGCGCGACGGCTCGGTGGGCGCGATCACCGCATCGCTCTGCTCGACGGCGCGCCCGAGCAGCGAGAGACGCAGACGCCGGTCCGCCACCCCCTCGCGGGTCGCCGGCTCGCTGCAGGTCAGCAGCGCGGGGCGGCCCGTGAGGCGCCGCCACAGTCGGGCGCTCAGCGCGTCCGGCACGGAGAAGGCGTGCGCGACGTCGACCCGGGCCCCCAGGAGGGCCGCCAAGGCGCCGGGAGCTCCGGTCAAGGGACCGGTGAACCCCCGGCGATGAAGCGCTGCCTCGGGCAACCGCGGGACCCGCAGCAGCGGGATGCCTTCCTCTGCGGTCTTCTCGAAGCTGCCGACGTGGGAGCACACGATGAGCGGATGGTGCCCGGCGTCCCGCAGCGCGCGCGCGAGCTGCCGGGCATCGCGGGCGGCGAGGGACCCGGCTCGCGCTCCGTAGGAGTGCAGCAGGAGAGCAACCCTCAGTGGCTTCCCGCTTCCGCCCCCGGGCCTCACAGAAGCAGCGTCCGGTGGCGGACGCTTCCGGCCACGAGCCCGACGACCTCGGCGCTCTGCCGGAGCGCCTGGCCGGGGGTCTCGAACAGCGCTACGGCGCGGGCGCGGCGGCCCGGACCCCGGCGGCGCGAGAGGCGCACGGCGGAGGGAACCAGGAGGGTGAGCAGGGCGCGGTTCTGCGACAACCCCAGCAAGCCGAGGAGCGCGAGCGTCGTCCACCCGTGGTCTGAGTCCCAGAAGACGCGCAGCGGGAAGTGCGCACGCAGCTCGGGGTGGCGCTTGACCAGGTAGGCGAGGTGGCGCCACTTGAGGTTCTGCCGCAGGATGCCGGGCAGAGTGTGCGACTCCACCGCGTGGTTCACGGTCGCTTCGGGGCAGGCGGAGACTCCCACGCCGGCGCTTCGCGCTCGCAGCGAGAGGTCGACATCCTCGCCGGTGATAGCCCGCTCGTCGAAGCCCTCGAGGCGCTCGAGGAGGGCCCGCGGGTAGAGGATGTTGCAGGTCTGGGCGTAGGGACCGACGGGGTCGATCCGCATCGTGCGCACGTGCGGAGCGGCCAGCACGGCGTGCTCGAAGGGATCGGGCCGAGTGGCGCCCTGGACGATCGCACCGGGCACTTCCCCCGCCCGCGCGAGAAGACGCGCGAGCCACTCGGGCTCGGGCCGGCAGTCGTCGTCGGTGAAGGCCACGAGCTCGCCGACCGCGGCGCGCCAACCGAGGTTGCGCTGGAGCGCGGGGCTGCCCGTCCCCGCGCGGATCGCGATGGGGCGCAGCACGCCGGCTTCGCTCAACGGGTGGCGGGCGATGACGCGCTCCGCCGTCCGCGCGTCGTAGTCGTGGACGACGATTACCTCCCAGCTTTCGCGCCCGAGGGTCTGCTCCTCGAGCGCGTTCAGGAGCCAGCGCAGTCGCAGATGGCGCGCGTGCGAGGCCACCACGACGCTGACTGACGTCCCCCCTGGCACTCGGCGCCCAACTCTATCCTCCGCCGCCGTGCGGGTGCTGACCGTTGGGAACATGTACCCGCCCCACCACTACGGCGGCTACGAGCTGGTCTGGCGCTCCGCCGTCGAGCACCTTCGCGCGCGCGGGCACCAAGTGCGAGTCCTGACGACGGATGCGCGAACCGCCGCGACCGACCCCGATCCCCCCGACGTACATCGCGAGCTTCGCTGGGCGCTCCGCGAGGGCCGCTTCGAGCCCCTCGGCCGGCGGGCGCGAATCGCCCTCGCGCGACACAACCACGTCACTCTCGCGCGGCACCTGGACGAACTGCGTCCCGATGTCGTGGCGTGGTGGTCGATGGGCGGACTGACCTTGACTCTCCTCGAGAGCGTGCGGCGTCGCGGTCTGCCCGCGGTGGCCTTCGTGCACGACGACTGGCTCGACTACGGGCGCTGGGCCGACGGCTGGCTGCACATGTTCCGGGGCGGTCGCGCGCGCTTTGCCGCTCCCGTCGAGCGCCTCCTCGGCATGCCCGCCCGCGTCGACTTCGCCGCGGCGGCGAGCTACGCCTTCGTCAGCGAGCACACCAGGGCACACGCTCTCGGGCAGGGGTTGCGGCTCGGGCGCACCAGCGTCGCGCACTCGGGAATACACGAGGAGCTCCTCGACCCTGCACCCGAGGAGGAGTGGGCCTGGCGACTGCTCTACGTCGGCCGCCTCGATCCGCGGAAGGGGGTCGACACGGCGGTACGGGCTCTGGCCGAGCTGCCGGAGCACGCTCGGCTCGAGGTTGTGGGCGGATGGGACGCGCGCGAGGAGGAGCGGCTGCGGCGGCTCGCCCGGGAGGTGGGGGCGGCGAAGCGGGTCACCTTCGCCGGCCAGCTCGACCACGGCGGGACCGCCGCCGCGTATGAGCGCGCCGACGCCGTGGTCTTCCCCGTACGCTGGGAGGAACCCTGGGGCCTCGTGCCGCTCGAGGCGATGGCCAAGGGCCGTCCCGTGCTCGCGACGGGACGCGGCGGCTCCGCCGAGTACCTGCGTGACGGCGAGAACTGCCTCCTGTTCGAGGCGGACGACTCCTCGGCGCTGGCTCGAGCCCTCCACCGCCTCGCCGGCGATCCGGCGCTGCGCGGCCGGCTTCGAGCCGGCGGGCTCGAGACGGCTCCGTGCCACACCGAAGCGCTCTTCAACCAGGCGGTGGAGCGGCTGGTCACGAGCGCCCGTGGGGTGCCTCTCGCCGGCGGCGATAGCGTAAGCGCGATCGAGGGACCGTCGTGAAGAGGCTTCATGCCAAAGGGCGAGTCGGTGCGCGCATCCGCAGGCTCCCCGTGTCCATCGGCTACTACCGCGGGCCGCTGCTGGCCTCGGCGCTGCGCAAGCGATGGGTCCGCCTGCGCAACCCCGACGCGACGATCCGGTTCGGTGCGGGCACCTATCTCGGGCCCGGCTTCAGCCTGCACATGCCCTTCGGCGGGACCTTCATCGCGCACGAGGGGGTCGAGTTCCGGCGCAACTTCCGCGCCGAGCTGGGCGGCGCGGATACGCGGATCGAGCTCGGCGAGCGCTCCGTCTGCACCTACGACGTCCTCATGCAGTGCACCACGAGCATCGTGGTCGGAGCCCGCTGCCAGTTCGGACAGTCGACGATCGTCCTCGACGGCAACCATCGCTTTCGCGACCTCGACCGCCCGATGCTCGAGCAGGGCTACGACTTCACGCCGATCGTGATCGAGGACGACGCCACGATCACGAGCAAGTGCACGATCATCGCGAACGTCGGGACGCGCGCGTTCGTCGGGGCGAACACGGTGGTCACGCGGCCCGTGCCTCCTTACACGGTGGTGGTAGGCGCCCCGGCTCGCGAGATCGAGTACTTCGGGCCGCCCGAGCACGCCCCCGCCGGAGCGATCCCCGAGCGCCCGTTGACCCCGGGCGCGTAGGTCCGGCGCTTGCGAGTCCTGCATGTTGGCTCCGGCTTTCGGCCGTGGCGCCGCGGCGGCCTCGTCGCCTACGTCGAGGATCTCATGGCCGCGCAGGTGCTCCGGGGCGACGAGGTCACCTACTTCTTCAGCGGGCGCCAGTACCCGTGGGTCGATGGACCCCGGCTCCGGAGGTGGCATAGAGCAGGCGTAACGATGCTCGAAGTCGTGAACTCGCCGCTCTACGATCACGGGTTCCAGCCCGAGCTCGAGGTCGCCGAGCCGCGGATCGAGCGCATGCTGGCGCGCACCCTCGAGGAGGTGCGCCCCGATGTCGTGCACGTGCAGGAGCTCGCCGGGCTTCCCTCGTCGGTTCTCGAGGTGGCTCGCAGCTCGGGCGCGCCCGCCGTCATGACGCTCCAGGACTACTTCCCGCTGTGCTCGACCTTCAAGTTGCTTGATGCCGGCGGGCGGGTCTGCCTCCGGCGCGAGATCGGAGCCGACTGTGTCGCCACCCACGCGGCGAACCCCCGGGACCCGGGGTTGCTGGTGGACGGCACCGTGCGCTTCGAGCTCCTGCGCATGCCGATCGTGCGCTCGCTCCCGCCCGCCCGCAAAGACCCGTGGGTCTTCCGCCTCGCGGAGATCGCCGCGCGCACGGAGGTGCGCCGCCGAGAAGGCCGCGCGCCCACGGTGGCTCGGGGCGCGGACGCCTTTCAACGCCGCCGCGAGCTCAACGTCGACCGCTTGAACCGCGCGGACTGCCTGATCGCGATGTCGCACCGCGTAGCCGAGATCTACTCGACGCTCGGGGTCGAACCGAGCCGGCTGCGGACGGTGCACCTCACGCTCGCGCACATCGAGCGGCTGCGACCCCGGCGCCCCACGCTCGGCGCGCCGCCGACCTTCGCCACGCTCGGCGGCTTCGAGTCCCCGGCCAAGGGCGCCGAGCTGCTGCTCGAAGCGCTGGAGCTCCTCTCTGAGCCAGCGGCCGCAGGGCGCGTCCGGCTGCTGGTCTTCGGCTACGTCGAGGAGCGCTTCGAAGGCGCGCTCGCACGGCTCCCGGGAGTCGAGCTGCGCGGCCGGTTCAGGCCGAGCGAGCTGGACGCCATCCTCGACGAGGTCGACGTCGGGATCATGCCCTCAATCTGGGAGGAGGCCTACGGCTACGCGGGAATGGAGTTCCTGGCCAAGGGCATCCCGGTGATCGCCAACGCGATCGGCGGTATGCCCGACTACGTGCGCGAGGGGGAGACCGGTTGGCTCAACCGCTCGTGCTCGGCCGCCGAGCTCGCTTCCATCGTCGCCCGGCTGGTCGAACGGCCCGAGCCGATCGCTGAGCTGAACGCGAGGCTGCGGGCCGATCGCGCCACGCTGGTGAAGTCGATGGACCGCCACGCGGCGGAGATGAGCGGCCTCTACGGCGACTTGATCGACGCGCGCGCCGGCTGAGGAGCAGCGGGCCCAGGGGTCGGCGCGGGGCGCCGCGCGAGCACCGTCGTGTACTGGGTGCCCTCGTCGAGGATGCGCTCGACGTCGAGGCCCCCTTCCGCTGCCGCCGCCCGGAGCGCGGGCACCTCGACGGCCGAGCCCCACCACGCGCGCTCGCCGTCGGCCGCTCGGGCGCGGTTCGCCAGGGCCTTGAGGCGAGCGCGCATCGGCACACGATGACGGTGAACCTCCGGGTCGGTCGACACCTGGAACAGCGTCCAGCCTCCCGGCCGCAGCACGCGCCCCATCTCGCGCACGTAGGCGAGGGTGATCGCCGGGTCGGGGATGTGCTGGAAGACGACGTGAGAGAAGCAGCCGTCGACCGATTCGTCGCCCAGCACGCTCAGACCGACCCCGTCGCCGTGGAGCCAACGCACGTTCTCGAGGTCCCGATTGTGCTCCCGCGCCAGCCTCAGCATCTCCCCCGAGACGTCGACGCCGTACACGAGGCCGGCGCGGGAGGCCAGCGCGCGCGTGAGGCGACCGACGCCGCAACCAATGTCGAGGACCGACTCGTGTGGACCGAGCGAGACTCCCGCCAGCTCAAGCATCCGCGCCACGACCTCCTCGCCGCGACGCCAGAAGGCGTCGGTGTCGGGATCGTCGTAGTCGACCTCGGTGTCGACGAAGTGCAGAGCGTGCTCACGCGCGCGATCATCCCAGAAGCGCTCGGACTCCACGCCGCTCACCCGTCCCACCGTAACACCCTTCTGGCCCGGCGCAGGCATCTCCAGGCCCCTCATGTCTACCATCGCAGGCGGAGTGTCCAAGATCCGCACCGAGCCGCCTCCGGCGCCCGCCCTCGCAGAGGACGAGGCGGCCGTGCTCCGACGCCGCGCGGAGATCGGCGAAGGCGGCCTGCGCCACCGCGTCGTCGGCGGAACCCTCGTCAACACCCTCTACCTGCTGTGCGTCAACGGCCTCACGATCGTCCAGGGGCTTCTCTTGGCGCGCCTGCTCGGCGCGGGCCAGTACGGGCTCTGGGGGCTTCTGGCCATCAGCTTCGGCACGCTGTTCGCCTTGGCGGCGGTCGGCCTCAACGACAAGTACATCCAGCAGGACCACGAGGACCAGGAGGCCGCCTTCCAGATCGCCTTCACCCTGCAGTCCATCCTGTGTGGGCTCTTCACGGTGATCGCGCTGATCTCGATCCCGCTCTTCGCGCTCCTCTACGATCAACCGCGCATCGTCGCTCCGGGGCTGCTGCTCGCCGCCGCGATGCCGCTGATCGCCCTCCAGACGCCCATGTGGGTGTTCTATCGGCGGATGGACTTCGTCAGGCAACGGATCCTGGAGAGCGTCCAACCGGCGCTGGCGTTCGTGGTCACGGTGGGACTCGCGGTGGCCGGCCTCGGGTTCTGGGCGCTCGTGATCGGGACGGTGAGCGGATCGGTCGGCGCGGCCACCGTGGCGATCCTCAACTCGCCGTACAAGCTCCGGTTCCGCTACGAACGCGGAACTCTGCGCGAGTACGCAACGTTCTCCTGGCCCCTCTTCGTCGGCTCGGTCACCGGCGTCGTGGCCTATCAGATCCCGCTCACGGTGGCGGCGCGGGCACTGGGAGCGGCGGCGGTGGGAGCGATCACCCTCGCCTCGCAGATCACCCAGTACACGAAGCGCGTGGACGACATCGTCACCCACGCGCTGTTTCCCGCGATCTGCGTGGTCAAGAACCAGCCCGACCTCCTTTTCGAGTCCTTCTCCAAGTCGAACCGGCTCGCCCTCCTGTGGGGCTTTCCGCTGGGCGTCGCCGCCGCCCTGTTCGCCGCGCCGGGGGTGCACGTCGTCCTCGGGCCGACCTGGACCGCGGCGGTGCCGCTGATCCAGGTGCTCGGCCTCAGCGCGGCCCTCGATCAGATCGGCTTCAACTGGACGGCGTTCGCCCGGGCGCGCGGAGAGACCAGGATCCTCGGGATCGCCAGCGTGGCGGGGTTGGTGCCGATGCTCGCGGTGGGCGTCCCGATGCTGCTGGCCTACGGTCTCCCCGGCTTCGCGGTGGGGATCGGCGCCGCGACGCTCGCCGGGCTCGTGGTCCGGATGATCTACCTCGTGCGGCTGTTCCCGGCGCCGCGAATCGCCGCGCATGTGGCGCGCTCGTTCCTCCCCACCCTCCCGGCCGCGGCGGCGATCCTCGCCGAGCGCGCCGCCCTGGGCGGTGCTGACTCCACGCTTCGTTCGCTGCTCGAAGCGGCGGTCTATGTGGTGCTCGTGGTCGCCGCGAGCTGGATCACCGAGGCTCCGCTGCTGCGCGAGGCCGTCGGCTACGTGCGTCAACGCGTCCGTCGTAGCGACGCCCAGGCTGAGCCGGCGACCCGGCTCGCGTAGGGCACCGTGGTCGGTGTGTCGTCGAGTGACCTTAGGCGACGATCTCGGTGGCTAGGATCGCCCGCATGAGTCGCGCCAGCGGCGAACGGAACGATCTACGCGGGTCGTTCGCGCTCAGGTACCGGGGCGTATCCCGTCGTTCACTGGCGCCGGCCAAGCGCGTGGCGTCGACCTTGCCTCCGTGCTGGACCGCCACAGCATCGTTCCGCGGAGTATTCGGCCGGTGAGTGAAGTCTCAGTCGGTGTTCCCGCGGAGCGCTGGGAGGCGGATAAGGGCACCGGCGCCGGCCGCGTATGGACCACCGTCCTCGACATCCTGCGCCGCCGTGGCGTCCGGATCTGGCCAATCGATACGCATCGCAGAGCGCGCCTGCGAAGGCTCCGGCCGACCCCCGACGTCTGGCTCACGCCCGGCGACAGCGGCTTACTCTCCGTCGCGGAACCTGTCGTCACTGTGCTTCACGGTGCAGCGTGGCCTATTGAGAAGTCGTTCTTCGACTATGTGCCGCGTGCCTTCGCTGACAGCGTGATCACCGCAACTGAAGCAACGCTGTCGACCGCCTCGCTGGTAATCGTACCCTCGAACTACACTCGGCGTGGGCTCCTGGAGGGCTACGCGATGGATTCTGACAGCGTGTGCGTGGTGCCCCACGGGGTCGATGCGCAGACGTTCAGCCCCGCGGCACGGGGAGGCCGGGAACTGGTTGCAGGCGTTCTGGGGACATACCTGCCGTACGTCCTGTTCGCCTCGATCCCATCGATCCAACAGAAGAACTTGGCTGCGCTTCGGGTTGCCTTGGGCGGCCTGGCCGCACGCGGGTTACCGCACGCCCTCGCGATTGCGGGAGGGGTCGCCGGAGGCGAATCGCCGGAGGAGCTAGCGGCCATCGTCGAGGACCTACCCGGTACGAGCGGACGGGTGGCGTGGCTCGGTCACGTCGACGACGAGCAGCTCTCAGGGCTGATGGCCGAGTGCGCCGCCTTCTGCCTTCCAAGCTTCTTTGAGTCGTTCGGACTCACCGCGCTCGAGGCCATGGCTTCCGGGGCGCCCGTGGTTCTGTCTGACCGCGGCGCGCTACCCGAGGTCGGAGGTGATGCTGCGCTGTCGGTCGAGCCGACTGCCGTGGCACTCGAGGCAGCGCTCGGCCGGGTCCTCACTGATCAAGACCTTGCCTCCACTCTCCGCGCGCGTGGCCGCGCACGCGCTGAGGCGATGACGTGGGAACGAACTGCGGACGGCTGGCACGCGGCGCTGCAGCGGGCTGCCGGGCGAGACTCAAAAGGAGCTGACGGCCAGCTGAGTGAAAGCGGCGCTGGGGTGGCCGATTGTTAGCCGTCGGCTCCTGACCCGAGTCGTCAGCGCGCACGGCACAGTTCCGACCACATCGAGCCTGCGATGCGCGCGGCATAGCTCGCCTGGGCGAGAGGTACCATGCGGCGCCATTCGGCTTGATCAAATGCATCGCGGCGTATCCCGTATAGCGCGAGCGCTCTCTCACCGCGCAGCACGGAGCCCGGGTGGCGCCACGCCCGGTACCCGAGACCGAGGCGGTGGAACGTCTGGTTGCCTGAGTAGCCATGCATCCACGACCGGCGCAGCAACGGCCGAAGCCGACGCTCAGCGGGATGGGTGACCATCGCCTCAGGACAGAAGCCGAGTTCGTAGCCGGCCCGGCGCGCACGAATGCAGAAGTCGACGTCTTCGCCGATGCGACGGTACTCCGGGTCGAATCCGCCCACCACTTCAAATGCCGTCCGCTCCACGCACATGTTCGCCGTCGCGGCCCAGCCCTGCTTGACCCAGCTCTCCTGGTCGAAGCGCCACAGGGCCTCATACCGTTCGATCGCGTTTGGCCGCTCTCGCGTTGTGGTGCGCACCGGTCCCGCGAGCAGCGGCGCCGTTCCCGCGCAGCCCAACATGGTTTCCAGCCATTGGGGTGTGGCGACGCAATCGGCGTCGATGAACGCGAAGCGGTCGCTCCGAGCCGCGCGGACGCCGGCGTTTCGCGCCCGTGAGCGATTCGCTATCGGCTCCTCGACCACGATTGCGCCTCGACTGCGAGCCGCCGCTGCGGTGTCGTCCCGCGACGCGTTGTCCACCACTATGATCTCGAAGCGCTCTCGCGGAAAAGTCTGCATCGCGAGACTGTCGAGCAGCGCCGGGATGGAGCCCGCCCCGTCCTTGGTCGGGATGACCACGCTGAGCTCGAGTGCCACACCCCGCCACGGTACACGGCCTACTATCCTGGCTGCATGCCGGACGGACTCGGGGTGAGGCGCGCGTTGCGCGACTACACCGATCACCCCGCGCGGCGCGTTGCACTGCGCGGGCGCGCACTGGAGCCCTACCGGCGCCGCCGCTTCTGGGCCTTCGGTCCGGCCGCGATCGTGCACAAGCCGGCATGGATCTATGGCGCCCACCAGATGGCCATAGGGGCCAACTCGCTGGTGCTCCACGGCACGTGGCTCTCGGTCGAGCAGCCCGCTTGGGAGCTTCCAACCCCCGTCCTGCGCATCGGCGACCGCGTCGGCATTCGTCCCTATTGCATGATCAGCGCCAGCGAATCGATCGTGCTCGAGGACGACGTGATAGTCGGAGCCTTCAGCAGCGTGATCGACTCCGATCACACATTCTCGCTCGGGCGCCCGAACGTCATGCACAACCCAGTCGAGACGGCGCCTGTGCGCGTTGGTCGTGGAACGTGGCTGGCCGAGCGAGTGGCCGTTCTCCGCGGCGCCGACATCGGCCGCTGTTGCATCATCGGCGCCAACAGCGTCGTGCGGGGCGAGATTCCCGACTACTCGATCGCAGTGGGCGCGCCGGCGAGAGTTGTGGGCAAGGTCACGGGTGTCGACGCCGGTGCGCCGCCCTTTACCGCGTCACTGTGGGGCGGTTGATACTTGCGGTGACAAACTCTCAGCATTGCGTCGCCGACGGCAGTCGCGACGGCATTCCCCTTCCTTCGGCCGCCCGCCGTAGAATGGCTCGGCCGGAGCCCGCGGTGCTGGCGTCCGCGCTGCGCCATCGAGGTCCCCAGCTGGATATGGGCGGGCGCCGACCGGTCGGCGCCCGCCCTAGGACTGTCCAGCCGTAAGGCCGCCCCTTTACAGGATCGGGTTCTATATGCTCGGTCGGTCTCTTCCGAAACGCGCTCTCGCCGTCTCTTCGGGTAGACCAGCGCGACATGTCGACCCGAAGAGGGATCAGAAATCAGCACTCCCGCCCCCCAAGCCGCCAGAGAGTTCCAGTTCGATCGGCAGAGCCTCACCGCGCTGGCCGAGAGCAAGCGTGAGGCGTACGCGTCAGGCCGTCCGTTTCCCCACATCGTCATGGATGACTTCCTTCCCGAGGAGGTGCTCGATGACGTACTCGCCGAGTTCCCGAAGCCTCAGCAGGCGGAGTGGTTCGCGTTCGACAGTCCGCTCGAACGCAAGCTGGCCACGAAGGACGACTCGAAGATGGGCAAGGCGACCCGGCACCTGCTCGCCGAGATGAACTCGGCGGCCTTCGTCGACTTCCTCGAGCGCTTGACTGGGATCGAGGGACTCGTCGCGGACTCCCACTACGTCGGTGGAGGACTCCACCAGATCGAGCGCGGCGGCCATCTCAAGGTGCATGCAGACTTCAACCGCCACCCGCGCACGCGTCTGGAGCGAAGGTTGAACGTGCTGGTCTACCTGAATCGCGACTGGAAGGAAGAGTACGGCGGAGCGCTTGAGCTCTGGAGCAGGGACATGGCCAGCAGCGAGGTGCGCATCCTTCCGTTCTTCAACCGGTGCGTCGTCTTCAGCACCACGTCCACGTCGTTCCACGGGCATCCCGAGCCACTCAACTGCCCGGACGGCGAGACGCGCAAGTCGATTGCGCTCTATTACTACAGCAAGGAACGACCGGCGGAGGAGGGCGGCGCCGAGCACAACACGTTGTTCCAAGCGCGACCGGGCGAGCAGCTGCCCGGCGCGCCGGCGCGGGGCGACGACCGACTTGCGCGCGTCAAGGCAGGGGCGCGGCAGGTCACGCCGCCGATCGTGCTCGACGCCTGGCGCCGCCGCCGGACGCGCCGCACCTAGTCGCAGAGGCCGCTGTGCCCGTGTTCCAGACCGGCTCCGCGGCGCGCCGCCTGGCGGCGAGGGTCGCTCGCCGCGCGCGAGGGGTCGCCAGAGCGCCGCAGGGCTCGGCCGACGCGCCGCCCTCGGTGAGGTGGGATCCCACGCAGACCTCCGCGCTGTACGCCCGGTGCGTCGAGAACGGCGTGCGCACCCGTCCGCAGTACCTCTGGCCGCTTCTGCACGCGGCCCATGCCGCCCGGGCGCTGAACCTGGACGGGATCTCCGCGCTCGAGTTCGGCGTGGCGGGAGGCAACGGGCTGGTGGCGCTGGAGCGCGCGGCGCAGGCGGCGAGCGAGCTCAGCGGTACCCGGGTGGACGTCGTGGGATTCGACACGGGCTCGGGCATGCCGGAGCCGGCCGACGAGCGCGACGCGCCCTGGCTGGTCGAGCCGTCCTACTTCGGCATGGACGAGGCGGCGCTGAGGAGTCGCTTGGGCGGCGCAGAGCTCGTCCTCGGTCCGGTCGCCGACACCGTGTCGGACTGGTGCCGCTCGGGCCATTCCCCGATCGGATTCGTCGCCTTCGACCTCGACTACTACAGCGCGACGGTGGCCGCCTTCCAGGTGCTCGAGGGGACCGCGGAGCGGATGCTGCCCCGGGTCCCCTGCTACTTCGACGACGTGTTCGGCTACGGGTGGACGGAGTTCACCGGAGTGCATGCGGCGATCGACGAGTTCAACGCCTCCCACCCCAGGCGGAAGATCGGGAAGATCCGTGGCCTGCGCTTCGAGCTCCCGCCGCACGAGTTCCAGCTCCCCTGGCACGAGAAGCTCTACCTGACCCATGTGTTCGACCATCCGCGCTACGCCGAGCTCGAAGGCCGCATAGACGAGCGCTACCTGGCGGCGCATCGGTTGGCGCCCGAGTGAGCTTGCCGCCCCCGCTGATCGCAGCCGACCTGTCGATCGTCATCCCGACGCGCGAGCGCTGGGAGACGCTCGAGATCACGCTCGCCGCCCTCGAGGCGCAGACCGAGCGGGGGTTCGAGACGGTCGTGGTGGTCGATGGAGCCGATCAGCGCATCCCCGACCTGCCGGGCGTCCGGGTGCTCCAGCAGGAGCACGCCGGCCCGGGAGTGGCTCGCAATCGCGGCGTGAGCGAGAGCGAGCGGCCACTCGTGCTCTTCCTGGGCGACGACATGGTTCCGTCTCCGGAGCTCGTGGGTCGCCATCTCGCGCGCCACCGCCGCGCGCCCGGCGAGGAGGTCGCCGTGCTCGGTCGCACCGTCTGGCATCCCTCGGTGCCGCGTGATCGCCTGCATCGCTGGCTCGACTGGTCGGGCGCCCTGTTCGACTATCGCCTGCTTGGGGAGCAGGGCGAGGAGGAGGCCGGCTGGACGCGCCTCTACTCCTCGCACGTCTCCTTGAAGCGCGCGCTCTTTGCGGCCTCGGGCGGGTTCGATCCCGACTTCGTCTTCGACTACGAGGATCTCGATCTGGGCTTTCGGCTGGACCAGAGCGGCATGCGCCTCCTCTACGAGCCGGCCGCCGTCGCGCGCCACCTGCACCCCTACACGTGGGGTGCGGTGCAGCGGCGCTATGAGAGCCGCGCCGACGCGGAGCGCCTCATGGCCTCCAAGCACGAGTGGTTCGAGCCCTGGTTCCACGGACAGATCGAGCGTGCCTCCCACGAGCCGCGGGCCTCCCGCCTGTGGGCGTTGGCGGTCGACCGGGTGCCCCAACGCCCGCGGCGAGTGCGCCGCGCGGTCGAGAGAAGAGCCAACCGCCACTACCTCCAGCGGCTGGCCCCCTCCTTCCTTGCGAGATGGGAGGCGCACGCCGCGCCGGCGGTCGACCGCGCGCCGGCGCGTTGATCCCGCGCGAGCCAGCGCGCGCCGGGGCTGCGAGCCCGTCTGCTCCGCCGAAGGTGCTGCTCGCCTGTCCCGGGCTCGACCATGCCCACCGGGGCTTTGAGACGTTCGCGCGCGAGTGCTTCGAAGCGCTTCGGGGGCGGCCGGATTTGAGCCTCGAGCTCGCCAAGGCGACAGGCGCCCGACGGCGCGACGAGCTCGTCATCCGCACCCCCACCCGGGAGAGCCGTCTGGCGCGGGAGCTCGCGCAGCGCTGGTCGCGCGAGCCGTTCGTCGTCGAGCACGTCGTCTTCGCGCTCGCGCTCATCCCGGTTCTGCTCCATCGCCGCCCAGACGTCGTCTACTTCAGCGAATGGCACGTCGGGCGCGTGCTCGGGGCGTGGCGGAGGCTGAGCCGGCAGTCCTTCGCCCTCGTCTTCTGCAACGGCGCGTTGGCGCCCGGTCGCTACGAGCACCTGGATCTCGTGCAGCAGCTCGTGCCCGGGGCGATCGAGTACACGGCGGCCCGCGGAGAGCCGACGAAGAACCAGCTGCTGCTGCCCCTGGGAGCAGCGATCGAGCCGTCGCCCGCACTGCTGGGCGACGCCGAGCGCGCCACGCTGCGCGAGTCGCTCGCCCTACCCGCCGATCGGCAGATCGTCGTGAGCGCCGGCGCCATCAACACCGACCCCAAGCGCATGGACTACATGGTCGAGGAGATCGCGTCGATGGGTGAGCCGCGCCCGTACCTGCTCCTCCTGGGAGAAGCCGAAGCTGACACGCCTGCGATACGCAGGCTTGCCATGGAGCGACTCGGCGCCGACGGCCACGACATCCGGACGGTGGCGTCCGAACGTATGGCGGATTACTACCGCGCGAGCGATGCGCTCGTGCTTGCTTCGCTGTGGGAGAGCTTCGGGCGGGTCCTCGTCGAGGCCCAGTCTCATGGGCTGCCCTGCCTCGCCCACGACTACCCGGTCATGAATTGGGTGCTCGGCGAGGAGGGCGACACCGTCGATATGCGCCAGCCGGGCAGCGTGGCCGGGTGGCTGCGGGGCCTGGGCAGCGACGACTTCTCGCCTGATCGTCGCCGCCGGCGCCATCGCTCCGCCTACGAGCGGTTCTCGTGGGATGTCTTAGCCGACCGCTACGCGGACATGCTCCGAACCGCGGCGGGGGACCGGTCGGCAGCCCGTGGGGCGGCTTGCCGCGTCAGTCCGCGGCTCCGGTGAGCGAGTCGGCGCGTACCGCCCACACCATCGGTGCGTCGTCCACGACGATCTCGTATCCGCGCTCCTTGAGCAGGCGCTTCATCAGCCCCCGAGGATCCGCACCCGGGCACATCATCGGGTGGTACTCCATCACGACGTTGCGCGCCTCGCCGAACCGCGGGTCGGCGAGCAGGTTCCATTCCCCTCCTTCGATGTCGATCTTCAACAGGTCCACGTCGTTCAGAAACGGGAAGACGTCGATCCCGGGTACCTCGATCGTCCCAGCTTCCGAGTGGTCCGCGATGTGGGAGAACTGATGTCCGCCCGTCGCGAAGCGCACCGGTCCGTCTGAGGGCATCGCGCACGCCTCGTGCAGCACGAAGCCGGAGCCGAACCCGTTGCGGCTCACGGTGTCGCGCAGGAGCTCGGCGTTGTCGTGGTCGGGCTCGAATGCGGTGATGCGCGCCGCGGGATACCGGCTCAGGATGAACGCCGTGAACAGCCCCACGTTGGCCCCCAGATCGACGATCTTGGGCGCTGCGGGCAGCTTCACCTCGGGCGGGACCCGGTACGCGCCGTCCGCGAAGATCTCCCTCAGCACCCACGTGTCGTTGCTCGGCGTGCCGTGGGGCGAGGGGTGGTGACGGAGCGAGATCGTGAGCCCGCCGTCGCGGAGGCGGTAGCTCGCCGTCCTCCAGTCGTTCATGCTCTCGTTCGCCGCAAATCGCCACCGCTCGCGTACGACCCGGCCGTACTCGAGGCCGTGGCGGAGGCGCGACGCGCGGAGGCGAAGTCCGAGACGTACCACGCTCACTCCTGGACCCCGACGCGCTGGCGCCGGCCTCAGGCGCCGGCGCGAGCCTGCGCGCGCATCTCGGACAAAATCCGCTCCAGGCGCGGCTCGGCGTCGCGGTCGACGTGGGTCATAGCGCCCGCCACCGCCGGGTGCACTCCGGCGATCAGCGCGTGCATCTCGTGGGCGACCGCGCGGTAGCTCGGGTGCCCCTCGCGGCCGGAGCGCAGTTCGACGAGCTGCATCGCCTCGCGGGCGTTGAGGTCGAGGATGTAGCGAATCCGGTAGCCGAGGCAGAGGGCGTAGGGCGCGGCGTGCGGTAGGCCGGCGGCGAGGAGCCGGGCGTGCTCGCCGGCCGAGACATCGAGCGCGCGGCGGTACTCCTCCCCGCATCCGGCGCGGTCGACCTCCTCGGGGACGCCGGCGCCGAGCTCGGGCGTGAGCGTCTGCCACTGGACGGTGAGCATCCGGTGGCGCTGGAGGTCGCGGAAGGCGCCGTAGTCCGAGACGATCTCGAAGCGGTAGCGCAGCGCCTCGAAGCCGCGGCCGGGGCGGTGGCGGCGGTTGGCGCGATCGCCGACGAGGTCGGAGAGGAGTCGCGTGCGGGCGTCGTCGTCCAGGGCCTCGACGGCCTCGCGCGTGGCCTCCTCCGAGGTGCTCGTGGCCTCGAAGAGCAGGGCGGCGAGGAGGTCGTCCTCCTCGCCCTCCACGCGCAGCAGGCGCACCGAGGGGCCGCCGCCGGCGCGGGCGGCCTCGGCCTGGTCGAGCCCGAGCCGTGCCGCCCAGCTGCGCCCGGCCGCCGTGCGTCGCTGCAGGTAGGAGACCCACTCCCCGCCCCGCTCGGGGCGCTCGACGCGCGAGACGAAGCTCGGCATGACTCCCTGCACGGCTCGGAGCACCATCCGCCCGCACTCCTGAGCCTCGGGCAGCGGGTGCCCGAGCAGGTGGAGGATGAGCTGCTCGTAGGTCTGCCCGGTGGCGAAGATCCCCATGTGGGAGAGCGAGGCGGCGGGCAGCAGGCCGCGCACGAGGTCGAGCGCCTTGGCCGCGCACGCGCGCTCATGCGCCGCGGGCGAGTCGCCGTCCCGTGCGGGGTAGGTCTCTCCCACCCACGTGCGCACGCGCGGGAGCGAGGCGGAGTAGATCCCGAAGAGCTCGTCCATCGCCGCGCGGTACTCCGGGCCGAGCTCGGCGTCGCGGTAGAAGCGATACCCGCCGCCGTCGGGCATCGGGGCGTCGTAGGCGATGTAGCGCGTGGATTGCTCGAGGTAGGCGCCGAGGCGCGGGCGCTGCAGGACCTTGGTGAGCACGTTGGAGACCCACTCGCAGGCGACGTGCGCCCCGCCGAGCTGGGCCACCGAGTCGTCGCCGTAGCCGACGAAGATCCGCTCGTAGAGCTCGGCGGCGCGCCGGCCCTCGTCGGCCTCCCAGGCACCGGTGACGGAGGGCAGGGAGTCGGCGAACTCGTCGAGGAAGAGGCGGCGCAGCGTCCCGGGATACCGGGAGTAGCGCGCGAACAGCGCACCCTTGACCGTCTCGGGCAGGTTGACGAGCGCGAATACCGGCCGGTCGAGGTTGGTGAAGTGCGGCGCGAGCCGCTCTCGCTCGGCCTCGGTGAAGCTCTCGACGGGGTACTCCATGGGGGCGCGCGATGCTAGCGCCCGGTCCGGCGGGCTCTACCCCGCGTTGACCGGGTTCCCCGTCGACTGCGTGCCCTCGCCCGCGGCGCCGGGCCGGCTCCCCTCACCGTCGCCCTGGTCGGACTCGAGCCGCTTGTTCCCGCCCTTGTCGGAGGCGCCGTCGCCCGAGCCGCCGGAGACGGAGTCGGATCCCGTCGGCCCCTCCTCGCCCGCACCGCCCTCGCTCGGCTCCTGGGTCTGGGGCTGGTCGAACTGGTCCTGTGTGTCGTCCTTGCGTTCGTCCATGCCTCAGTCCCTACCCCCGTCGCGCTGGCGGCAACCGAAAGGCCGGGCCAATTGCGCATGCGATCGACATGCGCCGCACCCAAGTTGGGTGTAGAGTAGGTCCTCCGTGGCGAAGACGATCCAGATCCGCGACGTGCCCGAGGATGTGCACCGCACGCTTCGCAGCCGCGCCGCGCTCGCGGGAGTCTCCCTCTCGGACTATCTGCTGGGAGAGATCGCCCGGGTCGCGGCCCGGCCGCTGGTCGCCGAGGTTCTCGCGCGGGCAGATCAGCGGGGCGGGTCGGCCGATCTCGCGCGCGTGGCAGAAGCGGTCCGCGCCGGGCGCGACCGCGACTAGCGCGATCACGCATGCTGGTGATCGACACTTCGGCGCTGCTAGCGGCGCTGGTGGGCTTCCCGGCCAACGTCGCGCTGAGCGCAAGGCTGCGGAATGACGGCGATCTCCACGCGCCTCACGTGATCGACGTCGAGGCCGTGCACGCGCTGCGGAGGCTCGTCCGGCGCGGTGACCTGAGCCTCGAACGAGCGCTCGCAGCGAGACAGGACCTTCGCGACCTCACGATCATCCGCTACCCGCACGTAGCGCTGGTCGATCGGATGTGGGAGCTGCGCGAGAACCTCACGGCCTACGACGCGGCCTTCGTCGCGCTGAGCGAGGCACTCGGCGTGCCGCTGGTCACGGCCGATGCGCGACTCGCCAGGGCGACTGGGCACGGGGCTGAGATCCAGGCGTTCTCTGGGTGAAGCGGGGGAGCGGGAACCGCCCGAGGGGGAGGCGGGTTGTGCACGCCCGGAGCGTGCACAACCCGCCTGTTCGCCGCGAGCCAGGCTCCGGCGGCGCGCCTTGGTGCCGGCGAACGTCGCGGATGAGCGCTTCGGACGCGTGACCGGTAACAACCTCCTCGGGTCCTACACCTAGGGAAGCCCGCCGAGCGCCCGCCCCGCGCCCCCCACCAGGCGGAACAGCGGCTCGGGAACGATCCCGAGCGCGATCGTCGCCGCGCCGAAGAGGACCGCGACGAAGGCGACCTCGATCTCCACGCCGGCACGGTCGGCCTCGGGCGAGCCGCCCGCGATGGCGGGTCGCGCGCGCACCGCACCTCCCGAGCCCCCCGAGCCCGGGAGCGCCGCCGAGGGCGCGGGCGCGTCGCGCATCCACATCGCCGCGACGACCCGCAGGTAGTAGCCGAGCGAGATCATCGACCCGACGACGATCACGACCCCGAGCCACGTGTAGCCGCCCCCCACGAGGGCGTCGATGAGGTAGATCTTCCCGACGAACCCCGCGGTGGCGGGGATCCCGGCGAGCCCGAGCATCGAGACCGTCATCGGCCAGGCGAGCCACGGGCGCGAAGCGCCCAGCCCGGCGATCGAGGAGATGTCATCGCCGAGGGCGGTCTCCCGCTCGCGCGCGACGATCACCGCGAACGCCGCGAGGTTCATCGCTAGGTAGATCGAGAGGTAGAAGATCGTCGCCTTGACCCCGAGCTGCGTCCCGACCACCACGCCGGCGAGCATGTAGCCGGCCTGCGCCACCGAGGAGTAGGCGAGCATCCGCTTGAGCGAGGACTGACCGAGCGCTCCGACGTTGCCGACCACGATCGTGATCGCGGCCAGCGCGGCCAGCGCGGGCGCCCAGTGCACGTGCGCCGGCCCCAACGCGACGTCGAAGAGCCGCAGGAAGACGCCGAACGCGGCCGCCTTGGTCGCCACGGCCATGAACGCGGTGATGGGCGTGGGTGCGCCCTCGTAGACGTCGGGGGTCCACTGGTGGAACGGGGCGACGGAGGCCTTGAAGGCCAGGCCGCCGACCGCGAGGGCGATCCCGGTGAGCAGCAGCGCGTTGTCGGTCAGCGAGCGCGCGCTGAGCGCGTGGGCGATGCCGGCGAAGTCGGTCGAGCCGGTCGCCCCGTAGACCAGCGCCAGGCCGTAGAGCAGCGTCGCCGAGCCGACCGAGCCGACCACGAGGTACTTGAGCCCGGACTCGAGCGAGGAGGCGCGGCGCATCTCGGTCGCGCACAGGATGTAGAGCGGGATCGAGAGCAGCTCGAGCCCGAGGAACAGCGTGATGAGGTTCTGGGCCGAGACGAGCACCGCCATCCCGAGCACCGAGGCCAGGAGCAGAGCGTGGAACTCGCCGTGCCCGGCCTCTCCCGGCGCGCGCCCGCGCAGGGCGAGCAGCACCGTCCCGATCGCCGCCGTGCAGAAGAGGAGGTTGAGGACGAGCGCGAGGTCGTCGACGGCCAGCGCGCCCGAGATGATCGAGGCGGGGTGGCTCCAGCGCCAGATGCTCAGCCCGATCGTCGCGCCGAGCACGAGGATCGTGAGGCCGGGCACCGCGCGGGTGCGCGCGAAGGAGCTGCGCAGGAGGCCGGCGAGCAGCACGAGCAGCACCCCGCCGGTGAGCGCGATGATCGGCGAGAGGCCCGCGAAGTCGACGTGCGGGCCCTTGACCTGGGCGAGAGCGAGGGCGGCGCTCATCGTCCGCCCTCCGCGTGGCCGGCAGCGAGCGCGGGGCGCGGGGCGCGGGCAGCGCTCGAGCCGGGAGGCTGCGCCGCCGCCTGGGCTCGCGAGATGCTCGCCTTCGCCGCGGGCTCGGAGCGCGTCAGCGCCACCTGTGGATAGAGAGAGAGCGCGAGGAGCAGCCCCACGAGCGGCACGAGCACCGCGCCGTGGGAGAAGTCGACGTCCCGCGACTCGGTCTTCGCGCCCACCCGGTTGTGCATCATCCCGATGAACGCGCGCAGCATGTAGACGCTCGCGAGCGCCACGCCGGTGAAGGCGACGACCGCGATCGCCGCCTTGGCCTTGAAGACCCCGAGGAGGATGAGGAACTCACCCGCGAAGTTCGTCGAGCCGGGCATGGCCAGGGTGGCGAGCGAGACGATCAGGAAGATCGCCGCCAGCACCGGCGCGCGCAGGGCGAGGCCGCCCATGTCGCGCAGGTCCTCCGATCCGCCCGTGCGCACCGCGAGCAGCGCGATGATGATAAAGAGCGGCGCGGTGACGAGGCCGTGGTTGACCATCTGCAGCAGCGCGCCCTGCGCTCCCTCGGGCCGCAGCGCGAACACCCCGAGCGTGATGAAGCCGAGCTGGGCCATCGAGGAGTAGGCGACGACCAGCCGCGCCTCGGTGGTGGTGAACGCGCTCGCCGACCCGTAGAGGATCGAGGCCAGCGCGATCAGGAGCAGGAGGGTCTGGAAGTGCGCCGAGGCATGGGGGAAGAGCGGCAGCACGATCCGCAGAAAGCCGTAGGCCGCGACCTTGGAGAGGACTCCCGAGAAGGCGGCGAGCGCGGGGGTCGGCATCCCCCGGTAGCCGTCGGCGAGCCAGCCGTGGAACGGGAAGAGCGGCATCTTCACGAGGAAGGCGGCGGCGAAGCACAGGAAGATCCAGTCCTGCGAGCCGTTCGGGATCGGCCGCTGGGCGATGTCGGAGAAGACAAAGGAGAGATGCGCCCCCGGGGGCGTGGCGATCACCGCGGTGGCGATCGCCGCGGCGAGCATGAAGAGAGAGCCGACGAGCGTGTAGATCACGAGCTTCGTCGTCGCGCGCACGCGGTCGGGGCCGCCCCAGCTCCCGGTCAGGAAGTAGAAGGGGATGAGCATGAGGTCGAAGAAGCCGACGAAGAGCGCGAGGTCCTGGGCGAGGAACGCGCCGAGCACCGCGGACTCGGCGAGCCCGAGGTGGAAGTAGAAGAGCTTCGGTCGCTCCCAGTCGTGCAGGTTCGCCACCGCGAACGCCGCGGCGAAGACCACGCCGCAGAGCAGCACGAGGAAGAGGTTCAGTCCGTCGAGGCCGACCTTGTAGCGGATCCCGAGCTCGGAGATCCAGCTCTGGTTGGTGACGAACTGCTGCCCCGCGCCCGTCTTGAAGGCGAGGGCGAACCCGATGGCGGTGCCGAGGGTCGCGAGCGAGCCGAGCACCGCCACCCGCGGCGCGACGGCGCGCGGCGCGAGTGCCGCGAGCAGCGCGACGGCGACGGGGAGCCAGATGAGGACGGAGAGCGTCACGAGCTCGCGATGAGGAAATAAAGGCCCATGCCGGCCAGGCCGAGCATGATGAACGCCGCGTAGTAGCGCACGAAGCCGGTCTGGGCCGCGCGGACCGCCGCCGACCCGGCGCGGACCACGCCGAGCGTGCCGCCGGTCATCGCCCCGTTGATGAACACGCGCTCGAAGGTCTGCTGGGCGAAGCGCCCGAACCACGCGCCGGGGCGCACGAAGGCACGGTCGATGATCTCGTCCCAGTACCACTTGCGCACGAGAAAGCCGTGCAGCGCGGTCAGCCGGCGGCGGATCAGGCCCGCGTTGCTGCGCTCCACCCACACGAGGTAGGCGATCGCGATCCCGAGCACCCCGAGGAGGGCGCCGAGGGCGAGGCCCTGGAAGAGCTGCGCGTCGGAGGGCTCGGCGCCCGCGAAGCGCGAGTCGGCGAACGTGGGAGCGAGGAACTTCGTCACCAAGTCGTCGACCTTGGGGATCTGCAGCGCACCGCCGACGGTCGCGAGCACGGCGAGCAGCCCCATCGCCACCTTCATCGCCCCCGAGCGCTCGGCGATGTGGTGCTCGGGACCGGGGAAGCCGACACCGGCGTCCTCCTCCTCGCCCGTGAGCGGGTTGGTGGGGGTCTCGGCGTGGTGCATGTGCCCTCGCTCGAGCTCGAGCGCCTCGGGGGAGGGCGCACCGAAGAAGGCGCGGAAGATCATCCGGAAGGTGTAGACCGCGGTGAGCAGCGCGGCGAGGTAGCCGAAGACGTAGAGGATCCAGTGCCAGCCCCCGCGGTTGCCCACGAAGAGCAGGATCTCGTCCTTGGAGAAGAAGCCCGAGAACGGCGGCACGCCCGAGAGCGCGAGCCCGCCGACGACGAAGCAGCCGAAGGTGAAGGGCATGGCCTTGCGAAAGCCCGACATGCGGTCGAGCGACTGATCGCCTGCCATCGCGCCGATGATCGAGCCGGCGGCCATGAACAGGAGCGCCTTGAAGAAGGCGTGGGTCATGAGATGAAAGAGGCCGGCTGCGTACGCGCCGCTCGAGACGGCCATGATCATGTAGCCGATCTGCGACATCGTCGAGTAGGCGATCACCCGCTTGAGGTCGGAGACCACCAGGGCGATCGTCGCCGCCATCACGAGCGTCACGCAGCCCACGACCGCGCCCACCGCCGCGGCGCCCGGCGCGCGCTCGAAGAGGGGATGCATGCGCGCGATGAGATAGACGCCGGCGGTCACCATCGTCGCCGCGTGGATGAGGGCGGAGACCGGGGTGGGGCCCTCCATCGCGTCGGGCAGCCAGGTGTGGAAGGGCACCTGGGCCGACTTCGCGAACGCGCCGATGAGCAGCATGATGCAGCCCGCGGTGAGCGCCCCGCCGTGTGCCGCGAACGCCCCGCCCTGCGCCGCCTTAAAGGTCCCCAGGAAGTCGAGCGTGTGCGAGTGGCGAAAGATGAAGTACGTGCCGAGCACCAGGCCGATGTCGCCCACCACGTTGATGACGAAGGCCTTGATCCCCGCGCGGGTGGCCGTCGTGCGCCGGTACCAGAAGGAGATGAGCAGGTAGGAGGCCGCCCCGACGAACGCCCAGCCCACGATCAGGAGCATGAAGTTCCCGGCGAGCAGGAGCAGCAGCATCGAGAAGACGAAGAAGTTGAGGTAGGAGAAGAAGCGCGCGTAGCCGCGATCGCTCTTCATGTAGGCGAAGGAGTAGAGGTGGATGAGCGTCGAGACCCCGCTGACCACGAGCGCCATAAAGATGCTCAGCGGGTCGACGAGGATGGAGATGCGGGCGTCGACCCCGACCGTGTTCGCGTAGTCCCACAGCGAGGAGGTGAGCTGGCGCCCGTGCTCCGGTTGCGCCTCGAGGGAGAAGAAGGCGGCGACCGCCGCGGCGAAGGCGAGCGCGATCGCCAGCGTCCCCACGATCCCCGGCAGGCGGCCGGGCAGCACCCGGTAGCCGAGGGCGATCGTCACGCACCCGGCGAGCGGAAAGAGCAGGATGAACCAGCCGAGCGTCGTGGTGCTCATCCCTGCAGCTCCCGGAGCTCGTCGACGTCGACCGGCAGCCGGCGGCGGTACAGGGCGACGATCACGCCGAGCCCTACCGTCACCTCGCACGCGGCGACGACCATGACGATCAGCGCGAAGATCTGACCGTCGCCGTTGCCGTTCTGGCGCGAGAAGGCCACGAGCGCGAGGTTGGCCGCGTTCAGCATGAGCTCGAGGCAGAGCAGGATCACCAGCGGGTTGCGCCGCGTGAGCACGCCGGCCGCGCCGATGCAGAAGAGGAAGGCCGAGACGACCAGGTACCAGCCGATCGGCATCTCCTCACCAGCCTCCGCGGTGGCCGCGCTCGGCGGCGTCCTCGGCGCCGGTGCCCACGAGCTCCGGCGGCTCCATCGACGCGCCGGTCGCCGGGTGCGCCTCCTCCATCGCTCCGCCCACCGCCTCGCGCATCGTGCCGGAGTAGGCGGGGCGGTGCACCGCGATGCCGCTGCCCACCTCGGCGGCGGCGCCCTCGGCGTCAAGGCCGCGGCGGCGGCGGGCGAGGATCACCGCGCCCACGGCCGCCACGAGCAGCAGGATCGAGGCGATCTCGAACGGGAAGAGGAACTTCGTAAGGAAGAGCTCGCCGATCTTCGCGGGGCCGCCGAAACCGGGGACGTACGGAGCGCCGCGGCCGCCGATGGCCTTGAGACCCGAGCCGAGCATGGCGATGCAGAGCTCGACGAGGAGCGCGCCGCAGCACACCGAGGCGACGAAGCGCAGGCCCGAGCCCGAGGTCGCGTGCATGGGCTCGTCCAGCCCGCCCACGTAGGCGACGACGAACACGTAGAGCACCATCACCGCGCCGGCGTAGACGACGACCTGGGCGGCGGCGACGAACTCCGCGCGCAACAGGAGAAAGAGGGCCGCGAGCGAGAGCAGGTGCCCGACCAGCGCGAGCACGTTGTAGAACGGGTTGCGCAGCGTGATTACGCCGATCGCCCCCGCCAGCGCCCCGATGGCGGCGACGAAGAAGAGGACCGCGGCCACGTCTACTCGCCCTCGGAGCGCAGCGGCGCGCGGTCGAGGGGCTCGGCGAGCAGCATCTCCTTGGTGAAGATGAGGTCGTTGCGGTCGTAGTCCGACATCTCGTAGTCGTGGCCCATGGTGATCGCGTCGAAGGGGCAGGCGACCTCGCAGTAGCCGCAGAAGATGCAGCGCGACAGGTTGATCTCGTAGACGGCCGCGTAGCGCTCGCCGGCCGAGATGCGGTGCTCGGGGGTGTTCTCCGCGGCGACCACGCGGATGCAGTCCGCCGGGCACGCCGCCGCGCACAGGGAGCAGCCGACGCACTTCTCCAGGCCGGTGTCCTCGAAGCGGTGGAGCTTGTGGCGCCCGCGGAAGCGCGCGTAGACCGGCACCTTCTCCTCCGGGTACTGGATGACCTGCGGGCCCTCCTTGATGCGGGCGAAGGTGGTCTTCAGGCCGCGCATGGTCTCCGCGAAGGCGCGGTAGGCACCGCCCGCGCCGCCCGGCTCGGGGCCGCGCTGCACGGCGATCACGTCCTCCTCGGGGCGCCAGGAGGCCATGTCAGTGGGTGACCACGACGAGGATCGCGGTGACGAGCGCGTTCAGGGTGGCCAGGGGCAGGAGCACCTTCCAGCCGAGGCTCATGAGCTGGTCGTAGCGCAGGCGGGGGAGCGTCGCGCGCACCCAGATGAAGAAGAGGACGAAGATCCCCATCTTCCCGAGCACGATGAACGGGTCGACCCAGGCCGGAGGATGGATCCCGAAGGGCAGCAGCCAGCCGCCGAGGAACACGGTCACCGCGATCCCCGAGATGACGATCACGTTCAGGTACTCGGCGAAGAAGTAGGAGGCGAAGCGCGCGCCTCCGTACTCGGTGTTGTAGCCGCCGACGAGCTCGGCGTCGGCCTCCACGAGGTCGAACGGCGCGCGGTTGGTCTCCGCGAAGCCCGCGACCAGGAAGACCACGAAGCCGAAGAACTGGGGCACGATGTACCACATGCCGGCCTGCGCCTCGACGATGCGGGTGAGCGAGAGCGAGCCGGCGGTGAACACGACCCCGACGAGCGAGAGCCCGAGCGCCGCCTCGTAGGAGATGAGCTGCGCGGCGCCGCGCATCGCGCCGAGGAAGGAGTACTTCGAGCCCGAGGCCCAGCCGCCGAGCATCACGCCGTAGAACGCGACCGCGCCGAACGCGAAGGCGTAGAGCGGTCCGATGCTCACGTCGATGCCGTACAGGCCGGTGCGCGTCCCGAAGATGTCGACGACGGGACCGAAGGGGATGAGGGCGAGCGTCGCCACCGCGGTCACGATGGAGATCGCCGGGGCCAGCGCGTAGAGGAAGCCCACGGAGGTGGTGGGCCGCGACTGCTCCTTGCTGGCGAGCTTGATGATGTCGGCCAGCGGCTGCAGCGCGCCGAAGGGACCGACCCGGTTGGGTCCGTAGCGCTGCTGGAAGCGCCCGAGGAGCTTGCGCTCCGCGAGCAGCACGACCGGGACGAGCTGCAGGCCGACGGCGAAGATGATCACCGCCTTGATGATCTGCACGTACCAGGGCTCGAAGAGGGCGACGTCGGCCAGGGGCAGGCTCATACGGGGCGCACCTCCACCATCGGGTCGGTGAGCGCGGAGGCGGAGTCCTCCGCCAGGCCGTCCTCGAGGAAGACGCTGCCCACGGGGATGCCGTCCCTCAGCGCGACGGTGCCGCGCACGCGGCTGCTCCTCGCTTCGGCTTCGCCGAAGACTCCCACCTCGACCCGATCGCCGTGGCTCAGGCCGAGGCGGCCCGCGTCGCGGGGCGATATCTCGAGGCGCTGGCGGGCGGCGAGGAACTGCAGGGCGGGGGAGGACTCGACCTCGGGCGAGGCCCAGATGGAGCGGAAGGTGCCCAGGCGCAGGGCGCCGTTGGGGGAGCCGGCCGCCGGGGGGCGCTCGAGCTCGAAGGGCGCGCTCGCGCCGGCCGGCAGCGCGGCGGCCTCTTCGCGGGCGGGCCAGCGCAGCCCGCGACCGCCGAGCTCCGCGAGCGTGAGCCCGCGGTAGAAGGGCACGGCGTCGAAGAGCTGGGAGGTGGCCATCGCACCCGTGAGCACGCCGAGATCGTGCCCGAGGCGGCGCGACACCTCGACGAGCACCTGCCACTCCGCACGCACCCCGCCCGGGCGTCCGATCGCCGGGCGCAGCCGCTGCACGCGCCCGTCGGGATGAACGACCGTCCCCTCCTTCTCGGCGTAGGACTCGGCGGGAAAGACGACCGTCGCGTGCTCGCGAATCGTCTCGCTCATGGTGGAGTCGTGGACGACCACGACGGTGGCCTGGGCGAGGGCGCGCTCCCACAGCGCGCGGTCGGGCTGGGAGCGCAGCGGATCGGAGTGGAGCAGGTAGAGCGCGGTGATCTCGCCCGCCGCGGCGGCCTCGGCGATCTGGCGTGATCCGCGGCCGGGAGCGCTCGCCTCGGCGTAGCCTGGGCCCGAGCCCGGCAGCACGCCGGCCTCGCGCAGGCCGCGCCCGTTCGCCCCGGCGGGGATCTCGAGCAGGCCCGCCCCGTCCGGCTCGGCCAGCTTCAGCCGCTCGGCGAGGTCGAGGAGCCGACGCAGCGCGTGCGGCCCGCGCGGCCCGGCGGCCAGGCGCTCGCCCCACACGATCACCACGTCCTCGCCAATCTCGCCCAGAAGCTCGGCGAGCCCGCGCACGTCATCCTCCTCCGCGCCGGCGGCGGCGCAGAGCTCCGCGATCCCCGGGGCGTCCTCGAGCACCGCCTCGACGGCGGCGAGGAACGCCTCGCCCGCCCCTGGCGCGAAGCGCGCGACGACCTGGGCGTTCGGGTCGAGGGCGCTCGGACGGCTCGTGGCCACCGCGAGCCGCACGCCGCGGCGGCGCACCCCCTTGCGGATGCGCAGATCGAGGATCGGAGCGTCGTCGATCGGGTCGCAGTCGAGCACGAGCACGGTGTGCGCGTACTCGAGGTCGGGAACGGTGGCCTGCAGCGCGGGAGCGGCGAGCGCGCGGGTCAGCTCGAGCGGGAGATCGCCTCCCGTGCGGCAGTCGAGGTCGCCCGAGTCGAGCCCCTCGCGCAGCATGCGCTGAAGGATGAAGCCCTCCTCGTTCGTGCTCTGGCCGCCCGCGAGCGCGCCCACCCGGCCGGCGTGCTTGGCGAGGCCCGCGGCCGCCTCGAGCGCCCGCTCCCAGGAGACCGGGCGCAGCTCGCCGCCGTCGCGCATCATCGGCTCGGTGATCCGCTCCTCGGCGTGCACGGACTGGTAGGCGAAGCGTCCCTTGTCGCACAGCCAGCCGTCGTCGACCTCGTCGTGGTGGCGCTCGAGCACCCGCAGCACCCGCTCGTCGCGCACGGTGAAGGCGACGTTGCACTGCGCGGGGCACAGGGTGCACACCGATCCCGAGTTCTCGATCTCCCACGGGCGCGCGCGGAAGCGGTAGGGGCGCGAGGTCAGCGCGCCGACCGGGCAGAGCTCGATGATGTTGCCCGAGAACGGGGCGACGTAGGGGTGGCCGTCGAACGTTCCCACGAAGGAGTGCGCACCGCGCTCGAGCAGTACGAGCTGGTAGTCCTCGGCCACCTCCTGCGAGAAGCGCACGCAGCGGTAGCAGAGGATGCAGCGCTCGCGGTCGATCGCGATCAGCGGCGAGAGCTCGAGCGGCTTGACGAAGTGGCGCTTGGGCTCGATGAAGCGCGAGCGCCCGGCCCCCCAGCCGAAGGAGATGTCCTGCAGCGGGCACTCCCCGCCCTTGTCGCACACGGGGCAGTCGAGCGGGTGGTTGACGAGCAGGAACTCGACCATCGCCTGCTGAGCGCCCCTCACCCTCTCTGTCTGTGTATGGACGACCATCCCGTCCTTGACCGGCGTCGAGCAGGCGGTCTGCAGCTTGGGGATCCCCTCGACCTCGACCAGGCACATCCGGCACGCGCCGACCGGCTGGCCGAGCTTGGGCTCGTAGCAGAAGACCGGGATCTCGACGTCGCCGTACTTGGCGCCGTCGACGAGCATCGCGCCCTCGGGCGCGCGCACCTCGCGGCCGTCGATGCTCAGCGTGACCAGCCTGGTCTCGGGACGGGGCATCGCGGAGGCCTAGGGAGTGAGGACGGGGCCGGCGAGGTCGGAGCGCACGCCGAGGATCGGCGCGACGTCGGGCTGGGGGCCGAGATCGCGCCGCTCCCGCGCCTGCTCGATGTGCTCCTCGAACTCGTCGCGGAACTTCGCGACCATCGACCCGATCGGCATCGCCATCGAGTCGCCGAGCACGCACAGGCAGTTGCCCATGATCTGCTCCTGCACCGACGCGATGATGTCGAGGTCCATCGGCGTGGCCTCGCCCGTCTCGAGCCGCTCGAGCATCTTCACCGTCCAGTTGGTTCCCTCGCGGCACGGCGTGCACTTGCCGCACGACTCGTGGCGGTAGAACTTCGCGGTCTTCAGCGCCACGTCGATCATCCGCACGGAGTCGTCGAGCACGATGATCGAGCCCGAGCCGAGCATGGAGCCCGCCTTGGCCATCGAGTCGAAGTCGTAGGGCAGGTCGAGCTCCTCGGCCGTCAGCAGCGGCGCCGAGGAGCCGCCGGGAAAGAACGCCTTGACCGTGCGGCCCTCGGGCGGGCCGCCGGCGAGGCCGAAGATGATCTCCCGCAGCGGGATGCCGAGCTCGATCTCGTAGTTGCCCGGGCGCTGCACGCAGCCCGAGACCGAGACGACCTTGGTGCCGGTCGAGGTCTCGACGCCGAGCTTGGCGTACTCCTCGCCGCCCAAGCCGACCACGTGCGGGAGGTTGGAGAGCGTCTCCACGTTGTTGAGCAGCGTCGGTCCCTGGAAGAGCCCCTGGACCGCGGGGAACGGAGGCTTGAGCCGCGGGTTGCCGCGCTTGCCCTCGAGCGAGTCGAGCAGCGCAGTCTCCTCTCCGCAGATGTAGGCCCCCGCGCCGCGGTGCACGACGAGCGAGACCGTGAGCTCGGAGCCGAGGACGCGCTCGCCGATGTAGCCCGCCGCCGCGGCCTCGGCGACCGCCGCCTCGAGGATCTCCGCCGGGCGCTGGTACTCCCCGCGGATGTAGATGAACGCCCTGTTGCAACCCGCCGTGTAGGCGGCGATGAGCATCCCCTCGATGAGCTGGTGGGGGTTCTTCTGGATGAGCTCGCGATCCTTGAACGCCCCGGGCTCGGACTCGTCGGCGTTGCAGACGAGGTACTTGTCCATCGTGCCCTTGGGCAGGAAGGAGGCCTTCTTGCCGATCTGGAAGCCGGCGCCTCCACGGCCCCGCAGGTTCGAGGCGTTCAGCTGCTCGAGCACCTCCTCGGGCGCGAGCGCGAGCGCCTTGCGCAGCGACTCGTAGCCGCCGCGGCGCTCGTAGACGGCGAGCGTGTTCAGCCCCGGCTCGTCGATGTCGCGGAAGAGAATCTTGGTGCTCACGACTCCTCGTCCTCCCCGCTCTCGTCCTCGTTCTGGGAGAGCTCGATCGGCGCGGCGGGACCCAGGCGGTCCTCCGGGTCCCCCTCGGGCGGCAGGCCCGCGCTCTGCGCCGGTCGCACGCCCTCGGGCGCGTGGAACTCGCTCGCCTCGGGCAGGTCGTCGCGGTTGGCGTCGGGATCGGCGGCGCCGCGGTAGCGGAGCTGCTTGGGCTCGAGCGGCGGGCGGTCGGCCCGCAGGTCGGCGAGGATTCGCTCCGCGTCATCGGCCTCGAGCGGTCCGACGTACTCGCCGTTGACCGAGGCCATCGGCGCGATGTCGCATGCGCCCAGGCATTCGAAGGAGCGCACGTTGAAGACCGGATCCTCGCCCGCGGCCTCCCGCATGGCCGCATATATCTCGTCTCCGCCGCGCAGCGAGCACGAGATGTTCGTGCACACGTAGATCGTGTGGCGGCCGATCGGCACGGTGGAGAACATGTCGTAGAAGGTGGCGATCGAGTCGACGTAGGCCGGGGTGAGGCGCATGACCGCGGCGACCTGCTCCATGCCCTCGGGCGAGCACCAGCCGTAGCGGTCCTGCGCCGCGTGCAGCGCGGGAATCACCGCCGAGCGGCGGTCGGGGTAGCGCGCCATGAGCGACTCGATCTGCGCGCGCAGCTCGTCGGGGACGGCGGTGACCGCGAGGTCGGGCACCGAGGCCGGGTCCTTCGTGAGGTCGACGGGATCGTCCCACCCCGGCACGCGGGAGCCGTGCGCGAAGCGCGGGACGGACTGCTCGGCGTCGAAGGTGTGCGAGGACGCGCTCACCGGTCGATCCCCCCGAGGATCGGGTCGAGCATCGCCAGCGTGGCGATCAGGTCGGCGATGTAGGAGTCCTTGACCATCGGGGCGAGCGCCTGGAGGTTCACGAAGCTCGGGTCGCGCATGTGCACGCGCGCGGGCTTGGCCGAGCCGTCGGCGCGCACGAAGCATCCGAGCTCCCCGCGGGGGGACTCGATCGCGTAGTACACCTCGCCCGGCGCCACGCGGAAGCCCTCCGTGACGAGCTTGAAGTGGTGGATGAGCGCCTCCATGGAGGTGGCGAGCTCGTGCCGGGGCGGCAGCGCGACCTTGCGGTCCGGCGTGATGTACGGCCCCTCGGGCATCCCGTCGAGCGCCTGTTCGATGATCTTCACCGACTCCTGCATCTCGGCCATGCGCACGCGATAGCGGTCGTAGTTGTCGCCCACCGTTCCCACCGGAACCCGGAAGTCGAAGTGCTCGTAGGAGGAGTAGGGCTGGGCCTTGCGCAAATCCCAAGGGACCCCGGCGGCGCGCAGGAGCGGGCCGGTGACGCCGAGGTCGAGCAGGGTCTCGGCGTCGAGCGGGCAGACGTGGCGCAGCCGCTGCAGGACGATCTCGTTCTTGTCGAGGAGATCGGCGTACTGCTCGATCCGCGCCGGCATGTTCGCGAGGAACGCGCGGAGCTTCGGCTCGAACCCCGCGGGCACGTCCTCCATGACCCCGCCGACCTGGAAGTAGCGAGTATGCATCCGCTGCCCGGAGGTCATCTCGAAGAGGTCGAGGATCGTCTCCTTCTCCCGGAACGCGTACCAGAACATGGAGATCGCGCCGAGGTCCAGGCAGCTCGTCCCCAGCCACACGAGGTGGGACATGATCCGGTTGAGCTCGAGGTGGATCACCCGCAGGTACTGCGCGCGCGCGGGCACGACGAGGCCGAGCAGCGTCTCCACCGCGCCGCAGAACGCCATCGCGTTGAAGTAGTAGGAGAGGTAGTCCATCCGCTCCACGACGGGGATGACCTTCCAGTAGCTCTTGTCCTCGGCGGTCTTCTCGATGCCGGTGTGGACGTAGCCGACGATCGGCTTGAGGTCGCGCACCACCTCGCCCTCGAGCGTCACCAGCAGGCGCAGCACCCCGTGGGTGGCGGGGTGGTGGGGCCCGAAGTTCAGCGTGAGGAGCTCCTGCTCGGGGCCGCGTTCGAGCGCCTCGTCGAGCTGATGGTCGACGGGCGCGAGCGTGATGCTCTCCTCGCGCCGGCGGTACTCGGAGAGCTTGGAGGCGTCGGTCGCGCTCACCTCACTGTCCCTCCAGCCAGCCCGGGACCTGCTTCTCGTTGAAGGTGAAGATGATCGGCTCGCCGCCCACGGGGAAGTCACGACGTTGCGGGAAGCCCTCGTAGTCCTCCGGCATGAGGATCCGGCGCAGGTCGGGGTGGCCGTCGAAGACGACGCCGAACATGTCGTACACCTCGCGCTCCTGGTGGTCGGCGCCCGCCCACATCTCCACGACCGAGTCGATCCGGGGGTGCTCGAGCGGGACCCGGGCGATGACCGTGATCCGGTCGATCTTCTCCATGTCGAGCAGCTCGTAGTGCACCGCGAGCCGTGGTTCCTCGGGGTAGTGGTCTGAGCCGTGCAGGCTGGCCAGGAAGCGGTAGCCCCGCTCGCGCAGGAGGGCGAGCGCGTCGCGGATCTTGGCCGGCGCGACGACGATCGTGCCGCGGTCGCGGAAGAAGACCGTGTCCTCCACGCTGCCGGAGTCGGCGTCCCGCAGCTCTTGGGCGAGGAGCTCGAGCCCCGTCGCGTCAGGCACCCGCGGTGTCTCCGGGGAGCGCGACGTTCTCCGCGGTGCCGCCGGTCTCGAGCAGCTCCTCGGTGCCGCGGGCCCCGTAGCGCTCGCGCCAGCCCTCGTCCGGGTGGCCCTGGATCTTGCTCTGGAGCTTGAGGATCCCGTGCAGGAGCGCTTCGGGGCGGGGGGGGCAGCCCGGGACGTGCACGTCGACAGGCATGAACTTGTCGGCGGGCACGATCGCGTAGTTGTTGAAGACGCCCGTCGAGGAGGAGCACGCGCCCATCGCGATCGCCCACTTGGGCTCGAGCATCTGGTCATAGATGCGCCGCACGACCGGCGCCATCTTGATCGACACCCGCCCGGAGATGATCAGCAGGTCGGCCTGGCGAGGCGAGGCGCGGAAGGCCTCGAAGCCAAAGCGCGCCACGTCGACGCGCGAGGCGACGATGCTCATCATCTCGATCGCGCAGCACGCGAGCCCGAAGGTGGCGGGGAAGAGCGCGTTGGAGCGCGCCCAGTTGAGCGCCTTCTCGAGCGTGGTGGTGAGCACGCGCTCCTCGACATAGCGGTCGAGATCCTCTCCCGCGAGGTCGCCGCGGAGCATGTCCCGCGCGCGGAGCTGGCGGGCGCGGAACTCCTCGGGCCGCTCGCCCGGGTCGAGCTTCTGTCGCGTTATTTCCATTCGAGCGCACCTCGGCGCCAGACGTAGACGTAGGCCACGGTGAGCAGCACGATGAAGACGATGATCTCCGAGAGCGCGAAGGCGCCGAAGGTCTTGAGCTGCACGGCGACGGGATACAGGAAGATGACCTCGACGTCGAAGAGGATGAACAGCATCGCGATGAGGTAGAAGGAGATGCCGAAGCGGAAGTTCTGCTGGATCTCCGAGGGCAGCCCGCACTCGTAGGGCATCTGCTTGGTCTTGCTCGGACGCTTGGGCCCGAGGACCGTGTTGAGCAGGGCGAAGGCCACACCGACGATGCCGCCCAGGGCGAGGAAGACGATCGCGGGCAGGTAGGAGCGGAGCACGCCACGCGGGTTATACCACCGGACGGGGTGAGTTCGTGACAGATTGTTACTTAGTGTCCTATGCCGCGAGAGAAGGGGGTTGAGGAGAGCGTGGCCGCCGTGCACGCCGTGGTCGGCTTCGGTCTGCTCGCGCTCTCGCTCGGCGCGGGTGCCTGGGGCGCCTGGCGCTGGTATCGCGTCGAGCCGAGCCGGCTCTTCTGGAGGCTGCTGCGCGCGAGCCAGGCGGCGCTGCTCGTGCAGGTCGTGCTCGGGCTGGTGCTCCTCCTCACCGGGCACAAGCCCGCGCACCTGCATCTCGTCTACGGGCTGCTGCCGCTCGGCGTGTCGTTCATCGCCGAGCAGCTTCGGGTGGGCGCGGCCGACACGGTGCTCGGCGCGCGCGGCCTCGACTCCGCGGCGGCGGTCGGCGAGCTGCCCGAGGAGGAGCAGCGCTCGGTCGTCCTCGCCATCCTGCGCCGCGAGATGGGCGTCATGGCGCTCGCCGCGCTCGTGGTCGTCGTGCTCGCGCTGCGCGCGGCGGGCACGGCGGGGGCGCTGTAGGAGCCCCTCACCGCAGCGTTCGGTAGCTGCCGCGGTACCACACGAGCGGGTCTCCCTCGCCGTGGCCGACGGCCGTGACGCCCCCGATTGCGATCGCGTGGTCGCCTCCGGGCAGCAGCTCTCGCAGGTCGCACACCGCCCAGGCGAGCGCGTCGTCGAGCACGGGCAGCCCGCCCTCGGAGTGGTGGGCGATGTCGCGAAGCTTCTCGCTCTCGGGCACCTTGGAGGCGAAGTGGGCGGCGAGCCCCTCCTGCCCGGCATGCAGGACGTTGACCGCGAAGCGTCGGGTCTCGCGCACGAGGGGGAGCGTGCGCGTGGACTCGTCGAAGCACACGAGCAGCAGCAGCGGCTCGAGCGAGAGCGAGCAGACGGCGTTGGCGGTCATCCCGCCCGATCCGCGCGAACCGGCGGTGGTCACCACCGCCACTCCGGTGGCAAAGCGGCCGAGCACGTCCCGGTAGCGTCGCGGGTCGAGCTCCTCCGCCATTGCTGCGCGGTTATAGCGATGGTGTCCCGGCGCCGACCTGTCGGTTGCCGCCGTTGAAGGGACGGCCGTGGGGGCCGCCTCGTGGCCGGCGCCGGGAGCAGAGCCTCTTTCGCCGTGCGCCACGGCACTCCTGCCCGCGAGGAGGTGCGCCAGTTCGTCCCCTATGATGCCCGCCGCGATGGCCCGGCGCCTCCCCCTTCCCGTGCTGCTCGCCCTGAGCGCGCTCCTCGGGCTCTCCGCCTGCGGCACCCGCGGGATCTCGGTCGCCGAGAACGCCCCGGAGCACCACGGCGCCGAGCTCTTCGCCGCGCGCTGCTCGGGCTGCCACACGCTGCAGGCCGCGGGCACACGCGGCTCGGCATCTGACGTCCGTACCCGTCTGCGCACGAACGGGCCGAACTTCACGGTGCGCAAGGAGAACGCCGACCGCGTGCTCTACGCGATCCGCAACGGCGGCTTCTCGGGGGCGATCATGCCCCAGAACATCGTGGTGGGCCCCGACGCCGACGCGGTGGCGGGGTTCGTGGCTAAGTACTCCGGTCTCGGCAAGGGCCAGAACTCGCCGAGCCAGGGCGCGCCGGCCGGCGCCAAGGGCTCGCCCTAGACCGGTCCGTCCGGCGCGCCGTGCTCGACCTGCGGAGCATCCGGCGCGACCCCGGCGCGGCGCGCGCCGCGCTCGCCCGCCGCGGCCAGGCCGACGGGGTCGACCGCGTGCTCGCCCTCGACGAGCGCTGGCGCGAGCTCACCGCCCGCCTCGAGGCGCTGCAGGCCGAGCAGAACGCCGCGAGCCGCGGCCGCCGCGGCGCCCCGACGCCTGAGGAGCATGCTGCCCTCGGCGAGCTCGCCGCCCGCGGCCGCGCTCTGAGCGACGAGGAGAGCGGCGTGCGCGGCGAGCGCGACGCCGCGCTGGGCGCCCTGCCGAACCTGCCCTTGCCTGAAGCCCCGGACGAGGACACGGTGCTGCGCGAGGTCGGCGAGGCGGGGCGCGAGGGCCGCGACCACCTCGCCCTGGCCGGAGCGCTCATCGACATGGAGCGCGCGGCGCGCGTGTCGGGCTCTCGCTTCGCCTACCTGAAGGGCGACCTCGTGCTGCTCGAGCTCGCGCTCGTGCGCTTCGCGCTCGAGACCTTGCGCGCCGAGGGCTTCGAGCCGGTGATCCCGCCCGTGCTCGTGCGCGAGCCCGCGCTCTACGGCACGGGGTTCCTGCCCGACGCCGAGGAGCAGATCTACCGGGTGCCCGAGGACGGGCTCTACCTCGTCGGCACCTCGGAGGTGCCGCTCGCCTCCCTGCACGCGGGCGAGATCCTCGAGGAGGGCGAGCTGCCCGTGCGCTACGCGGGCTTCTCCCCCTGCTTCCGGCGCGAGGCCGGGGCGGCGGGCAAGGACACGCGCGGGATCTTCCGGGTGCACCAGTTCGACAAGGTCGAGATGTTCTCGTTCGTCGCGCCCGAGGACTCCGGCGCGGAGCACGAGCGGATCCTCGCCGTCGAGGAGCGCATCCTGCAGGCGCTCGAGATCCCGTACCGCGTGGTGGCGATCGCGGTGGGAGATCTCGGCTCCTCCGCCGCGGTCAAGTACGACTGCGAGGCGTGGCTGCCCGGGCAGGGCCGCTACCGCGAGCTCACCTCGTGCTCGAACACGACGGACTTCCAGGCGCGCCGGCTCGACGTGCGCTACCGCCCGGCCGAGACCCGCAAGCCCGCGCCGGTGCACACCCTGAACGGCACGGCGGTGGCGGTCGGGCGGACCCTCATCGCTCTGCTCGAGAACGGCCAGCGCGAGGACGGGAGCGTGGTGCTCCCCGAGCCGCTCGTGGCCTGCGGCGCACCGGCGCGCATCCTCGCCCCCTAGAGGATCCTCAGGCCCCGGTCTCGGCGTGCGGGGCGCCGACGGGCTTGGACTCCGTCGAGCCGCGCTGGCGCAGGTAGATCGTCGCCACGGCGAAGACGCCGATCGCCAGGAACTCCGACTGCCAGTTCTGCAGCGTCTTGTTCCAGAAGTAGGAGGTCCCGACGAAGTTTCCAAACGAGACCGCGGGTTGCTTGAAGAACTGCTGCTGCTGGTTGTAGACGTTGCGCTCGGTGAGCGCCATCGCGAGCCAGGAGAGAAAGAAGAGAGGGGTCATGGCCAGAAGCAGGGAGTTCTGGAAGAGCCGGAGCTTCAAGCCCCCGGCCCGGGCCCAGCGCGGGGAGTCGGAGCGCGCGTGCTCCCCGAGCATCTCCTGCTCATCGCTCGCGTGCTCGGGGTCGCGGGGGTTGCGCGACTCGGCGGAGCCCTTCTGGCGAAACCAGACGCCGAACATCGTGTAGAGCGCGATCTGGAGGAACTCCGACTGCCAGTTCGACATCACGTTGTCGTAAAGGTCGGAGGAGGTCAGATAGCTCGTGTAGGAGATCGCCGGCTGGCGCATCTGCATCTGCTGCTCGTTGTAGTTGCGAAAGCCGGCGAGCGTTTGACCGGCGAGGATCACGAGGGTGATGGCCAGGAGCACGAGGCCGAGGGAGTGGTCTCGCAGGAACTTGCGCACGCGATCAGTGCCCGGTCAGCCCGACGACGATCGCCAGCGCGAGCATGCTGAGCGTGAAGACGGTGTACAGCGCGACCGAGAAGCGCATCTCGGCTGGTTCGACCCCCTCCGCGTCTCTCCTGCGCGTCGCTCACCAGATCGAGTCGAAGAGCACCTCGACCGCGAGCGCCTGGGCGCTCAGGAAAATGAGGACGAGAGGGACCCGGCGCGCGGGCATGGCGCGCACGGCGGCGAGGCAGGCGAGCGGCACGAGGAAGAGCCAGATCCGCTCGGTCTCCGCCTTGGAGTACCCGAGCAGGGCGGAGACGGCGATGATCGCCGCGAGCGCAAGAGCCGTGAGCTCCCGGGCCGAGAGCGCCCGCAGCGCGTACCAGGCGAGCGGCAGGCCCATGGCGGCGAGCCAGGCCGCGGGCGAGCCGAAGAGCCAGTACGCGTACGGGCGCGAGTAGTAGACGCCGACGTGGTAGACCTCGTTGGCGGCGCGCAGCGAGCCGAGCGGGTCATAGCCCGTCAGCGCGAAGAGGAGCGCGTAGGCGGCGAGGAGCGTGGCGGCGCAGGCGGCGGCAAGACGGACGGCGGCCCCGAGACCGTCGCGCCGCCACGCCACGAGCGCCGCCCACGCGCCGAGGGCGAGCAGCGGGTAGGAGAAGAACGAGGCGAGGACGAGGAGGAGTGGACCCGCCGCCCGGGCCACGCGGCGGCGCGCGAGCAGCGTCGCCGCCGCGGCGAGCCCGAGGGTGACGTAGAGCGCGTCGGTCGAGGTGGCGCCGTAGAGGAGGCTCGAGGGCGAGAACGCGAAGAGCAGCGCCGCGGCGCGCGCCCGGCGCTCCTCGAGCAGGGAGCTCGCGAGAACGTAGAGCAGCGGGGTGGCGAGGGCGCCGGCGCCGATCGTCAGGGCGGCGAGTCCGGCCGCAGTGTGGATCCCGAGCGCGTGCATGCTCAGCAGCAGTCCGGGCGGATGGGCGGAGGGATGGGTGGGCAGCGAGGGCGCCACCTCCGCGAAGCGGTCGAGGAACGCGCGCGTGCCGTACCTGAATACGGGCAGGGCCGGGAGGTACTCGTTCTGACCCTCGGAAGAGGTGGTGGTGTAGACCGCGTCCCAGGCGGCGGGTCCCGAGCGTGCGGTGGCGAGCGCGAGGCGCAGCCCGAGCGTGAGCAGGAGCGCGGCGAGCGCAAAGGCCGCGGGGGAGAGCCTGGGCGTGCGCAGCTCCCGAGCGGCCGCGAGCAGCGCGAGCACGAAGGCCCCGAGCGCGAGCAGCACCCAGCCCGAGGCGAGCGGCCTCCAGAAGAGAAAGAACGGAGGGTCCGGCGTTCCGAGCTCCCCCCCGAAGAAATAGAAGACGGCGAGACCGACGGCGATCGTGGCGCCGGCGCCGGCGGCGATCGCATACGCCGCCCACGGGCGAGCCGGACGGGAGGTCTCCACGCGCGCCGACGTTAGTCCACCGGTAGGTTCCCCGGCGAGTGTCGAGGCGATGGTGGATCCGGGCGTGCTGTGGCGGCGTGGTGGCGCTGGCCGGCTGCGGCTCGGCGGCCGCCCCGCCGCCCGCACCGGAGCCGGCGGTCTCGCCGCCTCTGCGCGCCGCGCCGGCCGGGCGCGTCGTGCCCGTGGGGCACCTCCCCGAGGGAGTGGCCGTCGACGGCAAGACGGGGGTGGTCGCCGTCGGGCTGCGCAAGCCGGCACGGCTCGTGCTGCTCGACTCGCGCAGCGGACGCGTCCTCAAGCGGATCGCGCTGCGCAGCGCGACGCGACACCTGACGCTTGCGGCGCCCGGGGGGCCGCTCCTCGTTCCCGAGGAGGAGGCCGGGGTGCTCGCCCAGGTCGCGCTGCCAAGCGGACGCGTCGAGTCCACCACCCGCGTCGGCGTCGCGCCCCACGATTCCACCGCTGCCGGCGAGCGGATCGTCGTGGCCAACGAGCACTCCGACTCCGCATCGATCCTGCGCGGCGGGCGAGTGCTCCAGACCGTGCCCGCTCCGCTCCAGCCGGGCGGCGTGGACACCGGGCGCGACGGCACGGTGGCGCTCATCGCCGTGCGCGGACGGGTGCTCGCCACCTATGACCCACGCTCGGGGCGCAAGCTCGCGCAGACCGGGGCGGGCGTCGGGCCGACGCACGTCGCCTACGACCGGCGCTCAGACCGCTTCTTCGTCGCCGACACCGAGGGGCAGGCGATCCTCTCCTACAAGCTGCGGCCCAAGCCGACGATCGTCGGCCGGCTGAGCCTTCCCGGCACACCGTACGGGCTGGCCGTCGACCCGGCGCGGGGACGTCTGTGGGTGACGCTCACCGCGCGCAACCAGGTCGTCGAGACGTTCGCGAGCGTCGAGCACGCGCCGCGGATCGTGGCGGTCTATCCCTCCGTGCGCCAGCCCGACACCGTCGCGATCGATCCGCGGAGCGGCCGGGCGTTCGTGACGGGCCGCGACGACGGCGTGCTCCAGATCCTCGACCCGTCGCGCTGAGGGCGGGCCCTCGGCGCCCGGCCGATCGCTAGCGCGAGCTCGGTGGCGGGGTGAGGAGCGGAGGGGGAGGGATTCGAACCCTCGGGACCGGGGGAACCGGCCCAGCGGTTTTCAAGACCGCCGCATTCGACCGCTCTGCCACCCCTCCGAAGACGCGCGCCGGGCGATGCTAGGCGCTGTGGCGCCCGGTCGCCGATCTCTACACTGCCCTAACGCGAAGGAGAGGTGGCCGAGTGGCTGAAGGCACTCGCCTGCTAAGCGAGTATGGGGTTCATCCCCCATCGCGGGTTCGAATCCCGCCCTCTCCGCTGGTTTCCCTTCCGCCGCCCAGCGAACGTCAGGAGCGCCCGTGACCGATTTCTCCACTCTCTACGCGCCTACTTCGACGGCGCGCGCGGGCACGAGCACCGCGACGCTCCTCGGGCAGGTCATGGTCCTCGTCGCGCTGGCGCTCGGCTTCCTCGTCATCGGCACCTACGTCGGGCGCAACCTGGCGTTCGGGGCCGCCCGGACTCTCGGGTTCGTCGGCTTCGGGATGCTGCTCGTCTCCTCGTTCGCCGGCCGCCGGTTCCGCGTCGGCCCGTTCGCCATGGGCTGGCTGTTCGCCACCGCGCTGGTGATCGGAGTCGGGCTCGGGCCGATCCTCGCCTACCTCGTCGCCCACGACCCCGTGGTGGTCACCCAGGCCGCCGGCGCGACGGCGCTCATCGTCATGGGCATGGGCGCACTCGGCTTGACTCTCTCCAAGGACCTCGCGCGCTGGATGCGCCCGCTCTCGCTGATCGTCTTCGGCGCGGTGATCGTGTCCTTCCTGCTCGTCGTCGTCGGCTCGGGCGGCAACCCGATCCTCTCGGTGATCATCGGCGGCGTCTCGGCGCTGCTGATCCTGGTCGACTTCAACTTCCTGCGCCGCCACGGCACCGAGAACGACGCGATCTGGCTCGCGACCGGCATCTTCGTCTCGATCGTCAACATCTTCCTGTCGCTCTTGAACCTGATGCGGAACTAGCCGGGGGTTCTCGCCGCCGGGGCGGCCCCGCAGCGGCGGAGTAGAATCCGCCCTCGCAAGCGCCCGTAGCTCAGCTGGATAGAGCGTCGGTCTACGGAACCGAAGGTCACAGGTTCGAATCCTGTCGGGCGCGCTACAAAGAGCCTGCAAACGCGGAGCTTTCTCTCGTCTGGCGGCAACGCGGGCGGTAGGCGCTGCCCTTGTGCTGCCCTTGCAAGTTCCGGTTTTCTCCGGCTTGCACTAGGCAACTCCGAGTGGCTCCGCTACCGTTTACGGGACCGGGTGTGCCTTGTGCACCTCGCCCCATATATCGGGCGTGCGCTCCGGAAGGGGCCGCCGTGTACCGGCGGGCAGTGATCCTTACGCGGTAAGCAGTATCCGAGGCTTCACCGGCTTCGGGGCCAGGGGCGGGCCGACTTCATTTCCACAAACGTGGGGTGTCGTCGGCTCTCCGACGCGTGCCCCGAGGAGGTCGAAAGTGCCCTCGTTCGAGCCCCAAGTACCGCCGGTGTTGAAAGACGGGACCGCCCGTCTTCTGTCGAAGCAAGAGGCAGCCGACCGCGTAGGCGTCGCCGTTCGGCTGATCGACCGCGAAGTGCAATCCGGTCGCCTGCGCTGCTACCGCTTCGGCGAGAGCGGCAAGGTTCACCGGATAGACCCGGACGACCTCGCGGCGTGGGTCGAGGACCATTCGTTCGGCCCCGAGGCCGCGTAGTCATGGCCGCTACGAAGAGAAAACGCCCGGGTTCAGGACCGGGCGCTTCCCCCTACACGATAACCCGCCAGTCCGCCCATGGTCGGACGCCTCTAAGCCTAGGTGGCGGCGAGCCGTCTGGCCCGTGCAAAGTTCGCTTGAAGGCTTGCCCCGTCTGCGGGGGCGATAGGGCCGACGCCACGTGGAAGGCGGACCGCGACGGCCGGTGGCGTTGGTTCGTCGGCTGCTTCTCGGCGTCATGTCAGGCCCTCGGTCGGGGCTACCCGGCGGAAGCGGCTGCTGCCGTTGACGCTCCCAGCGGCGCAGCGATTCTGGAAGACCCGCTGCGGTGGCTCGGCTACGTCATTGGTGGTGCCGCCACGGAGGCGCCACCGTTGCCGTCGTGGGGCGCGGTTGTCGGGTGGCATCAGCGTCTTCTTTCATCTCCGGAGGCCCTGGGTCTTGTGGAGCGCCGGGGCGTGTCGCTCGACGTAGCGGCCAGCGTCCTCCTGGGTTGGGACGGCGAGCGCGTCACGCTGCCGATGTTCCGAGGGCAAGAGATTCTCTCAGCCAAGACCTGGCGCCCCGGTGAGAAGGTGCGTTCGTGGCCGGGCAAGGACCGACCCTGGCCGCTCTACCCGGCCCCCGTCCGGCGGCAGCAGTGGATCATCGTCTGCGAAGGCGAGTGGGACGCGCTCCGGCTGCTCTCGCTTGGGCTGCCGGCGACGTCCGTAACGCTCGGTGCTGGCACGTGGCGGAGCGCTTGGGCCGAGGAGCTAGCGGGTCTGCGCGTGGTCGTCATGTACGACGTCGGCGCCGAGCGATTCGCCGTTCGCGCTGTCAAGCGGCTACGAGCAAGCGGTGTCCCGGCCAAGCAGGTGAGCTTGCGTCGGGTCGGTCTCACGGCTCGCAACGCGGACGTGTCGGACTATCTCGAGGCAGGCGGAGACCCTGCGGCCCTTGTCGGGCTAGTTCCGCCCGCGTGGCGCCGCCGGGACGGGAGGGCCGCGTGATGTCGAAGATTCGCTACGACGTCACCAGCGTGCCGGACCCGTCTCTGCGGGCGCCGAGGACTCATCCGGCGGCCCGTGACGAAGGGTTGCCCGAGTTCCCGCCAGAGGAGATGTATGGGTTGGCCGGTGACGTGGTCCGGGCGCTTCTGCCCTGGACGGAGGCCGACCCGGCTGGGTTGTACTTCAACTTCCTAGCTGCGGTGGGCAATGCCATTGGTCCGGGTCCTCACGCCTACGCGGGACCCGACCGCCACGTCCTCAAGCTCTGGACGGTGGCGGTGGGCGCGACAAGCGCGGGGCGCAAAGGCACGGCGTGGTCAGCGGTGCGTAACGCGATGGAGGCGGCCCTGCCTGAGTGGGTGCATGGCACGGTGAAGAGCGGGCTGTCTTCGGGCGAGGGCCTAATCGCGGCGATGGCGGGCATGGAGGAAGAACCGCGTGCGCTGCTTGCGGTGGAAACGGAGTTCGGGAAGTCGTTGGTGGTCGCCTCCCGTTACGGCAACACCCTTTCCGATCAGATGCGTCAACTCTGGGACGGCGATACCGTCGCGATCCTCAACAAGCAGGCCGTGCACTTGGAGGGCGCGTACTTCTCCCTCGTCGGCATGATCACCGGCCAGGAACTCACGGCGAAGATGGCCGACGTGGACCTGGCTAATGGGTTCGCGAACCGCATCCTCTGGGTGTGCGTTCGGCGCTCGAAGCTCATCCCGAGCGGGAAGCCAATACCGGATGAACTCTTAGTACCGATCGCGCGTCGCATCCGGAAGTCCGTCCGGGCCGCAAGACGGCTAGGAGAGATGAAGCGCAGTGCAGCCGGTGCCAAGCGCTGGGAGAAGCTCTATCTAGAGATGGCGGCAATAGACCCGCCTGGGTTGTTGGGAGCGGTCACCGAGCGGCGGGAGGCGCAGTGCTTACGCCTGTCGATGGTCTTCGCGGCGCTCGACGGCCGGAAGCGCATTGGGCCCGAGCACGTAGAAGCGGCGTGGCGCGCGTGGCAGTACTCGGAGCAGTCCGCGGTCGCAATCTTCGGTAGCTCGAGCGGGGACGCCAAGGCGGATAAGGCTCTTGGCGCAATGCGCCGTGCCGCCGGGAGGCAGCTCAAGCGCTCTGAGGTGCGCCGTGTCTTCTCGAACAACGTCAACGAAGCCGAATTAGACGCTATCCGCGACGCGCTCGTAGAGAACGATTTCATCAAGGTCGAGAAGCTGGCTACCAAGGGCCGCCCGGCGGAACTTTGGGAGCTTACTTAGTTATGGCGTACGGCAACGCTTACCACGTATACCTATATATATGAGTCTTTTCGAGTATCTCGAGTGTCAGCCTAAGGCTTGTACACGCGTCCCCGGGTGTACGCGGTTACTAAGTAAACTCGGGAAGACCGAGCGGGATCCCAATGCCGGGCGGCTGTCAAAGCCCATACCGGCCCGCCTTCGGCCGTCGCCCGGCGGGAACGGCCACACGTGGAAACGCTTACCGCAACCTACGGTCGGCTTGCACGTTTCACCCGCTACGCGCGGACAGAGACACTGTAAAAGTGTCACCTAGCCCTTCACCTGCCCTTGGCGAACAATACGGTTCGTCTCCTATCACACTATTAGGAGACGTAACAGTGACACACACGCAAGCGGTGCTAGCCCTGTATCGAGAGGAAGTTCGCGGGACGGGTAGCTATCTGGCCGCGCGGCAGGCCGTCATCAGTCACTTCAAGCTCACGCCTGCGCGCGCGGACCGCATCCTTGCCGCCGGGAGGCGGGGCTAATGGCGGGGCACGTCAAGAAGCGCGGCGAGGGCCGCTGGCGCGCGCGGCACCCGGACCCACTCAAGGGCGGCACCGCCCAGATAGAGCGGACCTTCAAGACTAAGGGCGCGGCGGACGAATGGTTGGACGCGATGCGGACCAACGTGCGACAGGGCGCGGGCGCCTACGTCAGCCCCAACGACGCCGAGCGCACGTTCGGCGAGGTTGCGGCCGAGTGGCGCTCCACTTGGGTCAAGCTGGCGCCTAAGACCAAGGCGGGCTACGAGGCGATCCTCAACCGGCACGTGCTGCCCCGGTTTGGCAACGCCAAGCTAGGCGCTATTAGCCCGGCGGCGGTGCAGGCGTACGTCACCGCGCTGGCGACACCCGTCGAGGACGGCGGCGAGGGCAAGGCTCACAACACGGTCAGGCGCATCTACAGCGTCACGCAGGCCGTGTTCGCGCGGGCCGTGCAGCTGCGGTACTTGGCGGTCAGCCCTTGCGATGCGGTCGTACTACCGGCCGACGGGCGAGCGCCGGTAGACCAGGTCGTCCTCACCCACGAGGAGGTGCGAGCGTTGGCCGACGAGATCGACCCGCACTACCGGCTCCTCGTCCTCACCGCCGCCTACACGGGCATGAGATCGGGGGAGTTGCGCGCGCTGCGGCGCGGGCGCGTCATCCGGGCGACGGTGCACGTCAAGGAGGCGCTCAAGGAGGTGCATTCGTCCTCCGAGCACATCGCCGCCCGCGACAAAGGCCTCATCTTCGGCCCGACCAAGACTCACGCGGAGCGCGCCATCTCCTTGCCGGACTTCCTGCGGGTCGAGCTAGAGGCGCACCTGGCCGGGCCGCTCCCCGGCGGCGCAGGCCCGCAGGCTCTCCTATTCACGACGCCGTCCGGCACGCCGATACGGCAGAGCCTGTTCTACCGGCGGGTTTTCAAGCCTGCCGTGTACCGGGCGCTACCCGCCGAGAAGCACGGCCTGCGTTTCCACGACCTGCGCCATACCTGCGCGACGTTGCTTGTCGCCGCCGGGGTGCACCCACTGGCAATCAAGCAACGGCTCGGCCACAAGGACATTCAGATGACCATGAACGTCTACGGCCACCTCTTCCCGAGCGCCGAAGCGGCGCTCGCCGACGTCCTGGACGCGGGCTATGACCAGGCCGCCGCGCCCACCAACGTCACGCCGTTGCGGGCGGCCAGCTAAGAAGGCATCGGAGGCTGGCTTGTAAGCCGAGGCTCCCCAAGTACGCTGGCGTTCATGGAAAAGCGATCACGGTGGACACGCCGTCGCCGGGCGTTGGCGTGGGTCGTCGGCGTCCTGGTTGTCATGTCGGTTATCGGGGCTCTGACGAAACCGACGTCCAAGGAGACCGTTCGCCAGACTGGCGCGTCTGGCCCGGCCATCGTTCATAAGCCAACTCACCCCGCCGCCCGAAGGCATGCGGCAGCGGCGCATCCGAAGCCCGTGCCCCGTCACGTTTCCGCGCCGTCGATACCTGCGCCGTCGCAGGCGCCGCCTTCGGCCGCGGCGCAGAAGCTCGCTGAGGACGAGGCGGGCAAGCACCTCTCCGCGAGCGATCCTCTTGTCCTCGGGATCGCACGGCACCTTTCCTCGCTCGACGCGAAGTGCCGGGGGTCGGACGTTACGGTGGCAGGGGCAATCGACTTCGCGTCACAGGATCTCGCCAAGAACGGGATCGATCAGTCGAGGTCGAGTTACGCGGCCGAGTTGGACAAGAACATCAAGGGGTTCCCGCCCAACTTCGATTGCGCGGGCTTCGTAGCCGCCGATCTCGTCTTGCGCGAAAAGACGCGGAAGTAACCGGGCGCATAGGGCCACCCCTAACGCCTCGCGCGGGTCGGTCTGGGCCCTACCCCCAGGCGGCTGTCGTGCGGGGCTTAGGTGTGGCGGGCGGGGGCGACGGTGCGTTCGGCGAGGAATTCGGCTAGGGCGGCTTCGGGGATGCGGCGGCCGCGTGGGAAGTCGATGTAGCCGAGTTGCCGCTCGCGCATCCAGCGTTGTACCTGACCGGGGCTGGCCCGGCATTGCTTGGCGACTTCTTCGGGGGTGAGGAGTTGTTGTTCGCTGCGCGCGCGGGTCATGGGCGGCGTCGGAGCGCGGGCGGCCGGGCGACCGGCGGCCGGGCGAAGATGGCGTCGGGGTTGGGGAGGGGGAAGGGCGGCGGGGCGGCGGCGCGTGCGTTGGCGCTGTCGTCGCGCCAGATGCCTTGTTCGTCTTCGTCGGCGCTCATGGTGGTGCGGATGGCGGGGACGAGGGGCGCCCATTGCGCGGTCGCGGCTTGCCAGGCGGCGAAGAGGTCGCGGTAGGGGGTTTCTAGGGCGCGGAACGCTTCGGCGGCGCGGGCGGTGCGTTCGTTGGCTTCGGCGGCGAACGCGGCTAGCTCGTCTTCGTAGAGCCGGGCGAGTTCTTGCTCGACTTCGACGCGGGCGCGTCCGGCGCCTTCGTAGGCGATGTTGGTGGCGTCGAGTTCTTCGGCTAGCCCTATGCGGGTGGCTTCGGCGTCTTCGATCTGTTTGTCGGCTTCTGCGTGCCCGCGCGCTTTGGCTTGGTAGGCGGCGAGGCGGAACTTGTCTTCTTCGCGTTGTTGGGCTTCGAGTTCTGCGATGCGGGCGCGGACCGTGTCGGCGGCTCCGTAGGCGGAGCGCAGTTCGGCTTGTAGGCGGTCGCGCTCTTGTAGGGGCGTGGGCGGGGCTTGGGTGCTCATCGCTGGTCCTCGGTGAGGACGGTGGAGACTTCGTCCCAGCGCGCGTTTATCTCGTCGGCGGACATCTTCTCGACGTCGCTGCGGGTCAACGGCTCCGGGGCGCCCTGCTCCCCGGCGGCGGCGCCCGCCTTGAATCCTTCGGCGAAGGCGTGGTCGTGGGATGCGTATTTGTCGCTCATGCTGCGCTCCTTGCGTTGATGGTGAAGTCGCCGACGCGTGTGCCTTCGGCGGCGGCCGGGACGAGGCCCGGCGGTGTGGTGAGTTGGGTGCCGGTAACGCTCTGGAAGACGGGCACGGCAGGCACCCGTAGCCCGCCGCCCGTGGGGACCATCGGTACGTCTACGGCGGGTAGCGCCGCTGGGGGAGCGGCGCGGCGCGGGTCTGCGAGGCGCCCGAGTAGCGTGCGCCAGCGCCCGTCGCGGTCTTTGTGCGGGCCGAGCGCGAGGGCTAGGGCGTCGGGTAGGTCGTCGTGGCCGGAAGACGCTTCTATGCGCTCCATCCCGCCGGGGGAGAGGTCTACGCGCAGCAGCATCAGTTCGCGCAGCAGGTCGGTAGCCGACGCTGGCAGTACGAGTTGGCCGCCGCCCAGCAGGAGGCGTAGGGCGGAGTAGGTGGCGGCCTTGGACTCGGCGCTCACGTGTACCGGGTTCAGGCGCGTAGCCCAGCGCGGCTCCTCTTGCCGCCACACGGAAGGTTGCGGCGTGGGCTTGCGGCGGCGGCCCGCCGTCTCGTCTACGAGGCGTATCGCGCCGCCGGGCCGCGCCCCGCCCGCCGTGTCGTCGCGTTGGCGGATGCGCTTGGCGAGCATCTGCGCGCACGGCATCCCCAGCCCGTTGGTCTCCAACGTCAGCGCCGCCCAATGCGCGGGCGAGCGCGCTAGCTCATCGATCACGTCGGTTAGGGGTTCTCCCGCCGCCCAGCGGCGCGTCAGCGCCACGCCGAACACGGGCACCTCACCCGGAACCGGGACGCGGGCTATCGCTACGCACGCGCTGCGGTCTTCCGTAGCGCCCCAGTCCTGCCCGCCCAGGACACGCGCCGGGCCGGTAAGGGTGCCTAGCGTGGCGGGCCGGTAGTCGGCTGTCGCCCGCTCGAGCGTCGCGCGGGTAAAGAGGGCGTCGGCGCCGGACGCGAAGACGTTCTCCATCTCCGCGCGGAAGCGGATCTCGGGCATGCTGCTGCGCATCGCCTCGATTACCGACGGGGAAATCCACGGGGCGTCGGCGAGCGTCCAGCGGATCGTCTCTACGTGCTCGGTGCCCGCGTCCCCGCGCATCGCGTGGTCGTAGAACACCCCGGAAGAGACCGTCGCCGACGACGCTAAGACGATGCGCGCGTCCGGCCGGGCGGCCACCGTCGGGAACGCGGCGCTAAGCACGAGCTCGTCGGGCACCAGGGCCGCCTCGTCTACCAGCAACAGGTCCACCGACCAACCGCGTACCTGCCGCTCCGACGCGGGCACCGACCGGATCTCGCTGCCGTTAGACAGCCGCAGGATCGCGGCCTGCTCCAACAGCACCGAGCCGGCCAGCAACGGCGACGACGCCGCAACCCGGCGAATCTCCGACAACAACCGCCGGGAGCCGTCCTCGCCGGTACTGATGATGAGGACACGCTGCCCGCGCCGCCGGAAGGCAGACCACAACGCCACCACCGCCAACAGGCGGCTCTTCCCCGACTGCCTGGGCGCGACGACAACCGTTATCCGCTTGCCGAAGCGCACCGCCCGCTTCTGCACCGCCGACAGCGGCATGCCTATCGCTTCCGCGAAGGCGCCCGCGTCGCGCCGCAGTAGCGCGGCGTCAGCCATGCTCTTCGAGCGCGCTCATGCTCTTGGCAAGGTCAAACCGCTTCGGCGCGTGGCGCTCGCGCTCTACCTCCGCCAGCACGGCCTCGGCGCGGCTAACCCACTTCTCGACGTAAGTCACCACCGCGTACACCTCGCCGTTGCGGTCGCGCACGATGCCCTTCTGCGCATCTAGCCACGCCGTCGCCAGGTCGATGCGCGCCAGCCGGTCGGCCAGCAACGCCAGCCGCCGGTCGTCAAGGTCCGGGTAGTCGGCCCGCAGCGCCTTTATGTGCTCCTGCCGCTTCGGGGCTAGCGCCTGCTCGCTGCGCAGGCCATGCTTCCGGCCGCGCTGGTTGCCCTTCGGCGCCGGTGGCGCCGGAGAAGTCTTCGTCTCATGCGAGTGCAGCGCCGCGCCCGCCAGCTTCCGAGTAGCCATGCGACGAACGCTAAGTCTCGGCCCCAACCGCGATTCGGAACGGACACACGCGCTACCGGGCGGCCTGCTGCCCTTGTCCTGCCCTTGCTAGCCCTTCTAGCGGAGAGAACCGGACGAATCCGGACGATCCCGGGAGAGCCCGGAAAGTGCCTGCATCTACGCTGCTTCCGTGTCCAGAACCGGCCGCTTAGCAGGGACAACCTTCGGTTCCGGAAACCGTCTACGGAACCGAAGGTCACAGGTTCGAATCCTGTCGGGCGCGCTACGAAAGCCCTGCATAGCTGGGCTTTCGTATTGGTGGCCCGCAGCGCAATCGGTGTCCGTGTCCCCAATATGTCCCGAGATCTGCGAGGATTGGGGGCGTGGAGAGGGCATTGCGGCTTCCGACGGGCCATGTCTTTCGCGTCGAACGGACGCGCGGAGCGTCCTGGTACGCGAAGTACCGGCTGCCCGGCGGACGACAAGTGCAGCGCCGCCTGGGACCGGCGTGGACCGAACGCGGCCGGCCACCAGCGGGCTACTTCACGAAGCGCACCGCGGAGGCGTGGCTGCGCGACGTGCTCGACGAAGCACGACGCGGAACGCTCCCCGGGATGGTGCGCACCGGGGCGACGTTCGCCGACGCCGCGGCCGAGTTCCTGCGCTACGCAGAGCACGATCGCGCCTGCAAGCCCTCGACGCTGAGCGACTACCGCTCCGTACTCAACGCGCACCTCAAGCCCGCCTTCGACTCGATGGCGCTCGAGGAGATCACCACAGAAGCGATCGAGCGCTGGCGCACTCGGCTCGACAGCGGTCTTTCCAATAGGACAAAGAACAAGCTGCTGGTCGTCCTCCATGGAGTGTTCCGGCGCGCGCAGAAGGCCTACGGGCTGCCGAGAAACCCGGTCGTCGACGTGGAGAAGCACCCGCAGCGCTCCAGCGGCGACATCGACGTCTTTAGCCCTGAGGAAGTCATGGCTCTCGTGCGGGCGGCCAGCTCGACGCAAGACGCCGCGATCTACCTGACCGCGGCGTTCACGGGTCTACGACGGGGAGAGCTGATCGCGCTGCGCTGGCGGGACGTTGATTTCGAAGGGCAGGCGATCCGCGTGCGAGCGAGCTACGCCGGCGGACAGTTGACTACGCCGAAGTCGGGAAAGGTCCGCTCGGTGCCGATGGCGCCCGAGGTCGCGAGCGCGCTCGCGTCACTCGGCCAACGCGAGCTGTTCGCCGGCGACGACGACCTAGTTTTCCCCGGCGAGACAGGCGGATACCTCGACGGCTCCGCTCTGCGCCGCCGCTACGGCGCCGCACTCGAGCTCGCCGGTCTGCGTCCACTCCGCTTCCACGACCTCCGCCACACATTCGGCACGCTCATGATCGGCGTCGCCGACATCGTCCGGGTACAGGAGTGGATGGGTCATTCCGACATCCAGACGACGCGGAAGTACCTCCACTACGCACCACGCGCCGAAGACGCTGCACTCGTCGCGAAGGCGTTCGCGATCACGAGCACCACGACCGACACAGCGGTCGACGCGTAGCGCATAGCCGACACGCCACCCGACCTGGACCCGCACCCGAATGCGCCCGGGCCACCGAGGACACCCGCCGTGCGCCGTGTGCTCGAGCAGCACTCCGGCGTCGTGCTCGCTCACCGTGGTTGACGGCCAGATCGGGCCGCTGACGCCGCTTCGCCGGCCTGCCTGGTTCGCATGACACCTCCCTCCCACGTTGGTCGCGCGAGCGGGCAGGCCAACCGGCAGATCTTCGCAACGCCGCCGAGTTATCGGAGAGGGCCCGGGGCGTCTGAGGGGATGACGAAGCACTTCCAGTGCCGCTTCCACCACTTCGCGGAGCCAGAGTCCGAGGATGGTGCCGCCCAACGCCATGGTGATGACTCTCGCAGAAGCGTCTGACCGTGTTCGCGCTCCCAGCGCCTGAGGCGGCCGGCCATGGCGAGATAAAGCGGACCGCTGGCGAGCAGGATCCCACCTGCCGCGTCCTAACCGGTACGGGGAAACAAGAGCAGTAGTGCGAGGAGCATTACTACGGCGAGGAGCGTCGTGCGTGCAGGGCGCGAAGAGCCGTCCGACGCGGAGCCTCGAACTCCCCGTCGTGCGGCGCGCGTTGCGCGGCAGAAATGGTTCGCTGCATCAAGGAAAGAAAAGAGAAGCGCCATAGAATGGCCGCGTACACCGCGCCACCAAAGACCGACCCGGCCAGTACGCGAACGACATCGTGGCTCGCTTCGACGCCCACGAGCACCGGACCAACCGTCGCTAGCACTACCGCCGAGGCCCGCAGCTCAACGACCACAGAGCCCAGCGAGCGCACGGCGCGAGTCTAACCCCCATCAGCTCGGCGCTACGCGAGGTGGGACCGTCGGCCGAATGACCGAAGCGGAGAAGCGGATAATCGGGGCCGATGAAAGACACCGGGATGGTGCGACGCGCGAGATCCGATGACTGCGAGGCGATCGCCCGCATCTATAACGAGGCGATCACCGAGCGGCGCGCGACTTTCGAGACCCAACCATGCTCGGGCGCTGACATCGAGAAGTGGCTCGGCTCGCCTGGTCATCCCGTGCTCGTCGCCGAGTACGGCGGCGTCGTCGCCGGTTGGGCGCGGATCGCGCCGTACAGCGCGCGTGCGTGCTATGCGGGCGTGGGAGAGGCAAGCATCGACGTGCAGGGCTCCATGCGCGGACGCGGTGCGGGCGGCTCACTGGCCTGGGCTCTGCGTGACTACGCGGAGCGGGCCGGGTTCCACAAGCTCGTCGGCAAGCTCTTCACCGAGAACCACCGAAGTCGTCGCCTCGTCACCCGGCACGGCTTTCGTGAGGTCGGGACCCACCTTCGCCACGGATTCATGGAGGGAGAGTGGCGCGACGTGCTCGTAGTGGAGCTTCTTCTCGGGGACAGTCGCGACTAACCGCCGCTTCGCGCGCAAGAACCGCGATCTTCTCGCTGCGCAGCGTCCGCGCGGCTCGACGCGGTGGCGATCGATTCGCCGATCGGCTCGCGCCCGCCGGAGGGCTCGGGTTGGTAATCCTCGCTCAAGGGAGCCGCGAATTGGGATCCTGAACGGTCCGAACGCTCCGTCGTTCGCGAAGGCGACCTGTGGGCGCTTAGGTGGTGCGCCGGGCGTGCCATACGTCGCAGAGGTAGGGCAGCTCGAAGCGCCCGGGCGGTGCGAGGTCACGCACGCGCCGCAGCACGGCCGCGCGCTGCTCGGCGTCGGCGAGGATGACGGTGCTGCGCGAGGCGACGTTCTCCACGAGCTGCTCGGCGTCGCTGGGCTGGTAGTGGCGGATCAACCTTCGCTCGGGATCAGAGAGCCCGCGGACCCCGGTCCACGGCGGTGAGGAGCCGGCCGCGAGGCTGGCTCGGTCCTCGGCACCGAACGCATCGGCCACCGCAGCGACCCACGGCACGGCGTCATCGAGAAGATTCCACAGCAATCCCACCGTGCCCCCGGGACGCAGCACGCGCACGATCTCCGCCAGCGCGCGGTCGCGATCAAACCAGTGAAACGCCTGCCCGACGAGCACCGCCTCCACGCACGCGTCAGGCAGCGGGAGCGCTTCCGCGCTCCCCGCGAGTGTTTGCGCCGCAGAAGGAATCAGGGCGCGCATCTCTCCCAGCGGCTCTACGGCGACGACCTCGAGCCCGAAATCCAGCAGCCCCCTGGTCAGCTTGCCGGTGCCCGCCCCGAGATCGAGCACCCGCCGCGTGTGCTCAGGCACGCACGCGCGCAGCGCCTCCACCGGGTAGCCCGGCCGCCCGCGCTCATACGCCGCCGCTCCCGCGCCAAAGGACCCAGCTCGACGGACCCTCGCATCCCCCATCGCAGAAGGACCTCTACCCCACACCCGCCGCTCTCGCGCACGACCGCCGCCAGGCGCCTCAAAGACAGGCCCACGCGGGGCCCCGTTCATGGAAACCGCGTGACCCGCTTCCCGCGCAGAGCAGGACGCGTGACGTCGCCGGCAGGATGCGCGCCCGAGTACAAACGCAGGTCTCGGGCTCGTCGGACTGTGCCAGCGCGAGCGTGGCTGCTCGACGCCTGGAGCGGTAGCGATGGCGCCGTGGTCGCTTCTGGGTGACAGGAGCGACCTGACACCGCTCGTCAGCGGCAGCGGGGGCGGTCGCCCAGCCGAGCAGGCGATCGACAAGAGCTGGGCTTTCCGCGATGGACGCAGTTCGCGCAGCTAGGACGAGATGCTCGGCGATTGCGACGATCACGCCAGAGATCGGCGGGGCGTCAGACGTGCAATAACGCTTCCGGCGGCGACGCCGGCCGAGATTCGCAAGCTGCCGCGGGGGACGGCCCTGCTCATCAGCGGCTACGCACGCGGAGCGCTCGTGACTCTCACGCCGGGGACGACCATCTGACATCGGGCCCGCCCGGCCGGCACCGTCTGCCGACGGACGCAACAATGTCCGACCGAATGCCCAGGCCGCCCCTGCATAGCGAGGATCAGATCGCGACCGCCTCCGCCGACCAGCTCAAAGAGCACCTGCGGTGGGAGTTCGAGGTGGTGTTCGAGTATCGCGAGTCCTCCACCAACGAGGAGATGGCGAGCGACCTGAACTTCGCCGGAGCGTCGAGACGCGCGATCGAGGCGGATCTCGCCGGCAAGGGCGGGTCGGAGCTGGTGAGCCGGTCAGGACGACGCCCGAAGTTCCACGCGGCGCACTCCTCCGCCGCGCTCGCCGCGAACAGCTTCGGCCCATTCCTGCGCGAGCACGTCGGCATCCCGATCGGCGACAGCACCTTCACGGGTAAGACCGCGCTCGAGTTCGAGTGCCGCACCGGCCTGCGCGGCACCCCACCGACGCTCGATTGCCTTGTGGAGGCCAACGACATCCTCGCGATCGAGTCGAAGTGCACGGAGCCGTTCAGCCCGCATGCGGCGAGCTTCAGGGACGTCTACGGCGACGTGATGGCGCGCCTGCACAGAACCTGGCGGGAGGAGTACCGGCGCCTGACAGAGGACGCGACGCGTTACCGCTATCTCGACGCGGCACAGCTCGTCAAGCACTACGCCGGCCTCCGCACCGCCTATCCGAATCGCCGGATCACGCTCGCGTACCTCTACTGGACGCCGACCAACGCCGCCGACCTCGCGCCCTGCGCGATTCATGCCGCCGAGGTCGACGAGTTCTCAACGCGCGTCGGCGACCGGAAGGTCGGGTTGGTCGCTATGAGCTATCGCGATCTGTGGACGCACTGGTCCCAGCCGACGCAGCCGGAGTGGCTGCGGGGCCATGCCGAGGCGCTGCGCCTTCGGTATGACGTCGTGCTCTGACCGTACGGCGCGCCGAGGCCGCTCTCGGCATCGACACGACGATCGGTTCCTCAGGCCGGCTCGAGACGCGTGACGATGGGCGCGATGTGCATGTACGGTGCTGCTGGATCGCCGTCGACGCCACGCATCCACATGATGCGGACTCCTCGGCTGCCCTCGATGCCGTGTTGCCTCGGACGGAGCAGTCGGTATAGGCGTGCGGCTTGCTCGGCCGTCGGTCGTTCGGCGTATCTGCGCACCGTCCACGCAACGACATCCGCGAGCTGACACACGGGCTCCGTTCGCGAGTCGACGAACTCGATCCGGTCGCCGATCAGCGACAGGATGTCGCCGCGCCTGCCGTCGCGGACGTGCTTCGTGAAGAGCGGGTGGTCGACACCGCCGCGCCGTGGTGGTACCAGCGCAAGCCCCGGCGAGGCGAGGATGGGCTTCACCAAATCGCGAACTTGCGTCTTCGCGTCCTTGGCAGAGCTGTCGTCGATCCATACTTGGAGCGCATCGAACTCGTCCTGCCACTCCGGCCCATCGTGCGCGTCGACCGCTGCTTGGACTGCGTCCCCGATGACCCGCGGCAGCACGAAGAGGTGCTCGACGAAGTGCGGCGTCGGCAGGCTTCGCTGCCCATCGGCGCGGATACGGCTCAAATGCCACTCGAGCGACCTCCGCGAGAGGATCTCCTCGAGGCGCTCAGAAGTCACCGTCGAGGTGGCCTCGACCAACTCGCCAGCCTGACGCTCGCGCCAGTCTTCGAGCTTGTCGTCCGGGAAGAGCGCCGAGTCAGTCAGTGCCGCTGTCCACACGAGGAGTTCGCCGCCGCCGATCCACGCGCAGACCTCCTGCAACTGCCGGAGGGACAGCTCGACGGCGTGAAGCTCTTCGAGCCCCCACTCCTTGCACTTGTCGCGCACGTATCTCTCGAGCGCAGGACGATTCCGCTCTGCCACGACGACCGCCGCCACGACGCCCGGGCTGCCTGGCTGCGCCGAGTCGACTGCGAAGGTGCCGCTTCCGTCAATTCCGATATGCACGATCGATGATCGTAGGTCCCAACACGTCGCTGATCTCGAGGCTCAACCTCGCCCGTGACGGGGAACGCGGCCGCCTGAGCAGTGCGGCCGGTGTCTTCCGATGGCGATGACATGTCATCGGCGCCGTGAGCGCCTCGCCGAGAACCTCCCTCAGGGCGCCGTATTCCCACGCGTCCGTCGAGGAGGACCCTTGACCCCGCTCGATTCAAACTGACCCACTACCCCGAGCCAACGGCCATCGAGGACTTGGCTGATCGGGCTTGCCCGGGGAAAGGACGCTGTGTGATCGCGGGCGTCGCTGGTGTGGGTTCGTGTTCAACTTCGGTAGTGGCTCACGCCGACCAGATGGCGTCAAACGCGCGTTGGTCGAGCGGGAGCAGCCAACAGGCAGCGATGTGCTGGTCGTTGACGTCGTACAAGCCGACGGTAGACCAGCGATGTTCGCTCCCGCTAATCGTGGCGAAGCCGTCTGTCAGCGCGGCGATTCGGTTTCCGTCGCCGACGAGCACGTCTTGCCGTTGTATCTGAAACGTGCGATCGGCGAGGTCTCGTCGGGCTTGGAAGTAGGCGAGCACTTGCTCGAGTCCACGGTAGGTCCCGGCGATGCGGTTCTCACCGGGGACGGTCCAGGCGATGTTCGGAGCCAGGAGCTGCTGGAGCGCCGCGCCGGGGCCGCCAGCGTAGAACTCGTTTTGCGCGGCGTGCAGTCGGTCGAGCAGGTCGACGGCCCTATTGCGCTTCATCATGCGTGAGCTGGTGTCGGTTCGTCGGCGGCCCTCCGCCAGTTCCGTTCGATCTGTCGCAGCATCGGCGGGTAGACGATCAGGTGCCGAAACGGCTTGATCGCGGCCATGTAGGCATTCCCGAGCAGTCCGTTTGGCTTGACGAGAACCGCCATCCGGCCACGGTAGCCGCCCATCTGGTCTGGGACCCAGCCGAGGTGCATGACCCCGTGCATGGTGCGGTTGGCGATCTCCGCCGCCCACTCGTTCTCGAGCAGGTAGAGCGAGGTGAAAGGGAGTGCGGCGAAGTGCGGCCCGGTTGGGCCGTCGCGGAGGTCGGCCGGCAGCCGGTCGCGGAGGGTCGGCACCCTGGAGGCGAGGCCGGCGTCCGGCCCGTCCCAGCCGAGCAACCCTCCGAGCTTCCACCGGATCGCCCAGAGCCCGCCCGCGGCGCGGGAGGAGCCGTGCGAAGGGTCCGCCGACGCCATCAGCGCCACCAGCCGCGGAAAGTCGTCTGGGCCGCCTGGAGTCGGAAGCGCCCACACGTCCTCAAGCCGGAAGTCGGTGGTGAGCTCGTGGATCCGCCAAGGACGAGCGGTGTGTGCGGTGTTCGGGAGCCTCATCGGGACCTCCAGCGTCTGGGGTGGTGATAGCATACATACATGCGTGTACGTCAGTTGGCCCATGTCCCAGCAGGGGCACCGAAGAGTCGATCGCGTCTCACCCAGGCTGAGCGGAGCGCCCGCACCCGGAGCGCTCTGCTCGAGTCCGCCGCGAGGGGCCTCTCCCGCTACGGCTACGGCAACCTCGTGCTTGAAGAGGTGGCGCGTGAGGCGGGCTATACGCGCGGCGCGCTGTATCACCAGTTCAAAGACAAGGACGACCTGGCCCTGGCGGTACTGCGCTGGGCCGACGAGACCTGGCAGCGCGAGGTGGGCGAGTTGGCCAACCAGGAATCCGACCCGGTCTCCGCGCTGCTCGTGATGGCCCGCGGCCACGCCGTCCTGTGCCGGCGAGACATCGCTCGGGTGGCGATGGCGCTCAGGGTCGAATTCAGCGGCCAGGATCACCCGGTCGGCCGCGAGCTCGATCGGGTCCAAGCCGCGCTGGTCAAGCGGTTGGCTCGCCTGATCAACGCCGGACGCAGAGGCGGCTCGATTCCCCCCGGCCCCCCCGCTAACGCGGTTGCGTTCGCGCTGATCGGCGCGCTGGAGGGCGCCGTCATCACGCTCGCCGGACAAGCACCCCACGACGAGGTGCTAGCCGCACGCACGGTCGCCGGGGTGCTTGGGCTCGACTGTCGATACGAGAGCGACTGAAGGAGGTCTCCGTGTCTGAGCAAGTGCCGGTGCCAGCCCGTGTGATGGCGCTGAATCTGTTGGATCGCGTGGACTACGCGGACGCGTTCATCGCCAAGAACGTCCCGTCACGCACCCCCGAGGAATGGGCGCGCATCATCGTGCACAACGCGTCCCCGCTCGTCCGCGAGTTCGTGTTCCGCGCCCATCAGATCCTGCGTCTCCGCGTCGAGCGCTCCGACTCGCCCGAGAAGCTGATGGGCTGGACGATCCGCCACCGAGGCGCGCAGCAGTGTGTGCTGGGTGCCGAAGGCGCGCTCGTGACCCCCAGAATCGTCGTCACAACCCCACCTGGGCAGCTCCTCGTTGCAACGCTGCTCCGCTTCGACCGCATCAGCGCGAGGCCCATCTGGACGGTCGTCGGCCCGATACACCGAGCAGTCGCGCGGTACCTCCTCAACAACGCTGCCCACGTCGCCGCCACCCAGGAATCAGCCAAAGTGCCCCAACGAGATCAGGGCGTCGAGGGAGAGCTAGTCTCTGACCCCGTACGACTTCGCGACGCTCCCGAACTCGCCCGATACTTGATGGACTTCGGCCAGCACTACCGCACCATCGCCCGGCCGTTCGAGTGGACTTTCACCCGAGCCAAGCTCGACAGCGTGATCGAGAAGATCACAAAACCCGAGCCTCGCCAGCGCGCGCTCGCCGCATGACCGCGTCACTTCCGGACACGTCCACTAGATCTCCGCAATGGCACAAGTGGGCACGCGTGTGTTTCGGCGCAACCGCGGCGTGCGTACTTGCGGGCGTCGTGATCAATGCGATCACGGCGGCTGACAACAATGGGGGCCACTTTCACCCTGCCGCCGCCCGCGCCGCAAACACGTTTGCGTTCTTTACGACCTGGTCGAATCTGCTCGTCGGCTTGGGGACGCTGCTGCTCGCGGTGCGCCTAGATCGCTCTTCGACGGCGTTCGCGGTCCTGCGCCTTTCCGGGCTTGTCGCGATCATTTCCACGGGCGTTGCCACGGGCGTGGGGTTCGAGTTTGCCCAGACGCACCACCTCAAGGGCTGGGCTGCGGTCTGGAACGTGCTCCTGCACACCGTGGTCCCGGTGATGGCAGTCGTCGGCTGGCTGCTCTTCGGGCCGCGACGCATCGTCTCCCGTCGAGTCGCCTGGCTTTCGGTGATCTTCCCGGTGTGCTACCTCGCGTTCACGCTAATCCGCGGAGCAATCGTCCACTGGTACCCCTATGCGTTCATCGATGTCACGCAACTCGGTTACGGCCGCGCTGCGCTCAACTGCGTCCCGATACCGCTCTTTACGCTCGGTCTGGCGGCCTCGGCAACGGTGCTGGACCGCTGGCTCGGACGCGCGACGAGCGTTGCCTGATTACCCCGGATCGTGCGCGCCCCCAAGAGTCGGAGGTCGATAAGCAACAGCGGTCCGCAGCATCAAGCGAAGCCTGCCGCGTCGTCCTAGCGTACTGTGAGCGACTTCAGGATCACGACAGTCGCCCGGTTGGACTCGCTGGTTATCAGACGCAATCCGACGTCGAATTGTTGGCGCGTGATCAGATCGGAGGTTGTCCCGTCCGTCGTGGAACTTCGCGGCGGCGGTTGTGTGAGTGAATTGTCTCAGACGGTCGAAATGGCGACCTCCGGCGCCGTGGTCGCGATGGGCGTGTGGGTCGGGGTGAGGCGGTGGGTGGCGAGGTCGCGTTCGACGGCGACGGCGAGCTTGGCGAGGTCGGCGTAGCCGATGATCTTGCGGAACTGCCGTTCGGCTTCGAGCATGCCGGCGGCCGTCCAGCGCAGGCACATGTCGCCGGACTGCCAGCGCTTGACGTTGCGGCTGGTGCGGCGCGTGAACTCGACCATCGACTCGATCGGGTTCGTGCTTTGCAGCGTGCGCTTGAGCGATCCGCGGATCCCCAGGCGGGTGAGGGTGAGCGTCTCCTCGAGGCCTTCGCGCAGCGACGCGGCCGCGCCGGGATGGGACCGGTCGAGCTCGGCCGCCAGGACTTGGAGGCCGTCGAGCGCGAGCGCGTGGTTCTCCGACGCCCACGCCCTGCGCAGCCGGGTCTTGACCGCGGGGCGGTCGCGCTCGGGCAGATGCTCGAGCACGTTTCGCTCCTTGTGGCGGACGCAGCGCTGCACCGCAACCGGGCCGAACACCTCGTTGACTGCGGCTCTGAGCGCCTTGGATCCGTCGAGCACCACTCCTCCCGGCGCACAGCCGCTGGGAGAACCGCGTCGCCGCGCGGATCGCGTTGCGCCTGGCCAGCTATCGCCCGGGCCCATCCGCCGCGAAGGTTGCCTGCCCGGCGCTGTTCTGCATATGCGACGACGATGCGCTCGCGCCGGCGAAGCTAACCGTCAAGTTCGCCGCCGCGTCACCCCGGGGCGAGGTCAAGCGCTACCCGGTCGGTCATTTCGAAATCTACGTCGGCGAGACGTGGGAGCGAGCGGTCGCCGACCAGACCGTTTCTGGTGCGCCACCTCGGGGGTGACCGTCAACGCGCCGGGATCTCACCCGCGGCGGCGCGATCCTGACCGGCCTTCCGCTTCTCCTGGTCCTCTTCGAGACTGGCTGGCAGTCCCCCCGCCTGCGGGCAGGACGGGTTCGCGTCGTGCGCCTGAGCGGCACGAATCCAAACCGACTCGAGCGGCGGGTCTGCCGGTACGGGCCACAGGCACGCCACCGACTATTCGGAAGCCCGCTGCTCGTAGGCGGTTCGGGCCGAGCGGTCCGCGTCCACCATCACACGGTCGGCGCGCAGCGCGCGCTTGATCGCGTCTGATGCGCGTGGGGGCAGTCCGGCCACGAGGCGAGCGGGAAGGCCGAGCTCTGGCGGCACGAATACCTCGGCACGGCCGGTGGCCAGGGCACGGACAATGGCCTCGGCCACCGCTGAGGGCTCCACGATGCGGGTCCCTCGCGCCGCGGCGAACCCGCCGATCATCTCGGTGGAGATCACGCCGGGCATCACGATGGTGGTCCGGACTCCGGCGGCTCGGACTTCGCCCCGTAGTGCTCGCGTAAAGCCGACCACGCCGTGCTTGGTGGCTGCGTAGGTCGCCCCGCCGGCCGGCGCGATCTGGCCCGCGGAGGAGGCGACGTTGACGATGTGCCCGCGGCCCCGTGGGACAAAGCGGGCCAGGGCCAGCTGACTTCCGGTGAGCGTGCCGCCGAGGTTGACCTCGACCATCCTCTGGGTGTGAGCTAGTGCCTCGTCCAGGTAGGGACCGAGAAACAGCACGCCGGCATTGTTGATCAGGATGTCAAGGGGTCCCAGGCGCTCCTCCGCTTGGGTCAGGAACGTATCGAAGGACGCGCGCTGGCGCACGTCGACGGTGAGCCCCACCGTCTGGCCGTCGATCCTCGCGGCCGCTTCGGCGGAGAGCTCAGGATCGAGGTCACCGATGGCAACCCGCATGCCCGCTTTGGCGCACGCCTGCGCCGTCGCGCGGCCGATGCCTCGCGCCGCCCCGGTGATGGCGACGACTCGTCCGGATAGGTCAATGTCCGCCATATGGCTCCCTTTTCGCTTTCCGTCTGCCGCTCGCTTCCACCTCCGGCGCGTCGGCGCGCAGCACAGGTAGCGGCGCGCGCCACGCGGCGGGCGCGCCGCCGTGTCGAGGCCCTTCCTGGTTGCGCCTGGTGAGGACGACGCTCGAACCCTCGTGAAGGAGCCCCTGAGCCGTCGCCAAACCGATGCCACTCGTGTCGCCACTGACAAGTACAAACTGGCCGTCGAATCTGCGTGTCACCACCCGCACACTACGCCCAACCGCACCGCCGCGTTGGATAAGCTGGACCTCCCCCGCTTCGAGTCTCCGTCAACGGACTCTCGAGGATTGAAAGCAGGGCGCGAGATCCGGTGCCCCGGACGGCGCGCCGTCGTGGTCGTCGACTGACCGAGGGTTGTCGTCACCGCACGGCTCTCGCTATCGGGTGTGCGGTACTCGGAGATTTGACCCCACGCAGAACCTGGTTTGAGCGGAGCGCGGGCAGCTCGGCGGTCGCGCCTAACGTCGCTGAGACGCGATGCGCCGCTTGGCCGCCGCGTTGACCCTTTGCTCCAGATCCGCTCCATTGCTCTCGGAAGACCGTGTGGAGCCCGGGCGCGTATCAGCGATGGTCGGTGGTGTAGGCGGCCTCCCCGCCGCCGATGTAGCGCGGCTCGCTCAGGCCCTGCTCTGCGCTGAGAACGCCTGTGAGGTGTCGGATGGCGAGCGCGTCGAGGATCGAGTGGAAGCTGCCATCTTCGTTGAAGTTGATGTTCGCGCCCGCGACGCGGACAAGCAGAATCGTGTCCTCGGTGTTCTCGGCCGGGGCGAAGAACGTGTGGACCGAGCCGCCAGGCTCGTACAGGTACGATCCGGGCGTCTGCGGCTGGCTGAGGTGCTCCTTGTACTGCCAGCATCCCTGCAGCGTGTACACCTCGGCCGGGCCGGTGTGGTAGTGCAGCTGAATCTCGGCGCCGGGCTTGAACGTCGCGAGCACAACCCACTCGTTGCGCTCAAGGTCGACGCGCAGAGGCTTGAAATGGATTCCGTCGCCAAGTGCGTTCTCGATCAACGGCAGGTTCGCTTCGTTGACCGTGAGCAGCTCGCTCTGCGGTAGCGAGACGAGCGGAAGCGATGCGCCACTCATCGTGGATGCGGGGACGGGTGTGGTCATGCTCGACAGTTGGGGACTCCTTGTTCGCGCTGGCCAGCTGCTCTACCAGCTCGCTCGCAGGGGTGGTCGCTTAGCTGGAACCTACACCGGCAGCGGTGCCGGGCGGCGCGCGACACGAGCCGCCGCCGCGCCTCAGGCGCCTGTTTTCGCGGCCAGGGAGAAGCCACCGCGCGGCCATTGGAGCCCGCTTTTCTGACCGAACGGGCCTCTGGCGAGCGCTGACGGCTTCCCTCCCTTGCGCTCGTTGCAGGTCTCTCGCCGCGGAAGCCAGCTACCCTCCTCCTCGCCACGAGCAGGTCTCGCGCGGTTGCCCGTACGCGGAACGTCCTGCGGAACGGATCGACTGTCAGGCTTGGCGTCTCGACAGAGGATCGTTCTTCGGGGACGTCATCTCTATCGGTCGGGCGTGGTCGCGCCCGCGACTTGGCCGACTGGTGCGCTGGCCTCGCGAGCGGTGCTCGCGTAGGGTCCGCGCCATGGGCAGTGACGCGAATGCAACTCCTGGAGATCTGCCTGCTCCTGCGTCGTCGAACGTCTCCCCGGACGCTGTGCGCAGTTACCGGTCGCAGTTGACCCAGGGCGAAGACGTCGTTGACAGCACCACGTGGGCTGGTTCGGTTCCGCACGTCAACGGCATCGCCCCCCGGGTGCGCGTGGGCCGCAGCCGGTGGTTCAACCTGTTGTGGCTGCTCCCCATCGGCTTTCTGCTGCTGATCGTCGCGATCGCCGTCGCCAAGGGCTTGCGCGAGGAGCCGTCGGTGCGACGGTTCATCGAGCGGTACCCCGGGACCGTCGAGTCGTCCTCGTCTGCGGCCACGACGGGCTTCCCGGTCTGGGCGCGGTGGGAGCACTTCTTCAACGTGTTCTTCTTGGTCTTCATCATCCGCTCCGGGGTGCAGATCCTCTCTGACCACCCTCGGCTGTACTGGACGCGGCATTCCACGCCCGGTAGGGACTGGTTTCGGATCCAGAACCCGGTGCCCAAGGACCCGCTGTGGACGGCCAAGCAGGACTCGATCAGCCTCCCGGGCCAGGTAGGCCTTCCGGGGCTTCGCCACTCGATCGGCCTGGCGCGGTGGTGGCATCTCGGCGTCGACGCCTTCTGGCTGCTCAACGGCGTGATCTTCTTTGTTCTCTTGTTCTCGACGGGCCGCTGGGAGCGTCTGGTGCCCTCGAGCTGGGACGTGTTCCCCAACGCGCTCTCTGGCCTGGTCCAGTACCTCTCGCTGGACTGGCCGATCGACCACGGCTGGGTGGCCTACAACAGCCTGCAGCTGATCGCCTACTTCGTGACCGTCTTCGTCGCCGCGCCGCTTGCCCTGATCACCGGGCTCGGGATGTCGCCGGCCCTGTCGACGCGCTTCAAGCGGGTGAGCACGATCTTCAGCATCCAAACCGCGCGCTCGCTGCACTTCCTGGTGCTCGCCTGGTTCCTCGCGTTCATCGTGATCCACGTCTTCTTTGTGTTCACCACGGGCCTGCTGGTCAACCTCAACCACATCCATGCGGGACGCGACGACCAGAGCTGGATCGGACTCGGGCTCTTCTCCGTGTCGATGGTGGTGCTGATCGCCGGGTGGGTCGCGGCGACGCCGTTCACCCTCCGCCACCCGCGGGTCGTGCAACGTGCCGGCCAGGCGATCGTCGGACCGCTCCAGCACCTCTTCGAACACGTCGATCCCAAGCCGGGCCAGTACAGCGAGAAAGACATCTCGCCCTACCTCTGGCATAACGGGCAGTACCCCGACTCCGATGAATACAAGGCGTTGTTCGATGGCCACTTCGCCGACTACCGGCTGCGGATCAACGGGCTCGTCGAGCACCCGGTCGATCTCGACCTCGCCCATTTGCGGGGGCTGCCCCATCACGAGCAGATCACCCAGCACTTCTGCATCCAGGGATGGTCGGGCGTCGCCAAGTGGGGAGGCGTCTCGATGCAGACGATCCTCGAACTGGTCGAACCGCAGCCCGACGCCAAGTGGGTCGTCTTCTACTCGCTCGGCGACGGGCCCGACAAGGGGATCTACTACGACGCGCACCCGATCGAGCACATGAGCCACCACCTCACGATGCTCGCCTACGACATGAACGACGAGCCCCTCCCATTCGGACACGGCGCGCCGCTGCGGCTGCGCAACGAGAACGAGCTCGGCTTCAAGCAGGTCAAGTGGATCAAGGGCATCGAGTTCGTCGCTCACTACTCCGAGATCGGCGGCGGCTACGGCGGCTACAACCAAGACCACGAGTTCTTCGGCTACCGCCAATCGATCTAGACAACTCGACCGCATCACTGCGAATCCCGAAAGGCCAAATGAACAGCTGGAACGTCAACGAGCTGGAGCTTAAGCCGCACGCTCCGCAGATCCTCTCCTCGACCAAAGACGCACGCGCCCTTGCGCTGGCCATCCCGGCCGGCGAGAGCCTTCAAGACCACCAGGTCCATGAGCGAGCGTGGGTCTCGATCCTCAGCGGCGAGGCGGAGATCACGACCCCCGCGGGCGAGCACATCCCCGGCACGCCGGGGCTGCTGGTGGAGTTCGATCCCGGCGAGCGCCACGCCGTTCGGACAGTCTCAGACACCCGACTGCTGCTGCTGCTGACGCCGTGGCCCGGCGCCGGGCATCCAGGACCCATGTCGCTCGAAGACAAAGAACACGCCGTAGCGCACGCCGCCGAGCAGCGCGACCGGTCAGAGGGCTCCGGCTAGGCCATCGCGATGGCTGCCGGCGCCTACGCGTGGGCGGCGCGTTCTCGCTGCCGCGGAAGAGCCCGTCGATGCATCCCAGCGGCAAGCGTGGAGCGCGCCACCACACGTCCCGTAACCCGATTGGCGGATTCTGGCGGTTATTGCAACAGGAGCTGGGCGAGCTCTTCGGTGGGGTTGGCGAAGCTCAGGCGTTTGCGGGGTCGGTCGTTGAGCTCGTCGGCGACGGCGTTGAGGTCGGCTTCG